>Ga0302349_1000087_pt1 | contig 182357 bp, 188 predicted proteins | sample PhyAR1_FD_202176 | JGI IMG/M metagenome (GOLD analysis project Ga0302349, IMG submission 202176) | Leaf surface microbial communities from alfalfa plants in UC Gill Tract Community Farm, Albany, California, United States - DLSL A.R1... | ecosystem: Host-associated > Plants > Phyllosphere >... | reverse complement strand
TTGATTGCTACCAAAACCAGATAAGTAGTACTCGACAACCTCAAGTTTAAAGTCTTGAGAATATTTAGCCATAGAAAAGCACCCTTCAAATTAGACTAAATGTGTCCAACTTTCGGGGTGCAGTTCAGATCAGGAGGTTTTTTTATGCGATTCAGAATTACTTTTCAACAAAGGCACGTTCAATCACGTAGTCGCCTAAAACACCCATACGTGGCGATTCTTTTAGGCCAGCTTTGTCGAGTAATGCAGCCACATCAGTTAGGAAGTGTGGGCTACCGCAAAGCATTGCACGATCTGTTTCTGGGTTAAATGGTGGTAAGCCAATTTTTTCAAAAATAGCGCCTGTTTCGATTGCAGTCGTTACACGGCCTTCATTTTCAAATGGCTCACGAGTAACGGTTGGGTAGTAAATCAATTTATTTTTGATATCGAGCTCTTCAAACCATTCATTGTTTGGCAGTTCGTTCAAAATCAAATCTTGATAAGCCAGTTCACTGATCCAGCGTGTACCATGAACCAAAATCACTTTTTCAAACTTTTCGTAAGTTTCTGGATCACGAATCAATGATAAAAATGGTGCCAAACCTGTACCAGACGACAACAGATACAAGTTTTTACCCGGATTTAAATCGTCATGAACCAAAGTACCTGTTGGTTTTCTAGAAATCAGAATTTCGTCACCAACCTGTACTTTTTGTAAGATCGAAGTAAGTGGGCCGTCTTGTACTTTAATTGAAAAGAACTCAAGTTCTTCTTCATAATTGGCGCTGGCAATTGAGTAGGCACGCATTAATGGTTTGCCATTGACCTCAAGCCCGATCATTACGAACTGACCATTTTTAAAACGCAAGGCAACATCGCGCGTGGTTTTAAAACTAAACAGAGTGTCATTCCAGTGGTGAACATGGGTAATGCGTTCAACGTTAAAAGCAGCCATTAAAGGTCTCAATTACGATCAAAAGAAAACAGTATGCTATTCTAATCTAAAATCATTCTCGATAAACTGAATATATTTAATTGTGTTTATAAGAAAAAGTGATGATGATGTCGTTAACACTCCCGATCATAGGTACCATGCATTCGCCTTATATGGAAAAATTTGGCATTCCGCGGCAGCCGAATCTGGTTGAGGTCGAATCCTATATAGAACTTCATGCACCTTATGATGATGAGCTGGCATTTGAAGGAATCGAGTCATTTAGTCATTTATGGCTGTTGTGGCAATTTCACGACAACAAACACTCAAATGAGCCAGAGAAGTTTCGGGCACAGGTGCGTCCTCCTCGATTGGGCGGTAACAAGAAAATAGGCGTATTTGCGACCCGCAGCATGTATCGTCCATCACCAGTTGGTTTATCCGTCGTGAAATTTAAAGCACTTCAACGACAAGGTAAAACGCTTCGACTGTATGTCACGGGGAGTGACCTGTTGCATGGCACTCCGATTATTGATATCAAGCCTTACATTCATTATTCCGATGCCATTTTGGATGCCACCAGTGGCTATGCACAAGATCAACCTCCGCGAAAAATCGTGATTTGGCGAGACAATGCACAACAACAAAAACAGCAACTCACAGCGCTGCAATTGATGAATGAGCAACATACAGCCGAACTGGAACAAGTATTATCACTTGATCCGCGTCCAGCATATCAAGATGATCCTTCACGTATATATAAAATGAAATTTGCTGGACTGGATGTGAGCTTTACCGTGAATGAATCGACAATTGAAATTATCGGACTAAATTCTTTAAGTTGAGAACTTTAAGGACTGTTTGCATTCACGCTTGTGTACATACATGGCTTGGTCGGCATGTTTGCATGCCATGACCAGCCCCTTGGCAGGATGACGGATCGCATAACCAACCGCGGCACTGATTTTGGCGTCTAAAAAATGTTGAAGTAACCGATGTTGAAGCTGCTCTAAATCTTGAAGGTCAAGATTAAGCGTCAAGATACCAAATTCATCTCCACCAAGACGTGCAACAAGATCTTGTTTACGTACGGCGCGCTTTAAAACCTGAGCAGCGTGTTGAATGTATTGATCACCACAATCATGGCCCTCAAGATCATTTATTTTTTTGAGATCATTCAGATCAATCATAAATATAGCTGCTGTATGGCCATATAAGCAGCAGCGTTCTTCTTCAGCAGCAATAAACTGCTCCCAGCCACGACGATTATAAACATGGGTCATACTGTCCATAATCGCTTCGGTTTGCAGACGTTCATGTTGGCGAATATGTTCATTTTCACGAATTTCACGCTGTAAAATATGACTCAGTAGGTTGCCGAACAATTCAACCAGGCCACCATCTTCAATAATTTTGTCTGATTTCGGCTGTGGGTCAATCGCACATAAGGTGCCAAAAAGACTACCATCTTCGTTGACTAAAGGTTGTCCAATATAAGCTTTAATATTGACTTGCTGTGCGATGGGCGCAGTCGCATAAAGCGGAATATCTTCGGAGCGCGGTGCGATGCGTGGTGCTTTTCCCAACACCATATGAGAGCAGAACGAATCTGCCCAATTAAAAACCCGACCGGGATTGACGTTGTAACCGTGATCTTCAGATTGCAATACAATCCAGTCATTACCTTCAACGCGAGTGATCATCCAGAGGTCAAAACCAAATTTTTGATGCAAATAACGCAAAACCGCTTGTCCGGCTTCTTGAAAGTTTTTAAATGCGCTAAACGCCATCTGGTCACCCGTACTTTTAAATGATATTTTTTTAATGCCTTAAGTAAGACTTTAAAGCAATTTTTACGCTATGCCTATCCTCTATACAAATGATCAACCAAATCGCGTGAGTTTTTGGATTATTCGCGTGTTGAACAGTCAACTCTGATATATTAAAAGTAGCGCTAGAGGGAAAATAATGACTTATAACTTTGAAATTGATACGGTTTGGTGCCTAGAAGAATTATTAAAAGCACACCGAATCAGTGAGCGAGACAAGCTGCTGGTACAAACAACCCAGCGCAATAAACAGCAGATGAAATGGCATCCGCTACAATGGATTGCTCACTTTGGCTTAAAAGATCAACAACACCCTACTCAGAACATAGACCTACTGTGTCTAAGTCGCTGGTTGGCAGAAAAATCAGGATTGGCTTTTTATTTGATTGATCCGCTTAAAGCAGATGTAAATGCGCTGACTGCGGTGATGTCGCAAGAGTTTGCCGAACGCAATCAAATTTTGGCGGTAGAAGTACATGCTGATCGTGTAGTGATCGGAACCGATCAGCCTTTTCAAACCGACTGGCTTGCAAATTTAGAGCGCAGTCTGGCGCCTAAGAAAATAGAGCGTGTGATCATTTCACCCGATCAGTTACAACGTTATTTACCCGAATATTATCAGGTGAGCCGAGCGGTTCATTCCTCAAAAAACAGTAAGAGTTACGAGCGTGAGAATAAGGGCGTTGAGGCGTTGCTTCAAATCGGCGATACGCAAAATCCAGATGCCAACGATCAGCACATCGTCAAACTGGTCGACTGGATTTTACAGTTTGCATTTGAACAAGGTGCCAGTGATATTCATTTAGAGCCAAGAAAAGAAAAAGGCAATGTACGCTTTCGAATCGATGGCGTACTCCACACGATTTATCATATGCCTGCAAATACGCTTTCAGCAGTGATTGCTCGGATTAAAATTCTGGGTCGCTTAAATGTGGCTGAAAAACGTAAACCCCAAGATGGACGTTTGAAAACTCGAACACCCAAAGGGCAGGAAACCGAACTGCGTCTTTCAACCATGCCAACAGCATTTGGTGAAAAACTGGTGATGCGAATTTTTGATCCAGATGTGCTGGTTCGAAGTTTTGAAAAACTGGGTTTTCCCGATCAGCTTCTCAGCGAATGGCAAGCCTTGAGTCAAAATACACACGGTATTATCTTGGTGACAGGGCCAACTGGTTCCGGTAAAACCACAACGCTTTATTCATCGCTTAAAAAGCTGGCAACCGATCAAGTCAATGTATGTACCATTGAAGATCCTATTGAGATGCTGGAATCGAGTTTTAACCAGATGCAGGTGAATCATGCCATCGACTTAGACTTTGCCGAAGGTGTACGGGCACTGATGCGTCAAGATCCAGACATTATTATGGTGGGAGAAATTCGTGATCAGGATACCGCCAATATGGCAATACAGGCGGCACTGACGGGACATCTGGTACTGTCGACCTTACATACCAATGATGCACCTTCTAGCCTGACTCGACTACACGATTTGGGTGTACAGCCTTTTTTGACTGCGGCTACGCTGCTGGGCGTGCTGGCACAGCGTTTGGTTCGACAGCTGTGTCCGCATTGTAAAGTGTCCACCTCGGTGAACTTGCAGCAATGGCAATATCTTACGGAAGGCTACGAGATGGATACACCGGCTGAAATGTTTCAACCCGTTGGCTGCGAGCATTGTCGCCAAACGGGATATAAAGGTCGTATCGGGATCTATGAGTTGATGCCGATTGATCTGATGCTCAAGCAGTGGTTGAGTCATACAGATGATCTGGGCGAATTAAAGGCACAGCTCAAACAGCAGGGATTTGAGCCACTTCGAATTGCGGGTGCGAAAAAAGTATTGCAAGGCGTGACCAGTCTTGAAGAAGTATTACGTGTGGTTCCGCTCAGCTAAATATTGCACATGATGCATCTTAAGATTCGCCTCATGTAATTTTGATTTACTACCATTATCAAATGAGCAGATCAGAGAGATGAAAATGAAACGTTTTGCCACATTAGTTTTAGCTTCAGGCCTATCCATTGCAGGCTTTAGTTATGCACAGCCCGTCAACCAGAGTGCTCTGGCACCAACGACCATCGTCAGTGTAAAAGATGCTTTGGGCTACAAAGATAACACACCGGTTAAATTACAAGGGCAGGTGGTGAAGTCACTGGGCGATGAAAAATATCAATTTCGCGACAGAACAGGCTATATAACCGTCGATATCGACGATGAACTTTGGCAAGGGCGCCCGGTTTCACCAACAACACAACTCACATTGATAGGTGAAGTCGATATTGATTACAAGCCTACCAAGCGTGTTGAAATTGATGTTGATCAAATACAATTCTAAACTATTGTGTGCACAATCAATCTTGTAGCGTATAAACCGTATATCCTTTGTGGGATATACGGTTTTTTATTGTTTTGATGATTCCCCACGGTTTTTAGAGCACGATTAAAATGAGAATTTTGATTGCAGAAGATGATGTATCGCAAGCAGAAAGTATAAAGTCATGGTTAGAACTCGATGGCTATACAGTAGATTGGGTTGAACGTGGCGATTATGCGATCGCTGCGATTGAACAGCATGAATACGATTGCATTTTATTAGATCGTGGCCTGCCCAAAGCAACAGGTGATCAGGTCTTAAATACTCTTCGTAAGCATCAATCTCAAACGCCGGTTATTCTGATTACCGCACGTGACAGTATTCAAGATCGTGTCGATGGCTTGGATTTGGGGGCAAACGATTACTTGGTGAAGCCGTTTAGTCTAGAAGAATTATCTGCCCGCATTCGTAGTCATTTGCGTGCCAGTCAAAAACAATTAACAGATACCTTATGCTGGAAAGAGATTGAGCTGAATACACAGGCCAAATGGGTGAAAATTTCAGGGCATTTGATTGATTTAACTGCAAAAGAATTTAAGGTGCTGCATCGTATGATGCAAAATCCTGAGCGAGTGGTGACGCGCGAACAACTTGAAAATACCCTATATGCGTGGGGCGATGAGATTGAAAGTAATGCGATTGAAGTATTTATTTACCAGCTACGAAAAAAAATCGGATCGGGATATATCAAAACCATTCGCGGTTTAGGATATCGAATGAGTGAATAAATCCATGCCAAAATCATCGTCACTGCAAACTCGCCTGATACGTGGCACACTGATCAGCAGTATTATTGCGGGGCTAATTGCTTTCGTGTTGCTGATCGCCATTACGGTGGTACACACCATGACTATTCAAGATGAGATCATGGACGAAGTATCTGATCTGCTTCTGGCTTCAGATCTGAATATTCCCTCAGCAAGGGATCTAAACGAGCTCACAGAAGAATTTGATTTGCAATACAGTCTGTATTGGAAAGGCCGGGAATTGGTGCATTCCGATCAGCATGAAGATATTCAACCAATCAACCTTTATGCTTCTGATTTTGATTATTTTTTTTATAAGGGTCAGCTCTGGCGTAGTTTACATGCGAGCAAGTCAGAAGCAGAGCTAAACGTGGTGGTGATTCAGCCATTAAGCGCACGCTTTTCAGAAATTTTTCAAAGTATATTTTGGTATGCCTTAGGGATGATGATCTTATGGATGATTCAATGGATCTTACTGAAATGGACCATTAAAAAACAGTTATCGAGTTTAAGTGATCTGTCACGTTCAATTGCACAGCGTTCGACAGAAAACCTTGAACCGATTCAGCAAGAACCGCAAAGCATTACCGAATTACAGCCTGTTATAGATTCGCTCAACTCGTTATTGATTCGTCTTGAGCGTGCATTGAGTGCTGAACAGCGCTTTACCGCAGATGCTTCACATGAGTTGCGCTCGCCTCTATCGGCGATACAAATGCGTGTACAGGTGATGCAGCGTAAATTTGCAGATATGAATGAGTTGAATGAGGATTTAAAGATCATCCAACATGATGTTCAGCGCAGCACGCGCATTTTGGAAAATCTCCTGTTACTTGCTCGCCTAGATCCATCACAAGCCGAAGAATTACCTAAAACTCAGCTTGATATGACCGTGTTGATGGAGGATGTGTATACACAACTTGAGAATTTTGCTCAAGCCAAAGCGATTCGATATACCGTGCATCAGTATGCACAACGTACTCATGTTTACGGCAACTATGAGCTCATTTATACCTGTGTGCGTAATGTATTGGATAATGCAATTCGCTATACGCCAGTCGGTGGGCAGATTGATGTTGAATTGCTCAATGAGCAGGATCATTTGATCATCAAAATACAAGATGAGGGCAATACACTTGATGCGGCCTTACTGACACAATTGGGTCAGCGATTTTTTCGGGCACTCGGCACAAAGCAACCCGGTACAGGTTTAGGTTTATCAATCACCAAAAAAATTATAGAACTTCATCAGGGACGGGTGGATTTTTCACTCTCGGCTCAAGGTGGATTGATTGTGAAATTGATTTTACCCAATGCATCATAAGAAAAAACCGTATGAATATTTGCATACGGTTTAATTTATTCTCACCACGATTGTTATTATTTTTTAACTCAAACTCTCGGTTTATTTAGTTAAGATTAAACGATTATTACGTGTCAGACGCAGGCGATATTCTTCTCCGGCATGCATAATTCGAATTTCGCGACCGAGGGCGAACAGATTGTTTGAATGTAGCATAGGTAATGATTGGGCTTCATTGTTACGTGTAAACAGGTTAAAAGGTGCGTTCATTGTTGTTGCTCCGTGGTATGTTTATTTAATGATTTAAATGATAATCATTATCGAATAGGCCTGTCAATTAAAATTTTAGCATTTTATAAAAAATAAAATTTCCTTACACTTCACGTAATAAATTGATCTCGAGAGAACTATGTTTAAACCCGTCGTAGACGTTGCTATTGGAATCTTGCTGCACAAAAATAAAGTATTGGTTGGGTGGCGACAAGCCAATCAGCATCAGGGAAATAAACATGAATTTCCAGGCGGTAAAGTCGAGACACATGAACAGCCTGTCGATGCTTGTCGCAGAGAGATTTTTGAAGAAGTTGGGGTCGGATTATCAGACTGGCATTGCTTTGATGTGATTCAACACGAGTATGATGATGTCGTGGTGGTCTTACATTTATTTTCTGCTTATGTACCAGATACATTGCTAGATTTGATCCAGCAGCCATGGTCATGGTATCACCGTGAAGAATTGCAGCAATTAAATTTTCCCGCTGCAAATCACTCAATCTTAGCGCGTCTGTCGTGGCCCAATATCATCAAGATTTCAAGTACTGAAATTGTGCCCAAAAAGGAGGAGCTAATTTACTGGCGCCCAGAACAGACTAATTCAAGTGAGGGTGTTTCACTCCAGTTCGAGTTAGATTCACACCACTATGCGTCGTACATCGTCAATCTAGAGCATTATTTACAACTTGATCCAGAGCAACAAAATAAGATTGGAAGCATTCATTTAAAACAATCTCAACTGATGCAGCTCAGTAAAGGCGATTTGATTTGTGGGCGACGTTATATCGCTGCCTGTCATGATCTGGTGTCGATTCAGCAGGCACACAAAATTGGTTGTGATGCGATTTTGATCAGCCCGGTACAAGCCACCCAAACTCATCCAGATCAAGCTCCACTGGGCTGGGAGCGCTTTGAGCATCTGGCACAGCGCAGTCATCTACCAGTTTTTGCTTTAGGCGGTATACACCGTTCTATGCTCGATTTGGCGAAGAAGCACGGCGCATATGGTATTGCGGGCATTCGAAATATAAAGTGAACAAACCACCACTGAAGTCTAAAGAGACTTCAGTGCTTGCTGGGCTTGTGCGATGGATTTACTATTATTTTGCTTCTGTGCTGCATTGAGAATATTCAGCCACAACTGTTTTTTCATGGCATTGGTTTGTGCAAAACTGAGCCCGCGCCTTGCCAGAGATTCACTTGAGGCATAGCGACCTTTCTGATTGGCCACCATTGCAAGAAATAAAAAGGTTTCTGGTGCCTGAGGCGCAAGGCGCTGTGCTTGAAGTGCGTAGCGCTCTGCGTCGTCCCATTGCATTTGGCTATAAGCTTGCTGGGTTTTTTGCATCAAGCTGCGAAAGGCGGGAAGCTGTTTGCCATCATTAAATTGCTGTGTCGCTTTTTGAGGAGGAACCACCACGCGCATCTTTTGTCGCTTGATTTGTTCTTCTTCATAAGGAGTAATTTTCACCCCAGACGGTGTCACAATCGATTTATCTTTAGGTTCATTTTGAGCAGCAGGGGAAGGTGCTTTGCTCTTGGATTGATCTGTGCCGGAGAGGGTTGAACACCCTACCAGCAAGACGGTTCCAAAAATAAAAAGACTCTGTTTTAGCATTGTTACTCTCATCATGAATTAATAGCCGTAGCTACCGCTAGATATAACTTTATTTTGCGATAGATCTTCTTGCATCTGATTTTCACTGTCATTGATGTATTGATCCATGTTGTCGCCATTATTTTGGCTTGGATCTTCATCAGACATAGGTGCGCTTACTGGTGCAGATTGATAATACGGATAAGCACATGAGGTTGCTTGGTGCGGCACAGTAGAGCGCAACATTGGAATATACATTGCACCGCTACAGCCTTGAGCAGACAAATGACCAGATGCAACATCAATCCATTGCCACTGCACATCATCGGTCTGTTTTAGATTCACCGGTTGCTGGCGAAGCTGACGCATCACATTGGTCCATACAGGTAGGGCACCCGATGAGCCTGTTAAGCCTGTCACTTTGTTATTGTCTAAGCCAAGCCAGACCACAGCCACGTAATTGCCAGAATAACCAGCAAACCACGAATCGCGTGTATCGTTGGTTGTACCTGATTTTCCAGCCAGTTTAAGCGAACTTGGAAGCGAGTTATATGCAGAGCGACCTGTACCCGAAGCCATGACCTGTTTTAAGCCATAATTGAGTACATAAGCCGATGAAGGCTCAATGGTTTGTTCAACATTTAAACCAAAACGCTCTAAAACCTTACCGTTAGCATCGACCACAGAACGAATAGCGCGGGTCGGATACTTAAAGCCACCTGTTGCAAAGTTACTGTAAATACTGAGCATTTCCATCGGTGACATATTCACCGCGCCCAAGAACACAGATGGATAAGATGGTATTTCAGAGGTCACACCAAATTTTTTCAATTTATTGGTAAATGCTGAAACACCGAATTCTTGCCCCAGACGTACTGCCGATAAGTTGTAAGAGTTGGCAAGGGCTTGTGCCATAGTGACTTCGCCGTGCTCACCGCCACTATAGTTTTTCGGTGTCCAGCTTTGGTCACTGCCAGTAGGAACATTGACTGCTCTGTCTTGAATACGACTTGCCCAATTATAACGACCAGATTCAATTGCATTGAGGTAAATGACAGGTTTAAGTAATGAACCTACCTGACGCTTGGCATCGACAGCACGGTTGAAGCCTGTAAAGTCTTGTGTCGAGCCAACGGCAGCAACTAATTCCCCATTTTCAGGGTGAGAGACTAATACAGCACCTTGCAAATCACGTAAGCGCGATGGATTACCCTTAGCAAGCTGACCGACAGATGCTTTGAAAGCGTCTTGAATGCGTGTTTGTGCAATTGGATCAAGCGTTGTAAAAATACGCAAACCTTGATTGGTCAAATCGGTTTCTTGATATTCAGAGCGCAATTGACGACGCACAATATCTAGAAAATCTGGAAACTTTGCTGTACCTACGCTTGGTTTAGACAATACACCAAGTGGGCGTGCACTTTCTTGCTCATATTCTGCTTGGCTCAGATAGCCCATGACCAGCATATTGTTCAGTACAGTATTACGACGTTTTAAAGCACCTTCTGGATTACGCCACGGATTATACAAAGATGGGCCTTGCACCAGTCCGACCAAATAGGCTTGCTGCGCGAGATTCAGTTCACGTAAAGGTAAACCGAAATAAAACTGCGAAGCCAGTCCGTAACCATTAATCGAGTAATTGCCGTTTTGACCCAGATTGACTTCGTTTAAATAAGCTTCAAGGATTTCATCTTTATTGTAATGAAACTCAAGTAATAAAGACATTAATGCTTCATTCACCTTACGTTTTAAGGTTCGTTCTGGGCTTAAATAAAAGTTTTTAACCAACTGTTGGGTCAGTGTAGAGCCACCCTGACGCTTACCGCCCGTTACATTACTGACCAGTGCACGTGCAGTTCCGCGAATTGATAGTCCATGATGATTGTAGAAGTTGCGGTCTTCTGTAGCAATTAGCGCTTCGATGAGCGTTTTTGGCACTTTATTGAGTTTAATCAGAACGCGGTCTTCATTATGCTGTGGATATATCCCACCAATCAACATCGGTTCTAAGCGCGCAATACCGGTACTCGATGGCTTGGTTGCCCGCACGTCAGTTACCTGATCGGCACTAAAAGTCACTTCAAGTACTTGTTCTGGTTCACTGCTATCACCAAAATCAAAGCCACGAGTATGCACATACATGCTACTACCCTGATTGACGTAGCTTCCAGGTTTGGTGTAGCTGTCTGAACTCTTGTAACCGAGCATATTCAGCTCTTGGGTAAAGTTGGCTTGTGAAATAGAAGCATTGGTGTAAATTTCGAGTGGCCGTGCAAATACCTTGGCGGGAATATCCCAGCGTTGGCCTTCAAATTTGTTTCGTATAACCGTGTCTAGGCGAATCACATAAATACTAAATGCAATAAAACCGCCAATCACAAGAACGGAAAAAATAAGCGCAAAAAAACCTATGCCGCGTTCAAACTTCATAAATCTGTCATAAAAAATTCAATCTAGTTTGCCAATCATGCGATAGCTATACAGGCATTGCAATGATAAAACTGTGAACAGATAGAAAAAGTCTAAATTCATGAAAATCTGATTGATATTTCTTTTGTTTTGCAGAATTAAAAAGCAAAATAAAAGTTGTTAACACAATTTCTGAATAAAATATGAAGCCATAACATCTCTGTGCTCATTCAGTTTTGTACAGAAATGATGAGCTTAAGAGAGTGGGGTGGCCATCTTGAACAGCATTTTCATAAAGTTATGCTATATTAATTTGTCAAATCACATGCTGAATGTTGATGAATAGCGGGTGAGATCATAAGGTGATACGTTGTAACGCGATTAGATCTGCGATCACCAAATTTTTGGCTCAGCTCAATTTAACCGATAGGCATATATAAGGCATCCAATGCAATCTGCTAATCTTTCGTCCGCCAAATCTTTTCGAAACATAGGCTTGATTGGCCGCCCCGATAAAATATCTGTAGTTGAAACTCTTTGTTTGATTTATGATCATTTAAGAGGTTTAGGTCTGCATGTGATCTTTGATCAACAAACCGCAGAACTTGTCCCTTACAACAATGTCCAAACTGCTAGTCGCTCGTTATTGGGTGAGGTGGTGGACTTGGTGATTGTAGTGGGTGGCGATGGTTCACTCCTGCATGCTGCACGAGCACTGGTGCGTCATCATACGCCAGTCATTGGCATTAACCGCGGGCGGTTAGGGTTTTTAACGGATATCCGCCCTGCGGATGTTTTGTTTAAGCTTGATCAGGTATTGCAAGGTCATTTTCAGCTTGATCGCCGTTTCTTGCTCGAAATTGAAGTGCGAACCAAAGGGGAAACCCATTATGATGCCATCGCACTCAATGACATCGTGCTGCACTCAGGAAAATCAGTGCACATGATCGATTTTGATCTGCAAATTGACGGTCAATTTGTATATCGTCAACATAGTGATGGTTTGATTGTTTCGACACCAACCGGTTCGACAGCCTATGCACTGTCAGGTGGTGGTCCTATTTTACATCCAAGCATGGATGCGATTGCGCTGGTTCCAATGCATCCACATACGTTGTCTTCTCGCCCGATTGTGGTAGGTGGACAAAGTGAAATCAAACTGACCATTCGTGAAAATCGTGTTTTACCGATGGTAAGTGCAGATGGTCAACATAGTGTGTCACTCAATGTGGGAGACTGTGTACATATCCGTAAACATCCGTTTAAACTAAACCTGTTGCATCCACCTGGTTATGATTTTTATATGGCGTGTCGTACCAAGCTGGGATGGAATCAAGATTTTGACTTAATCAAAGAGCAGGATGACTCATGAATATTGAACAAATGCTTAACGTATTAGATCCAGAGATCGTTCAGCGCTTAAAAACAGCAGTTGAGATTGGCAAATGGCCCAATGGCGTCGCGCTTACAGCTGAACAAAGGCAAATCTGCATGCAGGCCGTGATGGTGTGGGAACACCAGAACTTGCCAGAGGAAGAGCGCTCGGGATACATTGACCGTGGCAGCAAAGAAGAAGGTGAAGAATGTGATGATGACCATCACAAAAACGAGCCTGAATTTAAACCCATTCGATTCGTATAAATCCAAAAAGCCCAGAATTCACTGGGCTTTTTTAATCTTTAATATTATTTTTTTAAGCGATCTAACCATAACGCCTTTGCCTGAAGCATCGCGTTTTCATAGCTATCACAGACATTCATGGTATAGAGCGCAATCCCGATGGTTTCAGTCACCGCGATTTCACCATATTCATGCGTTTGCTGCCCTAACCAGACTGCTTTAAAGGTTTCTAGATTCAGTTCATCTTCGATGGGACTACGCTCTGGGGTGAGCTTGGGTAATTCGTGTTCATAGAGTTCACCCGATTTAATACCGCAAATGAGTGTTTTGGCATCAGGATTACGTTCGAATTCGCCACCTTCACCTTTAATTACGGCACTATTTTGATAGCCAAGCTGAAAGGCGGTGCGCTGGTGCGAAGCACGATAAGCAGGATGAAAAATCGCCTGTAAAGTTGCTTTTGCATTAAATGGATTGATGAGTCGGGCCAGAGTGTGAACAGGAGAACGAAGTCCCATCACGTTACGAAGAGAAATCAGATCACTCAGTACAGGCGAAATCACATCTAAAGGTAAATAGGCAAAGTGTTGCTGAGCAAGTTGCTGTTTCACGTCTTGTTGGTTTTGACAGACCGGATAACCCAAAAACTCAAGGACTTGCTCGGTATAAACACGGTTAAGCGTATGCCCAGAAGCACCATGCATCACGATGTTATATCCATGATGCGCAAGGGTGAGGGCAGCAAGCAAAAACCATGGATAATGTTTACGCTTTCCTGCATATGATGACCAATCCAAATCGACATCAAGAGCTTCAAAATTAAGTTGGTCACGTGTGGCCTGAACAAATCCACTCAGTTCATCGACCGATTCTTCCTTGACTCGCAATAACATTAAAAAAGCACCCAGCTGAACATCAAGAACCTCACCCTTTAAAATCATGGTGAAAGCTTGATAAGCTTCGTCATAACTTAAAGATCGAGAGCCTGTTTTGCCTTTCCCCAAGATTCTTACATACTGCGCAAAGGGATGTTCAGCATCTCGATAAAGGTTTTTTTTCGTATTCATATCTTTTTTGATATTTCATAAGGAAATGGATTTCCTCACTATGACATAAAAATGAAATGAATGGATCACGAAATATTCTATTAGACTAATGTCTAACTTAATTTTGATCAAAATATAGCCATTAAATTGATTGTTTCATCGACTATTTGACTAATTGCAGTAAACTTTTCACGCTTAAAAAATTATTTATTTTTTTTTAATGATCTCCTTGTTTATGTTTCGTAAATCTTGATAATAGGTTGAGATTTTGATACTGAACATTTTTTGAAAACATATTGTTTTCACATCGAGGAAAAGTATTTTTTGTCTGACAAAATTTACTTTGCTTTTGCAGCATGACATCAGGAACCGTTGTTTGTGCTGTAAGGGACTAAAGGGCTGTCTATATCGACGATATAGATTTTTTCATTTGAATATTTCTAAGGATTTAGAAATACAGATTGAAGTAAAGTTATGGCTAAAAAACCAATTTATAAATCTCTCTATTTCCAAGTGATTGTTGCTATTATCGCGGGTATCTTGGTTGGACACTTTTACCCTAGTTCAAATGTGGTCGTTGATGGAGTCAAGGAACACATTCCAGGTTTGGGTGAGCAACTTAAACCACTGGGTGACGCATTCATTAAGCTGATCAAAATGATCATCGCACCTGTCATCTTCTGTACTGTGGTCAGTGGTATCGCGGGTATGGAAAGCATGAAATCTGTAGGTAAAACAGGTGGTGTGGCTTTACTGTACTTTGAAGTGGTATCGACCATTGCATTGTTGATCGGTTTGCTGGTAATTAACGTCGTCAAACCTGGTGTTGGCATGAACGTTGATCCAGCATCTTTGGATACATCTGGTATTGCAAAATATGTATCTTCAGGTGAGTCGCAGTCGACCATCGAATTTTTGATGCATATTATTCCAGATACCGTCGTCGGTGCATTTGCAAATGGCGAGATTCTTCAAGTTTTGATGTTTGCCATTTTATTTGGTTTTGCGCTACATAAACTTGGCGATGCTGGACGTCCTGTACTTAAATTCATCGATCAAGTGTCGCATGTATTCTTTAACATCGTAAATATGATAATGAAGCTTGCGCCAATCGGTGCATTTGGTGCGATGGCATTTACCATTGGTAAGTATGGTGTGGGTACACTGGTACAGCTTGGCCAGTTGATTATCTGCTTCTATATCACTTGTTTACTGTTTATCTTCATTATTTTGGGAACCATTAGCCGTATCTGTGGCTTTAGTATCTTGAAAATGATTCGCCTCATCCGCGAAGAGTTGCTGATTGTACTGGGTACATCTTCTTCTGAATCTGTACTGCCACGTATGTTGCGTAAACTGGAAATCGCAGGCTGTGAAAAATCAGTCGTGGGTCTGGTGATTCCAACAGGTTATTCGTTTAACCTTGATGGTACATCGATTTACCTGACCATGGCGGCAATCTTTATTGCTCAGGCGACCAATACACCACTCGATGTTCAACATCAGATTACCTTGCTTCTTGTGCTTTTGATTTCATCAAAAGGCGCAGCAGGTGTTACAGGTTCTGGCTTTATTGTGATGGCAGCAACTTTGTCGGCAGTCGGACATATTCCGGTTGCGGGCTTGGCACTTATTTTGGGTATCGACCGCTTCATGTCAGAGGCTCGTGCATTAACTAACCTTACGGGTAACACGCTTGCGACCATTGCGGTAGCGAAGTGGGTGGGTGCATTAGACAAAGACAAACTCAATGAAGCATTAAATAACCCAGCAGAAGTTGATCGTAAAATGCTTGAAACAGACAATCCTGCGCATGCATGATAGATGTATAAAGTTAAAAAAAGGAGGCGTAAGCCTCCTTTTTTTATTTGATTTTTATCCGACTGAAGCGTTCAGTGCTTTTGTGGGCACAAGGCATGACAGTGTCAGCAAAACTGTTTAGCATGCAATAGATGGATATTTGAAAACAAAAAATTGAGGATAAGTGATGTTGCCATATGATGCCGAATTAGAATTATTCCGTGACAATTTCAAACGCTATATGAAAGAACATATCGCGCCACATTATGATCAATGGGAGCGTGAAGGAATCATGCCCAGATCGGTTTGGAATAGTCTGGGCGAAAATGGTTTTTTATGTGTAGATTTACCTGAAGAATATGGTGGCTATGGTGTTCCCACGCATTACTCACTGATGTTGGTTGAAGAATCTGCCAGAGCGGGCTATGGGGCACTGTCTACAGCAATCTCGTGTCACTCTGAAATTGCTGCACCGTATATTTTAAATATTGGTAGCGAAGCACAAAAACAGTACTGGTTACCCAAAATGGTAGCTGGCGAAGTGGTGGGGGCAATCGGTATGACTGAACCGGGGGCAGGTTCGGATGTACAAGCCATGCGCACGACAGCAGTTTTAAATGGCGAACATTATGTATTAAATGGATCAAAGACATTTATTTCAAATGGTCAACATGCCGATCTTGTGATTTTAGCGGTAAAAACCGATCCTCAGGCGCGTGCTAAGGGTGTATCGCTGCTATTGGCTGATACGCATCTCGAAGGTTTCAAAAAAGGCACCAATCTGGAAAAAATCGGTTTGCATTCGCAAGATACTTCGGAGTTGTTTTTCGATAACGTCCAAATTCCCAAAGATCAATTGCTAGGACAAGCCGGTCAAGGGTTTAATTACTTGATGCAAGAGCTGCCACGTGAGCGAACATCCATTGCGGCCACCGCACTCGGCGCAATCCGCGGTGCGATTGATATTACAACGGTATATATCAAGGAGCGTCAGGCATTTGGTCAACCCATTGCAAATTTTCAAAATACTCGTTTCGTGATGGCGCAAGCCAAAATTGACGAGTTGGCGACCGCAGCATTTTATGAGCGTAATGTCAGTTTGTATCAACAGGGGCAGCTCGATGTAGAAACAGCAGCCGCATTAAAAAGCTTTAGTACAGATATGCAAATGAAAGTTGCCGATAATTTGCTCCAGCTCTTTGGTGGATATGGCTATATGGCCGAGTATCCAATTTCACGTTTCTTTGTCGATGCGCGTATCCAACGTATTTATGGCGGAACCAATGAAATTATGAAAGAAATTGTAGCACGCGGAATTTTAGGAAAAGTATAAGACCAACATTGACTGGAATCTTGCTACCAAGATTCCAGTCGGTTTTACAAGCGTAATACTTTTAATGTTTCATTTAAAAATAACGGAAGTACATCAGGCGAGTGTGAACTGACGTATAGATTGTTGTCATTCACCACATCTTGATCTAGATAAACTGCACCTGCCTCTACCAGTTGAGAGCTGACTAGATCAATTGCGGTGAGGCGTCGTCCGCGTACGATGTTCGCATGTATTAGCAGTGAAGGATCATCACAACTACTAAAAATTGGTTTTTGTGCATTGGCAAACTTTTGGACAAATTCAATAAATTGTGTGTCTAAACTAAGTTGTGTGGGTGATATACCGCCTGCAATAAACAAGGCATCAAAGTCGTGTACACAACTATGCTGAATACTACAATCGATCGTGACCGACGTTTTACGCTTTAAACCGTAGACGATATTTCCCTCACAATTTTCAATATTCAAAATACTGTGTCCGGCAGCGCGATAAGCATGAATCGACTCGACGTATTCTGTATCTGAAAAGTCATGCGTCAATAAAACAGCCACTTTTTTTGACATAAAATGCTCCATGTGACTCATTATTTAACCCGCTTTTTAGAGTAGTCATAACACATGAAGATTGAATGACGTGTTTTGTTGATAAAACGTCAAATCGTGTAAAAAATAGTCAAAAAACTTGCCAAAAGTAAGCAAGTTTTTGATGTAAATTATTGCTCGTCAAAAAGTTTTTGGCAGTTATTTAAACTATTGCAACTGGCCAATAAAATCGCTTTTGGCAAACTGGCATACAAATTCCCGATATGCTGTTCGCTCGGATGGTAAAAGTGCCACGAATGCAACTTGTTGGTATTGACCCGGCTAAAACCTGAAAAGAAGTCGCGGGCTGCATTTTTACTGATCGAGCGCTGCATATCGCTACTACTTTCTGAGGTGCCGACCGTGGTCATCAGATAGATTGGTTTTTTTATTTGATTGCTCTGTTTACGCCACAGATCTTGCTCCTGTAGCAATACATGATTGTTGTACCAAAGTGACGGACTAGCAGCAAAGTAACGTTGAAAGGAATCAGGACGTTTAAAGAAGGTATTTAAAGTAAATAATCCACCAAATGAGTGACCAAATAAGGTTTGCTGATCGCGATTGATGCGAACACGATTAAAAATCTGTGGCTTGAGCTCATTGTCGATAAACTTTAAAAACTGAGTATCTCCACCATAACTGTATTGCTTATTGGGTTTATCATTTGTAGCCACAGTTGACGTGTAATCAAGTGCGCGATTTTGAGCGGAAAACAAAGCATCGCCTGCATATCCAATTGCAACAATGACCAGTGGATCTGTTCCAAACTTGTTGCTGCCGCCTGCTATCGCTTGAGCAATTGCGCGAGCGCTTTCAAATGTAGCATTGCCATCAAGTAAGTACAGCACCGGATAACCCGCTTTGGGTGCGGGTGCTTGAGGGATGTACACATTGATTAAATAGTGATGCGGCGTATATTGCGAGGTTAAAATAAACTGTTGTGATGTGCCTTTAAGCTGCTGATCAGTGATGGTATCCATCGTGTTTTTGTTCTGATTATTTGTGGCTGACCATGTTACTGATGTTGCACCGAGCATAAGCCCCATAAGGAGCGTTAAATGTTGTGTTTTAAATAATCGAGGCAGCTTTAAAATGTTCATGTTATAAATGAAATTGTTTGTAATTTATGCCATTCTCATTAAATCATAAAAACACTGTAATTTGGCTCAAAAAACTAAACTTTTATTCATGCTCAAATGCTTAGAGATAGAACAATTCCAATCAACTCTTGCTATACTGTCGCAAAACAATTTGCAGGAGCTGCATTGCAATGGTCCATGATGATCAGAATCCTTCATCTTCTCTCGACTTACAAGAAATTCGCCAGCAGATCGACAGTGTCGATCAGCAGATTCAGTCGCTGATTAACCGTCGTGCCAAACTTGCTGAGGCGGTTGCCAAAGCCAAGTTTGCCTCTGAAGAAAACCCCTTGTTTTATCGACCAGAACGAGAAGCACAGGTTTTGCGTAAAGTCATGGAGCGCAACGAAGGCCCACTTTCCGATGTCACGATGGCACGTCTATTTCGCGAAATCATGTCGGCGTGTTTGGCATTAGAAGCACCCCAAAGTATTGCGTTTTTAGGGCCAGAAGGTACCTTTACACAAGCGGCAGCCCTGAAGCATTTTGGTAACGATGCGGTAGTGCGTCCATTACCTACCATTGATGAAGTGTTTCGTGAAGTTGAAGCAGGCAGTGCGCATTATGGTGTCGTCCCTGTTGAGAACTCCTCTGAAGGCGTGGTTAACCATACTCTAGACTGCTTTAAAACGTCTCAACTCAATGTAATTGGTGAAGTGGAACTTCGAATCCATCATCAATTTCTAGTATCGAAAAACACCCGCAAAGACAGCATTAAACAGATCTATGCACATCAACAAACCCTAGCGCAGTGCCGCCAATGGCTCGATGCGCATTACCCGGGTGTGGAGCGTGTGGCACTGAACTCTAATGCTGAAGCTGCGCGTCGTATTCGTAATGAATGGCATTCGGCTGCAATTGCATCGGATATTGCAGCGTCGATGTATGATCTTGAAATTTTTCATCGTAACATTGAAGACAACCCAGAAAATACCACGCGCTTTTTGGTGATTGGTCGGGAAAAAATTCCACAAAGTGGAAACGATAAAACTTCATTACTTATTTCGGCACATGACCGGGCAGGTGCCTTACTTGAAATCTTGGCGCCGTTTGCAAAACATCAGATTAGCCTGACCAGTATTGAAACCCGACCGGCATTACCTGAAAAGTGGGCGTATGTATTTTTTATCGATTTAGAAGGTCATATCGATCAAGAAAACGTCGCCAAAGCACTGGATGAAATTCGTCCCTTGGTAAAAGAGCTTCGTATATTAGGTTCATATCCTGCGGCTGTGTTATAAACGTAAGTGAAGCAGATAGATGAGGATGGTCTGCTTCATATTGAACACTTTATAGATCAGTGTTGATCTGTTTTTACGAGATGAAAGTTAAGCGGTATGGCCCAACCATTATTTAAAAAAGTCGCCTTTATTGGTCTTGGACTGATAGGGTCTAGTCTGGCACGTGTGATTCAGTCAGAGCAACTTGCAACGTGTGTGGTTGCATCGACTCGTTCAGCAAAAACTTTGGCCGATGCTCAAGCCTTAGGTTTGATTCAGCAAGGGTATAGCAATCCAGTCGAAGCTGTCCAAAATGCCGATCTGGTTGTTTTAGCGCTTCCTGTGCGAGCAACACATGCCGTGCTGGCACAAATTCAGCCTTACTTGCACCCCGATGCAATTTTAACCGATGTTGGCAGCACCAAAGGCAATGTCGTCGAGGCGGCCAAAGCGGTTTTTGGTGAGGCACTTCCTGCCGGATTTGTACCCGGCCATCCAATTGCTGGAAGCGAACATACCGGTGTGCATGCAGGCAAGGTGGATTTGTTTGCCAATCATAAAGTGATTTTAACCCCTGTAGAAACCAGTGCTGCTTGGGCAGTGGATAAACTGATTCAACTGTGGTCTGCTGCCAAAGCTGAAGTGATTTGCATGGATGTGCAAAAGCATGATGAAGTCTTGGCGCATACCAGTCATTTGCCACATTTAATGGCATTTAATCTGGTTGAGCAACTGGCCAATCGTGAAGATAATCTTGATATTTTTCGTTATGCTGCCGGCGGGTTTCGTGATTTTTCCAGAATTGCGGCCAGCGATCCTCAAATGTGGCACGACATCTTCTTTGCCAATAAAACCGCAATTTTAAATGCTGTGGAAGGTTTTGAACAACAGCTCAGTAAAATTAAAGTACTGATCGAAACTGAAGACTCACATGCATTGATGGGACTGCTTGGACATGCTCAAGCTGCCAGACAACACTTTAATCATATGTTAGCAAAAAAACCGTTGATGGAGAAAAACAAGGTGACACAGCAATTTACCATTTCGCCAGGACCTAAATCATTTACGGGTACTTTTACCATTCCTGGTGACAAATCCGTGTCACATCGCTCCATTATGTTTGGTGCGATTGCAGAGGGCACAACTCATGTGACTGGCTTTTTAGAAGGCGAAGATGCCTTGGCTACGTTACAGGCCTTTCGTGATATGGGCGTAAGTATTGAAGGGCCAAAAAATGGTGAAGTGACCATTCATGGTGTGGGAATGCAGGGCCTTAAAGCACCTGCAGGTGCATTGTATATGGGCAATTCAGGCACCAGCATGCGTTTACTTTCCGGCATGCTTTCTGCACAAAAATTTGATTCGGTCATGACTGGAGATGCGTCGTTATCGAAGCGTCCTATGGAACGTATTGCCAAGCCGTTACGTGCAATGGGTGCGCACATTCAGACTACTGGAGAAAAAGGCACACCACCTGTAAGCATTACAGGTAACCAAGCACTTCAAGGGATTGCCTATGATCTGCCAATGGCTTCTGCACAAGTAAAATCAGGTATTTTACTGGCGGGTCTTTGGGCACAAGGTGAAACATCTGTAACCGAGCCAGAACCAACACGCGACCACACCGAGCGTATGTTGCGTGCTTTTGGTTATGATGTAAAAACCGAAGGAAACAAAATCAGTCTGCAAGGCGGTGGTAAGCTGGTCGGTACCAACATTCAAGTGCCTTCTGATATTTCATCAGCCGCTTTCTTTATGGTGGGTGCTGCAATTTGTGAAAATTCCGACGTCGTGCTTGAAGCTGTAGGTATCAACCCAACGCGTACAGGCGTGATTGAAATTCTCAAACAAATGGGTGCCGATATTGCCGTTCTAAATGAACGCATTGCAGGTGGTGAGCCGATTGCCGATATTCATATTAAAGGCTCGCGTACTCTAAAAGGAATCCATATTCCAGAAGACCAAGTGCCACTGGCGATTGATGAGTTTCCAGCTTTGTTTATTGCTGCGGCCTGTGCTGAAGGTCAGACCGTATTGACTGGAGCTGCTGAGTTACGTGTGAAAGAATCCGATCGTATTCAGGTCATGGCAGATGGTTTGAAAGTTATGGGAATTGACTGCACACCAACAGCAGATGGCATCATTATTGAAGGTAAGGGCAAATCAGGCGATTGGTCGGCTATTTTTAACGGTGGTCAAGTAGAATCACATCACGACCATCGTATTGCAATGAGTTTTAGTATTGCCGGTCTGCGAACTGGAGGTCCAATTGAAATTATTGGAACTGAAACTGTAGCAACCAGCTTCCCGACATTTACAGAACTGGCCAATCGTGCTGGCTTGAGTATTACTGTCAGTCAATAATATTGGCTAAGTAATCCGATATAATCGGTAACATAAAATGAAAACAGCAGTCAGGCGATGCTTGGCTGCTGTTTATTTTTTGGCTATTCTAAAGCAGCACACAAGATATTTCGCCTTAAAATAACGCATAGGATATGTGATGAAAAAACTACAATTTATGTCTCATCATCCCCATAACCAATCGATGGCGGATCGAGAGGCATTGATGACGCAAGAGTATGTGGCAGCCTTGTTATTTAAACAGTTAGGTGACTATGGATTTGATGCTCAGCAAATCGATCATGCAGATCAAAATGTTGCTGTGCGAATTATCAACCAGCGTCTACCATTGTCGGTCATTTGCCAATCCAGCGATGCCACAGGACAAATGATGTGTGAAATTTCGGCTGATCGAAATGAACAGCAGGACTGGTTTGAAAAAATTGAAATGCAAAGTGTAATGCGCCAGTTGGCACATGCGATTGAAAATAGCCTTAAAAGTGACCACTATTTTAGTTGTTTTGAGTGGAAAAACTAAACTACAAAAAAGCCAGTTTATTTTGCTAAGGTTGTGTATAGTCTAGGAATGTTCTTGCAATTTCTTCGAGTACACACCCATGCAGCACGTCGACCTTTCACAGCTTTCACCTCAAATTGTCTGGAAGCATTTTCAGACGTTATGCCAAATTCCCCGACCATCAAAACAAGAACATATATTACGTGAGCACCTTGCAAATTGGGCTAAGCAGCAGGGGTTGACGGTTTATATCGACCGTATCGGGAATTTAATTATTCGAAAACCTGCCGCACCTGGCAATGAAGATAACGTTGGCGTTATTTTGCAGGGCCATCTGGATATGGTGACGCAAGCCAATCGAGGCAGTAATCATAACTTTATGCGCGATCCGCTTCGTCCGGTACTTGAGCAGGACTGGCTCGTGACACCCGAGACCACACTTGGCGCAGACAACGGTATTGGTGTTGCACTGGCATTGGCAGTTTTAGAGTCTACCGATATTTCACACGGCCCCATAGAAGTGCTGTTGACGGTGGATGAAGAAGCTGGCATGAGTGGTGCACGGCTATTAGAAGAAGGTGTCCTGACAGGTCAATGGCTATTTAATATCGATACCGAAGAGTGGGGAGAGTTGTATTTGGGCTGTGCAGGTAGTCAGGATGTTGAGGTATCACAAGCACTTGAATACGTCGCGGCACCTCAGATGGATTTGGAATCGGTAGAGATCTGTGTGACTGGTTTGAGAGGAGGTCACTCAGGCATTGACATTCACTTGGGCCGTGGCAACGCGAACGTGATTTTATCGCGGTTTTTGCACCAGCATTTGGCTGAACTTGAAGGTTATTTAATTGAATTTCATGGAGGTACTGCCCGAAATGCCTTACCGCGTGAGGCCAGTACCAAAATCATTCTACCTAAAAAAAATATTGATTTGCTTGAGCAACGGCTAGATGAATACGAGGCACAGTGGTTGCAAGCACTCAAAGATATAGACGATCAATTCAATATAGATTTACGTTTAATTCAAGATACACATCATGATGTACTGGAGACTCAGCAACAAAATCACGTGCTGGCCGCATTGTCGGGTTGTCCTTATGGCGTGGTCACTTGGAGCGAAGTGCTCAGTGATGTGGTTGAAACATCAAATAATATCGGTGTGGTGCATATCGACCAAGCACAGGGTTTTCAAGCGGTGATAATGGTTCGATCCATGCGAAATGAATCGGCAGAGCATTTCTCTCAGCAGATCGTAGAGCACTTTGCAAAGTATGATTTGGCAGCCACACGCGCTGAATTGGTGTCTGGTTGGACGCCTAATCCGGATTCGGCAGCTTTGAAATGTTTACAAGATGCTTATCAAACTGCCTTTAATATCGAGCCTGAACTAAAGGTGATTCATGCTGGACTTGAATGCGGCATTATTGCTCAGCATTATCCGCACTTGCAAATGGTGTCATTTGGTCCAGATATTAAAGGGGCGCATGCACCCGGCGAGCGAGTGAAAGTAGATACTGTAGAGAAATGCTGGAAATTATTGGTCACCGCGTTAGAGCAGGTTCCAAAAGCACATTAAAATAAAAAAAGATGCTCATTACAAAATGAGCATCTTTAGATGCTTACAATTTAGATCAAACTGTAAAATAATTTTTATTGAACAAATAAGAAGCGCGAAATAGCGATTCGTAATTGTTTTAGATAACCTGTAAAGAAGTGATTGGCGCCTGGCAACACTGTAATTAAATGGCGCTGCGGTTTGGCCCATTCAATCATATCAGTAAGCAAAGTGACTTCATCTTGCTCGCCATGAATAAAGAGAATGTCACCTTTGAGAGGTGGAGTTACATAATGACGTACGCCTGCCACAGTTGCAGTTGGCAATCCACATAAAATGGTTTGTTTTGGTTTTAACTCATCCGGTAGGGCGGCATAACTTTTGGCCATTACATGTGCGCCAAAGCTAAATCCACCTGCATAAAACGGAAGTGTGATATGGGCTTTTCGTGCATGATCAATGACAGTCAGAATATCATCTGTTTCGCCATGACCTTCATCATGCTCACCATGACTTTCACCTGAACCACGAAAACTTGGTCGGTAAACAATACAACCTTGCTCGACAAGAAGTTGAGCCAAGAGTGCTGGAACTTTGTGTTGAGGGGTTCCGCCTTGCAACGGATGGGGGTGACAAACGACAGCAAATCCTTTCGCTTCACCCTGTGGACGGTCTACAAAAACTTCAATTTGACCCACAGGACCCTGAATGAACATCTGTTCGGACATAGGACGATCGATTAGTAGCAGGAGAATGCGGTATTTTACCGATTAACGCCAACAAAAACACAGATTGGCGTTAAAATTTATCTACTGATATAGTCTGATTAACTATTATTTAACCAATTTACCTAAGGATGTATATGCTCGCACTCATTTCTCCTGCTAAGACTTTAGATTACGAATCTACACTTCCTACCGATGAACATACATTACCAAGACTATTAGATCATTCACAAGAGCTTATCGACTTTTGTCGTAGTTTATCTGCGACTGAAATCGCCAGTTTGATGAGTGTAAGTGAAAAAATAGCCAATTTGAATGTAGAACGCTTTCGTGATTGGTCTCCTGATTTTAGTTTAGCCAATGCCAGACAGGCGATTTTTGCTTTCAAAGGTGATGTTTATACGGGGCTCGATGCGTATCATCTTAAAGAAAAAGATATTGCATTTGCGCAAACGCACTTACGCATGCTTTCAGGTTTATACGGACTACTTCGGCCGCTTGATTTGATGATGCCGTATCGTCTTGAAATGGGAACCAAACTGCACAATTCACGTGGACACAATCTCTACGAATTTTGGGGAAGCCAAATTACCGATCTCATTAATACAGATTTAAAAGATGCAGGCAGTGAAATTTTGCTGAATCTGGCCTCAGATGAATATTATAAATCGGTAAAAGAATCTAAGATTCAGGCCAAAATCATTAAGCCAGTGTTTTTGGATGAAAAGAATGGCAAGTTTAAAGTCATTAGTTTTTATGCAAAAAAAGCCAGAGGCTTAATGGCACGATTTATGATTGAACATCAAATCAATGAGGTGAAAGCGCTTCAAGAATTTAATTCGGAAGGCTATTTCTTCGATAAAGAAAACTCTACAGCGCAAGAGTTGGTGTTTAAGCGTCATGAGCAAACTACTTAATTGAATGATGCCTCAATCATAAAAAAGGCGGATCATATGATCCGCCATTTTTAATCGATCTGAAGTCTTACTTAAGTGTTTTTACGACGCGCTTTACGTTTGGCAAACGGGAAGACCGCAACACTTTCTTCAACTTGAGCGGTATTACGTTCATCTTCAGATGCTTTTTTATCTTCAGATTTGGTTTTTTTCTTTTTTTTACGTTTCTTTTTCGGTTCGTCCTCGACCTCATCACCATCTTCAATGGCTTGCCAGTATTCTAACTGCTCCATGACAGCTGCATAGATTGAACCTTTGCTATAGCGTCCTTTTTTATCTAAAACACCAACGGGGCGGGCCATCAGAATTTCGAGCGCCTGATCTATAGTTTCAATCGCATGTACATGGAACTGCCCGTTGTTTACAGCCTCAATCACATCCTGACGAAGCATCAAATGCTGCATGTTTTGACGTGGAATGATCACGCCTTGCTTGCCAGTCAAACCTTGTAATTTACAGGCATCATAGAAGCCTTCAATTTTGGCATTCACGCCGCCAATTGGTTGTACCTGACCGAGCTGATTCATTGAACCCGTAATCGCCCACGACTGATCAATTGGCAACTGACTAATTGCAGAAATGAGTGCTGAAAGCTCTGCAACAGTTGCGCTATCTCCATCGACCTGACCATAGCTTTGTTCAAATGCCAAGGCCGCAGAGAAGTGTAAAATCTGAGAGCGACCAAAATGAGCCTTAAGAAAGCTAGACATCAGTAACACGCCTTTAGCATGCAGCGAGCCGCCGAGTTCGACACTGCGTTCAATATCTAGAATATCGCCGCCACCTTGATAGACTGAAGCTGTCAGGCGTGAAGGTAAGCCAAATTCGACATCGGCATAATGAATGACCGATAAGGCATTGATCTGACCAAGACGATGTCCGCGCGTTTCAATGAGCTGTGTTCCTCGTGAGAGATCTTGCCAATACAGTTCACGCAAATAGCCTAAGCGATATTGACGATGTTGTAATGCAAGATTGATATGCTTGTCCGATACAATTTTGTCACCCGCTCTGAAGGCATGATGATGCGCCTCACGGATCAGATCACCTAAGGTTGAGGCATGTAAAGAAAGCGAACTCTGGTCTTCGGCTTGGCGGCTTGAATCGGTGAGTAGGGCTGCTAGCGCAGAGCGATCAAATGGCAAGAGTTTATCGGCCTGAACGTAATCTGCAATGAGCTGCATGTACGCTTGTTCATTCACTTCGTTACGCTGTAAGGTATCGGTGAAGTCTGCACGTATTTTAAATACACTGCCAAGCTCTGGCTCGACCTCTAAAATTTCATAATAAATTTCAGGTTCGGCCATCAAAATCACTTTTACATCAAGTGGTACGGCGGCAGGTTCAATCGAGATACTGCCTGTAAGGGTCAGCATATGTTCAAGTGATGAAAGTTTAAGCTGTCCAGATTTAAGCGCGCGCTTTAAACCCTGCCAAGCATACGGCTGCTCAAGTAATTGCTCGGCTTCAAGCATTAAAAAGCCACCATTCGCCTGATGCAGACATCCCGGACGGATCAAGGTAAAGTCTGTGGTGATGGTGCCATTTTGTGTGAGCTGCTCGACATGACCGAGCAGATTATAATGTGTTGGGAAATCATCAAAAATAACCGGTGCGCCACTGTTTGGCTTATTGGTCACAATGGTATTGGCTTGATAACGAGATGGAACGCGATTAAATAACGCAGGCGAGAAATCATCTTCCTCCTGTTCCAAAATCATTTCGACATTTTGAATAATATCGTCGGCGTAATGCTTTAAAAACTCATCCAAGCCTTGAACTGTTTTGTGCTTGTTCAGGATTTGTTCCATACGCGGTATCACCACTTGTTTGGCGATATCACGATTCAGCACCGACACACGATCACGTGCATCATCTTCAAGTGAGCCGAGGTGTAACCCTAAACGCTCAAGCTTTTTGTCCATATAACGAATATTGGAGGCAATTTCAGCACGCTCTTTACTCGACAATGCCTCGATATCGTTTTGTGTCATTTCATGTACTTGATCGTCTTTATACTGAACAGGCACAAAGCAATGCTCTTCATTGCGCGAGATCAGTTTTAGATCAAGTTCCTCACCCTCTTTGGTGAGTTCGACCAGCGCATCTTGTTGCTCTTTACCGGTTTCCTGACGAATTTGTTCGATTCGGTTATGATAGGTTTCCGCGGTAAAACGGCGCTCTAGCTGTTTTAAAATGGTTTGCCAAGCGTGATGTAATGCGCTTTGGAATTTTGGTCCCGTACCGGCAGGAAAACGCAGCGCAAGCGGTTGTCTAGCGTTTTTAAAATTGTTGACATACACCCAGTCGTCTGGCGTAGGCATACTTTTTGCGTGTTGTTGCAGCAAACGCTTGATCATGGTGCGTTTGCCCAAACCCGCCGTACCAACGGCAAAGATATTGTAGCCTGAATAAGGCAGCGAAATACCAGCCTCGACTGATGCTCTGGCGCGATCTTGCCCTAGAAAGTTATTGAGCGGCTTGATGCGTCGAGTCGAAGACGGAATATCTTCGAGCTTTGGAATATGAGTAAGCTGTGCTGCTTTAAGTGCCGTTTTCTCTAAAGTACTCTGAATCTCATTTTGCTCGAATGCAGACGGAACGTTATTGGTTTTTGAGGTATTCGCTGTTGTTGTGGTTGAAGAAAGAGTTGAAGCCATTTGATCGAGTCTTTGGGTCACAGGTGAAATCCAAAAAATAAACAGAGTTGAGATTTAAAGGTATACAGGTTTAGTCTAAAAGATCAAGCGTTGATGCTGATTTAATCGTCAAAAGTAGGGCGCTTTGCATAAACAATATTGAAACCGTGCCAATAAAGCGATTGAATAGGCGCCTAGATGAAAATTTCGGAAAATAATAAGCGAATGACTACACAAACTACAGGATGGAAAGCTGCGTTTGCTGCATTTCTTGACCGCCGTGCTCTGATTATGCTGTTTCTCGGGTTTTCAGCGGGGATTCCCATTCTGCTGATTTTTTCAAGCTTATCGTTATGGTTAGGCGAGGCTGGAATTGATAAGAGCGCGGTCACTTTTTTTAGCTGGGCGGCTTTGGGATATTCATTTAAGTTTGTGTGGGCACCACTAATCGATGAACTTCCAGTGCCCGTCTTGACCAAGACACTCGGTCGACGCCGCGCATGGCTGTTGATTGCACAAATTCTGATCATTGTTGCTATTTCGATTATGGCTTTTTCAGATCCGGCGCTCGGCCAGAGTTATCTCATCCAAATGGCGGTTGGTGCGGTGTTGCTTGGTTTTTCAGCAGCAACGCAAGATATCGTAATTGATGCTTACCGTATTGAACTGGCCGAAACCCAGATGCAAACGGTTCTTGCTGCAACCTATAACGCAGGTTATCGAATCGGGATGATTGTGGCGGGTGCGGGTGCTTTGTTTTTAGCTGCCTATTTGGGAACTGCCAAAGGAAACTATATCTATGAAGCTTGGAAATATACATATTTAACTATGGCAGCTGTGATGCTGGTGGGGATTCTAACCACCTTAATCATTCGAGAACCAAAGGTCGATCGTGTCTATAAAAGCTATCAGCGCCGTGATTATTTCCGTTTGGTGCTGGTCTTTTTTGTTGCTGTAATTTGCTTTGTTTTGAGCTATTTGTTTACTGGTCATTTGGCTGAACAATTAGTGAGTTGGCTATCAATTCAAGACAACATTTTATTATTTTTAATTGAGGCGCTACGCTTTATCACCGCGGCTGCCGTAGCTCTGGCTATAGGCACACTCCTGGTTCGTGCAGGCGTCGTCAATAAGCAGATGGCCAAAGAGACATGGATTAATCCAGTCCTCGATTTTTTTCAGCGTTATGGCACCAAGCTGGCTTTGGTCCTTCTGTTACTGATTGGTTTTTATCGTATTTCCGATATCATCGCGGGTGTAATTTCCAACGTTTTTTATCAAGATCTTAATTTCACCAAAGAACAGATTGCAGAAGCAGTTAAAATTTATGGTGTTATTTTTAGTTTGGTGGGTGGTTTCTTGGGAGGCTTACTGGCACAACGTATGAACATCATGAAATTGATGTTTGTAGGTGCAGTATTAGCAAGCTCAACCAACTTGATTTTTATTGGCTTGGTTAAGTCGGGGCACCCGCTTGGGCAGGTTCAGGTAAATGTTGGTGGTCAGCAATATCTGGCGGATACCGATGAAGTGGGGTACTGGACGGTTAAGGTGCCAACCGAAGTACTAAAAAATACAACGCAGTTTCAGGTATCTACCAGTTATGTCGATGCCGCACAACAAAGTAAAGTTGCGGTGGTTCAACCCTATATTGTGGGTGATATCAATCAGGCGCATTTGATGTTATTGCCCGTCATGGGACGAAATATCATCTCACTAAACGAGCCACAAAACAGTATTGTGGTTAAAGGGCAGTATTTTGGGCCAGTACTAACAGACGCACAAAAAATTGTGCTACAGCTTGATGGCAAGCCATATCCAGCCAAGCTTGATAAAACAGGTGCTTTTAGTGCTGTTGTTGAGACTAAAATGTTAACTGGCTCCAGCACGAAACAGCTTCAGGCCACAGTGACAGATGGATCGCGTACATTAGTGAATACTTCGCTGGCTTATCATGTTGCACAGGGAGTAGGGGCTAAAAATGAACTCGATATCAGTGTTGAACCAGTTGCATTGGTCAATCCGAATGATCAAAGCAATATTGAGCTTAAAGGGAAAGTCATCAAGCCATATAGCTCGCTCTGGTTATATTTTGCCATTGTGGTCGATAACTTGGCTTCTGGTTTAGCCGGTGCTGCATTTATTGCATTTTTATCAAGCTTGACGAGTGTGTCCTTTACAGCGGTACAATATGCTATCTTTAGTTCACTGATGACGCTCACACCAAAACTTCTGGGTGGGTACTCAGGCACCATCGTGACGCACATTGGCTATCCTCAATTTTTCTTAATGACGACCTTGATTGGAATTCCAATTCTTGTTTTGGTGGTTTGGGTTGCCAAGTTGCTCAAGGCGCATGAACTCAAGCAAATTCAAACGAAAGGCACAGGTGATTAACAATGCGAATGCTTCATACAATGTTGCGAGTAGGCAATTTAGAGAACTCTCTCCAGTTTTATACCGAAGTTTTAGGCATGACCTTACTGCGCAAACGTGATTACGAAGAAGGCCGTTTCACTTTGGCATTTGTTGGCTATGGCAGTGAAGATGATCATACTGTTTTAGAGCTGACACATAACTGGGATACCTCTAGCTATGATTTAGGAAATGCGTATGGTCACATCGCCATTGGTGTTGAAGATGCCTATAAGGCATGTGAAGAAATCAAGCAACGTGGTGGCAAGGTGGTACGTGAAGCAGGTCCAATGAAGGGCGGCGTGACCGTAATTGCATTTGTTGAAGATCCAGATGGTTATAAAATCGAATTGATCCAGCAAGATAATAATGCGCGTAATAATTAACGCTTGAGTGAAATAGTTTAACTAAATAACGCGCATTTCTTCAAAAAACTGGATTTATGCTGTCAGACCAGTAACATAGCGTTTACCTTTTAGTAAACACAGTGTTACTGGTCTTCTTACATATACATAAGGATATTGTTCCATGCTTAAGCTGTTGGCTTTAGATCGCTTCACTTTATTACTCTTTACGATGGTATTGTTGGCCTCTTTTGTACCAATTTACGGGCATGCTGCAGATATATTTAGCGTCGTAACCAATATTGCGATTGCCATTTTATTCTTTTTACATGGCGCCAAACTATCTCGTGAAGCGATTATTCAAGGCATCATGCATTGGCGGCTACATGGTTTAGTGTTTATTTTTACCTTTGTATTTTTTCCTGCACTCGGCTTATTGGCCAAGCCTGTTTTGGTACCCATTTTAGGACAAGAGCTATATTGGGGCTTCTTGTTTATGTGCTTTTTGCCCTCTACCGTCCAATCATCAATTGCCTTCACTTCAGTCGCTAAAGGCAATGTTGCAGCCGCAGTATGCAGTGCATCGTTTTCAAATCTAATCGGAATGTTCATTACACCTGTAATGGTCAGTCTATTTATTTTTGGTCATTCAAAGCATGATTACGATCCAACATCTTCAATTATTCAAATTGCACTTTTGTTGTTGGTGCCATTTATTTTAGGGCAGCTTCTTCGACCTTATGTTTTTCCACTCATGGCAAAAGTGCCAAGTATTGTAAAAGCATTTGATCAGGGTACGATTCTAATGGTGGTTTACAGTGCATTTAGTAGTGCAGTGATTGCCGGTTTGTGGCATCAGGTTGGAATTGGAACACTGATTGCATTGATTATTTCGTGCTCGGTGCTGCTCACCATCATTATGCTGAGTGCATTTTATATTTCTCGATTGCTTGGCTTTAACCGCGCAGATCAAATTTCTATTTTTTTCTGTGGTTCCAAAAAAACTTTGGCCAGTGGTGTGCCCATGGCGCAGATCTTATTCATTGGTCAGCCATTGGGTATGATTGTATTGCCGATTATGATTTTCCATCAAATTCAGCTCATGACCTGTGGAATTATCGCGAATTATTTGGCCAAGCAGCAATCTGATGAAGAAACGCGGGTAAGATCAGAATAAAGATTCGCAATTTTGCGTTAAAAGGCGTATAATCTTACCCACTTGTTGTGCTTAGCTCTGGCTTATAAGCCTCGGTGGGCCAAAAGAATGGTCTGTTGTCGTGTTAACCTGCTAATGATTTAGCCTTTTTCCTCAGTTTTTATATTGAGAGTGGTTGATTGCGATGACAGCTTAAGCCTTTCTTCAATTAGGAGTCATCGACCATGCGCGCCGATATTCACCCAAAATACGAAAAATTAGTTGCTACTTGTTCATGCGGTAACGTTATTGAAACTCGTTCTGCACTTGCTAAAGACACTCTTTACCTTGACGTATGTTCAGCTTGCCACCCATTTTACACTGGTAAGCAAAAGAACGTAGATACAGGCGGTCGTATCGACAAGTTCAAACAACGTTTCTCTGGTATGTCACGTTCTATCAAACGTTAATACTGAAAAACAAAAAAACGGGCCTTATGCCCGTTTTTTTATGTCTGTTATACGGCTCAGTGTTGATCTTGAACATCGACCAGACGATCAAGTTTAACTTGAAAGTAGTTGCCTTGCAGATAACGCGCGCTAATATTCCACGCATTTGCAAATACATTGACATCATTAAGCTCGGGCATAATGAGTTCAATGGCCGCAGGAAGCTGGGCATGTTCGATTTGAGCCTGTAAATCCAGTGCTGATTGTTCAACCGATAAGTCCTGATTAAACTTCGCATTCAGACGCAAATAACGCACATTACTCTTTTGCAAAATGGAACTGAGTTGCGGATCTGGCATATAATTACGAATCGAAATGAATACACCGCACTGGTGCAGTATTGAAAGTTGTTGCTGTGCTTGAGGCGTAATTTTATTTAGTGCTGAAAAAGGCAGTTGAATCACAATTGGATGCTGTTCTTTACTTCCTAATATGGAGAGTAGCTGTTGCATGAGTGTAGAAAGTTGCGGTAAAGCCAAGAAAAATTCACTTAAATTAATGATCAGTTTGGCAGATGGATACTGCTGAATAAATTGTTTGAGTTGCTTGACTGACTGTTCAAGTACGTAACGATCCAGCTGGAGCATCAATTCAGGTGCATCTTGAAGATCTACGTGATCGAGCAGGCTATCCCATTGATTATTGTTTAAATGACCATAGCTGACTTCATAAATATATAATGTCTGGTCTTGTTTGTCGTAGAGCTGTTGATAGCGAAGCTCGAGTGTATTTTGCTCGAGTTGATTTTTGATCTGCTGTGCAAAACTTGTATTCAATTCAGCAGGTGCTGTGACAACATGCCGTTGTAGCTGAACGTGTGGTGTGCTTTTTGGAGAAGCTTGAGTGGTTTCCTTGTGAGGTAATGCCTGATGCAAGGCTTTGTTGATATAGTTTTCAAGACTCTCTGTATGTTCAACTTGGCTTGGTATAAGGCAGTATCCTGTTTTAAGTGAGGTTTCTAGATTCAAACTTTGGCTAACATAAGGGAACATCTTGCTAATTTTAGTTTCTAGCTGCATGAGTTCTGTGCGTAAGGCTTCAATTGAAACCGCCTGAAAAATGGCGAGATATGCGCCGTGATCGAGTTTTTGAAATGCAACGGCTTCTAAAAAACGTTCAATGACTGTTTCGATCTCATTAAAGTAAGCTGGTATTGCACGCCATTCATGTGAATAAATCGTTTCAAAGTGATAGAGTGGTGCAAAAATGACAATACTGTTCAGTTTGGCGGGCGCGCGTTTAAGCTGTTGATTGAGCCACTCAACGGTATCAAATGGACTGTTTTGCGCAAGATCTGGCAGATCAGCATCATCAATTTTTTGTGGTTCAAGTGCTTCAAATTCGAAATCAAAAAATGGTGTATCGAACTGCTCACAATCGATGCTCAGTTGAACGGTATCATCGCCATGTGGCAAAAAATTCAAACGTAAAGGGTTGTTGTTAATCAGTTCTGGATGCTGAGATTGAAGAACGATGCGGTTTCGTTCGGGATGTTGCACGCTAATCCGTTTAAAAAACTGTTTAAAGGCAGCTACATTTTCAGGTTGCAGTACATCCAGTAAAGGCAAACCAATTACATCATCTTGGTGTGCGATCTTAAAGAGTGCCAAATACTCGGCATTGGCTTGAATATGAATGCCTTCTTCAATCAATGCGACGGCTTTGCGACTTTGACGGACCAATGACTGAGTTCTTAAGTGAGCTGTATTTAGCTCATTACTTAAACGATGTTCGTTTTGAAGCAACGCACTGTATTTTAAAGCACGTGACAGCACCATATAAAAATGTTCAGGCTGAGAAAGATCGATCAGATCATACAGACCTTGCTGGATTAAATGCGTTTGCTCGATGGAAGTGAGCGTGCCAGTGGCAAGAAATAAAATCGGTAAGCTCGGCTCTGCCAGTTGCTGCACCATTGCAATGGTCTGCGCCAGATCAAGATCATAAGCATTTGCAAAAATCACCAGATCCCAGCGCTGCTTAAGATATTTTTCAAAACTGATCAGATCATCAAGTAAAATCACTTGAGCGCTGTAATCTTTGGCTGCCAAAAGATCAGTAAATTGATTATAGCGTAGCTGATTATCGTCTATGAAGAGAATGCGGAGGTTGGAGTGTTTTGAATTTTTGGTAAGCAACGCGTTTCTCACTTCAATCTTGTCCTTAACGTATCGTTAGTTCACTCTGCTGTGGCGTATCATAACGTTTTTAAGCATATTTTTTTGTGCTTCATCGGGTAAATCAAACTCAAACTGAATAAAACTCTGCGTAATCAACTGAGCTTTGAGTAAATAAAGTGTAAACTCCTCAGTTCCAATTTGAAGTTTCAGTCTATTTTGTTGTTGGAAAACAGAATGATTAGCAATCATCAAGGTGAGTTTTGCATGATCTAAATGCTGACTTTGAACCATTAGAGCGGGCTGGTAATGTGATTGATCTTGATTTTCTAGACGCACCACACAGGGCAAAATGTCTTTGGTTAAAATTTCGAGCCCCATTTCAAGATTTTTTTCTGAGGCTTGTTTGATCCAGCGAATCACACCGCCACGCCATTTGCCATGGATGTTCTCTTTAACCAGAATCAACTCGCCAGTTTTTAAATGAGCAGGGATTTCCTCAGGCCATTTGATACGGTAACCACTTACACTCATATCGAGGATATCGGTCATATAGATTTTTTTTGCTTCACGCGATAAACGTGGTGGCGCTGAAAACAGTGTTTTATCAATATTTTCAACAGAGAAGTGATCTGTTGTTTGATTTAGCACAATGTCATGCTCAAGGGTATCGACAAAGTTTTTACTTTTCGACAAGTAAAAATGAGCAGTATTCACACCGAAGCAAATGTGTAATTGGCCTGATGATTCAAAACGCTCATGACGACGCTCGCCAATACTTCCTAAAATATTTTGTACATGAAACTTAAGTGCAGGTGTTAAAAACTGTTTTTCTATTGTGGAGAGATAATCATCACTCTTATGAAGTGTTGCGGTAATGTGTTCTAGCAAGGGCTGTGTTGAGACAAACAAATTGGGAAAAATTGCCGGATATTGCTTACGATTATAAGCTGGCGGCAGATCTTTCGTTTTATCAATAACATACTTCGAACTTTGAGATTCTTTGTATTCAAGCTGAATCAGCTTTGCCCATTCAAAACTACATTCATATAAAGACTGAATTTCAGACTGACGAATCTGATTGGTATTGAGAATGTGCAGCAAAATGACTTGATGATAGGAACGTAAAATATTTTTAAGAGGTCGATTAAGACCTTGCAGCTGGTTGATGTTTTCGAGCTCTACTTTGCCTTTTTGTGCCAGATCAAATAACCAGTGAATGCATAACCATTGGCCTGTGGCAGGTTTGCTGTACATCATTTGCTGCTGATACACCAGTTGAGTTAACTCATGCATGGCATAGTAAATCGATAATGTTTTGGCTGCCTTAAGATTTTTCTTTATATTCAGGGCAAAAATTGAAAACTTTTGCTGCGCCAATTGTGCTGAACTTTGCTTGGCGATAATGATATAACCATTCGCCAGGCAGGTTCTTAAGCGAAAAGCAAGTTCAATAATATGATCGTTTCGATCGCTATGAATCAGACCTTGATTAAAAAAGTGGCTTTCTAGATGTTGCAGTACATGATTGAATTGCGGTGATAAAATCTGTAAAAAATCAAATCGAAGCGTCTCTGAGCATTTAAGTTCGTTGATTTCAATCAGTGCTTCAAATAATGCTTTGGCAGCATCACCGAGCGGTAAAAGTGAAAGCGAACTGACCCAACATGCCACGGCGTCTGGCTCTGCGGCAGCAAAGCTCAGTTCATTTCGATTGAAAATGATGGGACGTTGAAGAATGTCGGTAAAAACTTTATTCATATTGGCTGTAATATGTGTTAATTAAAAAGTCAGCTTGCCAAATAACGGTGTTTTGTTTTTTTCGCCAGCAATCTCTCGAACCAGTTTTGGAACAAGATAACCCGGTAGGCCCGCCAAAATGTCATGATAAATCTCATCGATTTTTGATCCGCTCAGATCAAAATGCTGAGCGCCTTTTACTTTATCAAGTACATGCAGATAATACGGCATCACGCGTGCATCGAACAAGCGCTGACTGAGTTCAATCAAAGTTTGTGCATCATCATTTACGCCTTTAAGCAATACTGCCTGATTCAAGGCGGTAATCCCATGTTGGCTTAGTTTCTCTAAATACGCACAGGTTTGATCGTCAAGTTCGGCGGCATGGTTGGCATGAATGACCATAATAATGCGTAAACGTGTGCTTTTTAAAATTTCAAGCAGTTCAGTATCAAGACGCTGCGGAATCACCACTGGAACGCGCGAGTGAATACGTAAAATTTTCACTTGCTGAAGCGATTCAAGACGTTCGATCCAGAGTTTAAGTTTACGGTTACTGAGAGTGAGCGGATCTCCACCACTTAAAATTACTTCATTGATATGTGGATTTTGCTCGATATAGGCTTTAATTTGGGGCCAGTCATCCTGTTTAGGTAAGTTTTCCTGATAAGGAAAATGCCGACGAAAGCAATAACGGCAGTGAACAGCACAGGCACCGGTCAGGGTGAGTAAAAAACGAGATTGATATTTATGTAAAACGCCGGGGAGCTGATTGGCTGCTTCTTCACCCAGTGGATCAGTCACAAATTCAGGATGTTCTTCAAGTTCAAGATGATGCGGCAATACTTGCAGCAGCAAAGGATCGAGTGGATCACCTTTACGCATTTTACCTACAAAAGCACGAGGAACCCGTAATTTGAAGCTTTTGGATGCTAAAATTGCCCCAGATAATAATGCATCTGAACAGATCTCTAACTGATCAAGTAACTCAAAAGGATCGGTGATTAGATCACTGAGTTGCGATTGCCAGTTTTGCTCTTGATATAAATAGTTTATCATGCGACACGGAAAAAATAATGCTAGTCTAGCATTAATACATTTAAGTTAGTAAGTTTGGAGTGTGCCAGTCATGGCCAGTTATTCTACAAATGAATTCAAGCAAGGCCTTAAAGTCATGCTTGACGGTAACCCATGTTCAATCATGGAAAATGAATATGTAAAACCTGGTAAAGGTCAAGCGTTCAACCGTGTAAAACTTCGTAACCTTAAAACAGGTAAAGTTTTAGAAAAAACATTCAAGTCTGGTGATTCATTAGAAGCTGCTGATATTGTTGAAGTTGAAATGGATTATCTTTACAACGACGGCGAGCTATGGAATTTCATGGACCCTGTTACGTTTGAACAAATTGCAGCAGACAAAACTGCAATGGGCGATGCAGCGAAATGGTTAAAAGACGACTCGAACGAGAAGTGCACCATCATGCTGTTTAATGGTGTTCCATTAAACGTTAATGCGCCAAACTTTGTGGTATTAAAAATTGTTGAAACCGATCCGGGTGTTCGTGGCGATACCTCTGGCGGTGGCGGTAAGCCTGCGAAACTTGAAACAGGTGCTGTAGTACGCGTACCTTTATTTGTTCAGCAAGAAGAAAGCGTTCGTGTAGACACCCGTACAGGTGAATATTTAGAGCGTGCATAATCTTGATTGAATAGATTATGATGAAAGGGTGATAGATTATCACCCTTTTTTTATGCCAAAGTAGTACATTAAAATAACAAAATAAGGAGTAAAGTCACGAAGTTAAGTTTCACAAAAATACGTTTTAAAGGGCATTTCGTGTTTCAAACAATGAGGTTATAAATGGATAATATACAAAGGAAATCTACCCTCAGCGCAAAACTTGGTTGGAGTTTAGTTGCCATTATTGGCGCAGTTTCATTTGGGATACTTGCCATCAGTCGAGGCGAGCATGTCAACGCCGTTTGGCTCGTGCTCGCGGCCATCTGTGTTTATAGTATTGCGTATCGTTTTTATAGTTTATTTATCGCCACCAAAGTATTTGAATTAAATTCTCGACGGTTAACCCCAGCACATCGTTTAACCGATGGCCTGGATTATGTTCCAACCAATAAATATGTATTGTTTGGGCATCACTTTGCTGCGATCGCAGGTGCAGGGCCTTTGGTTGGTCCTATTCTTGCCGCGCAAATGGGTTATTTGCCGGGTACTATCTGGCTTTTGGTCGGTGTTGTGGTGGCCGGGGCAGTACAAGACTTTATGGTCTTGTTTATCTCGACGCGCCGAGACGGACGCTCGCTGGGTGAAATGGCCAAACAAGAGCTCGGTTCTTTTGCGGGTGTGGTTGTGATGCTGGGTGCACTGGGTGTCATGATTATCATTCTAGCGGTTCTGGCACTGGTGGTGGTCAAAGCATTGGCACACAGTCCATGGGGCGTATTTAGTATTGCCGCTACCATTCCAATCGCACTCTTTATGGGTGTGTATATGCGCTATTTACGTCCGGGTAAAATCGCAGAAGTCTCGATCATTGGCTTTGTACTGATGATGCTGGCCATTGTGTATGGTGGACATATTGCAGCCGATCCATATTGGGGGCCATTTTTCACCCTGACAGGTACACAACTCACTTGGTGCCTAATAGTTTATGGCTTTATTGCTTCGGTATTACCGGTTTGGTTACTGCTTGCGCCACGTGATTATTTATCGACTTTTTTGAAAATTGGTGTGATTGCTGGTCTGGCAATTGGGATTATGGTGGCATTACCAGAGCTAAAAATGCCAGCGGTCACACATTTTATTGATGGGACGGGTCCAGTATTTTCTGGTAGTTTGTTCCCGTTTTTGTTTATTACCATTGCCTGTGGTGCGATTTCAGGTTTCCACGCCTTGGTTTCAAGTGGTACGACACCAAAACTGGTCGACAACGAAGTCAATATTCGCATGATTGGTTATGGCGGTATGTTGATGGAATCTTTTGTGGCCATCATGGCCATGATCTGTGCAACAGTACTGGATCCGGGAGTGTACTTTGCCATTAATGCACCGGCAGCCGTTTTAGGGACCACGGTCGAAACCGCAGCAGAAGCGGTGCGTAACCTTGGTTTTGTGGTTACTCCAGAAGCATTAACCTTGCTGGCTCAAGAAGTAGGTGAGTCGACCATTTTATCGCGTACGGGTGGAGCACCAACCTTTGCCATTGGTATGGCGCACATCATCTCTGAAATTTTCAACAATCGCTCGATGATGGCCTTCTGGTATCACTTTGCGATCTTGTTTGAAGCTTTATTTATTTTAACTGCAGTTGATGCCGGTACCCGTGCATGCCGTTTTATGGTTCAGGACACCGTTGGTATTGTGATTCCTGCAATCAAAAAATCAGGCTCATTTGTGGGGAATATTATCGGTACTGCTGTTGCTGTGGGTGGATGGGGTTTCTTCGTTTATCAAGGCGTAGTTGATCCGCTTGGTGGGATTAACTCGTTGTGGCCGCTGTTTGGTGTAGGTAACCAAATGCTTGCTGCAATGGCACTGATTTTAGGTACAGTCATCTTGTTTAAGATGAAAAAAGAAAAGTATGTTTGGGTCACGATTGTTCCAACAATTTTCTTACTTGTGACCTGTATGACGGCTGGCTGGCAAAAGATTTTCCACGAAAATCCAAAAATTGGCTTTTTGGCACAGGCCAACCGTTTTTCAGATGCAATTGCTCGTGGTGAGCTATTAAAACCAGCAAAAACAATGGCAGAAATGCAAGCTGTAGTGATTTCAAACCAAATCAATGCAGTACTATGTGGTTTCTTTATGGTGGTTGCAATCGTCATGGTGATTGCGTCGATTGGCGTGATTCGTCGTGCGCTTGCAAGCAAAGTCCCTACGGTCAATGAAGCACCTGCTGTGTATGAGGATGCAGATGCGTCTACCGTCACACAAGGAAAATAGCGATGGAACTAAGAATTGGAAAAAATGGTAAGGCGATGATTGTGAAAATCATCAAAATGACCATTATGTCGCAAAAAGATCTGCTTCTCTCACCTAAAAATTGGTCGAGAATTGCAAATTTATTTAAGCGCTTACAGCAAAGTTTTCGCTTGATGGTAGGGGTGCCTGATTATCAGACCTATTTGGATCATATGAAAAAGCACCATGCGGATTTGACCCCGATGGATGAAAAAACGTTTCATCGCTATTGTGTCGACTCTCGCTATCCATCGAAAGGTGGAAATTTGAAAAAATGTCCATGCTAATCGCAATGTAATTGCTTTAGAAAAAATAAAAAACGGTGTATGTTTGAGCATATGCCGTTTTTTTATGAGCCATTTCAATGTGGAAAAAACAACAATTAGAATCATCGACATATTTAAAAGAACATTCATCTCTTCAACATCATATTGAACATTACACGCCAAGCATTCAGCTTTTTTTAAATCAGATTAATCAGATCATTTTAGATAAACCGGTTCAAACCAAGCTGTCCTTGGTCTGTTTGCTGGCCAATGGGCATGTGCTATTTGAAGATTTACCGGGATTAGGTAAAACAACTTTGGCCAGTGCTTTGGCTAAGCTTGCGGGGTTGCACTTTAACCGGATTCAATTTACCAACGATATGCTGGCCAGTGATGTGATTGGCATGAATATGTTTAATCAAAAAGAATCTAATTTTGATTTTAAGCATGGCCCTATTTTTACCCAAATTTTACTGGCCGATGAAATCAATCGTTGTAGCCCCAAAACGCAAAGTGCGCTGTTGCAAGCGATGGAAGAGAGCGTAGTGACCTTAGATAGTGTGACATATAAACTCCCCGAGCCATTTTGGGTGATTGCCACACAAAATCCAATTTTTCAGAGCGGCACTTATGCACTTCCTGAATCGCAGCTCGATCGTTTCCTCATGCGACTGAGCTTGGGATATCCATCACGTGCGGCAGAAAAACGCCTCTTACTCGATGCCTCAAGACAGACACTTCTTGAGCAAATTACACCTGTATTGAGTCATGGCGATATTGTGTTGATACAACAGTGTGTGCAGCAGGTGTATTTAAGTGATGTCGTATTAAATTACATATTAGACTTGGCTTCTTACAGTCGCTTGCAATCACATGGTCTTTCAACACGTGCTTTACTCGCAATTAAAATGGCTGCTCAGGCATTGGCATTTGTGGAAGGTCGTGAATATGTCATTACAGACGATATACAAACAGTGTTTCCAGCGGTGGCTGCACACCGTATGAAAATGACCGAGCAGGATGCTCACTTATTCTTGGACCAGGTGGAGGTCAATGATTAGGAGTTTGGATGATGCGGACACTCTGGCAGCGATGGTTAAAAAAACGTTTTCGGATGGAACAAAGCACCATCTTGAAGCAACGTGATATTTTGATTTTTTTGCATCCACAAGGCATTTTGTTTCTGTTGTTAATTGTCATTACATTTATTGCCGGGATTAATTATGCAAATAATCTGATTTTGGGATTTTGCTTTTTAATTACGTCATTGCTGTGCATGAGTGTGTATCTTAGCTTTAAACAACTCCATCAACTCAAACTAGAAATTTTTTGTCCTGAAGTTGGACAGGTCAATCATGTATTGCAAATCCAGCTTCAGTTTAAACAGTCAAATCACGCGATCAGATACTTAATGATTCATTTGCCTGAATCTCAGCAACGTATATTACTCAACGAAATGAGTGGCAATATCGCATTGGAGTTTACACCCACCACACGAGGTGCGTTTGAATTGCCTCGGATAAAAATTATGTCGAGTTATCCGTTTGGAATTGTACAAGCTTGGACGTATTTACAGGTGACACAAAAAATATGGATTGCACCCGCAAGCATCAGCATCGAGATGGAAGACAAGTATGTGCAGCTTAAGCAGCAACATGATTTGGATGACTTTCGTGAACTGCAAGCTTATCGAGAAGGAGATACGCTACAGCATGTTTCATGGAAGCATCTTGCACGTGGGCAGGGATGGCTAACCAAACAATTTGAACCACACATTGAGCACAATCAGCTGGTGATTGATTACAGCGCGCTCCCTAGTCACGAACATGAACAAAAACTAAGCTGGATGATGCATTTGATTGAAATGAGCGAGCAAGCTGATCGCTCTTTTTCACTCATCCTACCGCAAACTCATTTAAAGCCATCCATGGGAGCTAAGCACTCGATTCAGGCCCGAAAATTACTGGCGCAGGCCTGATATGGATAAGCAACTTTATTTTGCTGTACTACCACTCACGATCATGGTGCTTGTGGCTCAATTTGCTTATATGCCGGCGTCGGTGTCTTTGATTTGGCTCATTATGTTGCTGGTAATCGTATGGCGATATTTTTATGCTGCGCTAAAGCCTATTTCTAAATTATTTTTGGTTGCACTGGTATGTACGGCGCTTGGTCTGATTTATTTATCTTTTAAAACCTTTTTGGGTGTCGAGGCGGGCGTAGCATTACTCACGACTTGCTTATATGCCAAATGTATCGAAAGCAAAAGTACCCGAGACTTGTTGGTTGTATTTAATTTTGGTCTCTTTGTCTGTGCCAGTTTATTTCTACATAGTCAGTCAGCCTTGATGCTCATTGGCGTTTTGATTGGATTGATATTTTGTTTAATTGGATTATATCGCATTCAAATTCATGGTTTTGTAGAGACAAACTCTACGCGATCATCTATCAAGCATGATGTGATTTTAACAATACGAACCATTTTGATTGCAACTCCGTTTTTCCTGATTTTATTTGTGTTTTTCCCCCGCTTTCCACCACTTTGGCATGTTCCGCTTACCTCTCACCAGGGCATGACTGGAATGAGTGACCAGATGTCGCCGGGTGACATTGCAGAATTGTCTCAATCGACCGCCTTGGCTTTTCGTATTATGGGTGATCTTACGCAATTACCTCCACAGCAACAGCGCTATTGGCGTGCGATGGTGCTTGATCAGTACGATGGCGCTGTCTGGACGAGTCATGCGATTAACCAACTTCCAATACCTAACGAAATATATTCTCATCAGGCGGTTCGCTATCAATATTTATCGGCCTTGCAGAATCAGTCATGGATCATGGGGCTGGATCAATCAGGCGTGCTTGATCCAAATTATCAGCAGTATGCTGATGGCAGTATTAAACAAATTCGAAGACCATCAGGCACTGTACCTATTGAGTTGTATTGGATGCAAACACAGACCAATACCACTGCACGAGCGATACAGTTAAGACAAGCACTACATGCACCCCAACAGCTTGCACCACGTACTTTTGCGCTTGCACAACAGCTCTGGCAGCAAAGTGATTCGAATCCCAAACTTTATATTGAGCAGGTACTACACTGGTATCAAACACAAGGTTTCGTATACACCTTATCGCCCGGCGTACTGAGTGGTAATCGAATGGATCAGTTTCTTTTTGAGCGCAAACAAGGATTTTGTGAGCATTATGCATCGAGTTTTGTACTGTTGATGCGCTATGCAGGTATTCCGGCAAGAATAGTGGTAGGGTATCAAGGCGGACAGCTCGCACCCGATGCAAAAAGTTGGGAAGTTCGCCAGCTTGACGCTCATGCATGGACCGAAGTTTATTTAAATGATACATGGCAACGCATCGATCCGACTGCCGTGATTGCACCAGCTCGAATCGATGAAGGTATGCAACGCTATCTTGAGGGCAACCAAACTGTATGGGGCGATCAGGCGCAAAGTGGATGGGTAAGACATAATTTTAATTTTTTAAAAACACTCATCATCTGGCGCGATTATTTTGACTATCAATGGCAAAGTAAAGTAGTGGGCTATGATGTAAATCGTCAGCAGAATTTTTTGGCAGGTTTGGGGATTTTTTCCAGCACAAAAGCCATATTGATGATGTTGAGTTTGATTGCTGTGGTCGTCATCATTTTTGTGTGGGGCCATGGTTATTTTTATCGACCTAAATGCTCAAGACTTGAGCGCTTGATTAATGGCTTTAGCCATAAGATTCATAAATCACTGCAAAAAAATAAAAGTGAAACCTTCAAATCATGGTTTCTGCGACTTTCGATGCATGTAAAACATACAAAACCTTTTGATGATGCGATTGCTGCACATGAAAAAATTCAGTTTTCGGGTGAATTTTCAGACAAAGATTATATAAAATTCAAAGAATTGCTTAAACTGTGTGCATCTGAATTAAAGTCGTTAGAAAAAGCTTGTGTTCGTAATGGAAACTGAATATTATTGCAACCACTTAGGCGTATAGCTCAGTTGGTTAGAGCGCTACGTTGACATCGTAGAGGTCTCCAGTTCGAGTCTGGATATGCCTACCAAGATATGCTGTTAAATCAGCAACTTAAAACCCACCTCATCAGGTGGGTTTTTTGTTTTAGTGGGTATTTCGGGGTATTTTCGGGGAACTCAGTCTTGTTTAAAAGTGGATAAGTTTAAAAAATAACCAAAATTAAGACGCGTATCTACCTAAAACTCACCCTAGTTGGCTTCGGTTCTTCATGGCCAGAAATATAATGATCGGTCATTTTTACGGTCGCGTGACCAGCCAGTGCCTGGGCATATGCCTTGCCATATTTCTGGGTAATGTTATAAACACCCAAGGCACGCAAATCATGAAATGATGGCCGTTGTCTTGGTTCAAGATGATCATACACTTCTGACAAATCCCGGTACTTTTGGAACTGCTTCGTTAGGTGATCTTCAGTTACAGCAAAAGGATGCAACTTGGCAATGCGATTATGTTCGGTGATACGTTCCGGACGAGTAGCAATGAGGTAAGGGCAGCGTATGCGAAATGAACTTTCAATGCATTTGATCACTGTTTCGGCCAACTCTGGATGCATATCAACTTCAATAAAAATAGGCTTGTCATAATTTAAAGACTTATGCTGTAGCACGGTCATCGTGTTTTCTTTGATATTGACTGCGGTTCTCTGCAAAGCAACTAAATCACCACGCCGTTGAATTGAATGCATAGCTAAATCAATCGCTAATTTCAACCAGTCTGGACAGATCTCCCGGATGATCGCAATTGACTCATTGCTATGACGCTGGCGAGTCTTCTTAGGGCGGATAGGCTTTAAGGTTTTTTCGGCAATGTTTTCGCTCGCCCAGCCATTGGCCACAAAGTACTTCCAGATATCAATCAGGAGTGAACGGTGCTTTTCTGCCTGAAATGGCGTTTGCTCTTTCAGGTAAGTGGCCAACATATTGAGCGTGATTTCCGAGCAATAAATATCTCGCCATTTCTCTATATATTTCTCACAGTTCGCATTAATGATCTCGAGTGTTGAATCAGCATAAGTTTTTTCATTCAAACGTAACGCCAGGAACTCTTTTAAGCCATTTTCAAATGAAGGTATATTACTTTCAACTTGCTGGCGTTTTGTTGACTCAAGGATCTTGGCCACAATATCAGGGTGACGATCTAAAGCAGCATTGAGTGCCATAGCTGCGACTATAGCCTCGCTACGATTTTTACCCAATGATTTACGTTGATTATTCGGCAATACATAACGGTAGTAAGTAGTGCCATTTGCCTTTTTATCGACCTCAACATGTGGCGGTAGATCCAAGTTACCTTTTGCTCTTGGTCTAGGTGTCATTTTTTAAATCTCTGCAAGAATGCGATCTGCAATTGAATTGCCAGTCTTCGGTGGTGACTGCAGATCAATTTTTTCTGTTTCGCTAGAGTAGAAGAGTGGTGTCCCCCAACTGGTACATTCAATGTACCAATGGGTTCCAATTTTTTTACCACTCAACCATCCCCGGTTAATATGACTGATGATCGTTGCACGGCATGGACGTGAATCTTCATCTGGCCAAAAACGCTTGGCAAATATTGTGAGTTTGATTCGTTGTATATTCATGCCGACGACCTTTAATTCTTCAATTCGCCACGCTCTTTTTTGAGCGACTGAACCATGTTGTGTGTGATAACTTCAAGTTGTTTCTGAAAACTTTTAGTCGTGCTCAGTTCCGCATATTGAGAAATGGCCAGACCCATTAAGTGAAACGCGAAAACTTTGGCGGCATCAGGATTTTGCTTAAGCAACATCTCTACATTTGGACAAATTATTTTTTCAAAGATCGAAGCAGCAACTTCAGCTGGAGTACCCTCAATCTTCGCGCCAGGTAAAGTAACTTCACCTAAAAGTTCATTTGGCTTTTTTCTCATGCTGGGTTTTCCTCATTAAATAAATTGACCCCAGTCAAAACGCCGTCTTCAAAACACCATTCGACTTTGTTCATACCAAAAAACTGTTTAAGCAGCTGACTCAATTGAGTACGGCCTATTTCAATTTTTCCCTTTTCTTTCATAGTTGCTGTGAAGTACAAACTAATCCCACAACGTTCGACTTTGGTTGGTTGAGGAGAATGAGTTTCAATAGTTTCATTCTGAGTTTCAGTTGGTGTACTTACTGATTCTTCAGAACTGTTAAGTGAATAAACGCCGGCGTTATTGTCGGCTTCAATTTCTTCCAAAATACGCTTCACTGTTTTGTTGCTTAACCGACAAACAGTCATAAGTTGAGATATTGACAGACCGACTGGATCGTTGGCCAATGCACTCATTACCTTTTGTTTATCTTTTTGCAGCTTAGAATCTGCTTCAAAACGTTTTAACTCTGCAGCTGAATTCATAATGTTCTCCGGGGAGATTATTCTTTAATTGGCAATAACTCATCGATAAAGCTCTTACCGCAGTCTAACCACTGGTTCAGAAACTGAATCCACTTTTGCTGCATGGCTTTGTTCATACGTCCCGAGCTCTGTAATTCCAGCTTCTGTGACTTTGGGCGTATAAACTCGATTGATAGGTTATTGCGTTTAGCTCGATATCCTGACTGTCTCAACCAGCGTGAGAACGCCAGTTGGATACAAGTGGGTGGACGATTACTTTTTTTCATTCGGCACCTGATCTGGTCAGTTCACCACGACGCTTGGTAGCCATGTTTTGCAAAGTCTTATGTACTGAGGGGTGGACAAGCGAAATCTCAGTTTCATACAATTCCAGTGTTTTAAGATCTGGTGCGTCCTGAAGTCGAGAAATTAAAGGGACCTTAACTTCATCTTGTTTAGGTTGTGGTAACTCAGTCAAACGTTTACTGATAGCTCGAATGAGTGGAGCACGTTGTTCTTGTGTCCATGTTGTGGTGTAGCGTACAAGTGCGTTGACTTCTTTTGGTGTGGTAGCTTTAGAAGCTCGCTCAACTAGATCTTTAAGTTGCTCTTGGTAGATACTTTCCTCAGCGTCTTCTTTTAATTTCTTGAAATGAATTAGATCAACGCCAGTATTAGTATCCACTTCCATTTGTTTCTGCGATTCCCACCAATTCAACTCCTCGATCTTGGCTTCGCACAGTACACACAGTGATTGGACCTGCTCACGTTCAAGATGATTATTTGCTGCAAACCATGATCTGATCTTTAAAACATCATCTACAGTAGGGGCGTTGTTGATTTGAAATCTGTAGTCTTCAATGATCGCCTCTGGATCGTTGACTTCATCCTTTGGGTTCGTACTTTCTTCTACCAGATCGTTTTGCTCATCTAGCGCCTTCTGGGCCAGATTCACCTTTTCTTTGAACTGCGCCAGAATATTATTTGCCTCGATTTTGTGGTCTTCAGATAATTTGTCAAAGTTGTGTTCAATACTCGATTGGATCTGCTCAAGGTTATCTATGGTTGGATCATCTTTAGAACGAGAGATCCATAAATCAATGAGTTTTTGACTTTTGTCTTCGTCTGTTTTCTTACGGCCACGGCGCGTTTTTTTCTGTTCAGGTTCTTCTTGTGGCTGATCAACAAAATCGTATTCAATGATTTCAGGATCATTGCACTGTAACCCTAACACTGAGCGTAATGCCTTCATTTGACTAATGGCATTCTCAGCATCACTCTGAACAGATCCAGCGGTAACGCCGTCGATCAGCATTTTATTACTAGGGCAAAAGGTACCTTTCAAAATGATGCCACTGGCGCCTACAAAATAGATCTCTTGGCCTTCAATAAGTTCATCAAGCGAATAGGGCTTGGTAAATTCGTATTCACCTACCGTGATGGTTTCTAACTTGATGGCAAAAGAAAAAGCAGGGTTGAACCATGCATCTGCAGACGCCTGATCCAGTGTTTCATAATCTTCCCACCCATCATGGCGAACGACTACGTTTTTACCTTGTTGTTTTGCGGTGAATGCTTCTAAAGCGGATAGTTGTGTGTACATTGATATTCTCCAACTATTTATCGTGGTGCATAACCAATCCGCGCAAGCGCATCTTGTAATTCTGAGATTGAATCACGTATGAGATATGCTTCATCATCATTGACAGCATTCGCACGAATCTCATTCCACCCCACACGCTTAACAAATTGTGCTAATGCGAGTATTTGAGCTTCAGTCATATTTTCGAGTTCAAGCTTAATGTTCATAAAACACTCTCCTTATCCGGCTACTAGCGCATAGCAAAGGTGAATGACTAACCACAAGGCTACGGCCATTGCGATGAATAAAGCGAATTCTTTAAGGTTTACCCAGATGTACTGGCGTTTTGAAGGGCGTTGCTCTGCAGCAGTAGGGTGCTGATATAGAACCGGTCGGGTTTGACTCTCGATCGTCTTGTATTTCATAATAACCTCGTAGGCATTGTCGTGTTTACAAAGCCCCTGCGCCGTCGGAAGTGAAGGGGCTTTTTTGTTACATTATGAATTCAATTATGCATATATGCATTATTTAATGCAATACTGAATTATGCAAAAGTGCATTATTTTTTTATACAAAAAAAAATCCACGATTTGCGTGGATTTTTTAAATATTAATTAAAAATTTAATTAAAAAGATCTGAAGTTGAGGATGTATTGGCCCATTTCATGATTTGTGTAGAGATTTCTAATTCTTCATAACATTTTTGATGAACTATTTCATTCATTTCGAGTTTCCATTCGAACTCTTTCAAAAAATGGAATCTTTTTTCTTGTTCCTGTTCAGGAAGTAGGCTTAAAGAATAATCATTAGGTAATAAAGTGAATAAGACAGCATCATCTCCAAGACCACATCTTTTAGCTAGCTGAAGATCTGTTAAAGCAGCAAGACAACTTATCTCAAATTTGTCATAAGTCTTATATATAGTGGAGTTGATATTACCAACTTGATTTGCACCTTTAGGGCGAATAGGTAAATCGATTTGATGAACTGTTTCATTTATCTTAATGTCTAACCAAGATTTTTCAGGGAAGATATCATACAAGTTATCTCCAATCTTATTAAAAATACGAGACTTAATATTGGTTATCAGATTTGAAGTTCTGTATGTTGGAAAACGATCGCTAGGTTCATTATAAGAGTCATGTGGTTTACCGAATGGCACTGCTCGATGGAATAACTTGTCCAAAATAGCTTGAACTGATTCACCCCGAACAAAACCTCTTTGATCAAAAACTAATTGTGATGAAACAGATTTTCGCCAATCTCTTTTAAGGAGATACTCTATTAGATCTATTGATAACTCCAAACTATTGGAAATATCTTTTCCATATACACATTCTAGACGATCGTAATCATCAATGAATTTGGTATGTATAAATCCATTTTCTTCAAAAAAAACACCTATTGAGATTTGTTCATTACTTATTAGGTCTGGTGTCCAGCGAATTTGTGTCCAATGACCTTCAACGGTATTCGATTCAGAGAATTTATTTTTAAATTTTTGTTCTAACCCTTTGAAATTGTTCATGTCATTAACTCATTGGACGAACTATCGACTTTAATGAGAGAAATGTATCACATCTATCGCTAAATTTCTGTATTCCATCTGCTCGATCTTTTAGAAAGCCCAGAACCGTCTCTAACGCTAAATAGGAAGGCATTTCTTCAATTCCTGTTTCAATTATCTCATCACCAATTAGGTCATGTAAATGAAGCCTGATTTCTGCCTCAACTTTCATAAATGCCTCTTGATGTTTTCTCTTGGCTAGATCTAGATCACGCATTGTATTCTCGTGTTGAAAAAGTCCGGAGGATGCATGTTTTTCATGAAGTAATTTTAGATGTAGATTATCAGCGAAACCTATATGAGCGCAGTCATAGTCAATCAAATCAGCTTCTTTCCAATTACCGCCATGCATACACTCGCCATGATCTATAAGATTAAATGTTTTATCAGGTAAATGGATAGAATTTCCCATGTTTCTGTCAGTATTTAATATCCAGTCATCAAAAGCTACTAAATGTGATAATTGATCCCAGTCTTTCATACATGAGCTGAAATATTCAATCATGACATTCATTATTGAAGGATTATTTTCAATTTCAATTCTTAAGTTACTTCCTTTTACATCTTCCGTAACCCAAGCAAAAGTAAACCCCCTATATTTATCAACTTCGCTGAGAATATTAACTAACGATGGATTAAGAATTTTATTTTCAATTAAAAGAAATCCAGCTTTTGGTGGCATGGGTAAACCAAGAGCTATTCCCAATAAATACCCAATCATTTCATTTACAAGACTTCTAGGTTTATCACCCGCATAAATTTTTACCCACGAATCTCGTTCTATGCCATCCTCCCATTTTATTGTTGCCATATGGGTTGTCCCGGATACGCCATCACTAGCTCCGCGAAGAAATCCTACGTAATGGGAGGATGGTAAGTATTGAATAATTTGTTCTGTAGTCATTTTTATTTATCCTTATTACTTGTCGAATTAAATGACGGATATATCTAAATTCTTCTTACTATCAATAGCCGTTTGGGTGTTCATGTTTATGTTGACTTGGAGGAACAATGTCGGTAATTGCTGTAATACTTTCAACTTCTTCCATATCAAAAGAAATACGCTCGCCACCATTAACCGCGATTAAACTTAATACACCGCCATTAATTCCAACAAACTCTTTGATTGTACAGCGACCATCTTTAAGACAAACTTGAACAAATTCAGTTGGAACAGGTTCAGCATCTGGATCGCACACAACAAACCAGCCATTACGTATTGCTGGAAACATTGAGTCACCAGTACCACGAATTCCGAACGCTTTTGGGCCAGCAGAATGAGTTGGTATGTAACCATCCCCACCATTACCTTCATAACCCATATCTGTAAAAAATCCATCCATACCCATTTTAGAATAGGCTTTTACTGGAACCCATCGCTTATTCAGGATAATTGAATTATTGAAAATTCTTGAGAATAAGACGGCATCCTCACTATCAGGAATGTTGTATTGTTTTTTGAGAGCTTCGATATCAATTTTCTTAAATTCCGCTATTCCCTCGTTAGATTTACTTAAATCTTTATCGAATAAATCACTTACAGATACTCCAGCCCATTCTGCAAAGGGCTCAAGAGTAGATCTTCTTGGATCTTTTGTGGCTCCAGTCTGGATACGAAAAATAGTAGACTGCTTAATTTTTGGATTTTTTTGCTCAAGCTCATTTGGATTGGTTTTGTGCTTGTTCAATAAATAATCAATATTCGAAATTAGGTAACTCATAGCAACACAACCATTGGTTTCATATCATTTTATGCGAAAAAGCATAAATAAAAAGTAATAACTCATTTTTGCATTGACTATTATGCAAATGTGCATAAAATACTAAAAATAAGGTTTGAGGTATTCGAAATGACCCTAAAAGAGAAAATTCAATTTCTGCACTCAAAAGGATATTCGCAACAAAAAATCAGTAAAGAAACAGGCATTGCGCAAAGCTCTATTTCTAGGATTTTAAAAGAAACCCAGCAGAGTGTTCATTATGAAAAAGGCAAAGCCTTAGACGGCTTGATTGATCAACTCAAAAGTCAACCAATAACTACTTAGGGAACTTCATGAGCAAAGTATTACCAGAATTATCGGAAACGGCACGCAATAACGGTTCTTTGATATTGCGACACATTAATGCAAGTAATCAGAGCAGGGTTGCTGATCAAGTAGGAATTGATGCCAGTACACTTTCAAGAATTAAAAATGACAAGAAAAACAATGGATTGACTGAGATTGAGTTTATTGCAGCTTTGTTGAGTGCTGTTGGGCTAAAAGTTGTACCAGAAACAGATGTGTATTGTTCGCCTGAAATTGCAGAAGCAACAAGAGTGTATTTAGCACATGCATTCACTTCGCCCGAGTATATGAGAATTCTATTCAAATAAAAAACCGCCTCTTGCAGCAACAAGAGACGGTTCATGGCCATCCACTAAACCAATAGGAATTTAATGAACTTAATCAACTTAGCAAAACTTTTGGGTAATCACAATCGAATTACTCCAGTTGAGCAACTGATTATTGTCATTTAGTGAAGGAGGTTGCATGAACACAAAATCAAATCTAACGCCCAGTGAATACATCAAAGCGGTGAAGGTTGATTTCGTTGCTGTCATCGAGCGCCAGATCAAACGGGGAGCATCATGACCTATCCAGCTGGTACCACAAATATAGAGAACGATGGTACGCCGTGGAAGTGTGAAAAAAACATCTGGTATTTCTGGAACAACATTATCGAACGTTGGTGTCCGTATGTGGGCATTGTTAATCAAAATTTTTTAGATGTGCGTATGCCATTGGTAGGTGAACTATGACGACCACCAACATTTCACTGATTCGCCTCATCGATGCCATGAATGAGCGACCAATCGCATTCAATCGACATTATGTGTCTTTAGGGTGTGGCTTGTCTGGCGCCGTGATGCTATCACAAATTGTGTATTGGTCTAAACGCTCCAGCAATGATGGCTGGTTCTACAAGACCATTGAACAATGGGAAGAAGAAACAGGCTTAACGCGATACGAACAAGAAACGGCGCGTAAAAAGTTGCGTGATCTGGGTTTTATCGTGGAGCAAAAAAAGGGCGTTCCGTGCAAAGTTCATTTCAAACTTCAGCAGGAAAACCTCTATAAAGCCCTGATTAAATTATCTTCAAATTCTGAGAATAATGACGAAAAAGATGGAGAAAATAACGGCGATTCAGTTTGTGGTAATCCAGCAAACCAGTTTGGGGAAATCCAGCAAACTGGATTGGGGGAAAGCAGCAAACTAGATTGCGGGAATCCAGCAAGCAGTGATGCGGGAATCCCGCAAACTAATACAGAGAGTACACATAGAGTACAGCAGAGAAGTAATAAATCTAGCTTCTCCACCGACTTTGAAAAATTCTGGAATACCTACCCAAGTTGCAAACGCAAAACCAAAAAACTTGAAGCCTCCAAAACTTTTGAAAAATACCGACAAGAATTTGATCTTGATTTCATGTTGGCCATCCTTGGTGAATTCTGTAAATCCGAACAATGGATTAATCATTCAGGTGATTTTATTCCTGCTCCACAAGTCTGGTTGAACCAACGCCAATGGGAAAACGATTACTGGCCTAAGTTCTTTTCTCAAAACCAAAACCTACAGCAGCAGAATCAATCATCCGCTGAACAGCAACCAGAACGGATCCAGCCTCAGCGTGTTGGGTATGGCCAAGGGATAATTTGATCATGTCAGTTGAAAATTTATTAGACGACCGTCTCAAAGATCATCAGTGTGAAATCACGGTTCTTGTTGGCCTGATTACCTACCGTGACTGCCTAGAACAAATGGGCGCAATGACAGATTCACTGTTTACGCTTAGAACACACCAAGTGGTATTCAACGCCGTCAGAAAGTTACATGAAGCGGGTAGTCCTGTTGATGATGTGACTCTGGTAAGTTCGATTCATTCGCTAGGTGGTGATGCCATCGGTGTTAATCACCAGTACGTCATGGACATGCTCGGCAGTGCACCAAGATTTTACCAGAGTAATTTCCATGCATACCTGAAGCAATTGCAGGATCTGAAAGCACGCCGTGATCTACGCGATGCTGCGGACAGAACTAAAGCCCTGGCAAACGATTTAAGCAATGGTACCGCGGATGATGCGATATCCAAGGCAACCAACCTGCTCAATGGAATTGGTACCGGCAATGAAGCAGATGCTGTCGAGCACATCGCATATGCAGCCTTGAGCGTATTTGAAGAAGTTGCCCGAGTTCAGGAAGAAAAGCTAAAGGGCATTTACAAAGTCCGGGGTGTAAACACTGGGTTTTATGGACTTGATTCAAAACTGAATGAAGTAGCTCCAGGGGATTTAGTTCTAATTGCTGCTCGCCCATCGATGGGTAAAACAGCTTTTGCTCAGAATATTGCCGCGCATATTTCCACAAACCTAATGAAGCCGGTTCTATTCGAATCTTGCGAAATGAAAAAGGCCAAGATTGCACGCCGTTTCATATCGGCCATTGGGGATGTGAAGCTTAGCCGGTTGCAAACAGCGGATCTGGAACAACAAGATTGGACTGGTATCACTCAAGCAGCCAAGATACTAGAAAAATCACCAATTGAACTACACGACGGCGATGTAACGCTGCACGACATTCGACGCCACGCACGGCAAACGATCAAGAAACATGGAAGCATTGGTGCAATCTTTGTTGATTACCTGCAGTTGATCAAAACGCCGTATCTACCCGCGTCAACTTCTGAAAACGAACGATTAACCCATGTATCTAATGGCCTTAAAGCGATTGCCATGGAGTTTGATTGTCCTGTCTTTGCATTGTCTCAGTTAAGTCGTGATGTAGAGAAACGTCCAAACAAACGTCCTGTTATGTCTGATCTACGAGGTTCAGGCGCATTGGAGCAAGATGCCGATGTGATTCTGTTTCTATACCGCGATGAATACTACAACCAGGATAAATCTAAATTCTTAGGATTGCTGGAGGTAAATGCAGCGAAGTGTCGTGACGGCGCGATTGGTAAAACGTTCTTGTGCTCTGAGCTTGAATACAGCCGCTTTTCCAATGTGGCCAACCACCAGCTGGAGAGTCTGGAAAAAATGGATAGTGCAGCATGAAACGAAAAATGAAACAGCGGATTGGCCAACAAAACAGAATTATTGAGGATGATCAATGAAAGCAACTGACTTAATTATCAACCACGGCATCGACTACGCCAGAGACATCATTCGTCAGGCGCCGTCGAATGCAACAATGTGGAATGAAGGATTTGAATTTCAATGTGGCCAAGCTGCTACAAACATAAGCCATGAAGATCGAGAGAAATACTTTGTGAACATGGCCGATATCAAGCGATTGGTAGAAAGCATCGACATCGTTAACAGTATTGGTGGGATCAAGTTTGCAAAAGATTTCCTGCGAATTACTGGCAGTACTTCACAGCACACTCTTGAGCAAGCCGTTGCAGATTACGACTCAGTTTACGGCGGTACTAAATGAAAGTAATGGTGGGTATTGATACCGGTGTGAATACAGGGTTTGCAGTGGCGTTAGATGCAGGAAAAGGAGGAGATCTGATTCAGGTCATTTCATTGACGATCACACAGGCCATGGCTCGTGTGAAAGAACTTTGCGATTTGTATGGAAAGTCTGAGGTGTGTTTGTACATTGAAGATGCTCGCCAGCGTAAATGGTTTAAGGGTGGGCGTGAAAAAGCGCAGGGCGTGGGTTCTGTTAAACGTGATGCGCAGATCTGGGAAGACTGGTGTAAAGAAAACAAGATCAACTACAAGTTGATTCATCCTAAGGATAACTGCACCAAATATAAGGCTGATTCGTTTAAACAATTAACAGGTTGGTTAGGGCGTACCAATGAACATGCACGTGATGCAGCAATGCTGGTTCATCGCCGTTATGCCAGATACTGAGGGGGACACAGTGAGACGCGATAACGATTGGATTTGGGTTTTAGTCATGATTGCTTTTGCGCTTTTAGCCGTTGCAACGAATGCTTGGAACACTTACCAAGTTTGCAAAACTTCTGACGTATTTTGGGTGAGTGGCACCCAGTACACTTGCACATTTTTCAAGTAAGGTGATTTATGACTTCAACGGTTCAAACGAGAAAACATTTTACAATCGCAATTGACTGGAAGGGCCGTTGCATTGAACAGTGGTTAGAACAATACGGTTCGAGTCTGTTACTAGACAATAAAAAAACGTGTTTGGGGTATAAAAGTATATTGGGGGATATGGCAGATCGTGAGAATGGTTACCATGTCGATGGTCGCCGTAGAGTGTTACCACGGTGCAATATCAACATTTATGAAGAAATGGCTATTGAAGATCTACTTGCACACATCAGCCAAACTGAAAGTCCAAAGGTTCTACAATGGCTCAAAACGGTGATTCTTTATTATGTCGATGGTAAGCCAGAGGAAGACATTGCAAGCATTTTGGGAATGACGATGTATGCAGTTAAGCGAGACAAGATGTTGGGAGTGCTGCGCATAGCATCAAGATTTAAGATTCCAAGTTACTTGACTGACTGATAATTGACAGTAACAATCAAGGTATGCCCATATTCTATTAAATTTATAATATGGGCTTATTATTTTTAAAAATTGTCGATCATTACAGCATAAGATTATTGGGGGATTTATGAGGAAGTTTTTGTTTGGTCTATTAAGCACATTTTCCTGTTTATCTTATGCAAATGTGTGTGATGTTCCAAAGAAGTCTATAAACATACATGGTTTGTATTTAGGTAAGCCAATTGCCCAACTCAAAAATGAGCATCCCAATACATTCAATTTTGACCTAGCCGGAGACAGTGCTTCGATTGGATTCGTTGATCAATCCGATTTTAAGGATAACTTTCATGGGACACCGGTAACAGGTGCAGGATATGTATCTTTTAATGAAAAAAAATTAGTCACAGGATTTAGTGTTAACTTTGATGGGCTTAGAGAATTCGATGCCCAAAGATATAAAAACGGTGTAACAGCTTTGTATGGCTTACCAACAAAAAACTGGAAACAATCAAAAAAAAGAGATGAATATCAGGAATTCTCGTATGACTGCAATGAGTACTCTATAGAAATAGTCTATTCTGCTATCAGAAACAACTTCATGATAGTGAAAAGTAAATAAGATATTGAGGTAACAAGAGCACTGTAATTATTGACTTGTCGACAGTAGTTTGGCATATTTGTATTAAGATGGCCGCAGTAGTGAATACGGCGCCACTTAAACTTTAAAAGCTCGCATATGCGGGCTTTTTGCGTCTCTGGAGTATTCAAAACATAAAACCCATACCAAAATGTTTGCTTATTAGCTAAAGACTGTTGAAGCAAGCCCGTTTAGACACCACGAAAGAGTGTACAACCCATGCAGTTCATCGAGCATGGATGGGACATGCAGGAAATACAGACCAGATTGGGAGTGATCCCCCGCTATAAATTGAGCCGAAAGCCGAACGTAAAATACTGTGCCCATCCAGTGGTTTTATAAATAAGTGAGTAGCGGTAGGCCACAGTACTGTTAAAAAGCTGTGGCGTTAAGTTTTCTGCATTCATGTTTATTCATTAAGAATGTAGAAAGTGTGGGAAGACTAGGGGTCTATAACACTGTTATAAAAATCAATAACTTATATTTTTTTTGGTGTTGCATTTTTTTTAGAATAGACGCATTATTGAGCTAAATTAACCATAGAGATAATTTATGAAATTAGTTCGATTAGAGGCAGCTAGACAAGACAATGGCACCTATCATTTGCATTTTAATGAAGTTGGCATCACACCCACAGATTTAAATACTATTAATGAATCTGGGATTGATGTTGCAATAGGAAAAATTAGTGAAAATTCTTTCTACTATCATCATTTAGATAGAGATGACACTAGATTTCTTATTTACCATATAGGTTCTCTTAAGGGTGACTGTGTAAACGATGTACCGAATCTTGAAAAAGCATTAGATATTTATTTAGATAAAAAAGTTTGAATCAACTTAAACAATATGCCCTGCCACTGGTGGGGCTTTTTTTGGGTGGATATATGGATCAGATTGAAGCTGAGAAAAATATAAAAAGGTATGTTGCTGAACTCTGTAAGTACAACAACCTTGATCGATCGCTATTGTCCCGTGATGAGATGATTATGATTGATAACAAGATCATTGCTTTAAAAGAGCGAATTAAGTTTTTAAGGTCTAATCCTTAATTTGGTAAGCCGATATTGGAGATGAATATGAGTAAAGCTATGATCGTATTTGTAGTGATTATTCTCCAAACCTTTTGGCTAGGTATCCTTACCAAGCTTAGTGAATGGGATTCCTTTGCTGTATTTCTCATGGGATTCATCATTGCAGATGTAGCAGCTTTCTTTTTTTCTCAAATGGAATCTTGAGTTGATTAAATATGTTAAACATATCCATCGCCTCGAATGTACGAGATCAAGTTCGCCGTGTAGCCGAAGAGCATAAAAGACAAATTACATTTGCTATGGTTAAAACGGTGAACGAGCTGGCCAAGATCGCAGCAGCTGAGGAAAAGAAAGGTTTATCCGAGTTCTTTGATAACCCAACACCGTTTACAGTCAACTCAGTTGCAATTAAATATGCGAAAAAAGGTAACCCAACGGCGACCATTTACATTAGACCATTGGCAGCGCGTTATATCGCGCCGTATGAATTTGGCGGTAAACAATATCTTGGTGATAAACCAGCCGATCTGGTGCCAATTGATGCTGCTTCAAACCAATATGGCAACTTACCACGTAACACCATCAAGCGTTACCTCAACCGTAAAGATGTGTTTTTGGGTAAGGTTGGATCTGTTTATGGCTTATGGCAGCGACCGACAGCACAGAAGCAGATGAAAGGCCGAGGGCAAAAGCTGGCAAACAATACAGGTAAGCTGAGATTGCTTGTGGCATTTAGTGATCCAGTCAATACAACCAAGCGTCTTAATTTTGGAGCGCGAGCCAGCGCCGTTGTAGGTCGGAACGTAAGACAAGTCTTTGAAAGAGAATTAGCAGCAGCAATTGCATCAGCACGCTAACTCATCTCTAAACCCATAAGTGAATTCAATTATGAACACGAAAAAATATATCGTTCGTGGTGGATTAGTCACATCTCGAAATGATCGCCAGCGTCATCATGTATCAGCTCGTGAAGTCGCAAGCCTATATGGTGTGCCACATAATGAATGCATATTCCCGAGTGATGCTCAACTTGATTCAGAAGTTCAGCAAGGATACTCAAATCATTTGCAAACATTGAAACCACGTAATGATGGAAAGTACGACATGGCTCATCAAAGTACAAAAGGTACTTCCCAGCAGGGTTGAACATGCGGGGGATTGCGCATCGTGCTTTGAGACTAGCTATCAAATTTTTTCAAGTGGGTAACAGGGTAACAGGTAACAATGAAACAATCAGAATTCGCTCGCCTACATGGTGTCTCTCGCAAGACAGTTACTGCTTGGAAAAATAAAGGCATGATCGTCTTAAACGACGATGGCACAGTGGATGTAGAGAAAAGCAATGAGCTTCTAAAACAAAACAGAAGTGGTAAGTATCAGAACGAAACCGAAGTCGAAAAAAAAAAGAACCAGTTCATTCAGTTGTTACCCTTGATGATTTTATAAGCAATCTGGGTAACACGGGTAACAGTTCAGGTAACACATTTGAAGGTAACAGTTCAGGTAACACAGACGGTGAATATGTTCATGTGGATCGGATGGATAATCCGGATGATCTTGAATTCTTACCTAGATCTGAAGTGGATAGAAGACTTCAACTTGAAAAGTACAAGGTCGAATCACATAAGGCCAGAGCCGCAAAGTTCGAAACTGATATTCGAGAAGGTAAGTTGCTCTTGGCTGAAGATGTTGCCAGGCATGATGCCGAGATGGGATCTCGATTAAAGAAAAAGTTGCTTGCATTGCCAACCGAGTTGGCTGTCCGGGTTGCAGCTATTACATCGCCCGCTGAAGTGGAGAGCTTATTGAGAGCCGAGATTACCGATGCGCTTAATGAGTTTTTAGATGCCTATGGAGTTCATTATTCGTGAAAGCCTTGCGGAGGCTTTGAGACCGCCACCTGTTATAACAGTAAGTGAATGGTCTGAAAAAAATATGGTGCTTTCTGCAGATTATTCTGCCAGTACTGGACGATTCAGAGCATACCCCTATCAAAACGGCATTATGGATGCCATGACTGACCCAAAGAATAAAACCATTACAGTCATGAAATCTGCACGTGTTGGCTACACTCAAATTCTGAATAATGCTTTTGGCTATTTTATCCACCACGATCCATCACCACTTTTGCTTGTTCAACCGCGTAACTCGGATGCCGAGGATCACTCTAAACGTGTTATTGCGCCTATGTTGCGCGATGTACCTGTACTCGCTGAGGTTGCAGGGGATCCAAAAAGCAAAGTATCCAGCCAGACTATTCTAGTCAAACAGTTTAATAACGGATCAAGCATCAAACTGATTGGCGCAGATTCACCAGGTGGATTCCGACGCGTTACCGTACGTGTTGTCATGTTCGATGAGATTGATGGTTATCCCACAGGCGGTGCCGGCGCTGAGGGTGATCAGATTGCACTCGGGATTAAGCGTACAGAAACTTTCTGGAACCGTGTCATTGTATTAGGATCAACGCCAACCGTGAAAGGTGTGAGCCGTATTGAAAAATCATGGCTACAGAGTGACATGCGACGCTACTTTGTGCCATGTCCAGTTTGTGGCACTCATCAGGTATTGGAATGGGGTGGTCCAGACATACCCCACGGCATTAAGTGGAAACGTAACGAGCTCGGCGAGTACATTGAAGATTCAGCTTATTATGCCTGTATCAATGGTTGTGTGATTGAAGAACATCATAAGGAATGGATGATTCGTAATGGGGAGTGGAAAGCCACGGCACCATTTCGTGGTTACGCCGGATTTCATATCTGGTCGGGTTATTCGCTATTACCTAATGCCGGTTGGTCACGTTTGGTCGAAGAGTGGCTAAATGTACACAAAGATCCGCTACAGCGTCAGACTTTTTACAATCTGGTACTTGGCGAACCTTATGAAGATAAAGGCGATCATGCGCTTGCTGAAAACAAATTGCTTGAACGCTGCGAGGTGTGGCCAGATGAGGTGCCTGACGGTGTGGGCATTTTGACTGCAGGTATCGACTTTCAGTATGACCGCTGCGAGATAGAAGTGGTTGGCTGGGGACGTTATGAGGAATCCTGGTCTATCGCTTATGAAATCATTCAAGGTGATATTGATGATCCTGAGTTTTGGGAAAAGATTGACCGTTACCTGAAAAAGAAATTCAGACGCGCTGATGGTCGACCTTTCGAGATCTCGGCAGCATGTCTGGATTCTGGTGGTCAGGAAGGCCACACCCAAAAGGTTTATGATTTCTGTAAGGCGCGTTTAGGTCGCAGGATCTGGGCGATTAAAGGTGAGTCGGCTCGAGGAGGCAACCGCTCTCCAATATGGCCAACCAAAAAACCAACCAGCCGAACCAAGAAAACCTTTAAACCGATCATCATTGGTGTGAACACGGCAAAGGATATCATTCGTAATCGTTTACATATCGAACAGGCTGGTCCTGGTTATATGCATTTTCCAGAAGATCGAGACATTGGTTACTTTCAGCAACTGATAGCCGAACGTTCGGTGCGTAAAGAGGTGCAAGGCAAGATTTTCAGAATATGGGAATTGCCTGCTGGTCGTGCCAATGAAGCTTTGGATTGCCGGGTATATGCTTATGCTGCACTGAACGGTTTGAATCACTTTGGTTTAAAACTGAATCAGCGCTGTGAAAGGATGGAGAATCAAGACTTTGAACCATTGCCACCACATGACGATGAATTGACCGATGATGTCAAAACTCCACCAGTTGAACAAAAGGCACAAGTAGCAAAGTCAGCATCGGTTGTAACAGTTGTCACAGCAAAACCAAAACCCAAACGACAGTCATTAGCTGAACGAATGGCCGCTATGAATAAAGACTAGCCCTGCACCTGCGGGGCTTTTTATTGGATAAATTTTATGTATGACCCAAATACATCGCCACTGGCTGGCATGTCTGAAGATCAACTTAAAGCAGCTTTAGCAGCTGCTCAAAAAGCATATGTTGATTTGATGACTGGTCAACGTGGTGTTGAGTTTTCATATGCGCAGGGTGATGGTTCTCGTTCCGTTAAATACGAAAAAATTGATCAGCAGATGCTGGAGCAATTTATTGAAATGTTGAAACGTCAACTGGGAATGCCTTGTCAACGGAGGCGACCACTACGGTTTAGATATACGAGGCGCTAAGCATGTCGAAAGAAAAAGAATCAAGCGTGCGTATTCTGGATGTGCATGGTAATCCAATCCGCAAGACTAAAGCCTTAGCAGGTAATGAAGGCTTTTATAGTCCTGCATATGACGCTGCTGGTTATTCAAGCGAGCATACTGCAGGTTGGATGCCTAATCTGGGATCACCAGACAATGAACTGAATATGTACCGTGACCGCATCGTGTCACGTGCACGTGATCTGGTGCGTAACGATGGCTGGGCTAATGCTGCAATAACCCGAACCCTAGATAACGTTGTTGGTCCTGAGTTTCGACCGCTGAGCAAGCCTGATTACTATGCATTACAGCAGGTGACAGGCATTAAAGGCTTTGATCACAACTGGGCGGAAGAGTTTGGCCGTGCAGTGGATGCCTACTGGCGTTTGTGGTCTAACGATGTGAACCGCTATTGTGACGTCGAACGATGTTTGACGGTCTCTCAAATGATTTACCTGGCATTTCGCCATAAGATCATCGATGGTGATTCACTGGCCTATCTGAAGTGGTGTCCTGAAAAAGTCGGTTATGGAAAGGCATTCTTTGCGACCGCTGTACAGCTGATTGATCCAGACCGATTAAGCAACCCCAACTATCAATTTGATATGCGTAACCTACGTGGTGGTGTTGAAATTGACGAAGACGGTGCTCCAATTGCTTATCACATCCGTAAAGCACATCAAGGCGACTGGTTCAACGCCGATAAGTCTGTTGAGTGGGAGCGTGTCGACAAGGAGACAGACTGGGGACGGCCCATCATTATTCATGATTTTGATCATGATCGCGCCTCACAGCATCGAGGTGGGAACGGCATTTTAACTTCGGTGCTCGAACGCTTAAAAATGTTGATCAAGTACGATGGTACCGAGCTAGATGCAGCCATTGTGAACGCCATCTTTGGTGCTTATATCCAGAGTCCATTTGACCAGGGATTGGTTGAAGAGGCCATGGGTGGATTTGGTGATGATGTTCAAGAGGGCTTAATGGCCTATCAGGATTTCAGAACTGAGTATCACAAAAATAGTCGGATCCGTTTAGGTGGTGTACGAATGCCAATCCTTGCACCGGGTGAATCGATTAATACGGTGTCGGCTCAACGGCCTAATTCTAATTTTGCACAATTTGAATCTGCGGTTTTGCGCAACGTTGCAGCTGGTACAGGCATGTCGGCACAGCAGATCAGCCAGAACTGGGCTGAGGTCAACTATTCATCTTATCGAGCTGCAATGCTTGAAGCTTGGAAGACATTCAACCGACGTCGTTCATTTTTCTCAACCGGCTTCTGTCAGCCATTATTTACTGCATGGCTTGAAGAAGTTTTTGATGTTGGAAATTTGCCGTTACCGAAGGGTGCACCTGATTTCGTGCAATACCGAAGCCTATATGGTCGTTGTAAATGGATGGGACCAGGGCGCGGTTATGTCGATGATGTTAAGGAAAAACAAGGTGCGATTCTGGGAATGGATGCTGGTCTAACAACACTGGAAAAAGAAGCCGCTCAACTGGATGGCGCAGACTATCGTGAGATTCTGGATCAACGTGCCAATGAGGTCCGTATGTTTCGTGAGCGTGATTTGCCTTTACCAAAATGGACCGGTGAAGGAGATCCAGAAAGTCCACCAGCCAAACAAACAACAGCATTACCTGAGGCAGATTAATCATGCAGCAATTTGGTTTTTTGGCACAGCGCTTATTCAATGTGCCACTGGCGATTCATCCCAGTAAGGCTGAGGTTGTAATTGCCTCATTATCAGAACGACTGGGTATTAGTCACATTCAGCGCGCATCAATGATGGAAGATGACTATGACGATGATTACGAGTTTTCGTCACAGTCACGGCAACCAAAACTTGGTTACGACGTTGTTGGTGGTATCGGCATTATCCAAATTGAAGGAACACTGGTCCAGAAGCTTGGATCTCTTAAGCCCTACAGCGGAATGACGGGATACAACGGTATTCGTCAAAATTTATATGCTGCTGTGAACGATTCAAGAGTTAAAGCCATTTTACTGGATATCTGTTCACCGGGCGGCGAAGTCGCTGGCTGTTTTGATTTGGTCGATGCGATTTATCAACTTCGCGGAAAAAAGCCGATTTGGGCAGTACTGAATGAGTACGCCTATTCAGCCGGTTATGCGATTGCGAGTGCTGCCGATTACATCACGGTACCGCGAACAGGTGGTGTCGGTTCAATCGGTGTCATCACCATGCATATGGATATGTCTAAAGCCATAGAGAATGAAGGTCTGAAAGTGACGTTTATTAATTATGGAAAACGTAAAACAGATGGCGCTTCTGAATTGGAGCTGGCACCGGAAGCACTGGCTCGGATCCAGTCTGACATTAATCAAATGGGTGAACTGTTTGTAAACACGGTTGCTCGTAACCGTAACATTGATGCTGAAAAAGTTAAAAGTACTGAAGCAGCAACGTATTTGGGACAAAACGGTGTTGATCTGGGACTGGCTGATGCAGTCATGGCCCCAGATGCAGCATTTGCCGCCCTTTATGAAAAAATAAAATAGGAGCTATTCATGGCTAGTCAAGTCAAAAAGAAACGTAAAGTTGCAGCAGTCACACCGTTTGCCAGCTTTATGAATATCAAAGCTGAAACGCCATCCAATGAGGATGAGCAAGCCCGCCGTGCGGAAAAGGAAGAGGAATGGGCAAAGAAAGCCGAAACTGATCCAGACCGTGAACAGATGGAAGATGAATCCGACGACGACTATGCCACACGCATGGAAGAAATGGATGAAGAAGAACAGGCACGTGCGGAAGGTGAAATTAAAGATGATCCTGAAGCTGAAGAACAAGACGAAGAAAAAGCCAAAGCAAAGGCGATTCGTGCGTCTGAACGTGCTCGTTGTGCTCAGATCGTGGCCTTCGGGATTAAATCTGGCAATATCAACCAGGCTGCTGTACTAGCATTTGACACAACCTTATCTGCTTCTCAGGCCATTTCGACCATGAAAGCAACTCAGATGGATGTGGGGGCATCCGCTCAGACGGGCGGTTTAAATGGTCGAATGAACAGTGTGGCCAATCATAATCTTGGAAGTCATATGAACCCAGGATCACGTCATCGCAACAAGGACGAAGCGGTGGCATCAAGCATTTTGTCTTCAGTTAATGCAGCGCGCGGTAAGAGCGAGGGTAAGTAAATGACAGATTATTCAAACAATCCATGGATGCCAGGCATGGTCACGGATGCTTTTATTCCTGATCAGCTCATTGCTGGCGATTTAAAAATTGTCACAGATACGGTTCCAGTTGGTGGATCGGCTGTTTATCCGCGTGGCACAGTGTTGGGTATGGTGACTGCCACTGGGATTTGGATTCCGTCAATCAAAACGGCAACTGACGGATCTCAGGTACCTGCAGCAATTTTGGTAGACCAATGTGATACCACGACGGTATCCCCACAAGTCGCTGGTGTTTATCAAATGGGTGAGTTCAATTTTAATGCATTGACCTACGACGCCAGCTGGGGAACTAAAGGTAGTCCCGCAACTTTAAATGCTTTAAAAGCTGCGATGGTTCAAACCAATATTTTCTTGAAAACACCAGTGTCTGCAAGTGATCCAACTTAAACAATCTATAAATCTAAAAAGGGCTGCTTACGCGGCTCTTTTTTTTGGAGAAAATTTGAATGGCAGGTCAAAGTAACATGACGGTTTATTCAACCGCCACCCTAGTACAGGTCGTACCGAACTTAAAACGTTCTCAAAAGTTTTTATTGGATCGCTTCTTTCCGAATCTTGTGTTGTCAGATACAGAAGAAGTCGATATCGATGTCGATGTGGGTAAACGCCGTTTAGCACCGTTTGTTTCACCTTTGGTCGAAGGCAAACTGGTAGAAGCACGTCGTTTTCAGACCAACCGTTTTAAACCCGCATATATCAAAGACAAGCGTGCCCCAGACCTACGTCGACCTGTACGTCGTGCCATTGGTGAGCGTATCGGTGGCGGTGACTTAACGCCGCAGCAACGTTATGAAGCCAACTTGGCATTTGAACTTGAAGATCAAGTGGACATGGTAGATCGTCGTTTGGAATGGATGGCAGCACAGGCCCTCACGACTGGTACCGTGACCGTGACTGGTGAAGGTTTCCCTACGCAAGTGATTAACTTTGGTCGTGCGTCTTCTTTATCTGTGACTCTTTCAGGTGCTGCCAAATGGGGACAACCGGGTGTTTCACCAAGTAAAGACATTGAAAAATGGCAACATGAGATTCTGAAAAAATCTGGTGCTCAAGCCACCGACATTGTATTTACCGTAACCTCATGGGGACACTTTATTGCCGATGAAACGGTAAGCAAAGCAGTCTGGTACCCAGGTGGTGGTGGCAACAATGAAATCAACATTGGTGCGCAAATCCAGCGCGGAGCAATCTGGAAAGGCCGCTGGGGCCAGTATGACCTATGGGTTTATAACGACTGGTATGTCGATCCGGTTGATGAAGTAGAAAAGCCAATGGTCGTGGATGGTACCGTGATTATGTCTGGTGCCGATTTGATGGGCACACGTGCCTTCGGTCTCATCATCGATCCTTCTTTTGCTTACGCACCGATGGCCTATGCGCCAAAAATGTGGCTCAACCAGGATCCAGCTCAGATCTTCTTGATGTTGCAGTCAGCACCTATCGTCATTCCTTCACGCGTCAATGCTAGTTTTTCTGCAAACGTCTGTGATCCAGTAGTTAACTAAAGGAGCGAATCAATGAAGTATGCCGTTTGCGCTGGTAAAACCCTTAACCATGGAGTTGCCAAAACTGTTGGTAAGGAAACTACTGTGGAAGTTCAAACCTTTAATGCAGGTGATCTGATTACCATTAAAGATGAGAAAGAAATTGATCGGCTGTTAACAGCTGGAGTGATTCGCGCGCTTGATGAAATTCCTGCAGAGGAAGATGGGGAGACATAAACATGTCTATCGACTGGCAGGCTAAAGTTTTATCTCCACTGGTGGCTGTCTTCGGACAGCCACTGACGTATTTTACCGTTAAAAGTCGTTACCAGAATCAGTATCCGCTTAGTGGCATCTTTGATGAAGCTTATACCGATATCAATGTGGTAGATGGTTTGACTGTTACGTCTGTCAGTCCGTGTGTGGGTATCAATTTGATTGATCTTCAAGTTACACCGAGACAGAAAGACAAAATACTGGTTAAAGCGGGTCTGGGAGCTCCATTGGTTGACACGCTTTATATCGTGAAAAAGGTGATGCCTGATGGTCATGGTGGTTGTCGTTTATTGCTCAATGTCGCACCTAAGCCAGATGACATGACTTCCAACGAGGGGACACAAGACCAATGATTCCTGAATTACCGATGCTATATCGCAGACAAATGCGTATTGCAGTCGTGTCTGCTTTAAAAAATGCTGATCTTTGGATTGACGATTCACCCGTTACGATTGATTCACCAGGTAATTGGTCACTGCAGCATTTAAAAGAAAATGACTACCTACCAAGCATTTTGGTGCGTACATCATCTGAAAATAAGGCATCGAACGTTAGAGCGGGTTTACCTCAATTTAATTCGTCGGTGAGTATCGATGTGATGTGTGTCTTGTCATCTACTACTGCAGAAAAAGCACAGGATCTGATTGAGGCTTTATGGTTTGAAGTCGAGAACTTACTTTTGACGGATTACTCAATTATTGGATCTGTCCAAAATGTTCAATCAGTAGACAGTAAGCTGGAAATTGATTCATCTGGAAATGACCATATTGCCGCGATATCCGCGGCATTTGTTTATGAAGCATTTGAGGTGTATGACAGCCAGTCCATCCTACCACCTCAGCACGCTTTTCCAGTGAAAGCACCAGTGACAACACATTTGGATAGTGCTGGCTTGCATATGGATCTTACGAATGTGATGGATCCAACAGGTGTGTATCCAGATTCAAAATTTCCAGACTCGGTTGTTCCTGCACCACGTTCACATGGTCCCGATGGCCGTGATGAAGCAGCTTTAAATATTCCCCTGGGAGAATGAAAAAAATGATTGTTAAACCCAAAATGGGACTCAAGATCCCTGATCCTGCCTTACTGGATTATCTACCAGAAGATGGGCGTGAAGTTGAATCAAGTGCCTACTGGATTCGCCGTCTACGGGATGGTGATGTAGTTGAGGTGGATACTGAAGCAGCATTGAAAAAAAATGAGGGCAAGTCATGATTCCATTTTCAAACGTGCCAACAGATGTACGTGTACCTTTGTTTTATGCTGAGGTGGATAACTCACAAGCCAATACTGCGACAGCAATTCAACGTACACTAATTATTGGCCAGAAAACAAATTTAGGTTCTGCAAGTGCTGGGAATCCTCAAATTTGTGGTGGTGTAGGTGATGCTCAGGCGAAGTATGGTATCAACTCATTGCTGGCATCAATGGTTGCTGCTTATCGTAAAAACGATGATTTTGGTGAAGTGTGGTGCTTGCCACTGGCAGATTTATCAGCAGCAACTGCTGCAACTGCAACGATCACAATAACTGGTAATGCAGCCAAAAATGGCATTATTAGTTTATATATTGGTGGGGGCGGATACTGGGGAGATGGTACTGGGCTGTATCAAATTCCTGTTTCGACACTTTCGACGCCAGCGACACTCGCATCATCGATCGTGAACTTAATCAATTCAGATTTGAAAGCCCCCGTTAAGGCCACTGCAGGATCTGGAACAGGTACAGTCCTGCTCACTGCTGTAAACAAGGGTGCAGCGGGTAATGCCATCGATTTACGATTGAATTACCTAGATACCTTAGGCGGCCAATCATTACCTGAAGGCTTGAGTGTAACGTTCTCATCATCAAAATTGACAGGTGGGACGGGTAATCCATCCTTAAGTGAAGCCTTGGCCAACTTGGGTGATACGACATTCGACTTTATTGTTTGTCCTTACACAGATTCTGCATCTCTAAACGCGCTGGACGAATTCTTGGATATGCAAAATGGCCGCTGGTCGTGGAGCAAACAATTATATGGATCTTACTTTGCTGTTTATAGCGGGACCTTTGGTGAACAGACAACATTAGGTGCTTCACGCAATAGCCCGTTTGGTTCGATTCTTGGTGTATATGATTCACCCACACCATCTTGGATCATTGCGGCTCAGCTGGTAGGTGCCATTGTACAATCTTTAAAAAATGATCCTGGTCAACCACTGCAGACTCTACCCATCTCAGGGATGTTTGCACCGCCTAGCGCGAATCGTTTTGAACTGACTGAACGCAACTCTCTTCTTTATAGCGGCATTTCCACATTTAACGTGGGGGATGATGGTGCGTGTCGTGTCGAAAAAATTATCACGACTTATCAAAAAAATGCGTTTGGTTCACCAGACAATTCATTTTTAAACATCGAAACCATGTACTTATTGGCCTATATCCTGCGCTACATGAAAACCCGGATAACCACAAAGTTTAGCCGTATGAAACTGGCAGCAAATGGAACTCGGTTTGCACAGGGTGCTGCAATCGTTACACCGAATATCATTCGATCAGATGTGATTGCTGCCTATCGTGAGCTGGAATTCAATGGTTTTGTTCAGGACGCTGAAGCTTTCGCGAAAGGACTGATTGTTGAGCAAAACTCAGAAAATCGAAATCGTATTGATGTTTTATGGCCCGGCACATTGATCAATCAATTGAACGTGTTTGCGCTTTTAGCTCAATTCAAACTTTAAGAGGTAATTATGGCCGCAAATACAAACCGCGTGGCGGGTATAGCCAATATTTCCGTAGACGGGGTCACTTACCTGTTGAGTGGTGAGTTGACCTATTCCCCAGCCGATGTCGAACGTAAATCGCTCATCGGGCAGGATCAGGTGCATGGTTATTCAGAAATGCCACGTGCACCTTTTATCTCAGGAACTTTGCGTGACTCCAATGGGCTCACTGTAAAGGATTTTAATGCCATGAGCGATGCAACAATTCACCTTGAATTGGCAAATGGTAAAAATGTGACGGGCCGCAATATGTGGACCGTTGATGCGCAAGAAGTAAAAACCCAAGAAGGTACATTTGAAGTACGTTTTGAGGGTATGACAGGTTCTGTAACGGAGAATTAATTGTGGAAAATACAGACAACGAAAATGGCAATATCGAGTATCCAACACCGTACGACTATCAATTGATTTCTCCAGTTTTGGATTCAAATGGAGTTACGGTTTCTTCAATTAATTTGCAAGAGCCGACCATTGCTGAAGTCGAATCGCTTTCTGATAACACTAAAAAGTTCAATGCAATGAAAGCATTCAAAACAATGCTGGCCAATCATACAAAACTGGACATTCCCACGATCAATAAAATGGGTGCGCGAGATCTAAACGGCATTCAAAAATACTATGACTATTTTTTGGGCGAATAGGGCATCACGATGTTGAAGACATGATCGCCTTGGTGACATGGTTTTTCAAGTGGGGCCCATTTGATGCGGAAAATCTGACGCTGACCAAATTAATTATTTGGAGCGACAGAGTAGAGAGACTAAGAAAGGCTGGTGCTGAATGAAACCGATCCAATATACGATTACTGCAGTGGATCGTGCTACTGCAGTCGTTGACAAAATAAGTAATCGCATCGATCGACTCAATCAGCCTTTTTCACGTCTTGAACGTTCAGTAAAACGTTTTGGTGATGTATCTGGTGTAAGTCGACTTGCTAAAGGTGTAGGCGAATTAACCAATAAAGCGACAGCATTACTGGGCGTGGTTTTGAAGCTAGGAACACCATTATTGGCACTCTTTGGTGGTGGCTCAATCATTGGTCTCTATCAGATGACTGAAGGCTGGGCAAAGTTAGGATCAGCCACCCAGCGTACATCTCAGATATTGGGAATTGGTATTGATAATCTGATGAGCTGGCAAAACTTAGGCACCATGTTTGGTGTTTCGGCTGATCAGATGACTCAAAGTATTCAAGGATTTTCAGATACGCTTCAGGATGCAAAGTGGGGCCGAAATCAGGCTGCATTTGGAATGTTACAGACTTTAGGTATTGGCCTGAAACAAACCAAAGATGGTGTGATTGATACAGAATCCATGTTGGTCAAGTTTGCAGACAAAATTCGTGCAATACAAAAGAGAGATCCGGCGGCTGCTCGACGTCTGGCGCAAAGTTTTGGCATAGAAAGCATAATGCCGGTGTTGATGCAGGGTGGAACTGCTTTGCGACGCTATCAAGCAGAAGTGAAGCAACTGCAAGGTAATATTTCGTCAAGCATGATTGATCGGGCAAGTAAATTTTCAACTTCTATCGACAAGATGAAAATTGCTGCAAATGGTACCAAAGCAGCAATTGCGGATAAATTGATACCAGTTTTTCAGCCACTTATTGAAAAGTGGACCAAATGGCTTGTACTTAATCGCACAGACATCAGTGATAAAATTGCGAAACTTGCTGAGAGAATTGCAAACTGGATCGATAAGATAGACTTTGATGCAACTTTGGAAGGTATCACCAAGTTTTTAGATGGCTGTATCAATATTGCAAAGTGGGTCGATAAAGTCGTAGATAAATTTGGTGGCTGGGAAAATGTCATCAAGGGTGTTGGCATTTTAATCGGTGTTGGATTTGTCGCTAATATTGCTTTGGCCGTTGGTGGAGTTCTTGGTTTAATCGGTAAGTTGGCATTGGCCACAAGCGGTATGACAGCATTAGGTACTGCAACCGGTGTAACAATAGCAGCGATTGGTGGCTGGAAAATCGGGAGTTGGATTAACGAAAAATTTGTAGAGGGAACAGACTTTGGAGATTGGCTGGGCGATAAAATTGCGCGTGTATGGCAACATGCACCCGATTGGGCCGGTGGTAAAACTGCACGCGAAGCTGTTGGAATTAATGATCGATTAGCCACAAAAAAATTTGTACCACCTTCTGGAAAAGAGTTAATTCAATCAAAGCTACTATTTGAATCACTGGAAGGTAAATATGGATTAAGCAAAGGTCTTCTAGATCGCCAATGGTTTGCAGAGTCTGGACGTGGTAAAAACATGCTCTCTCCAGCTGGAGCAACTGGCCATTTTCAATTCATGCCTGCGACTGCAAAAAGATTTGGATTATCAAGATCAGATACATTTGATATTAACAAGTCAGCTGTAGCGGCTTCGCGATATATGTCATGGCTTAAAAATCGTTATAAGGGCAGCGAAAGACTTGCAGCGATGGCTTACAACTGGGGCGAAGGTAACGTTGATTCATTTGTTAAATATGGTCATGGTTTGAAAACTAAACGTAACCCAACCGGTGTAGTGCCTCAAGAGACACGAGGGTATTTAGAAAAGATTTTTGGTACCGGGACCAATGTAGGAACTGGAAGTCAACAGGCTCAAGTTAATGTTTCAGTGAATACAACTGTTCATCCTAATGGAGCGACTGTGACCAAAGTTGAGACACCTCAGGGCGTTAAAATTAGTCACAATCAACCTGGTGAAGGTTTTACAGGTAGAGGTTGAATTAGTTTTCAGCCTTTTTTAGAGTGTGTCAAAATTTAACATATCTGTAATTGACCCCAGAATGGTGAGTAGTTATGATCACCTAAAACCAACTTAGATATAGACAATTAAATCTAGGTGTTTTTGTCTTAGGAGGACAATCATGAACTTCTCATATTTTTTCAATAAAGATAATCAAAATGAAAAAATAAATGATTCTGCCAAAAAACTAGCTGAAACTGTTGATAATTTTAATAAAGCTATGAAAGATGGTCTATCTCAGTATAATGACACAAGAAAAAAAGTTGAGGAGAATATGAGTCGTGGCACAAGAATCACAAAACATAGAATCAATCTTTGATTTCTTTTATTTAGATACGAGAAAAATACATTCTTTTTATGCCCAGTTAACAGGTAATGGTGCGTTAACAAGCCGAAAAAGCACTAATAGTAAAAATGATGAGCAACTGAATGAAGGCTCATTAAGTTTACCAACTGTTGCAACAATAAAAACTTCTGTAAAAAATACAGCTCAGATTGGCTTTGAAGATAGTTTTGATGCATCTCAAACCATGCCAAGAGAAATCATAGATCGTTTGGATGAGTTAGGTTTTATTGGCTATGAATTAAATACAGAAGAGCTTGGAAATTTAGTGCTTTTGAGAGGATCTCTTGGTGTTGTAGATGTCGCAGGCATGAAAGATATTATTGATCCTGCCTTAGAGTTTGGTATTGATCAAATGCCAAGTCAAAAGCCATCGGAGAGAACAGCAAAGACTCAATTTAAGAAATTATTAGCACCTGCAGTTGCTTTTATGAAGGCTATACCGTTTTCACTGCAAGCTCGTTTTTTTAATCAAGGTGATACTAGCCAAGAAGTCTGGATGACTCTTAATAGATCTGAAATGTTCAATAGTGTACATGATTTAAATTTTAAACATGGTGATCTTATGGCTGGCGAGTGGTGTGTTTTAGGCGTTTTAGATGCCATTCCTCATGACCAAGACATGAGAATACCAGAATCAAACGATATTAATTCAATGATAGAAGAATTTACTAAAGTAATGAAAGAGCAATTTGGTAGACCTTCAACAGCATATGGTATGACTCCTATTGCTATTTTCAGGGTCTTAAAACCGAAAAGTTAAATTTAGAGTTTAAGTTCAATAAGCCACCTTCGGGTGGTTTTTTTATGGTCGAGGTTTTCAAATGATTCCACAATCTCGTTTCTTTGAGCAGCTTCAACCTGCATCATGGCGCAACATACCTTTTGGTGTTTCATCTATAGCATTCACTATGGGGCGGAAGATTGCTATTCATGAGTATCCTTATCGCGATGGTGTTTTTACAGAAGATTTGGGTTCTCGTGGCAAAAATTTCCATGTCATGGGTTTTATTGTTGAAGGTGGTGGTGCATATGGCGGTAAAGGAACATTAAAGCAGCAAATTGAAGCATTTGAAAAAGCAGCAGATCAATGGGGAGATGGTCGTTTTGTACATCCCACCATGGGTGAACGTTCTGAAATGTCATTGTTGAATCTTGAAATTGAACAAGATCTTCAGGGACGAGTTGCGACAATACGTTTTACGCTTATTGAAAATAAAGTGAACGCCACTTTAATGGTTGCTGCTAGTCCTCAAGATGACAATGACTCATTTAGTAATGCGGCTAAAAAAGCATCAATACTTGATACTCTTAACAAGATAAAGGCAAGAGTTCGAAGTGATAAAAATGGAATACTCACCGTAGTTAACCGATTTACTACTCAAATTCGACAAATTACTTTTACTGCAACAAGCTTATTTTCAATGATTACCAGTTTACCGGGTGAGATCGGTCGTTACATTGGATCTGCTGTTCAAAGTGCAAAAAAATTAGAAAAGTCGGTTGATCAGTTAATTGGTATGGGGTCTGCAAGCCGTGTAAACGTTTTAAACAAAATTGCAGACCTAGAAACTGCTTTAGATGATATGAATATTGAAAATATTGTAAATGGTATCGGAGATACGATTACGGCTGTTTATGAAGCGAATCCAGATCCTGTGCAGGCTATGAATGCAATGTTGCCATTGGCAAATTCTGCCGCAATGCCAGAAGGGGGTGATGATTCAATAGGTTTTAATCTATTGAATGATCTGATCCGTAGAATCGCCGTAATTTGTATAGCTCAGTCAACTGCAAATAGAGCATATGTTTCTTATGATGATGCTTATCTAACTCGTACTCAGGTGTGTGGTTTACTTGATAACGAATTGATTATTGCTGGTGATCAAGGATTGGATGAAACTTATAATTCATTATTGAATTTAAGAACAATTGTTTCATTGGATTTGACAGCCAGAGGCGCTGATCTTGCAACAGTTGAGCAGATTGATGCAGCTGCTAGTTTGCCTTCGCTGGTCTGGGCACAAAAACTTTATCAGGATAGTTCTCGAGAGAGCGAGCTAGTTAAGTCAGCAAATCCTATTCACCCCGCATTTATGCCAGTCAAATTCAAGGCTTTATCATCATGAATGACAATGTCGTAAAGCTCAAAATCGATACTGGCAAAGAAGAGTACATTATCACCGGCTGGAATCGCCTCACGATTACCAGGGGAATTGAGCGTATTCCAAATAACTTTGATCTGCAGATGACTGAAAAAATACCAAATTCAGAAACTGTAGAAGTTGCTGAAGGCAGTAAATGTAAAGTCTACATCGGTGATGACCTGGTGGTGACTGGTTATGTGGATCGTGTAATACCTCAGATCACACATAATCAGCACATGATCCAAGTGGTTGGCCGTGGATTGTGTAGCGATCTGGTTGATTGTTCTGCAGTATGGAAAGGGATGCAATTTCAAAACTGTACAGTAAAAAGCATTGCAGAATCACTGTGTGAAGATTTTGGAATTGAGGTTGTCTCTACTATTGAAACAGATGTGGTATCTGTTCAAAACATCAATTTGGGTGAAACTTCAGGTGCCGTGATTGATCGTGTCTGTAGAGTTGCTCAAGTCCTTTACTATGAAAATGAAAAGGGTAACTTGGTGTTGAGCCGAGAAAGCACCGAGACTGCATCTGGATCTCTTACTCAGGGAAGTAATGTAGAAAGTGCCACTTATGTTCGTGGTATGGATCAGAGATATTCACACTATATCGTCGTGATTCCATCTGCTCCATTAAGCATGGACCAATCATCAGATCCATCCATTGGTTATTACACGATTAAAGATCCTACAATGCCAAGATTCAGACCACTCTATGTGATTCCTGAAGATGGTGATGCTGGTTTTGTGGTGGCGGAAAAGAGAGCTCGGTGGGAACTCAATAGACGTTATGGCCGTAGCAATATGGTCCGTGTCACAGTGTCATCGTGGCGAGATTTCAATGGCGATTTGTATAAACCAAACACTCAGATCCAGTTGAATATTCCTAAAATCAAAGTTCAGATGCAGAACTGGCTGATTGGTGAGGTTACTTATCGCGTTGATGATAATGGTACCCGATGCGACATGATTGTGATGCCTGTAGGTGCCTTTACGCCAGAGCCTATTGTACCGTTCAAACTTGATACGGATGTATTGAGTGCAAATATGGGAGCTCAACGATGATCGATAAAATGCTACATGGTTTGAGAAATCTTATCGGGCTCGGGTGGGGTGTTGTTATTGATGATGCTTCTGAGGTACAGAAAGTCCAGGTTAAATTTAATCAGGCTGAAGTGAAAGACAATATTCCACGTTACACAGAATATGGCTTTCAATCTTCACCGCCCGATGGTCATCACGCCTTAGTTTTATTCTTTGGTGGCAATAAAAGTACGGGTGTTGTGGTATCAACGCATCATTCTGAAAGTCGCAAACGAAACCTTCAAAAGGGTGAAGTTTGTATTTCCGATGATCTTGGCCAAGAGGTTTATTTAACCCGTGAAGGCATTACATTGGTCGACAAATCAGGTACAGCCATTCAGCTAAATGGTGATGGTACGGGTTCGATCAATAGTTCAGGCACTTTTGAAATCAACGGGGTTAAATTTAAAGATGGTGTGGTTGAAGCGACTGATTTAAAAGCTGGTGATAAAACCTTTAATGAGCATCATCACAAAGATTCACGGAATGGTGACACCACCGCACCAGTATAAGTGATCAATTCTTATTAAGCCTCTACTGTGAGGCTTTATTTTTTGGAAACACCATGGCCGATATTAAAACAGTTTGGAATACAGAAACTGGATCCGGTGATTATGCTGTTGCTGATGGTTCCTTGAGCTCAGGATCTGACGTTGTAACGGCAATCCTGATTAGCTTGTTTACAGATCGTATTGCAGATCTAAATGACATATTACCTGATGCCTCTACAACCAACCGTAATGACCGCCGGGGCTGGTGGGGCGATACTGGCCAACAATATCCGATTGGATCTCGGTTGTATCTACTCGATCGGAGTAAGGCACCACGGTTTGTTGAGCGTGATGCCATTAACTATGCATCTGAAGCATTGCAATGGATGCTTGATGATGAGGTCGTGGCCAAGTTCGATATTACAGCCAATTTTGTCAAACCGAATCAATTAAGAATGATGGTTGTTGCTTATAGGCAGGATGGTGCCGTGATTAGCAAAATTATAGAGGAGCTTTGGTAATGGCATTTTTTAGACCTGCTCTGACCGCGTTGATACAACGAGCACACCAGAATATTTCATCCAGTTTACCTAAGTCAGATGCACTTTTAAGATTTTCAAATTTAAATATCTTGGGCACTGTTCTGGCTGGAATGAGTCATCAACAATATGGCTATTTAGATTACATTGCCCAGCAGGCAACGCCGTACACGTCTACAGATGAGTACTTGGCAGCTTGGGGTGCATTGCGTGGGGTTTACCAAAAAGCCGCAACTCAGGCCAGCGGTCCAGTTAATTTTAATGCTGTTTCTGGATCTGTTGTTGCCAATGGTACTAAGGTCATTCGTAGTGACAGCAAACAGTACAGCGTGATTGATTCTTCATATGCCAATGGTGTGATGACTTTAACGATTCAAGCTGTAGCAGATCCGGACGGTATTAGTGGTGTTGATGGCAATTGTGCTGCAGGTACTCAGTTTGCGCTGGGTCAGTCAGTTGCTGGCGTGAATTCATCTGGAATATCTGGAATTATTTCTGGTGGTTCTGATATTGAAAGCCAGGAAGATTTTAAGTCACGAGTAATCGCAGCCTATCAATCTACCCCTCAGGGCGGAGCCCAGAACGACTATGAAAAGTGGGCAAAAGAAGTTTCAAGTGTGACTCATGCTTGGTGCGTTCCGCTGATCTATGGCCCGCCCACAGTGGGTGTTTATTTCCTGGTTGAGCCATCGGCCGCTAACCCGTACGGATTACCGCAAGGTACAAACGGTGTTGCTGCAAATGAAGAGAGGGACAGTCCAGCCATGGGTGATCAGCTCAATGTGGCCAACTATATTTATCCGCGTCGACCATCCACAGCATTGGTCTATTTACTCTCACCCACGATTGAAGAGATTGATATCAGTATTCAAGGTGTGAAACTTGCTGATTGTGAGGCAGTTAGAACGTCACTAAAGTCAGCAATATTGAATAATTCTGCACCAGGTAAAAAAGTACTTATTTCTACGCTTTGGGCTGCGATCAGCAAAGTTGAGAGCGTGGATGATTTTAGTATCTTGTCGCCCATTGCAGATGTAGCAGTGGCATCAAGCTCAATTGCAGTCTTGGGTAATATTACATGGAGTTAATATGGCTCAGTCAAGATATACCTTAGAGCAATACACTGCAGCACTTAAGGCTCTGTTGCCGCGTGGACGGGTTTGGCCACGAAGCTTGATCACCAATATGCACCAGCTTATGGAGGGCTTTGCCAAGTCCTTTCAGCAGCTCGATGCAGACGCCGTGCAGCTACTCATTGATGCTTTTCCATCAACAACAACAGCCTTGCTCGATGAGTGGAATCAAACTGTAGGTATTCCAGATTATTGTTTTGGTGCACCAGAATCGATTGAACAAAATCGACAGTACATTGTGGCCAAATTGATTGCAGATGGTGGACAGACCAATAGCTATTATGAATCGATCGCTGAATCGCTTGGTTTAAAAATAGTGATTCGTGAGTTTTCACTTAATCATTACGATGGCGATGCGCCAGTTGGCATGATCACCAAGCCTGATGACTGGTGTTATACATTCAAAGTGGTGCTGGATATCAATTCACCCAATTTAATTCCACTGCAGGGGGATGAAGATGCAATCAGAGCTTCTACGTCATACAAAGCACTTTCATGTCTGTTGAACCGATATAAGCCTGCACATACTCAGTTTTATATCAGTCTGTTTGATTTTAATGATACAGCCGAACACGTTTTTGGATTCTCTGAAGATGCTGAACCATTTAACCAAGGCATGTTCTATAAGAAATAGCTGGAGTTCTTATGTCTCTTACACAACCTCAAGTCAACGCCGTACCTTTTGCGCGTGATAGCACGCTTAAAAATGAAATCCCTGTAACTACAACAGTAAAGGGTGCTGCATCACTTTCAATTGGTTTTCCGTATGAAACCATGGTTAAAAAAATTGCTGGTGGCGTCAATCCGGCTGGTGAAGACTTTAACGGGATTTTCCACTATCTATCTTTGCACCAAGTTTGGTTGAATGCTGGCGGCCAATACAAATTCAATTCAGATTTGGCCAGCGCCGTGGGCGGGTATTCAAAAGGTGCGGTTGTTCTATCCGATGATGCATCCGTACTTTTTATCTCAACAAAAGATAATAACGCCGATAATCCAAATGTCAGTACTGTGAATTGGAAGCATCTTGCCACTTATGAAGACATTATTTTACTGGCTCAACAGATTGAAAATGACTTTTTACGAAAGTCGGGTGGAACCATTACGGGTGATTTAACTGTAAATGGATTACTCAATGCGATTGCCAGTTCTGCAAAGAAGCTTGAAACAGCGCGCCATATTAATGACATTCTTTTCGATGGTACCCAAGATATTCAGATACCCACGGTGAGAGCGTTTGCTCTTTATGATGGTAATAAACAGCAGATACTAAAGTCAGTCGGTATATCTAATATTCAGCGAGTAAGTGGAGGATTCTTTTTGGTGACTTTAGCTAAAGCTGCTCCAGATGCAAATTATATTGTTCAGTTAACACCATCGTGGGGAAATGGCGAAGCTGCAACTGCCAATTTAGATAATTCATTTGCTCAAACAACCACACAATTCCGGATCCGCTGCACTTATGGTGGTGACAATACTCAAGGTGCTTTCGATCCATCTCGACTGAATATTAGTGTGAGTTATTAAAGGTTGAATGGAGGAAATAATATGATTTCTGGTCAAATTCCAAGAGGCTTACGAGCACCTTTATTTTTTGCTGAAGTATCTATTAATGGTAACGTTATTGGGTCAGCTGATGCGATAACTCCAAAACCATTTGAATGTAAATTTATTAGTGATGGAATAAACCATGTATATCAAATTTACAAGCAAACGTCTTCAGGACTAATACCTGTATCACGCACAGATATTGAATCTTCCAAAATTTTGAAAGTTAGCATGTGGAATGTAAATCCACGGAGAAGTATGTGGAGTGCTAATTTTGAAAAAAGAATGTGGAATGATGTAACAGTCGTTGTAGACAACAAAGGTCAAGCCATTTTGTCATCCGTACTTGAGGCGGGGATCGAATTCACTGTGACAGGTACATACTATTAATCAAACGAGTACGTTTTCAACCTAGCAATCGCTAGGTTTTTTTTTGAGGGTAAACCAATGACTGTACCGAGCGATTACGATTTTATCGGGAACACCATCACCGAATCACAGTTTAAAAATGCATTAAGCGTTTTGCTCAATCATATTCGTCAAATGTCGATTGATCTGATTGAAGCGCAAGGCGGTAACTACAGCTATGCAAATATGGCTTTGTTTGAAGCGGATAAAATCAATGTACCTGAAAAATCTACCGTACGTATCGCACAGGGAGACGATGCTGGGCTTTATGTTTGGGATGGAGTAAATCTTACAACCGTAGAAGGTGATTCTTTAAGTATTGTGAAAGCATTACTTAAAGAATACTTCGAAAGCTCAAATTCAGAAAATCTCTACGAGTGGAAAGACAGCGCAGGAAATGTCGTACTTGCGCTGAATAAAAAGTGCCAGCTTGTCTCATATGATGAAGATACAAAACGCTCAATATTGCTCACAAATCAAGAAGACATTAAAGAACTGCAAAAGTTTGTCAATGAGCTGAATCTGAACAATATCAGCGTATTGTTAAAGCTGCTTGCGACAAGTAATTCAAGTGATTTATATACGTTTGTCGATGACAATGGGGATATTGTTCTACGTTTGACGAAATCTGGAATGTTGCGCTCTGGTCAGATCGATGGGCTTCACAATGCTGTTGATGCACTTGAGTATTTGAAAAAGCTAACAAAGCAGTCAGATGACTCAAAACTGATTCGATTTGAAGATGCTGAAAAGAACTTGCTTGGCTACGTCGGCAAGTTCGGTAATTGGGTTTTCAACGGTGTCGATGTTTTAAATGAAATCAATGAATTAAAAAGAAATGGTGGCAACAAAGCGAACACTGTGAATTTAAAGCAAGCTGCATTTAAAGCACCAAATTCATTAGTTCAAATTTATTTAACAAACGTTGCAAGTTTACCGTCCGATAAAAGCACTAAAGCAAATTGCAAAGCAGAAATTCATATCGATGGGCAGATTTTGAATGTTTTCGCAACGCTTGAAGTTCAAGGATCATCGAGCGTTGTCTATCCGAAAAAGAACTATACACTCGGTTTTTTTAGTGATATCGCATTGACAAAATCACTCAAAGTGCAAATTGGTGATGTACCCGCGCATGATGAATGGGTATTCAAAGCCAATTATGTTGATTCATCCAATTGTCGAAATGTTGGGGGTAATAATCTCTGGGAAAAAATGGTGCAGTCGCGGACGAGCTTAAATGGATATAAGCGCGAAGTTGATCAGTATTTTGTTGGCAAGACTGGTAATGATGCGCTACTTACAAACGCGATCGGGCATGTAGTTGGTTATCCGTGTGTGATGTACGTCAATGATGAATTTTACGGAGTTGGTTCATTCAACATCGGTAAAAAGTACTTCAACTACAATCTTGACCGTGCAAAGCCGACACAGATTCAGATTGATTGGGGCGGTGCTCAAGCAGACTTAACACAATTGAGTGCTAACTTTAACAACACTGAAGTTTATGAGTTTAAGTCACCAAAGAAACCAACAAGTGCAACACTGGCTTGTTTAAGTGCGTGGGATGCATTTGCTGCTTCAAATCAGAGTTCATTTTCACAAAATGCAAATAACTTTCTGAATAAGCAGAATGCAATCGACTATTACTTATTCTCAGATTTCACATTCAATTACGATGGTTTGGGTAAAAACTTTCAATTTGTGAGCTGGAACGGTACGCAGTTTTATTTCATGCCTTATGACCTTGACAGTATCTTTGGCTCAAATTATGCGGGCACTGGGACAATTGCAGCAAATGAGCCGCTCGCAAAGGGTGATGTACCGCAGAACACAGTGAATTTTTGGAACAAGTTAAAAACAACGTTCTCAAGCGACATCAAGCTTCGCTACAAACAATTGAGAGATTTAAAGATCTTTCATGAAGACACTGTATATGAAATCTGTTTCGAGCTTGCTTCGAAATATCCGCGCGATTTGATTCTCTCTGATTTCGATAAGTGGCCTGATTTGCCATCCAAAAATTACTCTAACGTCAATCAGATCGTGTTCTGGTCTAAGCAACGTCTAGCTTATTTGGATACCCAATACGAATACACCGCATAGGAGCGAAAACAATGTCTTGCACAGTGTTTAAATCAACAAATACAGTCGATCAGTCGATTAATGTTTTTCCAATTCCAAATATGCTGAGCCAATTGCGGATATTGCGTAACTATGACAGCGCAACAGGCTCAACATACAACTTTTTCTATGAGCAGCCGTCAGTATTTAAATGCGTGGGCGGTAAACTTTCAATCGACGGTGGGCTTACGTTTTTTACAGAACTAACAATTACCGGTGCAACGAATGTTCAATTTATTCTTGATGAAAATCGAGAGTACGGATATTTGGCATGGGATAAGGTAAACGCGTTGCAGGGAACAAATATCGGTGCGGGCGCATATCCGGACTACTCGCTCGGTCTGCACTGTGAATCTCCTGAACTTTATAGAATATGCGCCGATTCACCTTTTTTCAATCAACGAGTAGATCAATGGGACGTAAAGAACACAACTGATTTTGCTTTTGCGTTTGTAGAATGCGCCAATTTTAATAGATCGATCAGTCATTTAAATACTGAAAATGCGCTTACATTTAAAGGTATGTTTCTTGGTTGCTTGAAGTTTAATCAACCGATTGACACTTTAAAATCAAGTAAAGTTACTGATTTCTCTTTTTTTCTTTCTAATGCAATCAGTTTTAATCAGCCAATTAATATTGATACGTCATCTGGTTTGTACTTTGGTTTTTTTCTGCAGGGTACAAAAAATTTCAACCAAGACTTATCGGGTTTAAATACATCAAATGCACTGGACATGAATCGAATGTTTGCAAATAGTGTATTTAATTCAAAACCACCTCAGAACACATCAAAAGTTAAAAGCTTTGAAGCGATGTTTGCTGGAAACCGAGTGTTCAATCAGCCGCTTGTAATCGATGTGCAGTCATCAGAAAACTTTTTGTGGATGTTTCGAGATACAAGTGCATTCAATCAAGATATTTCAGAATGGAATATCAGAAAATGTTTGAATTTTACAGAAATGTTTTTTGGTGCCACTTCATTTAATCAAGATCTGTCGAAATGGTGTAATAAATTCAATATGAATGCCGTTTTTGGCGATATGTTCAACAATTCTGGTTTATCTACAGAAAACTACGACAAGTTTTTAAATGCGTTGTGGCTAGATGTGGGAACCACGCGTCAGAGCGAATGGGCAAATCGATCACTGTCTAAATTCTTATATTTAGAAGGCAAAAAATATTCACAAGCCGGGGCGCAAGCGCGAAGCAATCTTATCGGCGCAGGTTGGTCAATCACTGATGGAGGTCAAGCATAATGTCTACAGTAAAAAAATATACGTCTGCAGATGGAAGTTATTACATCATTTTAGACAATCGCGGCAATAAAGAGTATGGTGCGCTTAAAGACGGATCAGTTCTTGAAACAATTCACAACGTCGAGTTCATCTCAGAAGAGCAGTATGAAGCTGAACGCCCGAAACCGGAGCCGTTGTCTGAAACGAAGATGATGTAAAAAAGATTAGCCCCGAAAGGGGCTTTTTTTATTGCCACGATCTGGAGGTTGGCATGTCAGAACAATCAGTAATTGAAGCAAGCGCAGCAACGCTTACAAGCAAAGTCACAGTTACCAGCGGGAGTGCTTCATTTTTGGGATTTGTAGCAAAAGTAGATGTAATCGCGTGGGGTGGTTTAGCTATTGCAGCACTCGGCTTGCTTATTCAGCTTTACTTTGCGATTGCCAAAAATAAACGTGAAAAAAGAGATGCTGAGTTGCGCGAGATCGAGCATAAGCAGCGCATGGACAATTTAAGAGGGGAATGTCGTGTCAAACAAGACTAGATTATTTGTGATAGGTTCAACAATTGCCGCTGCTATAACCAGCGGTATTTTCATTTATGGACCCAGCGAAACACAAGTGCAATCCACAGCTCAACAAGAAGGCTTTACGCCAAAACCCATCATTCCCACTAAAAACGACGTTCCAACGATTGCGTTTGGTACCACGGTCTATCCAGATGGTACTAAAGTCAAAATGACAGATCCAGCGGTTACACGAGAGCAGGGCATGGTCTTTTTACGAAAGCATATGGACAAAGAGGCGCAGCGTTTTAACAAAACGATTTTAAATGTTCCCATCTACCAACATGAATACGATGCCTACACTGATTTTGTTTATCAATTCGGTATTGGTAATTGGTCCAGTTCTTCAATGCTTAAAAACTTGAAAATGGGTAAATACAAAGCTGCTTGTGATGCATTGCTGAAGTACAAATTTTCTGGTGGATTTGATTGCAGTACACCAGGTAATAAACGGTGTGCTGGTGTGTGGACGCGCCAACTGGAAAGACACAGCAAATGTTTGGGGGCTAATTCATGATTTTGTTATCAATACTGAGCGCGATGAAGCGCTTTTTTTACGTTTGCGTGAAATGGATTTTAGAAAATAAGCGTTGGGCATTAATCATCATTTTGTTGATTTGCTGCCTATTTCAATCATGCCAAGTCAATCAACTTTCTGGCCAAATCAAAACTTTGAAGCAGCAACACGCTGACTACATCACTCAACAGCAATTAGCAACTGAAAAAGCCAAAGTTCAAGCTGCTCAACAGGAAAAAGTCTGGACAGAGAAAATCACTCAAGCGGAGCAAAACTATAATGCCAAAATTAAAAAAATACAGTCTGATGCTGATTCTGCTCGTTCCAGTGCTGACAGCTTGTCAAAGCAACTCAGCATTGCAAAGCAACGTCTGTCCACAGCTCCCCGCGAAACCATCATTGAATACGCCGATTCCTCAAGTGACATACTCGAAAGCTGCATCACAGAATATCGAAGCGTGGCACAAAAAGCTGATGAGCACGCTGCTGATGCAGAGCGAGTAGTAAAAACATGGCCAGAAAGACAAGCCCTCAAGTGAGGGCTTGTTTTAGATTGTTATTTTACTGAATTTGGATAAGTCTTTTTTTTGAACCTCAATAAATAATGTATATACTCCCAAATATTCCAAAGCGCGACTTCTGTGTCTGCCATTGGTAAATACCAATTCCTCGCCATTGAAAGAAACGATAGGCATTTCGAGTGGAATCTGCTCTCTGGAATTAAAATTTTTGATTGAATAATCAGGATCCAGAAATTTAATTACTGCAATTTCCTTTTCACTTAAAGGTGAGGTGAATTTAGGAATGAAATATGCTGGGCTCATTTTTTTATCCATCCACCCAAAAAAACCCTCAGCTTGAACCTCAATTACAGTCCATTTACTCCCCTCTTCACAATATCGAGTCTTAAAATCGATATATTCATAATTAGCTTTTGTTCTATCAAATTCAAACAATCTATACATTTCTCTTAACTTCCAATCATTCCCAACACTGGTATCAACTTCGGCCCCGCCAATCTAGCTTTGCTGATGATTTCTACAAGCTCATCATAAGTCAACTCAAACTTATCATCACTATCAAATACATATTCCAAATTTTTGCCAATTAACTCTGGTGGAGTGGGCGGGACAAAACGCTTAGGAATAAGGAGTTGTGCTAGCTGCTTGTCTGTTAATTTAAATAAGTGCATTGTTTTATCCTACTCGAAATAGATCTGACCATCTTGTTAAATACAAAGATGATCTTAAATTTTGATTCATGTGCCAATCGGCTTTTTGATTGTTTGCGATACCGACTGTGACCAAGTTTTTTCCGAAGCGTTCACTGATCGCTTCAATGGCATTCGATAAGTCCTCTCGCTCAGAGCGTTCCTTATGGTCTGTAAACATATCAGGCACAAACTTTGACTTGTCGATGATCTCTAAAAGTACAATGCCGGCTTTCTTATATTTGAAACCTCTCTTATAGATCTGATCGATACCTTTCATGGCTGCTTTGGTGATGTAAAGCAGATCGTCGGTGTGTTCATGCATTTGGACCACGACGTAAGGTGAATATCTCTCTGTCTTGTCAAAACGCCCGGTTTGTATAAAAACGCCGATCATTTTGCATAGAGATCCATCCTCCCGCATACGCTTCACTGCACGTGCGACATACATTCGAACTGAAGACTTGATATCATCGATTTCATAGACGGGACTGCCGTAGGACCGGCTGCTGATGATTTGCTTCTTTGCGACGTCGTCATTTTCAAGATCAATGCATGAGATGCCTTGAAGTTCTCTGACCGTTTTCTCCATGACGATGCTAAAATTTTTCTTAATCTCTTTAGGATTCGCATTAATCAGATCTAAAACTGTATTAATACCCATGCCATTGAGCTTTTTGCAATTCTGACGCCCAACTCCCCAGACTTCTGATACATCAACGTTAGCCAGCACATGTTCTGCAGAGCAGGGATCCATCTCAACCAGATTACATACGCCGTCGAAATACTTATTTTTCTTGGCCAGATGATTGGCAATTTTAGCCTCGGTTTTAGATCGGCCAATTCCAACACAGCATGGAAGACCGAGCCAGTGCATGGCCTTTTCACGCATGTCTTTAGCGTACTGAGTCAAATTATAATTTTGGCCATACGCTGTAAGTTTCAGGAAGCATTCATCGATACTGTAAATTTCCTGCTCTTCAGGTGCGACGTATTGACCGAGTAGCAACATAAATCTACGTGACATTTCGCCATATAGGGCATAGTTGCTCGATAGTACCTGGACATTATGTTGCTGAACCAATTCTTTGATTTGAACGAAGGGCACACCCATTCTTATGCCTAAATCTTTCGACTCCTGACTTCTGGCCACTGCGCAGCCGTCATTATTACTGAGCACGATAACTGGACGATCATTAAGAGATGGATTAAACACACGCTCACACGAGACATAGCAATTATTCACGTCCACCAACGCGAATATTTCGTTTTCACTTTTCATTTTTTGTTCTTCTTATGACTTATGAGCGGTGATAGATACGTTTTAAGTTGAAAGTGACCACACCCCAGATCACAACTGTCTGATTATCTGAAGGGATAATGTGCTTGTATGCTGGATTCTCAGCTTTAAGCCACAGTTTAGGCAGGGGATAGTTTTCATCGCCGAAAATTTCTTTGATTTCTGATTTCGACATTTTATTGGTGATCATCAATCGTTTGATGGTTGAGTCTTTATTGTCGATTAGTGCAACAACGATGTCGCAATGCTTTGCTTCAATACTGCGATCGATAATGATTGGATCGTTCACATCAAGCCCGGCACCGAGCATTGATTCGCTATCAACGTATGCGATGAAGGTAGAAATTGGATTGTGAATCAGAAACTCATTGAGATCGAGCGCCTTATCTTGTTCATCCTTTGTGCTGAATGCAGGGCCCGCTGGGATGCGTTCAAGTGAAACCGGTACGGAAAGCTTTGTTCTAGGTAAAACGGATGTGAGTCCGAGCTTATCAACAAGCTCAGTCTGAAATGCGATCTGCTCGAGAACAGTATTGATAGTGGGGCTAGGCTTCCCGTCTTGACCCATGAGATCTTGTAAAGATGACCATGCATCATCCGAGAAGTAGATAGGCAACTTCTTAGACATTTTGATACTCCTACGCTACGAGGCGTGTTTGGAATAGAATTTGGTCTTTTTAGGATAGTACGTTTTAAGTTTTGAATTCAAATTTTAAAAATTATTAAGAAACAAGAACAAGTCATAGATTGACGCGAGTCAAAGAATAAATGCTTAAAAAGCAAACTAATGTAACAATTTAAGTTATAAACAATAAGAATGCATTTCAAATGTATAAATTTTAAGTTATCCACACAGTTATCTATGTGCCTGTATACGAAATAAGTAAGTTTTTTATTGTTATGGAACAGCTATATAAATCGTCGAAGTAGAACTCATAAGAAAGGAAAGAAAAGTCAAGATTGATATCCATTGGAAAGCTATATAACCTAGATAATACAAGGAGATAATAGTCTTGCTTGTAGCAATGCTTCTAATAGAAATCATAGTTTTCTGATTTTTAGATGCATAAATTTAGGATGCTGCTCTCTTTCGAAATTTTGGTCGAGGACGAAAGAGGCAGCAAATCGAAACAGACGCCAACTGACGTTGTTCTATTTGAATTATAAACGTATTAAGGATTCAAATCTTTAAACGTTTTTAAATTAAAAATAGTTTGGCATTTTTTTTAAAGATTTCAAACAACGAATTTTGCGTCTTTATATAAGGCGAAAAGAAATGATCAGTGTTAAGATTATGAAATTTATATGCTTTCATCTAATTGGTTTTTTGGCAGATTTAATTCAAATTGCTGATTTTATGATTCGTTAAAACATAATTTAGCCAATACTGGATCCGTTTGTTAAGGCAGGCGGATCTAACTTTTTAAACTCTATTCTTTGGCATATGTCGCGCTGTAAACTCATTGATATTCATATCAAAAAAGAAATTTTGCGCTTCGTCGTTTTTACAGTTCAACCAATCTTCACGATATTGATCTGGGATGACAATTATCGACCGCTTTTCATCTTCTGGTTTGTGAAACTGCTTCATAAACGGATGATTGTCAGCATTCATTGTGAGCATAGACATAGATCGCACTTGCTGGCCATCAATCAGAGCATTCTCGTATATAGCGGCCACAGTGAATGGTAAGTGATCTTTGCGGTAAATTCCCCAGCGTTCAGCTTTGCCATCATCTGTATAACGGGGTTCAAAAATAGTCTGCACTGGAATCAAAGCAAACTGGCTTTTCGCCCATGCGTTTTTAAAGCTTGGCTTCTCATGAACGGTTTCTGTCCGTGCGTTGTATGTGTTGCGACAGATTTTTAGATCCTTGGCCCATTTCGGCACAAGACCAAATTTCACTTCACGCCACTCGATAGAGTTGCCAGTGCTAAATATAAGAGGGCAGTCATAACCTGGATAAATATCAGCTTTGTATTCGAAAGTCGGTTCAAACAATCCAAGTTGTATAGCTTGCGATCTTTTTATAGGTTCGTAGTTTGCGCACATTTTCAAATCTGATTTTTAAAAATTTCTAATAATTGTAGATTAATATTTGCTCGATATATATTTGGTTTAGGTTAGTGATAAGAACATACGCCTCTAACGTTTTATTTAGATTATTGTTTAGAGAAACTATTTTTTAAATGATTGATTATATTCATATTAGTTTTAGCCTTTTCAAGGCTTTTTCGTCATTAAAAAATACACAAAAAATGATATAAATCATATGGATAAATGATTTTTAACGCCTTCTTGACATCGTAGAGGTCTCCAGTTCGAGTCTGGATATGCCTACCAAGATAAAACAAGGGTTTACAAGCAATTTCAATGACTTGTAAGCCCTTTTTTTATTGTCTGGAGTTTGTGATTTTGATTAAAATGACAACAAAATTGCAGAAATAAACAATAAATTGCACCAAGATTGCACCAAGAAGAGGATGAATGAAGCTACCAAAACCTGTCAAACGCGGTGATGTTTACCGTATTCAAATTTTAATCCAAGGCAAACGACTCTCCTGTACGAAAAATAATTGTAAAGAATATGAGGAATAAAGTGTTATTTCTAAAAGACATTTATACAAAATAAAATTTCAAAAAAACTATTGGCACGTAAGTATTAAAAGAAAAAATTAATACAACCAGTCGTTTAGGGAGAAGATCATTTGCAAACAATTTAATTCGAAAAAATGTTGATATTCATTCTGTTCAATAGCTAATGGGGCATACTTCTATTTTAACAACTCAGAAGTATTTTCAAAAAGATCTAAATCTTTTAAAAGAGGCGACATCAAAATTAAATTAGTTTTTTATCAACTATTTATTATCTTTTACCCAAATATGAAAAAGTCCACTTGTTGCACCCATTGCCTTGATGATTTCTTGATGAGAGTGCTCATCAAAGCCCTCTAATTGATTCGATAGAATATCAATAAGTTTTTGTATATCAGTAGGGTAGTCATTTGAAATGCTAATATAATGCTCATCAGATACAAAATTCCACAATGGGATAGGCAAGTATTCATCATAGAAAATAATAAATATAGACTTTAAATCTCTGTAATAGATTTTTCGTGCATTTATAGTGTCATATTCAGCAATCATTCTTTCATTATCAAACTCGAATCTAATGATTTTTGCTTCTTTTATTTCAACATTATTCTCTTTTTTTCTAAAAAGATTTTTTAATACTTTAAACATATTTAATTCCAAGATTTAAAATAAGGTCCATTTTGTAAAAGATTCAAGTTCTTCGTCGAATGCTTCGACCAGTTGATACGCTGTGATTCCGCCGATTGCTCCACCAATGATGACACCCACTGTCGAACAAATAGGGGAGCCTGGTCCACAGATTCCTCCTGCAATTGCTCCTCCCGCTGCACCACCAGCGATACCCGCACCCAATGTTGCACCTTGTTTATAGATCTCCTTTTCTTTATTGTCTGCGTTATAAATTTCATAACCGGCATAAGCAAATGAGACAACAACCAAAACACGACCAGATGCACGCATCCATTTGATTTTTCCGTTAAATGATTTATTTGATTTTCCCGATCCCTTGAGAACACTGTAATAAACCCTGTTTTGATCAGCTACATCTAATTGTTTGAAGTAACTCGATTGTGATGCCATGGCATTTTTAATATGTGTACTCATAGCAGCTCGATCTGATCTTAAAGCCTTAAACTTTTTTGAATCCTTTATTTCCATTGCGTAATATTCAAGAATCTCTTGCAAAGTTTTCCCAGCAGCCTTCTCTTTTTGAGAGATCGCCAGTCCAATGGCTGAGTTCTTTTTACGCGTTGCATCTAAAATTTGATTTCTGAGTTCTGTTGCTTCTAGTGCAGCCTCTTTAACGGTTATCTTGCCCTGTTTAACGGTTTCTAGATAACCATTACTCATTTTTTGAATTTCACGCATGTATGCAGCACGTAGATTTGCATCGTGAATCAAAAAATTATTGCCAAAATAAACAGCCGTTCCATTGAGATTATCTAAGGCGATTTCGAGTTCATTTTTAACTCTTACAGGAACTTTTTTTGACTCAGCTTTTTTTGTTGTTCCACTTGTTGACTTTAATTTAAATGTCGATTGATTGAACTCTCCATTTTCTAGTGCTGGTACTCGAATTCGTGCAAGTTTATGATGATTAAGTGTCAGCTCTACAAAGATCAGATCAAGTTTGTTGCATTGGTAAACTTTGGTACACCCATTGGGATCTAATTTTCCTCCGTGCGTATAATTTGATGATGTGTTGTTATAGTTGTATCTCAAATTGGATAAGATGTTTTTATCATCGCAGAAGACTTTTAATCTTGCTGTATACGTCATTCGTTCTGCTCCGTAGACTCAGCATCATATTTATGCACCATCAAGGTATATTTTTCTTCTTTATCGGCTAAGGTTATCCGGATTATGCCGTCTTTTGGAACTTCTCCCGTACGTACAGTACCTTTTGAGTCGATTAAACTGTAGGTTGGTGCCTGTGCAAGAAGCTCGTTATCAATCTTATGCCTGACATCAAACTCCAGAACATAACCATCTTTATTAAAGGTTGGTATATATGGGATATCAGCGACGACTTGCTGGCCCGATAAGAACTGATGTTGACCGGCCTTTACTTCAAATTTTCCGCTCATTTTTAAAGCCTTTGAATTGTTTATTGTGTGATAATTATTCAAAATCTAATTTTAGCAAACTCAACGATAAAAATGACATTGACTGTTGCCATAAATATACAAGATTACATTTTTTTAGCGAGTGATCAACGCTTAACAATCGAGTGTGCTCCGGAAACCAATCTCCCACCTAAGACCTACATCGATCACTATAAGAAAATAAAATACTGGAAGTACGGCGCTATTACCGTATCTGGTGATGTGATGCTGATGCATTATTTCTTTCTTATTTTACAAGCGTATGCCAAGCGAAACTGTTGGGATTTTTTGCAAATGGCACAAGAGGCCAGATGTTTTTACTTTCAGAATAATAAAACAACTCAGTTTGCTACAGGCACAGCTTTTATCTCAATTTATACATTGAATAAAGTCGAAATCGTTCATGTTTCAATTAAAGAACATTTGATTGAATATGAAGTAATTGAACCCATGCATGCACATTTTTCTCTATATGCCGGTCGTCCAGATGATCCCATTTATCAAGTATTTGTGAACTCTCTTAAGAAACTTGACCAGTTCTTAAATAGAGAGGATTTTTTTAATTACCATATTGAACTCATCAAATATTTTTTTACAAGGCAAAAACGATTTGATGAATCTATAACATCCTCTTTTGACTTATTTATTCAGAATACAACGACAGGTAAGGGTGTATTAATTCCTGTCAATAATTCGGAACCTTGAATCTGTTCAGTTAGGAATTCTCAGATATTATTTTTGAATAAATCTAAGCAAGGATTTTAAAGTTAAATAAATTTTAGACCTCTATCATGTCAACGTAGCGCTCTTATTATTGATTTTAGATTTAAAAAATCTTTAATCTCTCCCTCATAAAAGAGGGAGTTCATTATAAATACTCAATAAAAACCTTTAACCTACATCCACAATCACGAAATACTTTTTGACTTGCTCTACCACTTCAAAACGACCCTGAAAATTTGGTGGAATAATACCCGCTTCCCCGGCAGCAACTTCGATAAATTCCTCTGATTGAGCATCATGAATGCGTACTTTCCCTTGAATGACGCTGAAAAATTCTTGTTTATGCGGACTGAACTGAATATTCCATGACCCAACCTCACATTCCCAGATACCACAGTTCATTGCGGAATGTTGATACAAGTCATAGGTTAGACGCTTTGGATTGCCACTGACTAAACGGTCAGGTCGCGGATAGTCTACACTTACTTCCGCAACAGTTTGGCCAGAGCCTGCCAAATAAATAGATGACATAACGTTCCCCAAAGAAATTTTTTGAAATTATACGTCTAATTGATACGGTCTGATTATTATATTTTGAATATTCAATTAAAATTAGTTTAATATGATCGTAATTAAAATATCACGATGATCATTTTAAATGGTATGCGTTCTCATTTTATAATGATTTTCAGTATCTGAATTAAGGCAAAGCCATAAATTGAAATATCTATTACGCGCATCACAAATGGCTCGTAGTACTTACTTTTATCATGAGCAACGATCAAAGCTTAACGATAAATACAGTGACCTTAAACAGCAAATAAAGATCATCTATCACAAGCATAAGGGGCGATATGGCTATCGTAGAATTACCTGAGCATTGCGCAATTTAGGCCTACCTGTGAACCATAAGTGCGTTCAAAGACTCATGCAGTCAATGAAGCTAAAATCTCGAATTCGAGTTTCGAAATATCGTTCTTATAAGGGGCAAGTAGGTCGAGTTGCAGATCATGTACTACAACGCCAATTTAAAGCTGACAAACCAAACCAGAAGTGGGTAACAGATGTAACGGAATTTAATGTTCGGGGTGAGAAGCTTTACTTATCTCCGATTATGGATTTGTACAATGGGGAAATTATTTCCTATCAAACCCAACGTAGACCGATGTTTGGGTTAGTTAAAGACATGCTCAAAGATGCGCTGAAAAAGCTCAAACCGACTGAAAAGCCTATCATTCATTCAGATCAAGGATGGCAGTACCAAATGCGTCATTATCAACAGCAACTCAAACAGCATGGTTTAATCCAGAGTATGTCTCGTAAAGGGAATTGTTTGGACAATGCTTCTATGGAGAGTTTCTTCGGGATACTTAAATCAGAATGTTTTTATGGGGAGCAGTTTAATTCAATTGATGAGTTAGAACAAAGCGTGAAAGAATATATTCACTATTACAACCATGAGAGAATCAAGGTTAAATTAAAAGGACTAAGCCCTGTAGAGTACAGAACTCAGTCCTTAAAAGCCGCTTAATCAAACCGTCCAACTTTCGGGGGGCAGATCATTCAGGCCGGTTTTTTTAAGCAAGTGAGCAATTAAGCGCGTTCGAGCAATACAGCTACTGCTGGAAGAGTTTTACCTTCAACGAACTCAAGGAAGGCGCCGCCACCTGTTGAAATATAGCTAATCTTGTCTGCAACGTTGTATTTGTCAATTGCTGCCAATGTATCACCACCACCTGCAATCGAGAAACCTGCAGATTCAGCAATCGCTGTAGATAAAGCCTTGGTGCCTTCGCCGAATTGATCGACTTCAAATACACCCACAGGGCCATTCCATAAAATGGTTTTAGACGCTTCTAAAATTTTAGCAAATGCTTTTGCTGTGTCTGGGCCAACATCTAAAATCATGTCGTTGTCAGCAACATCACTTACTGGCTTGATCGTCGCTTGTGCTGAGGCAAGTGAGCCTAGGAAATCGTCAAAATGAATTTGTGAAGCGTCTGCTACGACCACATCAGTTGGTAATGGCACACTCACCTTAGCGGCAATACTTTTTGCTGTTTCAATCAGATCGGCTTCATAAAGTGACTTGCCTACATTGTAGCCCGCTGCAGCGAGGAAAGTATTGGCAATACCACCACCTACAATTAACTGATCGCAAATAGTAGAGAGTGAATTGAGCACATCAAGCTTCGTCGACACTTTCGAACCCGCTACAATTGCGACCATTGGTTTTTCAGGAGTTTCCATAGCACGGCCCAAAGCGTCAAGTTCAGCTGCCAACAATGGCCCTGCCGCTGCAACCGGTGCAAAACGTGCAACGCCTTCTGTCGACGCTTCTGCACGGTGCGCTGTACCGAAGGCATCCATTACAAATACATCGCAAAGTGCTGCATATTTTTGAGCAAGTTCAGGATTATTTTTCTTTTCACCATGATTAAAGCGCACGTTTTCAAGCAAAACCACTTGACCTGACGCGACCTCAACACCTTCGAGGTAATCTGTCAAAAGTTTAACGTCTTGCCCAAGCGCCTTAGAAAGATACTCTGCGACTGGAGCCAACGATTGCTCAGCTTTAGGTTCACCTTCAACAGGACGCCCCAAATGAGAACACACCATGACTGCAGCACCTTGAGCCAATGCAGCTTGAATGGTAGGCAATGCAGCACGTAAACGGGCATCACTGGTAATTTGACCATTTTTTACGGGTACATTTAAATCTTCACGAATTAATACGCGTTTTGTGTTTAAGTCGAGGTCCGTCATACGCTTAAAGTTCATTGAGTGCTCTCTTTTACTCTTATGAAAATTATAAATGGCGACATTTTAAATGATTATGATAAAAAAAGTGAGTTTTTTTATAGAAAAGCTGTCGAACGTCTTCATTTTCATTATGATAAGTTGAGTTGTACTACGATATTACGATGCAAAGCCTTATGTCTATTCATCCAGATCCAAAAATTAATAAGTTAAACGTACTTGGCGAACCATTGGCAAGCTGTTGTTTCGATCCAATTACAGGGTATTTCCGTAACGGATTTTGCCATACAGCCACCACAGACCTCGGTCAACATACTGTTTGTGCAGAAATGACCTCGGAGTTTTTGAGCTTTTCACAAAAAGTTGGCAATGATTTGATTACGCCGCTACCAGAAGTTGGTTTTCCGGGCTTAAAACCTGGTGATTTCTGGTGTATCTGTGTGTCTCGCTGGGTGGAAGCCTATCAGGCAGGCAAAGCGCCCAATGTGAAATTACATGCGTGTCATCAATCGGTGCTGAGTTATGTTCCCATAGATATCTTGCTCGACTACGCGGTTTAAGCAGCATGCAACAAATTATTTTGGCGTCGAGCAGTCAGACCCGTAAAGCATTAATGGATCGTTTGGGCATCACCTATACTGCCCTATCTCCAGATATCGACGAAACACCACGTGGCGAAACACATGCCGATCAACTCGCATCTCGTTTGGCCTACGAGAAAGCGCAGCATATTGCAAAAAACTATCCAAATGCTGTAGTGATTGGTTCAGATCAGGTTGCATGGCGTATTCATCAGCCCGATCAATTTATTGGAAAGCCGCTCAACGCTGAAAATGCCATTGCACAGCTCAAGCAAAATTCGGGTCAAACGGTGTGTTTTAGCACGGGTTTGAGCATACAACATACAGCTTCAGGTTTTGAACACACGCTTATCGAGCATTATCAGGTAAGATTTAGAGTATTGACCGATGCTGAAATCGAGCGCTATGTCGCCATCGAGCAACCTTTACAGTGTGCAGGGAGTTTTCGATGTGAAGGACTAGGCATCAGCTTATTTGAATCGATGCAGGGATCAGATCAGACCACGCTGATGGGATTACCATTAATAACGCTTTGTAAATATTTACGTCAATTGAATATTCAGTTGCCCTAAATCAGATTTAAAACCTCAAAAAAGCATTCAGAAACCAACGTCTCTGAATGCTTTTTCTCATAGATTAGATCTAGGTCTAAATATATGCTTAATAAAGCCCCATAAAATAGCCTGCAGCAACGACAAATAATCCGACAAGCCAGATCCAACCAAATGAATACTTAAGATGCTTCCCCATATCTGTGCCAGCAAGTCCCATCGCCAGCCATGTTGCCGGTGAAAATGGGCTTACAAATGTACCCGCATTATTGCCAATAGCCATTGCATAAACAACAGAGTCAATAGATACACCAGCAGTCGCAGTTACTTCACCAATTACGGGTAATAGTGCGAAATAATAAGCATCTGTACTGGTAAAAATATCGAGTGGCACACCCAAAAGACCGACAGCGATATGCAAGCTTCCAACCCAAGTCGGAGGTAATATATGAATCAAATCCAAGGCAATCGCTTTGAGCATACCCGACTCTGAAAGGATTCCAAGAAATGCGCCTGCAGCAAAAATAATGGCAACCATATTTAAGGCTTGAGGTGCATGACGTGATATTACTTCAACTTGTTGTCTTGGTCTTGGGAAATTCACCAATAGCACTAAAGATAATGCAATCATAAATACATAGGGTGCTGAAAATAAACCGAAAGCCAAACAAATAATTGAAATCAAGATCAGCGCAATGTTAAACCAAAAATTTTTAGGTTTACGAGCTTCCCCATCATCTGTATCTTCTGCCAAGTCGCTTAAAGTACAATCTTGCTCAAATGGCGTGGTTCCATTTATCGCGGCCGCCTGAATACGCTTTTTCTCACGTAGCCCCATGATTGCGGCAAAAGCCATCATTCCAATAATTCCAACAATTTGTACTGGAATAATATTTTGCCACAATATAGATGCTTCAATTCCTGTAACCGCAGAAGCTCGTCCCAATGGTCCACCCCAAGGCACCATGTTCATAATTCCCATACTACCCGCCATAAGCAGTAGCATTAGATAAGGACTCATACCTAACTTTTTATATAAAGGTAATAAAGCTGGAATAATAATCAAAAATGTAGCAGCACCTGAGCCATCAAGATGAACAATTGCTGCAATCAGTGCCGTCATCATGGCAACTAAAACCACATTTCCACGTGTTAACTTGACTAAATGCCGAATCATCGGATCAAAAATATGCAATTCTTTTAAAATACTAAAAAATAAAATTGCGAATAAAAACATCACGGCAACTTTTGTCACCTTCATCATTCCCGCTTCAAAAAAAGTAGAAATTTCACTTATGGAAAATCCTGCAATTAAAGCTCCAATCAGTGGAATAATTGACATGGCCAAAATAGGGTTAGATTTACCCGTCATCAGTAAGGCAACAATTGTAATAATTATCAATAATCCAATCAGCGTTAGCATATTTACATCCTACAAAACCAAAATTCCCAAATCATAAAAAAACTTAAAATATGCTTAAAATAGAATAAAGCAATCAAATACTAATATACGAATGGTTATTATGATAAGCAAAAAATATCAATTTGTTTAGAAAAATGTAAGTACCTTGAGCTAATGCATAAAGTTTGTACGATTGAAAAATCTAGTTAATGTAAAATATCTATCACAGTTGCATATCTCTTCAGATTGTATTCTATAAACATTTTTATCGAGGCAATTAATGTCCAGCCCACTTCAGGTCTTAGGCGGAATCACCGCAGAACAATTTTTAAATGAGTATTGGCAAAAAAAACCATTGTTGGTTCGCAACGCCATGCCTGAAATTATCAATATTCTTGAACCTGATGATGTGAAAGAACTGGCCCTAGAGGAAACAGTCAGTGCTCGTCTCATTAAGCAAAAAGACAAAGATCCAAACCAGTGGAGTGTCAAATCATCTCCACTGATTAAGGGTGATTTTCAGAAATTACCAAAGCTCTGGACACTGTTGGTTCAGGCTGTAGATCATTATTCTTTTGATCTGGCAGAACTTTGGAAAAAATTTCCGTTTATTCCACAGTGGCGACGAGATGACATTATGGTGTCTTACGCACCTAAAGGTGGCTCAGTAGGCCAGCATTTCGACTTTTATGATGTTTTTCTGGTTCAGGGATACGGTCATCGCCGTTGGCAACTTGGGCAAATGTGCGACGAAAATACAGCGTTTGTCGCAGGTCAGCCCCTCAAGTTATTACCAGAAATGGATGTTCACTTTGATGAAGTTTTAGCGCCAGGCGATTTACTGTACGTACCACCTGGGCTGTCGCATTATGGCGTTGCAGAAGATGACTGCCTCACTTTTTCGTTTGGCTTTCGTATGCCAAACGTTGCGACCATGATGGATCGAGTGAGCGATCGATTTGCAGAAAACGCCTTACTCAAAAATCCCGTGATTGATATTATGCGAGATCAGGTGGGCCAGATTGGAGAAATGACCAGCAACGAGCTGGCTTACTTAAAGGCTAAAGTACTCGATCAGCTTCAGCATTCAAGCGACTTTGAACACGCCTTAGTTGCGCTTATGTCTGAATCTAAGTATCCAGATAACATTCCAGAACCTGACGAAATTGAAGCCGATGACTTACGCGAAATTTTGTCAACGGGTTATGAGCTATGTCTGGAGCCTGCATCTCGATTGCTTTATACCCAACAGGATGATCAGTTACTGTTTTGGGCCAATGGTGAAGCGTGTTGTATCGATGATAGGTTTACCCCACTGCTAAAAGCACTTGCAGATGGTCAGGTATTACCGTTTGATGCGCAATTTGATCATGATGAATTTCTTGAAGATCTAGCACAGTTGTTAAATGATTCGGTCTTAATGCTGCTACCACCTGAAGAAGAATAAAATTAAAAGTGCGAAGAATTGACATAATTCTTCGCACTAACAATTCGTTACTTGAGCTTCCTGATTGTTCTTGGCAAGTTAAACATAGAACAAAAATCAAGGAAATTGCTTGAAATGGCTAGCCCGGCGCAAATCATTCGTCATAAATTACTCAATACTTTCTTCTCGCGGCACTCTGTCTGGTTTCTATGTATGCTGGTTGCAATCAGTATTTCATGGTTCCATTTCACCCACACACCCCATTATCTGTATTATTTTATTTCCGATACTGTTTTAAATGTAATCTGGGTCATCACCAGCATTTTAAGTGTGGTTGGATTATACGATGTGCTTCAAAGCAAACACTCTATTTTAAGAAATTATCCAATCATGGGTCATTTTCGCTTTTTATTTGAAGATTTTCGCCCTGAAATTCGTCAGTATTTTATTGAATCAGATCAAGATGCCTTGCCTTTTTCACGCATGCAGCGCAGTTTAGTTTACCAGCGCGCCAAAAACCAAAATGCAGATAAACCGTTTGGATCGATTATCGATGTCTACCAAAAAGATTACCGCTTTATGGTGCATTCACTGGTTCCATGCCCACCTGCGGATATCAAAAGTTTTCGCATTAACATTGGTAATGCTCAATGCACCCAACCCTACAGCGCATCGATCATGAATATTTCTGCGATGAGCTTTGGCAGCTTAAGCGCCAATGCAATTCGTGCTCTTAATAAAGGCGCTCAAATGGGTCACTTTTATCACGATACGGGTGAAGGCAGTTTAAGCCCGTATCATCTTGAATATGGGGGTGACATTGTATGGGAGATTGCCAGCGGCTACTTTGGTTGCCGTACGCCTGATGGAAAGTTTGATCCTGAAAAATTCAAACAACAGGCCGAACTTCCACAAATTAAAATGATTGAAATCAAACTTTCTCAAGGCGCAAAGCCCGGACATGGCGGTATTTTACCTAAACATAAAATTACTGAAGAAATTGCACAAATTCGTGGTGTGTCTCGCGACCAAGATTGTATTTCGCCACCGAAACACTCTGCGTTTAATACACCTATTGAAATGATGCACTTTATACAGCAGTTACGTGAACTCTCTGGCGGCAAACCGGTCGGATTCAAACTATGTATTGGTCAGCCTTGGCAATTTATGGGCATCGTTAAAGCAATGCTGGAAACCAAAATTGTGCCAGACTTTATTGTGGTGGATGGCTCTGAAGGCGGTACAGGTGCGGCACCGATCGAATTTAGTGATTATATTGGTACACCGCTCAGAGAAGGCCTTTTATTTGTGCACAACACCTTGGTCGGTGCAGGATTGAGAGATCAAATTAAAATTGGGGCCAGTGGAAAAATTATCAGTGGTTTCGATATCGCCAGTACGCTTGCATTAGGAGCAGACTGGGTCAACTCTGCGCGTGGCTTTATGTTTGCCGTTGGCTGTATTCAGGCCCAAAGTTGCCATACGAATCAATGCCCCGTAGGCGTCGCAACTCAAGACAAAGATCGTCAAAAAGCCATCCATGTACCGACTAAAGCTGAACGTGTATTTAACTTTCAAAAAAATACCTTGCATGCACTGGCCGAAATTATCGCAGCTTCTGGTTTACAACATCCGTCAGAAATTAAGGCACATCATTTAGCACAGCGAGTGAATGATCGCGAGATCAAAAACTATGCTCAGTTACACTTCTTTTTCAAAGGTGGAGAACTTCTCGACTGCCATGAAAAAGATGACGAAAACTTTTACTACAGAATGTGGAATATGGCGATGGCCGATCATTTTTAAAAAGCACACCATCCATCAGGCGCATCTAATCACTTGATTTGATTGCGCCTTACTTTTTTAGAGGTGCAGACATCAAAGTATGACCACTTAAATCACAATACGTCTATATCGCAATTGAACTGCTCGTTCAAAACAATAAAAATTACGCTGCAACATCTTATTTAACTTAAAATCTTTCGCTTTTGATTTAATCATTCTATTTAAAATAAAAGTTCATATCAGCGAGACTTAATGTTTGATATGTCATGAAGCACCAATTTAAATGATATTGTGGGTATCATTCGAAACATCGAAACATCGAAACATCGAAACATCGAAACATCGAAACATCGAAACATCGAAACATCGAAACATCGAAACATCGAAACATCGAAACATCGAAACATCGAAACATCATAGGTTGATGAAACAGATAAACTATTAAATTTAATCATTTTAGATAGCGAATACACATACAATAAATACACATTGTAATTACAAAATACATTCAAATTCCATTACTTGTTATAAAAGAAGCCAGCATTTGATGCTGGCTTGATTTAAACAAATAGAAAGATTTAGTAATAATGATGTTTAGGACGAGCATGCAAAAATGCAGGAATTAACCCCGTGAGTGCAGCACGAATGTCCGCTCGCTCATTAATTAACTGATGCGAGCCTTCTTCAAGCATGAGTAAAGTTTGCAAGCGAAACTTACGCCGAATAAACTCAATGTTATAGCGCCAATCGACAGTTTGATCGAGTGCGCCTTGTGCTAACCAAACAGGTATCCTGCAAGGTGGTCGCTCTTCCATTTCAAACATCCATTTAGACATTGCCAGAATCCAGTCCATCCCCATCATACGTGGTTGTAACGGATCTTTAAGACGCACAAAACGTAAAAATTCAGGATTATGATTGTTGCGTCTAAAGTGTCTTGGTACTTGACGGCGTATTCTGCGAATAATGCCAAGCCCAACCGGATTATGCCACCATGCCGTCTTGGCAGGTCGGATTAAAGGTGAAAGCAATAACACCCGATCTACAATAGGATCTTGGCGTTTCTGTGCATATTCGAGTAAATGATGCATCCAGATTGCGCCACCCGTACTTTGTCCAATACCGACCCAAGGCTTTGGCAGCTGGTTTGCATGCTTGACGTACTGATAAACTGCTAGCAACACGTGTTGGTAATGATCAAAATTTTGAATACTCGCCGGCGAGCCATCACTCAGACCATGACCCGGTAAATCGTAAGTGAGTACACTAAAACCCTGATCCAGAATTTCTCGGATAATCGGCTGATAAATACCGCTATGCTCTAAATAACCATGCAGTAAAAAGACAGTACCCAATGGAACATCACGCTCAGGCTGAAACACCTGAACATGCAATTTAAACAGTGGCATTTGAATGTAGCCTTGCCAGTGCTTCGCAGACAATTGATCGAGTCCGTACAGTTTTTTATAGGCCAGTAAATCCCGAGATGGCTGCATGTCGTGATTCAGATTTAGTTGTGGCAAAATCTGTGGAGTCTGCTCACGATTCGGGACAGGCAGGTCAAGTTGCTGTAATACTGTAGGATTTAGAAATGGAATATCTGACATTTAGGGCACCTCACGACAACCACTTGAGCCAAAAAGCATATCCCGTACTGTGGCCAAAAGTTCGTAATTGGCACGGCGACTATGATCATAATTTTGCTGGCTCGGCTGCCAAGCGCTTAATTGAGTAGGCATTGGAGCTTCAACTGGAATGGTTTCAATTCCATTCAATGCAAAAAGACGCCGTGTTCGCGGCATATGATACACATCTGTTACGAGCATCACAGTCGGCGCTCCACCTTTTTTCTGAAGCAATAAAGAGCTAAATCGCGAATTTTCACAGGTATTCATACTGCGGTTTTCAAGCAATTTTGCTTCTACGCCTCGTTCTTTTAACCATGCTTGCATATAAGGAGCCTCAACACCACTCAATACAATCGGTAATTTGTATTTTTTTTCAATTTCCAAAGTTTTTTCTAGACGAAGTTTGGTGTAGGCATTCACTACAATATCTTTACGATTACCTGCGAGTGTTAAGCCACCACCTAAAACCACAATGGCATATGGTTTGGCATGATAAGACGAAGCTCTGAGATCACTTTGATTTTGTCTAATAAACTCGATATCCTCGGTAATTTCATTTTTACTGGCTTCGTCTTCTGGTGTTGTAACAGGATGTGTTTTTAAAAAAACAATATATTTGTCACGTAGTGCCTTATTTTCAGAGTGATTTAAATCAAACAACTGGCTCACAATTACACTTGAGGCTGGTGCTGGATTCTCTTTTTCATGCTTGGCAGCATCTTTTACGTGAGTCATCTCATCTTTCTTGGCCAGTAAAGGCACACTCGTTGCATTTTTTTCGTCTTCTTGCTGCTCTTTAAGTTGCTCATCTTCAATGCGGTGTTGTAGTGCGCGATAACGCGCTTGTAACAGGCCAAGTTCTTCAAACTTCTGTTGACTCATGGCCTCTTCGACTAACCGCAAATAGGCTTGACGTGCAATCCAGAGATTTGAACCAGGCTCTAGATTTTCATGCTCGCTAAGCGATGCATTTTGCTGACTCTTTGCAGCCACTTGATTCACTTCGACAGGTACAAAATAATTCAGTCCCTTTACGATCATTTTTGAATAAAACGGCGTGTAGATAAAAACCATTAGACATGCGGCAAGCACGAACAGTATAGCCACTGCTCGAACAAGTCGGATCATCCAATGTATTTGTGTCATACAGTTTTGTTCCTAATGTGAAGTAATCAAACCGTTTGAATTGAACAGCACGGGTTCAGGCTCAAGTCGAACATTAAATTTTTGTGCGACATCTGATTGTACTGCTCGATAAGTGTGCTGCACATCGGTCAAGGTTGCATTGGCATAATTCACCAGAACAAGTGCTTGTTTTTCAAACATTCCTACACAGCCGAGCTTTTTACCTTTCCAGCCAGACTGATCGATCAGCCATCCTGCTGCAATTTTGGTACGTCCGTCTGGCTGCGGGTAATGAGGAATCGTAGGAAATTTTGTGTGGATTTGGTCAAATTCCTGCGATGAAATCACTGGGTTTTTAAAGAAACTACCTACATTAGGATATTCTTTAGGATCTGGCAATTTGCTTTGACGAATCGCAATCACTTGTTTTTGTAAATTTTCGGGCGTTTTGTCATCACCAACCGCTTTGAGCAAATCACCGTAATTTAGCTTCAGTTTCGGCGTTTTGAGTAATTTAAAACTGACATGTGTAATGACATATCGCTCAGGATCATCTTTAAAAATACTGTGCCGATAAGCAAATTTACAGTCTTGAGCCTCGATGGACTTTACAGCCTGAAGCTTACGATCATACACATGAACCTGTTCAATAAACTCACCAACCTCAACACCATATGCTCCAATATTCTGAACCGGAGATGCACCCACCAACCCCGGGATTAACGCCAGATTTTGAAGTCCATACCATCCATTTTCGGTAGTTTTTAAAACAAATTCATGCCAGTTTTCGCCTGCACCCACATTTACCAGTACATGCTCGGCGCTTTCATTGATTATTTCATATCCTTGAATATCCATATGAATCACCAACGCATCCACATATTGTGGCAGCAACATATTGCTCCCGCCAGATAACACGAGTACATTGAGATCATGAGTATGGGCATATTCGAGTGCATCGATTAGTACGTGCACAGAATTGATCTTGACATAGTGCGATGCAATCACATCAAGCTGTAACGTATTAAATAGTTTGAGTTGAATCTGTTGTTGAATGTGTATCACGTTAAATCCTGTTTTGATCCACTATCCGTGGTGTTCACGTTTAAACTCGGCTACCCATGCTGCAGCACTGGATTCGCATTGATCCAATACACGTTCGAACCCATCTGCGCCGCCATAGTAAGGGTCTGGGATGGCTTTGTGTTTGTATTTAGGATCATGTTCACTCATCAAAGCCACTTTAGAGCGTACACGTGATTTTCCAAAACGTTTAATCGCCTGACGCTCTAGGGTTTGAATGTCTTCAAGATTTTGATGATCCATCGCCAAAATCAGATCAAACTCAATGAAGTCTTCAAGCTGAATCTGGCGAGCACGCAGTGAAGATAGATCATAGCCACGCTTTAAAGCATGTGCTTGAGAACGCGCGTCTGGCGCTTTATTCGGGTGATAATTACTGGTGCCGGCTGAATCGACAGTGATATTGAGATTATTTGCATCACACGCGTGTCTTAATACGATTTCAGCCGTTGGCGAGCGGCAAATATTACCTAAACAGACACATAACACCTTATAAGGCGTTTGAGATGACATATCAAACCTCAGCAACAGATCACGATGAATAACTGTTATGTTAAGTGATTTAATTCACGAATCCTATAGAATCTCTTAAGAGTTTCGTGATCAAATGATTTGTCGATCAAAAAGCATTCTTTTGATACGGCTTCACACCAAAATGATGGATTAACTCAATAAAACAATGATTTGTAATTGACAAGCAAATTAAATAAGGACGAAACGATGGGTTATTTTCAGTTTCAGAGCGCATCAAGCATCATTTCAGGATTAGGATCAATTGCTGAGCTTAAAACGATTTTGATTGATCGAAACTATCAAAAAGTTTTGCTGGTGACTGATCATGGAATGATTGCCCATCAGTATCATTTACCTGTCATCGCGTGTTTAGACGCAGCTCAGATTGATTATGTCATCTATTCAGATATTCAAGCCGATCCACCCGAACAGATTGTTTTAAATGCGGCTGACTTTGCGAAACAACAAAGAGTTGATGCCGTTTTAGGCTTTGGCGGTGGTAGCTCAATGGATGTCGCTAAAGTGATTGCGTTACTTGCCCATCCTGATCAAACACAGCAGTTAAGCGACATGTATGGCTTAAACAACGCCAAAGGCCCCCGATTACCGTTGATCTTGATTCCGACTACAGCAGGAACCGGCTCCGAAGTCACACCGATTTCGATCATCACGACAGGTGAAACAACTAAAACCGGAATTGTATCACCAGTTTTGTATGCCGATGTTGCGATATTAGATGCGAACTTTACCCGTGATTTACCAGCACACATCACCGCGGCCACCGGAATTGATGCCATGGTGCATGCGATTGAAGCTTATACCAGTAAACTGAAAAAAAATGTCTATGCCGATATGCTGGCAAAACATGCATTGCGTTTACTTAATGATAATCTGCCTAAAGTTCTGAGTAATGGACATGACATGGATGCACGTCAAAATATGTTGCTTGGCTCAATGCTTGCAGGTCAAGCATTTGCAAATGCACCTGTAGGGGCTGTACATGCGCTGGCTTATCCATTGGGTGGTCATTTTCATTTGTCTCACGGACATACCAATGCGTTGGTATTGGTCGAAGTTTTAAAATACAACGCGCCATATGCTAAACAGTTATATGCAGAATTAATGCAATGGCTCGACCCTAAAAGTAATGGCTGTGCAGACGGCTTGTGCGATTTGTTTATCGACCATATGCAAAATCATCTTGATCATAGTGGGCTGACTTTAAAACTGAGCGAACTTAATGTACCGCACTCTAGCCTCGAAACACTGGCGCAAGATGCATTATTGCAAACCCGTCTATTACAAAATAACCCACGCGAAATGACACATCAGGCTGCATATCAGATTTATGAGGCAATTTACGCATGACCCCCCCCAAAACGCCGCGACCAGTTTCATTATTTTTTAAATATCCAGACACGCTGGGCAGATAACGATATTTATGGTCATGTAAACAACGTGACTTATTATAGTCATTTTGATACGGCCGCTAACTCACTTTTGATTCAACATGCAGGCTTTGATATTCGTCAGTCACCGATCATCGGACTAGTCGTCGACTCGGCATGCAGTTTTTTTAAGGAACTTGCCTTTCCAGATACCATTGAAGTGGGTGTTGCAATTTCAAAAATTGGGCAAAGCTCTTTGCGCTATGAACTCGCAATATTTAAGCAACACCAGCTTAAGCCTTGTGCACAGGGACACTTTGTCCATGTTTTTGTTGATCGAGAAACACGAAAAAGTACCACAATTCCCGATGCGATGCGTGAGGCGCTTACAGCCTATCAGTTAAATCAAAGCTAAATGAAAAAATGGGCACCAACATAAACGTTTGCCCCTTTTTATAGCTTAAGATTAACGTTCTGCAATTCGGCATCGAAAGTATCTAGTAGTGATTTGACCACCTTGTTTTCACTCATCAAGGTTACCGCACGTTGGAAAGCTTTTTCTTTACGCTCTGACTGTTTGATAAACGGCGTAATTGAGGCCACTTCACCATATTGCACTTTAAACTGTGTGTTTGGCCAACGAGTGATCAACTCAGATTCAAGCGCATATTGTAACTGAGACAACATCCCTTCATATTGCTGAGGAATGATAAAAATACTGGCGCCATCAATTTGCCCAGTCATCAATCCATATTGAGCGAGCTCTTGCACTGCAGGTGAAAGTTGACTGCCTCTAAACCAAAACTCCCATTTTTCAAGTGTCCACTCACCTTCAAGTACCTGTTCTTGAAGTTTCAAAATGTCTTGAGGCATTAGGTTATTAGGCTCAAGCGCTTCACTACTCACATCCGCGTTAATTCCATGGGCTTGAAGAGGTTCATTTTCTAGCACTGGCTCAATGTTGCTTAGATTTGACTCTTCAACAGCAAGCGCAGATGTGTCTTCAATAGGCTGACCAAATAAATCAGTAGGTACATCGGACGCTACATCAGTTAAGGTTTGTAATTTTGGTTGTTCGAGATTTTCCTCTGGCTGAAGCTCGGTTTCTACTGGAAAAAGCGACATATCTTGTACGCTCAGTGCGGGCTCAACTGTGCTAGGTTCTAGACCGATTAATCCATCTGTTTCAATATCAAAAACCAAAACATCTGAATTTTCAGGTTCAGTTATAAGAGCTTGCTCAGAAAATGTATGATTGAGCACCACGTCATCCGACTCAACGTCGAGCGCTGATTCTTTGAAATGATCTGGTATTGGTGTTGGCTCTGCTTGAGCTGACGGCGCTTCAATTAAGCGCTGTTCATTACTCTCATCAATTGCTTCTATTTCTTGTATAGATTGCTTAGATTCTAAGGGGGTATGTGTATGAACATTTGGTTCATCCGTTTCAGCTGATTCAACTGAAACAGTGGTCGTACTGTGTGTAGAATGCTCCAGAGTGGTAGGTGCAGATTCGTGCACCACAATTTCATCGAGGGCCAATGGGCGAAACGCCAGCAGGCGTAGTACACACATCTCGAAGCCCTGCTCCTGAGTCACCGCGAGCTGAAGTTCGGCACGTCCTTTACAGGCGATTTGGTAATATAGCTGCAAATCTTGTGCAGATACAGTTTTCGACAGTGCAAGTATTTTTTGATTAATTTCGTCGCTATATTTTAAGCTTAGTTCAGGCAGATACTGAAGCAATGCCAGCTCGTGTAATGTCGAAATCAATTGATCTAGCACCAGCGATACATCGAGCGCTTGTTGTCGAAATTGCATTAACAACTGACTGACGCGCTGAGGGGCATTTTGATGGATTGCCAGAATCAGATCATAAATAATAGTACGATCAATCAACCCCAGCATTTCTTTAACATCTCGATGCTGAATTTCACCCTGACCGTAGGCAATCGCCTGATCGGTCAGTGACAAAGCATCACGTAAAGAACCTTGCGCCGATTCAGCGATTTGCCAAATAGCGTCTTTTTCCGCTGAAATATCTTCTTTGGTTAAAATTTCGGTCAAATGCGATGTAATCTCATCGACTGCCAGCGGGCGCAAAGTAAATTGTAAGCATCTTGAAATCACCGTGATCGGAAGCTTTTGCGGATCGGTGGTGGCAAATAAGAATTTGACGTGTTCAGGTGGCTCTTCAAGTGTTTTGAGTAAGGCATTAAATGAATGCGTCGATAACATATGCACTTCATCAATCAAGTACACCTTAAAGCGACCTTGAGTCGGTGCGTACGGAACATTATCCAGCAGCTCTCGAGTGTCTTCAACTTTGGTTCGAGAAGCAGCATCAATCTCGATCAAATCAATAAACCGGCCTTCATTTACAGCCTTACAGGTCGTACAAACTTCACATGGTGTAGAGGTAATACCGGTTTCACAGTTTAAACACTTCGCCAGAATACGGGCAATTGTAGTTTTACCTACGCCACGTGTTCCGGTAAATAAGTAGGCATGATGCAAGCGGCCACGTTCAAGCGCACTCGTAAGCGCACGAGACACATGATTTTGACCCACGAGTTCGATAAAGTTTCGTGGACGATATTTTCTGGCCAGTACTTGATACATGGATGCTCCTTGGTTTGCCCATAAGCATACTGTTTTTTTGAACGTTAGTGAATGAATAAGCACAATATCCGTTCAGAGTTGCTTTAAAGTGCAGCAGTTGCTCGGCATATTTAAAGACGCTTATGGGCAGCAGAGAATTTACTCTGATATTTTGTGTGGAACTACAGTTGCTGTTTTGGGCAAGGTTATCCATACAAAAACAGATAAAATCACGAACATCACGCCTGCAATACTCAGCACAATACTATGTGATGCAGTAAATGCATTTGCAGCCGCAGCCATTACATCATGTGCCAAAGTAGGTTCGAGCATCTTTACTGCTTGAACTGCCTCTCCAACCGAAGCTGACGCTGTTTCTACCCAATCTTTAGGCAGATTTTCTGGTAAAACGATTGCACGCGTGTAAAAAAATGACAGCATAAGGCCAAAAATTGCAATGCCTAATCCAGCTCCTAACTCGTAGGCCATACCTTCAATTGCACCCGCCGCAGTGGCCTTATGAGGTGGTACAGAAGACATAATCGCTGCCGTAGAAGAAAGTAGTGCAATTTCAACGCTAATTCCCATCATCACCATCCAAGCCCAAGCTTGCATATGTTGTGTATCAAAATTGATTGAAGCCAGCCCAAAAAAACTAAACCCACATGCCAGCATTCCAAGTGTTGCCACTGGCCTTAAACCATAACGGTTCATCAAAACACTGGCAAAAGGCCCACCCACACTAATCGCCACCATAAACGGTACAATAAACAAACCGGCCTCAAGCGGTGAATAGCCATACACAAATTGCAGCTCTTGAGAGAGCAATAGTTCAAATCCGACTAACGCAATCATGGCCACCATCGCCATGATGACACTGGTTGAAATCACCGGATGCTTAAATAAGTGTACATCAATCATCGGCGCTGGCGTTTTTAGTTGATGACGAATAAACCCAGCAAGTAATGTAAAACCTGCAAGCATAACCATAAAAATTGTCATACTTGGCGCATGCATCGCGGTTTTAGCGGCATAAATCAATGTCAAAATAGCCACGACCAAGATCAACGCCTGAAATAGATTCAGGGCTTGTTTGTGTTGCATGTGCTGTTTAGGCACCCACAAAGCCGTGAGCAGAATCACCGTAATAATAATTGGAACGTTGATTAAAAATACTGCACCCCAAGAGAAATGCTCCAATATAAAGCCGCCGAGCAATGGACCAAATGCAGCACCTCCTCCTCCGACTGTTCCCCAAATACCTAACGCATAATTACGCTGTTTTTCATCTAGAAATGTGGTTCTTAGTCCTGAAAGCGTGGCAGGTAAAATCATAGCTGCACCTAAGCCCAAAAGCGCCCGTGCTGCTATTAGCAGTGCTGCAGAATTTGCAAAAGCAGCCAGTAAAGATGCAAGGCCAAAAATGGAAGCCCCGACCAGCATGAGGCGTTTAAATCCGATTCGGTCGCCTAGCGCCCCCATTGGCAAAATTAAACCTGCCATAATGAGTGAATAAATATCAATCACCCACAGCATTTGCGTGCTCGTGAGCGCCAAATCTGCACTAAGCGTTGGAATAGCGACGTGCAAAACTGTTGCATCAATCGATACGGGTAAATAAATAAGGACGATGATCGCCAAGATCATCCATTTGCGGTACATAACACACCCAAATTAAAGTTGGACACTTGTTCAAGTTAAGCTCATTATATTCAAACTTGAACATATGTCCAACTTTATTTAGGATAAGACTTGTATGCTTCACTCCTATGGATGCCATGAATTATTTAAATCGAGAAGAAAGACGTGCCATGATTTTAACTGCCGCCAAGCAGGTTGCTCTTCAAGATGGACTAAGTGGATTAACGGTTCGACGCGTGGCTGCTGAGGCGCAGGTTTCTACAGGTCAAGTTCATCATCATTTTCAGTCTAGCTCTCACTTAAAAGCCGAGGTTTTTGTCGAACTGATGGATCAACTTAATGAAATTGAAGATGGCATTGAAACCAGTAATCAAATGGTACGAATTCGCTTGATCTTAGGCTATGAAGATACTGAACAGACTCAGGCATATCTCAGATTATGGAACGAAGCTGAAGTATTGATGCAACAAGATGAACAGATCCGCCTGGCCTATCAATTGACCATTCAGCACTGGCATGCGGCGTTAATCAAGGAAATTCAAACAGGTGTTATGCTTAAACAATTCAAAGACTTAACCATGCCCAAAATTCATGAAGTAGCATGGCGTCTGATTGCATTTGTTTGTGGGCTAGACGGTATATTTAAAATTGGCTTGCAAGGTTTTGAAGAAAGCTCCTTTAAACATCATGTACAGATTATGCTGGATTATGAGTTAATGGCTCCGAAACACTAAAACCAGCCTTTTTTACCCTTTAAAAATAAATCCGCACAGCGTAAGGTTTCTTGACTCAGACTCCACAAGCGATAATCCCCTGTGATTGATCCGATTTTGAAATTATGAACATATGCGAAACTGAGATTTCGTTCCGGATCACACCATGCACCAGAGCCGTTATAGCCAATGTGTCCAAATCCATGTTTGGCTCGCTTCCCCAGCGTAATTACGCGGTGGTAACCTAATCGCCAGTGCATTGGTATTGGCATGACCCTGTCTCTAGAAAAACTCTGAATTGTGCTGAGCTGTTTAAAAACCGCAGGTTTGATCAGTGTTTTATCTTCAAAACGGCCTTGATTAGCCAGCATGGCATAAATCTTACTTAGGCTATTTGCAGTAAAAGCACCATTAGCAGCCGGAATGACGGCTTGTAAACCTTCATCACTAAAAAAACTGAAATGACGCATTCCTTTAGGCATCATGGCGTCCTGAAAATCTTGCGGGTTTTGGCCTGTCCATGTCACCAATTTATCCATTACACTCGTTTTCTTTTGCTGGTGAGATGTTTTATGTATTGGCGTTCCGACTTTTTCTACAGACTTTACTGGCGCAATGAGTCGTGCCACACGCGAAAGTTCAGAAACTGGTACGCCAAAATAAGCACCATCTAATTTCAACGGCTCGACTAGATATTTTTGCATCAAGTCTGGAAGTGTTTCCCCTGTTGCCTTTTCTAGCACCCCGCCTACCAGCCAACCAAATGTTAATGCCTGATAAGCTTGAGCATGGGTCGCTGTAAATCGAGGTACTGTGCTTTCAAAGACTTCTAGCATATGCGGCCAGTCCAGCATTTCTCTGGCATCTTGGATTATGTTTCGAATATCGTATAAACCGCTTTGATGACTCAGAACATCCCTTAAGCTAATCTTTTGCTTGTTCTGTTGAGCGAATTCAGGCCAGTAATAGGCAATTGGTCGGTCATATTCCAAATAACCCTCACTCACGAGGATATGTGCCAATGTTGCAAGTACGCCTTTACCAGTTGAGTAACTGACAGAAAGCGTATTGGCATCCCACAACTCATCACGAGATTTTTTACCCGTAAAAATATCGACAACTTTTTGTGTTCCGAAATATACGGCGAGTGCCGCTCCCCCTTGATCAGTTCGGGCATCTTGTAAACGACTAAAATGCACTGCCAGATCATGGAATCGCTCATCTAGAATACCGTGATAATTTTGAGTATCGGCTGAGAAATATTGAGTTAGTGTATTCACTGTATGTCCCTATTTTTATTATTGTTACATTCCCGGCACATCACGATATGTACCGGGAAGAATTGTTTAAAGGCTTTTCACTTGGCCTGAAACATGTGGCTTTTGAGAACGCTGATTCCGAATTAAGAAATCGATTTCAGAAGGACTTGATGCCGTTAAAAACTCAACGGTCGATGGCAAAAATAGCGGCAACTTAAACCAAACATCTGCTTCATATGCCGAAGGTAAATCAATACTGGCCAAAGCACGTGCTTTGCTCCACATGCCGTGAGCAATTGCTTGCTTAAAGCCAAATGCCTTTGCTGTCATCGCATGAATATGGATCAGATTATAATCACCCGAGATTTTGGCATAGCGGCGCCCTGTGTTTTCAGCAACCGTCCAGACATCTTGAACAAGATAGTCAGGTACTTGAGCTTCTTTGGTTTTTTCGGCTGTACTACTTGATGTTTTTTGACGAGAAAGATAAGTCGTGATTCCTTCCATCACCGTCTTTGCTCCCACCTTCACTGTGGTGATAAAATCAAATTGCAGACCTTTATCATGTGGCTGAATATCGCCAAATCGACATGAAAGACTCAGTGCTTCATTAACGCCAATTGGACGAGTTTGCTTGATCTGATTACGAATATGCACCAAACCCAGAATCGCAAAAGGAAAGTTTTCTGTGGTCATCATGTGCATTTGCAAACTTTGTGACAACACTGCCAAATAAATTGCCGGAATTGTATCGTCGCTTTTAAATCCACAGACTTGATTGTAATCATTTAAATGATCTTGATCGATTCGAAAAGAGTCGACAACATATTCCACTTTAGGCAATACACGCTCGCCTTTGGGTTTTTTAAATACCAAACCTTGTATGACTTTCGGATAAGCCAAATAGGCTTTCGGCAGTTGACTAAAATGACGCGTATTCATAACGAACCTTTTCATTAAAATGTATTTGTTTTTAAGTCTGTGTTTATGAAAAAGGGATGTTCTTACATCCCTCTTTAACCCTCATTATGCACCGAGCAGACTCTGACCACAAACCCGAACGACATTTCCATTCAGACCAGTGGATGCACTTGATGCAAACCATGCGATTGTCTCGGCAACATCAACAGGTAAGCCCCCCTGATTCATCGAGTTCATACGGCGCCCAGCCTCACGGATAGCAAACGGAATAGCGGCTGTCATTTGTGTTTCGATAAATCCTGGCGCCACTGCATTGATGGTGATTCCATTTTTCAAAATTGGTGCAGTAAATTTAACCAAACCAATCACGCCAGCCTTAGACGCTGCGTAATTGGTCTGACCCAAGTTACCCGCAATCCCGCTGATTGAAGAAACACAGACAATTCGACCATTTGCATTCAAGCCATCATTTTCGAGTAAATAGTCGTTGATTCGCTCTGCTGCACTCAAGTTAATATTGATTACCAAGTCCCAAAGCTCTGGCTTCATATTTGCCAGCGTTTTGTCGCGAGTAATACCTGCATTGTGCACAATAATATCAAGGCCGCCATTTTTTTGTGCAGCCGATTTTATTTTTTCGCCTGCATCGGCTGCCGTAATATCAAGCCCGAGAGCAGAACCAGAGATATCGGCAGCAACCCGGTCTAGATCAGCCTGTTGCTGTGGCACATCAAGGCAAATGACATGCGCACCATCACGTGCCAAAATATGGGCAATCGCTTCACCAATCCCACGGCTTGCTCCCGTCACCAAAGCAGTTTTACCTGCAAGTGGCTTGTTCCAGTCAACTTTTACCACTTCAGCTTTAGAAATACGAACCACCTGACCAGATACATAAGCAGATCGCGGCGAAAGTAAGAAACGCAATGTAGACTCAAGATTGTTGGCTGCGCCTTCATCGACATAAACCAGTTGCGCAGTGATTCCTTTTTTAAACTCTTTTCCTACAGATTTTACAAAGCCTTCGAGAGCTCGCTGTGCAATCGCCTGTTTCACCGTTTTGGCAGACTCCGGTGTGGTCGCCACGACAATCACGCGACCAGAGCCTTCGATTTGACGGGCAATCGGATTGAAAAATTTATGTAACTCGTTTAATTGTTCTGAATTTTGAATTCCTGATGCATCAAAAATAACGGCTTTAAATCGAGATTCTTTATCTCCAGAATTAAAAGCACGTAAGTTTAAGCCCACTTGTGCAGCAGCCTGCTGAATATCGGTATTGTTGCCTGCATAACTGTCTGCATGAATGGTACTGAGCACATTGGCTATAGCAGAAGATAAAACACCTTCAGGTGCTGCACCAACCAATACAGCACCGCGAATCACTGGCTGACCTTGCTCGAAACGATCCAATACCACGGGCGATGGCAAGCCGAGATTCTTCACAACGAATTTACCGATTGGCGATTGAGTAAATGCTTGGTATTGATCAATCATCTTAATAATCTCTCATGCAAATTAATTTTTAAACATGTTCACAAGCTACGCGTTCCACATCATTGTGTTGTAAAGGTGTTAGCTCGATCGCATTGTAGATTTGAATAAAATAATACTTGAGTTAATCTTGATATGTGTTGACCCGAATACAATCTACAATGTCATTCTAGTCAATACAGGTCTATTTTAATTATGTTAATGTACCGTCAATAACATCATAATCATGCTTGGAAAAGCCTTATGAGTAAAACAACTCCAGAAAAATCGGCAGTCGAAAACTCTACTCAGGATGATGTGTCAAATACATCAAAACCGAAAGCGCGAAGCACCTCGCAAACACGTCGTACCAGTCAAACCTCATCTGCGACTGACTCGCCGGCAGCTAAAAAAAGTACTGAATCGACAGCAAAGCCAAAGCGTGCCAGTTCACGTGCTAAAACTGCTTCGGCAGGTACACAAGCCAAATCTTCTGCAAATACTTCAACATCTAAAAAAACGTCTGCTCAACAGGATCGCATCATGAGCCAAACTTCTATCCGTCGCGTCGCCATTATTGGTGGTAATCGTATTCCATTTGCACGTTCTAACGGTGCGTATTTTAAAGCGTCCAACATTGACATGCTGACTGCTGCACTCAATGGTTTAGTTGAACGCTATAAGCTTCAAGGCACACGTGTGGGCGAAGTGGTTGCAGGCGCTGTTTTAAAGCATAGCCGTGACTTTAATATGACCCGTGAATGCGTACTTAATACTCAATTGGCTCCTGAAACACCAGCTTACGATTTACAACAGGCTTGTGGCACTGGCTTGCAGGCAGCTTTTGCTGTGGCAAATAAAATCGCGTTAGGTCAGATTGAGGTCGGTATTGCGGGCGGTGTAGATACCACATCCGATGCCCCGATTGCATTTGGTGATGGCTTACGTAAGGCTTTACTTGAGCTCAACATTGCCAAAACAGCGAAAGATCGTTTAAAGGCATTGGCTAAAATCAACATTAAAGACTTGATGGATGCTCCTAAAAACGGTGAGCCTCGCACTGGGCTATCCATGGGAGATCATGCGGCCATTACCGCACTTGAATGGGGCATCGAACGTCAGGCTCAAGATGAACTTGCCGCCTCTTCACATCATAAAATGGCCAAAGCCTACGATGCTGGTTTCTTTGACGATCTGATCACACCGTTCATGGGTTTAACGCGTGACAATAACTTACGCCCAGATTCATCAGTAGAAAAACTGGCCAAACTCAAACCTGTATTTGGCAAGGGCGAAACCGCCACCATGACTGCGGGTAACTCGACGCCACTGACAGACGGTGCATCTGTAGTTTTGCTGGCATCTGAAGAATGGGCAAAAGCCAACGGTCATGAAGTACTGGCTTATTTAAGCTTTTCAGAAACTGCGGCCGTTGATTTTGTGGGTAAAAAAGAAGGCTTACTCATGGCACCGGCTTATGCTGTTCCTCGTATGCTTGAGCGCGCTGGTCTGAAATTACAAGATTTTGATTACTACGAGATTCATGAAGCCTTTGCATCTCAAGTGCTTTCGACCCTTAAAGCATGGGAAGATCCAAAATTCTGTAAAGAACGTTTAGGTCTTGATGCTCCTTTAGGCTCGATTGACCGTAGCAAACTGAACATTCATGGTTCTTCATTGGCTGCTGGACATCCATTTGCCGCAACGGGTGGACGCATCTTGGCGACCGCAGCGAAAATCTTGAATCAGAAAGGTTCTGGCAAAATTCTAGTGTCGATTTGTGCCGCAGGCGGTCAAGGCGTTGTCGCGATCGTTGAAAAATAAACATAAAAAAAGCGCCTACAACAGGCGCTTTTTTTTACGATGAATGCTGCGGTGCATAACCTAAGCGTTTCTCAATCGCGTCATAGCACCACTGAAAAATAAAGGTATACACCAAAATACACAAGGTCAAACCTAAATCTAAAATAAATGCATCGAGCAGGCTTAACTGCATCATATAAGCAATCATTGGAATCGTAGCAATGAGAAGTCCACCCTCAAACCCGATCGCATGCAATATACGCACACCAACTGTCCGCTTCCATTGTAACCGATGTTCAACTTTCTCAAAATAATGGTTGAAAATCATATTCCAGAAGACCGACGTCACCGCCATAAAAATACCGAGCATTCCGGTTACTTCCATCGGCATATCAAAAATAAAGCTTAATGCAATCGCAATGATGACCAACAAGATCCCTTCATAGCTAAATGCATGAACAAGTCTTCTTTTGGAAATCAACATTTCTAAACACTCTTTTATTTGGATAGATTGCATTTTATTTTTATAATTCTGATAAATCTAATTAGGTTCTTTCAATTTTTCTGACAGATGAATATCAATCAAGAACAACTTATCATTTTTCAAAGCGTTATGGAAACCGGTTCATTTTCAGCAGCAGCCAGAAAATTGGGCAAGGTTCCATCCGCGGTAAGTATGTCGATTGCCAATATGGAAATTGACCTCAACTTAAATTTGTTTGAACGTAAAGGACGCGAACCAGCTCCTACACCTCAGGCACATGTTTTATATGAAAAATCAGCACAGCTCTTAATTGAGATGAATCAATGGAAGCAACATGCTTTTGCCTTAAGTACTGGTTTGGAATCGGCACTGAATATTGTGATTGTGTCTGAACTATTACACACACATTGGGTCGACTATATACGGCTGATTGAACAAAAATTTCCGACTTTACAAATTAATATTATCTCAGCGCCTCAAGAAGATGCTCTGGCCATGCTACTCGATCAAAGCGCGCAACTGGCTTTTATGTTTGAACGTGAACACTTAGACCATCGTGAACAATTTGTAGAAATTAAAAAAGAAGCACTGGTTGCTGTCGCTGCAAATGAACACTGTTTGGCGCAACTTGATCAGGTCAGTTTCAAAGATCTGGTGCAGCAGCGGCAAATTGTGGTGGCAAGTCGTGATAGTAAAATCAAACCCGAACTGTTATTTTCCAAGCAGTATTGGCGTACAGATAACCACCATTCGGCTTGTATGATGATTTTAGGCAAACTGGGCTGGGGCGTATTACCGAGTGAAATGTTTATTGAAAATCCAAAGCTATCTAATCAATTAAAAATCTTAAATATTTTAGATTTCACGCCTAAATTTGAATATTACATCGATTTGGTTTGGAGCCGCGAAAGCAGTCTTGGTGTGGCTGCACGTTATCTGATTGATCACTTGCAATTGCAGAGAAAACGAGCAAAAGATTAAATAGTCATTGGGTTCATGCAAGATTATGCTATAACTAAACGCATCCGAATTCTTATATAAAGACGCTTGAAACAATGACACAATCTGCCCTCGATCAATTAAAAAAATGGACTACAGTGGTTGCTGATAGTAGTGATCTTGATGCAATTCAAAAATTTCGTCCTTTGGATGCAACCACAAATCCCTCCCTGATTACGGCTGCCGCCAGCATTCCTGAAAATAAAGCACTAATTGAAGCCGCGTTTGATCAAGCCAAGCAAGAAGGCTATCAAAATGATGAACTTATTGAACGTACTATTGATATTTTGACTGTTAAGTTTGGTGTTGAAATTTTAAAACTCATCGAAGGTCGTGTCTCTACCGAGGTCGATGCTTCATTGTCTTACGATACCGAAGCAACCATTGCAAAAGCGCGCGAACTCTCTGCCTTGTATCATCAGTATGGTATCGATCAATCTCGCGTACTGATCAAAATTGCATCTACTTGGCAAGGCATTCAGGCAGCCAAAGTTTTAGAAGCTGAAGGCATTGCGTGTAATCTCACCTTACTGTTTGGTTTACATCAGGCACAAGCCTGTGCAGATGCCAATGTAACGCTCATTTCGCCTTTTGTTGGACGCATTTTAGACTGGTACAAAAAAGCTGAAAACGTCGATCACTACCCAATCGAACAAGATCCGGGTGTGCTTTCAGTTAAGAAAATTTATAACTACTACAAGCAACAAGGTATCAAAACTCAAGTCATGGGCGCGAGCTTCCGTAGTACCGATCAGGTACTTGGCCTTGCTGGTAGTGATTTACTGACCATTGCCCCTGCACTTTTGGCTCAGCTTGAATCGGATACCCGTGAAATTAAGCCAGCACTCACCATTGAAGGCGCGCAGGCAGCAGATCCAGTCGAACGCTCTGCACAAACCGAACAAAGCTTTAAAGAAGAACTTGAACATGACTTAATGGCATTTCAATTACTTCAAGGCGGTATCGATGGCTTTATTAAAGCACGTGAACAGTTGACTCAACTATTGCGTCAATCATTTGGAATCGATGCTGAAATTCAAGCCTAATAGGTGAATATTCACATAATTTGACCAGTTTTTGTTATAGTACAAAAACTGGTTTTTTATGGACTTCGTGTTGTGTTGGGGATCACGGATTTAACAACCTATATCATAGGGACGCTTTTTATAGTTCTTTTGCCGGGGCCAAATTCCCTATATGTGATGTCCATTGCATCACGTTATGGTATTCAAACTGGATACCGAGGCGCAATGGGTATTGTCACAGGCGATGCAATTTTAATTTTGTGTACAGTTCTGGGCGCAGCGTCGTTGATGCATGCTTTTCCTTGGATTTTTACAACGCTTAAAGTGATAGGTGCAGCATATCTGTCTTACTTAGGCTTTAAGCTGCTTCAAGCCAGCTATCTACGTTATAAAAATCGTCATATTTCAGTGCCTGAAATGACTGACCTACCAAAACTCGATCAGATTCACCCTTATCGAACTGCGCTGAGTATCAGCCTGCTCAATCCCAAAGCAATCTTGTTCTTTTTGTCTTTTTTTATTCAATTTGTAGATCCGGATTATCCCTACCCGGCGATTAGCTTTATTGCACTTGCAATTATTTTACAATGCATAAGCTTAGGCTATTTAACGGCGCTCATTTTGTCGGGTGTTCGACTTTCTGATTTTTTTAAATCAAAACATAAAACATCCGCGATCTGCATTGCTCTGGTAGGTGTGCTGTTTTTTGGTTTTGGACTGAGGCTTGCCACATCAACATTGTAATCTTTGAACCTGTTTTCTATTAAATGAGATAGTTACACTGAGTTTTAAATTTAATGTGTCTCTATGAAAGACACTTCACTCACAAACAGATGATAAATATTGAATCATGCGTACATTTCTTCGTGATTTTACTCTTCCGGCTGCTTTTGCAGGATTTGTCACTTTTCTCATCGGGATTAGCGTATCCTCGGTATTAGTGATACAGGCTGCACAGATTTTAGGGGCCACCACGAGCCAGATTACCTCTTGGTTTTGGGCGTTGGGCATTGGAATCGGCGCTTCTGGTCTGTTTTTATCTTGGAAGTTTAAATATCCGGTCGCGACATCATGGTCGACCGCAGGCTTGGCACTGATCATAGCGACTGGCAGCGGTTACTCCTTACATGAAGCGATTGGCGCATTTTTGCTATGTGGTGTGTTAACTGCACTATTAGGCTTTTTAGGTATCTTTGAGAAAGTACTGGCGCATATTCCACAAAGCCTCACCAGCGCGATGCTAGCCGGTGTGTTGCTTAAATTCGGGATTGCACTCTTTGCTAATATGCAAAACGACTGGCAGTTTATTATCAGTCTGCTCGCAATCTATGTTATGAGTAAACGCATCTGGCCACGCTATTGTATCGTCATAACCGTGGTCGTTGGTGTAATTCTATGTCCTTTGTTTATGACTTTCCATCCACCTGTTTTGCATTGGGATTTGGCAAAACCTGAATGGATCACGCCACATTTTACAGGTTCTGCCATTTTGGGTTTGGCCTTACCACTTTTTGTAATTAATGTGGCATCGCAATATTTGCCGGGTATCGCCATGATCAAAAGCTATGGCTATACACCTCACGTGAATCAACTGATTGGATGGACCGGTGCCACCCAAGCCATTCTTGCACCTTTTGGTTGCTACACTGTAAATATTGCCGCCATCAGTGCGGCGGTAAGTCTAGATGATCAAGTTCATCCAGATCCAAGCAAGCGCTATATTGCAGGCATTAGCTGTGGATTTTTCTATATATTGATGGGCGTGTTCGCCGCAACCTTAACCAGCTTACTGATGTCATTCCCTTCGTTATTTATCATTGCATTGGCGGGTATTGCACTGTTTGGGACGATTAGTCACAACATTGCCCTGGCATTTCACGATGTGAATGACCGCGAGGCGGCACTGCTCACTTTTTTATGCAGCGCCTCGGGAATTCAGTTTTTTGGTATCGGCTCTGCCTTTTGGGGTTTGATTGTAGGCATCATCGTGATGATCGTCTTTAAGTTAAAACTTAAGAAAAGTCCATCTTAAACCTCATCATATGTATGCTGCTTATGCCATGGTATTTTTATCCCAATAGGCCTGTTGTACTTGCGGCACTTGATTGATCTTTTTAATGATTTCATTCATTTCAACTGGATCAATCGAGGTCGCAATCAGTGTCGCTTCAATTTCAATATCATTTTCGCCAAAGGGTTCGACATCTAGGTCTTTTAATGGATAATTAAAATGATGCAGGATTTCGGTCAATTTATACATCACCAATTTACGATGACTTTTATTAGACGTTAGGTAAATGATATGCGTCACTTCAGATTCTGCATCTAGCGGCTGGCGATCAATCATATTCACCAAAGGTCGCAATAATGTATTGGCAGCCAGAATAAATGCTGTCGCGACCAATGCCTCCACAATCAGATCTGCTCCTGCGGCTGCGCCCACAGCGGCTGAGCACCAAAGTGTAGCCGCTGTATTTAGACCATGAATATTACCTTCTTGGCGCATAATTACACCTGCACCTAAAAAACCAATCCCTGACACCACGTAAGCAATGACCCTCACAGCGCCATCCGACGCTGACAGATTATTTGCAATATCGACAAAAATTGCAGCGCCAAGTGCAACCAATACGTTGGTTCGCAGCCCGGCTGTCCGCTGTCGGTATTGTCGCTCGAATCCAATCAATCCACCCAAAATAAATGCGGCTGCCAGACTAATTAAGGTATCGGCCATATTGGACACACTGGTATTTTGTAAAAATTGTAAAGTCATGCTGTTTCTCTTATTGCCAGCCATATCGACGGATATAAATTTGTTTGATGAATTGAGTCAAACACATATAAGCAAACAAAATAAAAGGCAAATATACAAAGTAAATCCAAGGCAATGCTTCAAGCTTTAAGTAGCTTGCCAGAGGTCCCATTGGTAAAAAAATGCCAATTGCACAAATAATTACCGTCATTATCAACAGTGGCGGAGCTGCGCAACTTTGAATAAACGGTATTTTTTTGGTTCGAATCATATGCACAACCATGGTTTGCGTGAGTAGTCCCACCACAAACCAGCCAGATTGAAACATGGTTTGCTGCGCTGGGGTATTGGCATGAAAAATAAACCACATCATACAAAAAGTCAGAATATCAAAGATGGAGCTGATCGGACCAAATACCACCATAAAGCGCCCAACTTCAGAAGGCTGCCAGCGCTGCGGTTTTTTTAGTTGTTCTTCGTCCACATGATCAAACGGAATAGCAATCTGAGATACATCGTAGAGTAAGTTTTGTACCAGTAGATGAATCGGCAGCATAGGTAAAAATGGAATAAAAGCACTTGCTACCAATACTGAAAAAACATTACCAAAATTTGAGCTGGCCGTCATTTTGATATATTTGAGCATATTGGCAAATGTTCGACGCCCCTCAAGTACACCGTTTTCAAGCACCATCAAACTCTTTTCTAGTAAAATCAGATCGGCAGATTCCTTGGCAATATCCACTGCTGAATCGACTGAAATGCCAATATCTGCAGCACGTATTGCGGCAGCATCATTGATTCCATCCCCCAAAAATCCGACCACATGCCCATTGGCTTTTAGCTGATCGACAATACGTTCTTTATGAATAGGACTTAGTTTTGCAAAAATAGTATGCTGTTCAACCGCAACTTTAAGCTGAGCGTCGGATAGCGTTTCGATTTCGCCACCGAGGAGTACCTTGTCATGGGCAATCCCGATTTCACGGCATATTTTTTGTGTGACGAACTCGTTATCCCCCGTTAATACTTTCACAGCTACACCATGTGCATGTAACTGCTGGATGGCAGGTCGAGCTGACTCTTTCGGTGGATCTAAAAAGGTAAGATAGCCCATCAGAATCAGATCACGTTCATCTGCCACAGAAAAACTTTCTTGATGCGTATCAATATTACGGTATGCAACTGCTACAACACGCAATCCTTCGCGGTTGTAGTTTTGCGTTATGGTCTGTATCTCATGACGTAACGCTAGGCTAAGCTGTTTAATCTCGCCTTGTAGCTCAACATGCGAACATACTTTTAAAATTTCCTCAACGGCTCCCTTGCTGACCATACGCACTTGGGCCTGTGGCGTACGCACAACAACAGACATTCTACGGCGTTCAAAATCGAAAGGTACTTCATCTAGCTTTTTAAAGCGTAGTTTTTCAAACTTCATGTCCTGATCAACCGCTTCTAATACGGCCACATCCAACAGGTTCTTAAGCCCCGTTTGGTAATAACTGTTTAAGAATGCCTGCATTAATACGGAATGCGATTTTTTACCAAGCACATCAACATGATGCGAAAGAAAGATTTTATCTTGCGTTAATGTGCCTGTTTTGTCTGTACACAGCACATCCATGGCACCAAAATTTTGTATAGCATCTAGTCGTTTTACAATCACTTTTTTACGCGATAAAAACACTGCTCCTTTTGCAAGGGTTGACGTCACAATCATGGGAAGCATTTCAGGCGTTAAACCCACCGCAACAGATAAAGCAAACAACACAGCCTCACCCCAATCCCCTTTGGTGAAGCCATTGATAAACAAAACAATCGGTGCCATTACCAACATGAAACGGATCAGTAACCAACTGACTTTATTTACCCCTAGCTGAAAAGAAGTCACTGCATAATCAGTTGCCGTCACGCGGTGCGCCAGCGCACCAAAATAAGTTTGAATGCCTGTACTCATCACCACTGCACGCGCTGTTCCAGAGACAACATTGGTGCCCATAAAGAGTAAATTGTCGAGTTCTAAAGGAGAATTTATGTCTGATGTATGTGCAGCTGCATATTTCTCCACAGGCATCGATTCACCTGTCATGGCTGCTTGCGAAACAAATAAATCTTTTGCCGTCAAAATTCGACAATCGGCCGGAATCATATCGCCAGCTGAAAGTAAAATAATATCGCCAGGCACCAAATACTGAATCGGTATTTCAAATTGAATACTTTTTAATTGCTTTACCTCAATGCCATAACGTTGCTTGATCAAAATCTGATCTTGAGTATTGACGTTATGGCGCAGCACCATAGCCGTATTGGTCACCATTGCTTTAAGCGACTCAGCAGCCTTGTTGGATTTAGATTCCTGCCAGTAACGTAATAAGGTCGATAGTGACACCATAATAGTGATGATTAATCCACCAGTGAAATCATCAGTTAAAAAAGCAACAAGCGCTAAAAGACTAAGTAGCACATTAAATGGATTACGATAGCAATACCATACATGCTGCCACCAAGTGAGTGGCTTTTCCTGAGCAACTTCATTCAAACCATGAGTTTGTTGCTGTTGATACGCGTGCGCTTCTGTTAAACCATCTTGCTCTGTATGTAATTTTTCTAAAAGCTGACTCATTTCCATTTGAGCATTGGTCTTCAGCTGTTGCGATAAAGCCTGTCCAATTTCTTTGGCATAACTTGATTGATGCATTTCTTTAAAAGAACGATGTCGCTCAAAAAAACGCTTGAGATGAAATGTTTGCAAAAATCGAGTAAATAGACGTTGCCATAGATCATATTTCATAAAAGATCTCCTTTTTTCAGGCATACGAAGTCGTGACTTTTTTTATGTAAAAAAGCCGTTTGTTTAAATGTGTTTACAATGTAAAGAAAATAAAAATTAAGGCGTAAAGCTCAGGCCAAAGCCGAACCATCGCTGTCGAAAATCTTGTAAGCGCTGGCCAAATGAAAACTCTAAACTCAAAACATCTGAAAAAACATGGTGTATAACAGCTTGAGTAAATGGCGCCTGACGGTCTTGATTAAAAAACTCTAAACTGATTCCTGTATTTTGGGTGAGCCCAATATCCATTGCTGTGCTCCAACGCATCAAATCGTCATGCGATTGCACCTTTTGATAGCCAATATTGCTATACAAATGGATGTGTCCATCATTGAGTGAAACAGCAGAAGGAAAATTGAGAAACCAAGCTCGTTGGTCCCCTACCGGTGAATCGTTTTTTGTTGTGCTAAGGCTTGCGGCAAGCCCCCAGCGTTGCATGGGCACCAATACCGATTTAATTTGCGCAGACCATGCTGTCGAGTTGGCTATGGCAGAGGTGTTCGCATATCCAAGTGATGTTTCTACACCTTTCACTACTTGGCAGGCTGTATTGAACTGTGAAACAGTTGCTGATGGCTTAGACGCCACAACAGAAGTCTCAAGCTGGCAATGGGCATACGCTGTGATCTCAGGATCATCAGTATTTAAAAGCGGGCTTGCGTGTACATATTGCACAAACAAAATACACAGCCACGCACATAAGCATTGCATGCTCAAGAGTTTTAGTAACGAAGCATGTAACCACATAGGCTTCTCCCAGATCACAGGAGGCCTAAGCAAGAAGACGACATTCTGCCCAGCAAAAAATGCAGACGGATAAGAAGAACATGATGAAAAATGATAAACAGGCTATCTCATTGCAAGATAGCCACCCTAAATGTGTACTAACTTGGTCAGAGAATAACGTGCTTAACCGTTTGACAGCACAACCTCGAACAACTTCCCACTTAGGGTCTCCTCGTATTAAATTTGCACGTATTATATTTCTCTAAAATTAATTTACAAGACGTGCATTTAAAAATTTTAGCAGTCTATAGCTCGCGAACCACTACGGTTTTGGCCATTTTGTCATGCCAGCCTTGCTTCTTGCTATCAAAAGCGATCCAGAAAAAGCCCAAAAATAAAACCAAAGTAGATGGGAAATAACCAATATAGCGCAAAATAGCTTGCCCCCATGTTAAGGGATGTCCCGTTTGTTCATCGAGTACTTTTAAGCGCATCAGACGTTTGCCAGGTGTTCCTTTTAAAAAAATCCAAAACAAAATGGAATAAATAAATGGAAAAACGTAGTTGATGATTGCATCAAACCAAGGCGAAGATTGTCGATCACTTAAACCTGTCGAAAAGATCAAATCCATATCGCCATGGTAAAAAATCCAAGCCGCAGGAATCACTGCAAGCATAATAATCAAGGTATCAATAACTGTTGCACCTACACGCAACCAAAATCCCGCATATTCATATTTATAGGTCATTATAATGTCTCATTATTGTGTTTTAGATTTTTTAAACTAAAAATGATCATGATTTCTTATTTGTGCAGACCTCAAAATGCTTTAGACACATGTTGAGGTCTGTTTACAACTTATATTGATTGTTCAATTTCAGGATAAATTCCGGTTCCTTCTGGCCACGGCGTGAGTAACTCAAAACCTGTATCAGTCACCGCCACCATATGTTCCCATTGTGCAGATAAAGATTTATCCGTGGTTACCACAGTCCAGCCATCACTCAATTCTTTCACATGCTGTTTGCCCGCATTCACCATCGGCTCAATGGTAAATACCATCCCCTTTTGCAATACCATGCCCTGATTCGGTTGACCATAGTGCAGAATATTCGGCTGTTCATGATAGACCTTTCCAATTCCATGACCACAATATTCACGTACAATGGAATAACCTTCAGTTTCGGCAACTCTTTGAATGGCATGACCAATGTCGCCCAAAGTAGCGCCAGGTTTTACACTGAGTATTCCGGCACGCATCGCATTATAAGTGGTCATCACCAGTTTTTTTGCTTCTGGCTGTACATCTCCCACCAGATACATGCGACTGGTATCGCCAAAATATCCATCTTTAATAATCGCAACATCGATATTGATAATATCGCCATCTTGTAAAATTTTACTTGGCGATGGAATACCATGACAGACTACCTCATTGACTGAGGTACAGATGGTCTTGGTAAAGCCGTGATAGCCGACATTTGCTGGAATTACGTTCAGCGTATTTACAATAAAATCATGACAACGTTGATCAAGCTCATCTGTACTCACGCCAGGCTTTACATATTGACCGATCATTTCAAGCACTTGAGCAGCCAAACGCCCAGATACACGTAGATGTTCTAAGTCTTGCTGGTCTTTAATCGTTACAGTTGATGCACGCATGTAATTACCCTCGGTCGTATCCGACTTATTATACTAGTTTTGAGAATCATTAACATAACTATCATGGAATGGCTCAATTTCCAATTCGGCACAACACAATAAAAAACTCAAAATAGATTAATATTTGCACATTTAATGTAAATTTGATGAATAAATGAATAAAAATTTTATTCGCAATAAAAGTTTGAAATTAAAAATGTTGGCAAAGATATCAAGTATATAAATTAAACAGTGTGCTTTTTTACTAAACAATCAGGCAGCAAATAGGTGTTTTTATTAATTTTTAAGCCATGTGAATTGCACAAAAATGGCTCCTTTTGCTCTAAAATTCGCGCTTCTTTACTGCGTCTCACCTTTTTTATGACTAGTCTTCGTACTTCAGATATTATTGCATTGGGGTTTATGACCTTTGCTCTATTTATTGGGGCTGGCAATATTATCTTCCCACCGATTGTTGCACAACAAGCAGGTGAACACGTCTGGCTGGCTGCTGCAGGATTCTTGATCACCGCAGTGGGTCTACCAGTCATCACGATTATGGCCTTGTCTCGTATGGAAGGTTCAATCGCGATGATCAGCTCACCGCTTGGACGTGTTTTCAGCTTAATTTTGACCGTTGTGTGTTATCTGTCTGTCGGTCCACTTTTTGCTACTCCACGAACTGCTACTGTTTCGTATGAAATTGGCTTTTCGTCGTTTTTTGGCACATCTGCAAGCAGTTTGCTGATCTACAGTATCGTGTATTTTGCTGTAGTAACTTTGGTTTCATTGTATCCAAACAAACTTCTCGATACCGTTGGCCATGTACTGGCGCCTCTTAAGATTTTCGCCTTGGCGATTTTAGGTATTGCTGCGGTTGCAATTCCATCAGGTTATATCCCACCAGCCATCAACAACTACGTCACCAACCCGGTGTCGGAAGGTTTTGTAAATGGCTATTTAACTATGGATACTTTGGGTGCATTGGTTTTTGGTATCGTCATTATTCAGGCGATTTACTCGCGTGGTGTACGCGATCCGAAACTGGTCACACGTTATGCTGTCATTGCCAGCATTATTTCTGGTATTGGTTTAACACTGGTTTATTTAAGCTTGTTTAAACTCGGCTTAGGTAGTCATGAAGTTGCACCAAATGCGAGCAATGGTGCTGTGATTTTGCACGCTTATGTCCAGCATGCCTTTGGAAACCTAGGTACTTGGTTTTTATCTGGCCTGATTTTCCTTGCCTGTATGGTGACCGCGATTGGTCTCACCTGTGCATGTGCCGAGTATTTTGCGCAATTAACCAAACTTCCTTACAAGTTATTTGTATTTGTACTGGTCGGTTTCTCGCTCATTATCTCAAATCTTGGTTTAACCAAACTGATTGCGGTGTCGGTACCGGTACTGACTGCAATTTATCCACCTGCAATTGTGGTGATTATGCTGAGTTTCTTCTGGAAATTCTGGAAAAAACCATCCAACGTTGTAGGCCCTGTGACTGCATGCTCATTCTTGTTTGGTATTATAGAAGGCTTAAAAACAGCCGGTTTCACAGATGCACTTCCATCGTTTGTGCAGCATTTGCCACTCAATGAGCAAAATTTAGCATGGTTGATCCCATCTTTAGTTGTACTCGTCATTTCTATTGTGATCGATAAAGTGAAAAATTAATCGTTTTCACCTATCGTCAATGTAAGCGCGTGCTTTATCCAAGCCGCATCTTGCAATCAATAAAAATGCCGTCGTTTTTACCCAAAACAGGCATTTTTTATTTGATCCTGATAAAAATTCTAAAACTGTATTTTCTGGCTCATTTTTTGCTTAACAATAATGAAGCATCTACGTGACACTTTTGTCGAGTATTGATCGCGTTATTCCTATCGTATACTGAAGCTACACTTTAAGATGCTTTAATATTTTCGAACTAAATATTATTATTTTTCTTGAATAATGATGCAGTGTATTATCATTTTTGTATATCAAGTGAAAAAATAATAGTATCAACTCTTGAAATAGAATCTAAATCGCAGTACAACAAATGATATAGCAATTCGCTACTGTGATTTAAACGTAAATAAACATGGGAGGGGTGGAGATGTCATCAATACATTTCAATAAGCAAGTCTTCATTAACACTCTGAAGACCTCAAATATGGTCGTATATGGAGTAACCACGTTTGCTCTGATGCTTACGATCATGTTTCAAGGCATGATTAAGGGTAACTTAAAGCCCGAATACTTTGGCTATGCCTTGATCGTATCTTTCGCCTTCTGTGTCTGGGCTTTCGTCGACCATAAGTTTCGAAAACTGGGTGCCGAAAGAGCCAAATCTAAATTAGAGAAAATGGATGAGTAATCATCCATTTTTTTCATCTGTTTGAGCTTAAATTACTTACTCACTTTTATTATTTTTATTTTTTGACCATTTTTGCCAATTGCCCTTCTCTCTTATTTAATCTTATATGTTCTATTCAAAATATCATGACTTATCGCTTTAAAATACGTTCAATTACTCGCATCATTACTCCCGCTTAATATTTGCGTTTAAAGTCACCCGCTTTTATAGCCGCATCCGCTTACTAAATCAATTTGACGAATTATATGTAACTTGCAGAAAAGTTTCTATTTTTGTTTGAGCTTTTGACTAAAAAATAAGTGAGTTGGTACTTTATCATATCGATAATTTTATGAAGTTCTGTTAAAGTTTCACCGGAAGCTAAGTCCTATTTTTAAGTTTAACTTGATTTAAAATGACGATGAATTGGCTTCTTTTTTATATCCTGAGCATTTCAAGGTCTTCATTAAAATTATCAAAGGAAGCTTTATGTTAGTACTTGAGCCCCAACATGTTCACATGCATCAACATGCTGGTGATAAAGCAGAAGCGCTACAATGTTTAATAAATATTCTGGTTGAAGACCAACTCGTAACTGCTGAATATCTTTCTGGACTTGAGGCACGTGAAAAGCAAAGCGCGACATATTTGGGTCAAGGGATTGCGATTCCACATGGAACACCACAATCACGAGAATTTATTTTAAACACAGGTGTTCGTTTAGCACATTTTCCAGACGGCGTTGTCTGGGACGGTGAAAATGTTATTTACTTGGCTGTGGTTATTGCAGCAAAATCAGATGAACATTTGCAGGTTTTACAAATTCTGACGCGTGCGTTGAGTAAAGATGTACATGAGTTGGTTAAGTCTGCTACAACAGCAGAACAGATTATCGAAATTTTACAAGCACAGCCCCAATCATTGGTCTTGCATGAAAATTTAATTCAAACCGATACACAGGTTGATGATATCGAGGACTTCTTCTGGAATGCAAGTAAGCTTCTTAAACAACAAAAATTGGTTGAACCTGGTTTTATTAGTCAACTTAATCCTAAAAATACGATTCAAATTCAAGATGATCTTTGGTCAATTTCAGGTTCAGGTTATGTAAAACAACCTGCCGTGAGTATTGTGAAAGCGAATCAACCATTGGCTTTTCAAGGCAGTACCATCAAAACCCTGATTTGTATTGCTGAAAATGAACAGCTCGATACACAACAATTTAACCGCTTGATGGATGTGCTGTTTCAACCACAAGTACAACAACAGCTAGACGATGAGCAATCTAGCAATCAAATTGCCAAACTTGTTGGTGCAGAAACGATTCCAGACTGGCCTTCACGCAATATTTTACTTGCCAATGCCCATGGTTTACATGCACGCCCGGCAACACAACTGGTAAACCTCACCAAAACCTTTAGTGGTGATCTTCAGGTATCAGTTGATGGTGGTAGTTTTGTTTCTGCAAAAAGCCTGACTAAACTCCTGTCTTTGGGTTGTCAACGTGGTCAACGCCTAACCTTTATTGCAGAACCTGATACAGATGCAATTTTGGCACTCGATCAGATTGTCGAGGCTGTACGTGATGGTTTAGGTGAAGAAGTTGAGCCAATTGAAGAAAATCTGTTTTTAAATTCAGTACTTGATCAGGACAGCTCGGCTGAAACCGAACAGTATGAAATTACCCATTGCGGTATTGCAGCCTCTTCTGGTTTAGCATTTGGCCCTGCGCATGTCATTAAGCCGAAAAAATTTAATTACGATCGTTATGCAGGCAGTTTAAAAGAAGAAAAAGAAAAGCTTGAAATTGCAATTCGTACGGTTAAAAACACCATTCACCAATACATTTCAAAATCTGCATCGAAAGACATCAAGCAAATTTTTCTTGCTCACCTTGAAATGCTTGATGACCCAGATCTGATTCAACAAGTTCATTTGGCGTTAAATCACAATTTAAGTGCGGCCGCTGCATGGCATGAACATATTGAAAAAGCAGCCAAGGCACAAGAAGGCTTGAAGGATAAACTGCTTGCAGAACGTGCTGCTGATTTGCGTGATATCGGCGATAAGGTTTTGGCCATTTTGTGTAATGAGCCTGAAGTGGAAGAGCCAGAGCAACCTTATATCCTGATTATGCATGATGTAGGTCCGAGCGATGTTGCCCGCCTAAACAAAGACCGTGTCGCAGGTATTCTGACGTCGATTGGTGGTGCAAGTGCGCACAGTGCCATTGTCGCTCGTGCATTAGGTATTCCAGCTGTTGTGGGTGCAGGTGATGCCGTACTGAACATTGATTCGCATGCAGTTGTACTCATTAACGGTGACACAGGTGAATTCGAAGTGAATCCTTCACCTGAACAGATTGAACATGCAATTCGTGAACGCGAAGTACAGCGTCTACGCCGTGAAGAAGCTGAAAAATCTGCACATGAGCCAGCGATTACCACAGACCAGCATCAAATCGAAATTGCTGCCAATGTTGGAAAAATTGTCGATACGGCTAAAGCTGTTCAAAACGGCGCAGAAGCCATTGGCTTATTACGTACTGAACTGGTGTTTATGTCGCATAACAGCGCACCAGATGAATTAGCTCAAGAAAAAGATTACCGTCATGTACTTGATGCACTCGAAGGCCGTCCACTTGTCGTTCGTACACTTGATGTAGGTGGAGACAAGCCACTTCCATACTTACCGATTGCAGCCGAAGAAAATCCGTTTTTGGGATTACGCGGTATTCGTTTGACTTTACGCAAACCAACATTACTGCGTCAGCAATTAATTGCATTGCTTAAATCGGCAGATAATCGCCCACTGCGCATTATGTTCCCAATGGTTGGTCGAGTTGAAGAATGGCGCGCTGCTAAAGGCATCTTAGACGAAGTACTAGAGCAGTATCCGTGTGAAAACCTTGAAGTCGGCATCATGATTGAGGTTCCTTCCGCAGCGCTCTTGACCCCTATTTTAGCTAAAGAGGTCGACTTCTTTAGTATCGGTACAAATGACTTAACGCAATACACCATGGCAATTGATCGTGGTCATCCGATTTTATCGGCTGAAGCAGACGGACTTCACCCAAGTATCCTGCTTTTAATTGATCAAACGGTACGTGCTGCACATGCCAATAACAAATGGGTGGGTATTTGTGGTGAACTTGCCGCAGATCCTAAAGCTGTACCCATTTTAATGGGACTTGGCGTTGATGAGCTCAGTATGTCAATTTCCAGCATTCCACTGGTTAAGGCTCAAGTGCGTCACTTAAATTATGCTGAGTGTCAAAAACTCGCGCAAAAAGCATTGCTTTGCGATAGTGCGACTGCAGTTCGTGAATTGGCGGAATAACAACCCATGGCAAAAATTTTAACGATTACTCTAAATCCAGCTATTGATATCACTATCGAACTTGAAACACTTCATGTCGGTGCAGTCAATCGTCAGCAGCATGTACAACTACATGCTGCAGGTAAAGGATTAAATGTTGCACAGGTCTTACATGATTTGGGGCATGATGTCATTGTTTCGGGCTTCTTAGGGGTAAGAAATCGAGAGATTTTTGATCGCCACTTTGAAGAAATGCACTTTGAAAATCAGTTTATCTATATTCCGGGCGAAACACGCCAGAATGTCAAAATTGCAGAACACTCTGGCCGCATGACGGATATTAACGGTAAAGGTTTCCTTGTTTCCGAAAGTGACAAGCAACGTTTGATGCTTCAGATTCATCAGGCTGCTCAAGAAGTCGAATGCGTTGTCATTGGTGGAAGTTTGCCACAAGGATTTTCAGTAGACGATTTAAAAGCATTGATGGATATGTTGCAAAAAGCCAATAAACTGGTCGCAATTGATACCAGTGGTGAAGCACTTGTCGCCGCGATTTCAATGCATCCTTGGATGATCAAACCCAATACCGATGAACTTGAAGAAAGTTATGGTAAGAAGCTCACCGAACTGTCTGAACAAATCGAATTGTTTAAAGCGCTCGATAGCCGTATTGAGCATGTTGTGATTTCGATGGGTGAAGACGGCGTGCACTGGCTCAACCCTGCTCAAGCATTAAAATCGTTGCCGCCTAAAGTAGAAGTGAAAAGTACAGTAGGTGCAGGTGATTCATTGTTGGCAGGAATGATACATGGTTTGGTCAGCAAGCTCTCTGCCGAAGAAACACTTCAAACGGCAACTGCAATTGCAAGTAATGCTGTGAGCCAAATTGGCTTTCGCGTACCAACAGAAGAAAAGCTGTTGAATCTTAAACAACAAACCACTATCAAATCATTGAGTTAATCTGATGCAGACAGTTCAATCCCTCTTATTTGTGATCAATAGTACGCAGCAGTACGTCAATGCTTCGATTTTGGCAAAAAAATTGACTCAATCTGCAAACAAATTGGGCTATACCAGCACGACTATTGCATCAAAAGACGACATTCCAGAGCACAATGTCGATGTTGTGGTGTTTCTAGGTGATCTACCGAGTAATGTTGCTGCGTACCCTGCAAACTTGGTCGCACAAATTCGTTTGGACGATGCCACAAAGAATACAGATGAATTACTTAGTCATGCCTTAAACAATGCTCAAGCTGCAAGTGAGTCTGCCTCACTCACAGCTTCAATTGGCAATCAGGCAAAACGCTTTGTTGCAATCACAGCTTGCCCAACGGGTGTAGCGCACACCTTTATGGCTGCTGAGGCTTTACAACAAGGTGCGACCAAGCACGACTATATCATTGATGTTGAAACCCAAGGCTCTGTTGGCGCAAAAAACATTCTGACAGCAGAAGCGATTGAAGCGGCCGACATTGTCATTTTGGCAACAGATATTGAAGTGAATACCGACCGCTTTGTGGGTAAACGCGTTTATCGTTGCAGCACAGGCTTTGCCTTGAAACAAACTGACAAGGCGTTTCAACAAGCGATTAGCGAAGCGAAGGTTCTTGAATCGTCCAAGCAAGCTGCAACCGCAGCGTCTGGCTCAGCGACAAAAGAAAAGGCTGGCGTGTACAAACACCTACTGACAGGTGTTTCTTTCATGCTACCTATGGTGGTTGCGGGTGGCTTGCTTATCGCACTATCGCTATGTTTTGGTTTAAATGCTGCTGAACAAAGCGGAAGTTTAGCTTATGTTTTGAAGCAAATTGGTGTAACAGCTTTTACACTCATGGTGCCAATGTTGTCTGGCTATATTGCCTATTCAATTGCCGACCGCCCAGGCTTAACACCAGGACTGATTGGTGGCTTATTGGCAACCCAGTTGCAAGCAGGCTTTTTAGGCGGGATTGTTTCAGGTTTCCTTGCTGGTTATATCGCGTTGTTTTTGGCCAAAAAAATCAAGTTGCCAACCAGCCTTGAGTCATTAAAACCAATCCTCATTGTTCCATTATTGGGAACATTGTCGGTTGGTTTGATCATGTACTATGTTGTGGGTAGTCCGGTTGCTCAAATCTTTGAAATGATGAAAGACTTCCTGAACAATATGGGTACAACCAACGCTGTGTTAATGGGAATTGTTTTGGCATCGATGATGTGTATCGATTTGGGTGGGCCAATCAACAAAGCAGCTTATGCTTTTACTGTAGGCCTTTTAACCACCAATACGTATATGCCAATGGCTGCCACAATGGCGGGCGGTATGGTACCTGCACTTGGAATGGCGCTGGCTACATTCTTTGCGAAAAATAAATTTAATACGGGCGAACGCGATGCCGGTAAGGCTGCATTTGTTTTGGGCTTGTGTTTTATTTCTGAAGGTGCAATTCCATTTGCAGCAAAAGATCCGATGCGAGTAATTCCAACCTGTATCGCTGGCGGTGCAGTCACAGGTGCGCTTGTTGCACTATTTCATTGCGAGCTGGTTACACCGCATGGTGGCGTATTTGTATTACTGATTCCAAATGCAATCAACCACGCGTGGCTGTATCTCATTGCGATTGCTGCAGGCAGCTTAGTAACAGGTCTGAGCTACGCTTTACTCAAGCGCCGTGAAGCAGCACCTTTGGTTGCACAGAAAGCTTAAGTTATACGTGTTATAAAAAAGAGAGGTTATCCTCTCTTTTTTTATGTCCTGATTTTTTGATTCGTCACGAATAAGCGAAATTGTCTGGATTTGTCATAAAGAATTGGTTATAAGTGATTTTTAAGCTTTAATATGAATACTCAGCAAAACGCTTATGACATCTTTAGAACAATCTCTTGCTGAAATTCCAGCCTTCGCACCTATCCATGCACATCTTTTTAGTTCTGGTCAACCAAGCGCAGAACAGCTTAAGTGTATTAAAGAATATGGCTTTAGTACCGTCATTAATCTGGCCTTAAATGATGCTGATCCACACTTAGATCATGAAGATCGAATCTGTCTCGAACTTGGGCTCAATTATATCCATTTGCCTATGTTATGGGATATGCCAAATGCTGAACAAGGCTTGTTAATTTTAGACCTGATTGATCATCTTGTCGGTAATGAAATGGTCTGGATTCATTGTGCTAAAAATTATCGGGTCAGTTGTTTGATGTACCTATATCGTCAATATTATATGGATATTGATATTTCAGAGGCCCAAACACAACTTGAAGAAGTGTGGCAACCCAACGAAACTTGGACGGGCATTATTCACAGTATTGCTTTACAGCTTCAAGGCCGTAAAGCAACACGCGATATTCAAAATACCATGAATCAATCCGATCATTTTACCTGATGCGAGATCAATACGGTTGCTGTAGCCAGAATACCTTCCTGACGTCCCGTAAAACCCAGCTGTTCGGTGGTAGTGGCCTTGATACTGATCTGCGTCACATCAACCTCCAAAACATCAGCAATACTCTGACGCATGTCAAGATTATGCTTGGCTAGCTTAGGTCGCTCACAGGCAACCGTGATATCCGCATTATTGAGTACATAGCCACGATCCAAAATAAGCTGATAGACATGTTTAAGCAATACTCGGCTATCCGCACCTTTAAATGCTGGATCTGTATCTGGAAAGTGCTGACCAATATCGCCTAATGCCAATGCTCCTAAAAGTGCATCGGACAATGCATGTAACACGACATCACCATCTGAATGCGCTTTTAAGCCATGTGAATGCGGAATCTTGACTCCAGCCAGTGTGACATGATCGCCCTCTTCAAAGGCATGCACATCTAATCCCTGGCCAATTCGAACTTGTACAACCACTATTCATTCCTTCTATAAATAAACAACTCATCTTGTATTCTGGCTTGCGGTTTCGCTATAGTACGTGAAGCAAAGTCAAATGAAAGTATAAGCGATCATGCCGTTTAATACAGATAGATTTCCTTTAAAAAACGTAGCTTATGTTCTAATGATTGGTGGATGGTGTACATTTGCCCAAGCTTTTCCATTGAGCAATTGTGATGCAAAATCTGATACACCGCTTGAGGGAAAGATCTGCTCAGGTACATTTAAAAGCTCACGCCAAGCACTCGACAGCAAATTTTTAACCGCTTATCTGGTTTCAGATGCACCGATTCAGTTGCTCAAAGACACTCACACCTTGTGGCTGAATCAAACCAAACTTTGCAAAACCTCTCAATGTATCAAGCAACAATTTGATGTTCGTTCCGATGAACTCAATACTTATACATCTTTAAATCAAACGCTTACACAGCATTTTCTCAAATATGACAATGGAACATTAGCCACATCGCCAGTTCATTTACAAGTTCATCAATTAAGCAAAGATAAAATCAAGATTGAAGGAATTGCATATCGAAATCCGAACAATCGATCTGAAACCCAAACTGTACCTTTTTTAGCTTATACCTCACCTGAGAAGAAAAATCAGATTGTCGATAACGAGCACGACTGTACGTATACATTTAATTTTCAAAAAAGCCTTTTAGTTGTTAAAACCGAGCAAAAAGGCTGTGAGCGTTTTACAGGTATTTATCGGCTTTACGATTAAATCGGCATACACCTGAATGCATGCCGTGTGTATATGTTTAGGCAGGAACCTTCATCGCAATTTCTTGACTAATCATGGAAGCAGTTGCGGCCGAAAGTGTCCATCCTAAATGGCCATGTCCAGTGTTGTAAAATACACGTGGATGTCTGCCCTGTTTTACAACCGGCATCATGTTGGGCATCATAGGTCTTAAGCCTGCCCAAGGCACTACATGTTCGGTGGAAAGATCAAAGTTTTCATTCACCCAGTTAATTAAAGGTTGAATACGATCTGCCCGAATATCTCGGTTATAGCCATTAAATTCGGCAGTCCCGGCCACGCGTAAGCGATCTTCTCCTAGGCGTGATGTCACGATCTTGGCACGTTCATCGAGTAAACTCACCCAAGGCGCGTTGGCAATGCTTTTCGTATCTTTCAAATGCACTGTAATCGAATATCCTTTGACCGGATATACATTTACTCGATCGCCCAGCATATGTGCAAGCTGATAACTTCCCACACCACCACAGACAATAACACCGTCGGCCTCAATACAAAGCTCTTCCTTTGATAACTGCGACATGTTTTCATCGCTTGGCAAACACGTCACACGAACCATATGCTCATTTAACTGAACATCTTTGACATCCCAACCAAACTGGTAATTCACGCCATACGTTTTTGAGCGCTCGGCCAACCCCACACTAAATTTATGAATGTCGCCTGTTGCATCTCCAGGCGTGTAATACCCACCAAAATACTCACCTGCCAAAGTCGGCTCAATCTGCTTCATTTGTTCAGGCGTGACACCAAAGCGCTCAAGCTGACCTTTAATCAGCAGATCATTCACATTTTTGGCAACGATATAGTCCGATTCATTGTGATAAATGTGCAAAATACCGCGCTTTTCCAGATTAAAATCAATATTTTCATCTTTAGCAATTTCAAACAGGCGTTGGCGGGCTAAAAGTGCCAATCGTACTGTATCGATGGTGTTTTTTTCATAATTTTTGATTTGCGATAAAAACTCAAATAGCCAACTATATTTATGCAAATTAAATGAAGGATTTAACAGTAACGGTGCATCTTTGTGAGACATCCATCTGATGCCCTTGGCCACTGTAGATTTTTGATTCCAGACTTCTGCATTACAGGCTGAAAGTTGTCCACCATTGGCAAATGATGTTTCCATGGCTGGAAACAAATGTCGGTCAATCACCGTGACCTGATACCCCAATTTCGCCAGCTCATAGGCCGATGTAACACCTGTAATACCCGCACCAATCACAATAATATGAGACATAATTGCTCCTTTGAAATGTTACAACATTTCAGAAGTTGCCCCATCTGTCATGGTACCTGAGAGCTTCGATGCGACGAGATTTACCATAAATCTGTCGACCATCCCCTTCGGTGAGTATACTAAGATACTTCTCTCCAGATTACTTATCGATCACTACAGTCCTTTTGCCTGAGAGTTTCCGGGGTCGTTGCTCCTTCGGCGTATCCTAAAAGGACATCTCTCCTGCAATAATCGTTATGTTTATAAAAGCAATGTATATGCCAATTCAGTATAAAATCAACTTATTATCGTTAATGAATTGTAGTATATAAAAAAAGCGCCTGTATTTTTTCAAATACAAGCGCTTTAAAAATATTGACTCAAATCAACTCTGCCGCTGTGCATTTAGAATCAGACGAGCAAGTTGTAAATCCTCTGAATAAGTAATTTTAATGTTATCAGAACGCCCTTGTACCACATCTACAGTTTCACCCATATATTCCAATGCGCTTGCTTCATCTGTGATCGGAATTTGATTCATTAAAGCGTACTCAATACAACGCTTTAAAATACCCAGCTTTGCCATTTGTGGTGTTTGTGCCTGCCAGAGGAAACTCCGATCAACAGTTTTCTCAATTTTAGGCTGTTGTTGTACTCGTTTAAGCGTATCTCTGACAGGCGTTGCCAAAATGGCATGTACATCATGCGCTGTACAATGTGTCATTAGTGCCTCTAGGTTGGGCAAGCTCACACATGGACGAGCAGCATCATGCACCAAAACATAGTCATCTTCTGAAGCAAAGCGCAAAAGATGATTCAGCGCATTTAATACTGAGTCGGCTCGTTCTTTCCCGCCCAAACAAAAATGTGCTTTATGGCGATTCTTTAAAGGAAGTGTCTGGGCAATATTATCATCTTGACCAATCGCCAAAACATAACCATCGAGGGGTAAACCATTTAATCGATCAACTGTATGTTCTAAAACAGTTTTATCATCAATCAACTGGTATTGTTTTAACTCGGTTTTAGAAAAACGCGACCCGCTTCCAGCAGCAGGAATAATTGCCCATAACTTAGTCTGGAATGTCGGGTGTTGGTGGGGTTTCATTGGTTTGCATATCTACTTTAGCATTTGGATCGATATAAATCGGCTTGTACTGGGTACTAATCGTACTCATTTGAACAAAGGTTTCATGAGGCTTAATTAAACCCAAATCGAGACGTGCATGTTCTTCAATCGCCTCTGTGCCATTTTTCAGATCATAGACTTCAGCAGCAAGAATTCGATTTCGCTCTTTTAATTCTTGATTGATTTCAGCTTGTTGAGCAATTTGCTGTGTTAAGGCTTGATGCGGAAAATAACCACCCTCACCCCACCAGAAACTGTACTGAAGACCTGCAACCAAAATGATGACAAGCCCCAATATAAGTTTGCTCGAAGTAGACTTAAAAACTTCTAACATAGTCTTGAGCACTTCAATTAAAACATCCTTTAATGTTTTGTATGATATAACAATTTAGAACTTGGCATGCACAATTGCGGCCAAATCTAAATAAAAAAATTAAAAGCCAATCATAACGTTATTGACCTTTTTGACGCGTCTCATTTTGTCAAAGTTCATTTCAATTGAAAAGGGTCTATCGGGTATGATTTGAGTAATCTACTCAAAACTAAGGCAACTTTCTGCTATTAATTTTATGCTATTTTTTGCAATTCTTCTGGATGCTTGAAATGTAATTCAGCCACTTTTCATTGCTCAATCGAGAAATATAGTCAGTTTTCGCACTCTTTAAATTAGCAACTCATTTCAAAAACTGTTGTGCAGTGTATGAATCACTAAATGTGAAAATATCACTCTAAAATAAAAAAGGTGCTATTAAACATAGCACCTTTTATTGCCTGCAAATCTCTTCAATTCAAGACTGACGATGATTTGCAATTACATTCAAAGCTTAATTTAAACCTTTGAATTCCGCCTTACCACGGTAAGCCGCTTTAGTTAACTCTTCAATACGAAGCAACTGGTTGTATTTTGATACACGATCAGAACGGCACAATGAACCTGTTTTGATTTGACCCGCAGCAGTACCTACTGCAAGATCTGCAATAGTTGAATCTTCAGTTTCACCTGAACGGTGTGAAATCACTGTAGAATAACCATTGTCTTTCGCTAAATAGATTGCATCTAGCGTTTCAGTCAACGTACCAATTTGGTTGTACTTGATTAAGATAGAGTTACCTACTTTCTCATTGATACCACGTTGAAGGATTTTTGGATTGGTTACAAATAGGTCGTCACCCACCAACTGGATTTTGTCACCCAGAATCGATGTCAAGTAAGACCAACCTTCCCAATCAGACTCATCTAAACCATCTTCAATTGAGATAATTGGATACTGGTTTACAAGACCTGCTAAATAGTCAGAGAACTGGTTGCTTGTGAATGCCTTATTGCCTTCACCAGCCAAGATGTACTGACCATTTTTATAAAATTCTGAAGATGCACAGTCAAGTGCAAGCATGATGTCAGAACCCGCCTTGTAGCCAGTTTGACCAATCGCTTCAAGAATAACAGTGATTGCTTCTTCATTAGAACGCAAGTTTGGCGCAAAACCACCTTCATCACCCACAGCAGTGTTTAAACCTTTTTTGTTTAAAACTGATTTTAGAGAATGGAAGATTTCAGCACCTGCACGCAATGCTTCAGAGAATGAAGTGAAGCCAACAGGCTCAATCATAAACTCTTGAATATCAACGTTGTTGTCTGCATGCGAACCACCATTGATGATGTTCATCATAGGTACAGGCATCGTCAAGATGGTTTGACCACGTAAGTCTGCGATGTATTGGAAAAGAGGGATTTTCTTTTCATCGGCAGCAGCGCGTGCAGCAGCTAGTGATACCGCCAAAGTTGCATTCGCACCTAATTTTTCTTTATTTTCAGTACCATCAAGCTCGATCATCGTGTTATCGATGTCTTTTTGTTCAAATACTGATTTGCCCACTAAAGCGTCACGAATAACGGTGTTGACGTTATTCACCGCAGTTTTAACGCCTTTACCCAAATAGCGTGCTTTATCGCCATCACGAAGTTCTAACGCTTCACGAGAACCAGTTGAAGCACCAGATGGTGCACATGCACGACCAACTACGCCAGATGCTAAGATTACGTCTGCTTCGATGGTCGGGTTACCACGAGAGTCCAAAATTTCACGTGCACGAATGTCAACGATTTGGCTCATGAACAATTCCTCAATTGAATGAAAAATAAGATGCAATCATTTGCATCAATCAGTATTTAACTTTTTGAATCCTTTAACTAAAGTATCCAATTCTTTTAATTGTGCCAAGAAAGGCTCAAGCTGTGATAGGCGTAACGCACAAGGACCATCACATTTGGCTTTTTCAGGATCTGGATGTGCTTCTAAGAACAATCCAGCCAATCCAGTCGCCATCCCTGCGCGAGCTAATGTCGTAATTTGTGCACGGCGACCACCTGCCGAGTCAGCTCGACCACCAGGTGTTTGAAGTGCATGCGTGACATCAAAGAATACCGGCACATTCATCTCTTTCATGGTGTCGAAACCAAGCATGTCGACCACAAGATTATTGTAGCCAAAAGAGGTTCCACGCTCACATAAAATCAGCTTGTCATTGCCCGCTTCAAGGCACTTGTTCAAGATATGATTCATTTCACGCGGCGACAAGAATTGTGCTTTTTTAATATTAATAATGGCTTGGGTTTTTGCCATTGCCTCAACCAGATCCGTTTGACGGCTCAAGAATGCAGGCAATTGAATAATATCGGCAACCTCTGCAACAGGAGCAGCCTGATACGGTTCATGCACATCGGTAATAATTGGAACATTAAAATGTTTTTTAATTTCACCGAGCCATTCAATACCTTTTTCGAGGCCAGGACCACGAAACGAATGTAGGCTTGAACGGTTTGCTTTATCAAAACTTGCTTTAAAAACGTAAGGGATTTCAAGGCGTTTGCAGATATCTACATAGGTTTCTGCAATTTCAAATGCAAGATCTTTCGACTCAAGTACATTCATTCCGCCAAATAATACAAATGGCAAATGATTTGCCATTTGTATATCGCCTAAACGTACAATCTCTTGGGGTTTTAATTGTGACATTTAAACAGTCCTAGTTTATGCGTCGTATTATTTCGTTTTAAGGTGCTGTTTTTTCGCAGCATCGATAAAGCTAGCAAATAATGGATGTCCATCACGTGGCGAACTTGTAAATTCAGGATGGAATTGTACAGCAATAAACCAAGGATGTTCAGGAATTTCGACTGTTTCAACCAAATGTTGCGCAGTTGAATAGCCCGAAATTTTCATACCCGCTTTTTCAATTGGCTCAATAAAGCGGTCGTTCATTTCATAGCGGTGACGATGACGCTCTACAATCTCAGCCTTACCATACACCTGACGTGTTTTGGTGCCTTCGACCAGTTCAGATTTTTGTGCACCTAAACGCATGGTTCCACCAAGATCTGACTCAACGCTGCGCTGTTGAAGTTCACCACGCTCGTCTAACCACTCTGTGATCAGACCAATGATTGGGAACTTGGTCGAACGGTTAAATTCAGTCGATGTAGCTTCTGCCAAACCTGCAACATTACGTGCGTATTCAATTACCGCAAGCTGCATGCCCAAGCAAATTCCTAAAAATGGAATACCTTGCTCACGCGCATACTTGATGGCCAACATCTTGCCTTCTGTTCCACGCTCACCAAAACCACCCGGTACAAGGATAGCGTCAGCCGTAGACAAAATAGAGATATCTTGGGTTTCAAGCGTTTCTGCATCGACATAGTCGATCTGAACTTTTACGCGATTTCGAATACCCGCATGAAGTAAAGCTTCATTGACAGACTTATAAGCATCTGGAAGTTCAACGTATTTACCCACCATTGCGACACGAACAATGTATTCAGGGTTAAATAACGCTTCGCATACCTGATCCCAATCTGAAAGATCAGCTTGTGGCAAATCGCTGTAGCCGAAACGCTCACAGATGAGGTCGTCTACTTTTTGCTCGTAGAAGTTACGCGGAATTTGATAGATGGTTTTCGCATCTTTACATACCACAACCGCACGTGCTTCAACATTGGTAAACAATGCGATTTTACGTTTGGTGTCGGCATCTACGTCATGCTCTGTACGGCAGATCAAAATATCCGGTTGAATACCAATTGATAATAATTCTTTCACAGAATGTTGAGTTGGTTTGGTTTTCAACTCTGCTGCTGAACGAATATATGGGAGGAGTGTCAAATGCATCAACATCGTACGCTTGTGGCCAAGTTCGACCATTAATTGACGTACAGATTCCATAAATGGCAAAGATTCGATATCACCAACGGTACCACCGATTTCGACAATCGCAACATCGTAGCCTTCACCGGCTGCAAGAACACGTTCTTTGATGTTATCGGTAATATGTGGAATAACTTGAACCGTACCGCCTAAGTAATCGCCACGACGTTCTTTATTTAAAACGTCTTGATAAACACGGCCACTGGTGAAGTTATTCAATTTGGTCATTTTCGCACGACGTAAGAAACGTTCGTAATAGCCCAAATCTAAATCTGTTTCGGCACCATCTTCAGTAACAAAAACTTCACCGTGTTGGAATGGACTCATTGTCCCCGGATCAACATTAATATATGGATCCATTTTTACCATGGTTACTTTTAAACCACGTGCTTCTAAAAGTGCAGCAACTGAAGCAGCTGAAATACCTTTACCTAGTGATGAAACAACACCACCAGTTACGAAAATAAAATGGGTCATTGGGTTTCTCGTACAATCGAGCCTAAATCGGCATGCAATGCTGGGCAATTTTACTTTACTCTGCACCTATAAAGCAAAGTCATTCAGCATCAAATGTTAGAACAATAAACAATTGGCTATTCTAGCAGCATTTTTATCGGAAAATTAGACTTTGTAACGAGGATTTTCATAGCGATTTTTATTGTTATAATAGGCGCACCTATTTCTAGATTTAATTTGTAAACACATGAATAAAAAATTCTTAATTTGTGGATTGATTGCTGCTGGCTTATTTTTAACGGCTTGTTCAAAAAAAGAACAACCAAAAGATGAAAATCAGTCTCAAATGGAAACAAGCACTCAGGAGCAGCAACCAACTGAGCTTAAACCGCTTCAAGAGGCACAAAACGAACAGTCGACCACAGAACAGACCGTTGTAATTGAGCGTATGGAAACACCAAATACCACGACAGAGATTCGTCGTGAGCACCATGCTGCAAAACCTGTTGAAACGCCGGTTAAAGAAGAACCAAAAGCCGAACCGAAAACGCAAGTTTCAACGGCGAATACGGAAGAACAGCCAGCTCGTTCAACCACCAAACAAAACCGTAGTGAAGATGATGCGGTGGCGGATGCGATTGCAGCAGCAACACCTGCCCTTAAAAACTAATTGCGTTTTGCGCAGTAAAAGATGCCCGTTAAGGATTACTTGCGGGCTTTTTTTTTGGATGTATATAACAAAACTTAGTGTTGGTAATTCGTGTTTAATTTGTTGATTATATGAAATTTTATCTCTAAAAAAAATCTAAATAGGCTTTATCTTTTAGACAGTATGTTAAGCTAAAAACGTAATTTAAGTTTTGAAAAGAGTAATAAAGGAGAATAACATGAGCTACCAACACATTCTTGTTCCCGTTGATGATTCGGAACTTTCAGAAATTGCTACCCGGCATGCACTTTCCATTGCTCAAGCCTTTGGCAGTCGAGTTACAGTCATGAGTGTTGTGGCAGTCGATCCATTTGTTGGTGTCGATTTTTATAAGGTAGCCCCCGCTATTACCAATCACTTTATGGATGCCGAAGCACATGCTCAAAAGCATCTTGAGCAGATTCAGCAACAGTTTCTCGCACATCAAATCGACACAGACGTTAAAATCATTCGCGAAGAACCGACCGCAACTGGCATTTTGAATATTGCTGATGAAGTAAATGCTGATCTGATTATTATGGGTTCTCACGGCCGATCAGGGCTGAAAAAATTTGTTTTAGGTAGTGTCGCACAAAAAGTCGCCAGTGAAAGCGTGGTCCCTGTGATGATCGTAAAAAAATAATGTTTGTTCAAACTTCTAAAAGCGCTGATCAATTCAGGGCTTTTTCATTTTTGTTGTTTTAATTCGGCATCGTGCCATTGTTGAAATGGCACGTCTAAAGTGACCATACCTGAACCAATCGCATGATTTAAATCTTTATTAATTTTGACCTGAGATTTATTCATCTGCATTACATCTGGCCGATAACCCAGATTGTATGATTCATTCAACAACAAAAGGATGGCGTTTAAGTGATTCAACCTGCTGTGTAAGCATGCTTTATTACACTCTCCTTGTTCAGGATTGGCATTGAGCAAACCCAATTGTGCGCTATCTGATGCAATCTTTCCGATTTGATGACATTCCTCAGAAAGTCTTAACAACAAAAACTGTAGATGATTCATCTGACCTCCAAAAAATTAATCACTGAGATAATTGTTGAAAGTGCATCCTATCAATATGAGCGCTGCGTCCTAGCTTATGTAACCTGTCACAGTAAAATTGAATATTCCTTTCGCAATGTGCTATGCCGAATGACGAAAAACTCATTTCAAAATGGCATAAGTTTATAAGTTAAACAAGAAAGTAGTTGAGTCATTTGGTCATTCAATATAAACAACTCTGTCTAGTCACTGTCAAATTATTAAATATAATGAAACATTTATTTTCAAGCGAAACATAGATTTGAAAAATGTACTTATTTCTATAATCTGATTCTAATGAATAAAACAGGTTGATTGGTTATAAACACCACACAATCTTATATTTCAAAGATTGCATGGCTATTTTATTATTTGTGCAAGATTAAAAATAGGTCAAATTAACCACAGCTGACCTCTACAATTTTTTTGGTTGAAGGATCAGTAACCACAGTGACACGATTTTCACGATAATCCATGGTCACTGGCTGCCCAGGTGCTATATTGCGCACAATTTGTGCACGTGATACCTGTTTAATCTGTTCATCAGTTAAACCCGACTGCCCAACAAGCTTTTGGGCTTCATCTGGCATACAGTTTGTTTGTTGAGAACGAAATAATGCCAACTCCTCAACGACTTGTCCATTTGGCAAGTGGCAATAACCCGTTTGCCCTTCTGGTCCATTGCGAATTTCCAGCTTTCCTTTTTGCTCAACACAATACTGGCTGGCCGGATTAGGCATACCGATTTTTGGCATTTTTTCACCTGAATGCGGATAAGACGAACATGCTGCTAATGGCAGCAGTAAAGCAGCCCATAAAATATTCTTTTTCATTGAATAATATCCTTTTAAATAAAAGTCGTTGTTGTTTATGAAAATCCAGCTTTCAAATTACAACGGAACCTCACAAGAATGGAAGTCCCGTTTATCATTTCACTGACAACTGATACGATCAGACACTCAAAATACTATTGAGTGTCTCTTTTACGTTCTTGGATTTAACTTTAGGTTGCAGTGCTTGAAGTGCTTCTTTTACACGCGTTTTATGCGGCTCGGCCAAGGTGTACCAGCGAGATAATACTTGTAAGAGGCGTGAGCCTAAAATCGGATTTTTTTCGTCAAAATACTGAGCCAAATCGATATAGTGCTCTACCCCATAACTCCATGCATTGACAGGATTATTACTTAAACCACCACTCACCGAGCGTACACGGTTTGGTGTTCCCAAATCATAATCTGGATGCTGAGTAAGTGTACGAATGGTCTCTGCTGTAGCATGAGGATTCGCCGCCTGAATCATAAACCACTGATCAAGCGATAGCGCCTCATCCTTATAACGGTTGTAGAAGTCATCAAGTGCCTGCTGTGCCTGAGGCGCATCATTCCAGACCAGTACGCGTAACGCACCTAAACGCTCTGACATGTTGCCAGTTGTTTGATACTGGGTATAAGCGAGCTCGAACACCTCATCATCACCTTGGCGCGCCATCATGCTGAGCATAATATTTTTAAGCGCACGCTCTCCCATTGCTTGAGAGAATTCGTGTTGTAGTGCTGGATTCAACGCTAAATAGGTTTCTTTCCAGAACCCATTTAATGCACGCGCTAGGGTTTCTAAAACAGAATTACGCTTTTCCTGCACTTGCTCAGGCTGATAATCGTGATCGATACGACTTCCCAAATAACCCTCTGTTGGAACATCAAAAAGTCGTGATGCCAGTAATGGATCCTGACGTACTAGCGTAGGTAACGTTTTTTGAATGGCCTCAATATAAGGCTCAACCGAGTGTTCCTGCAATAAAATGCGCTCAAGTAAGGTTTGACTCGCCTGCCACTGATTAAATCCATTGGTTTCGTGCTGAATTAAAAATGCCAGCTCTTCATCGGTATAATTAAAAACCAGATTCACCGGTGCAGAAAAGTTACGCAGTAACGAAACGACAGGCGGCTGATCGACACCTGAAAACTCAATACTTGCGTGATGTTGATCAAATAAATACACACCGTCTTTCACCTGATTTTCAAACAAATCTGGACTATTTAAGGTGTATTGTTCACCTGTTTGCGGGTTAAACAACGCCAAAGCAACAGGAATGGGCACGGCTTTTAAATTTGGATATTTAGAATGCGCTTTAAGACTTTGCTTAAAGTTTAAACGATAAGTGCGCTGATCGGGATGATACTCGCTCTCAACTTCGAGCTTTGGCGTACCCGGCTGGTTGTACCAGATCAAAAAGGCGGATAAATCGACACCCGATCCAGCTGAAAGTGCATCGATCCAGTCTTCAACCGTAACCGCTTGACCATCAAAGCGCTTAAAATACTCATCGGTGCCTTGACGAAACTTTTCTTTGCCAAGAAGTGTCGCCATCATTCGGTTAATTTCGGCACCTTTTTCATACACCGTAGCGGTGTAAAAGTTATTAATTTCGACAAAATGATCCGGACGTGGTGGATGCGAAAGCGGACCAGCATCTTCTGGAAATTGATGCGCTTTGAGTACCGCGACATCGTCAATGCGTTGTACCGCAGCAGATTGAAGGTCTTCAGAAAATGACTGATCTCTAAAAACGGTTAAACCTTCTTTTAGGCACAACTGGAACCAGTCACGACAAGTAATACGGTTTCCAGTCCAGTTATGAAAGTATTCGTGTGCAATCACGGACTGTACACGCATAATCGCGGCATCGGTGGTATATTCTTCATCGGCCAGTACACAAGAGGTATTAAAAATATTTAAGCCTTTGTTTTCCATAGCCCCCATGTTGAACTGGCTGACCGCTACAATCATATAATTGTCTAGGTCGTATGGACGGCCATAGTGCTCTTCATCCCAACGCATAGAATGCTTGAGTGCTTCCATGGCAATTTTGCACTTTGGAATATCTTTTTCAATGGCATATATTTCAAGTGCAACATCGCGGCCTTCGGAAGTCGTATATCGATCCTTCAGTACAACCAAATCACCAATCACACAGGCAAATAAATAACTTGGTTTTTTAGTTGGATCTTGCCAGATGGCAAAGTGGCGGTCTTCACCCACGGTACCCGTTTCAAGCAAATTACCGTTTGCCAGTAATACAGGATATTTTTTATCCGCTTCAACACGTGTAGTGAATACAGACAATACATCTGGGCGGTCAGGATAAAAGGTAATTTTACGAAAACCTTCCGGTTCGTTTTGCGTTACAAATAAGTCGCCGGCTTTGTATAGGCCTTCTAACTGAGTATTACTTTCTGGATGAATCACCACTTGGGTTTCAAGTGTAAGTTGATCTGGTGCATTGGTAATCACCAATTGCTCATCATCTAGCGTGTAATGTTCACTGTTAAGCGACTCGCCATTTAATTTGATCGATTTCAGTTCAAGATCACGTCCTAACAGAACCAAATCACCTGCACTATTTCGTTTCATCACCAACGTAGAAAACACGTGCGTGTAGTCATCGTGTACCTGAATATCAAGGTTGATCGAATCGACCAAGAAAGAGGGCTTTTGATAATCTTTAAGATAAACCGTTTGATCTGCCGAAATATGAGGGTTTGCCGCAATATTCATATATTTTCCTATTTTGCCCTTATGCATGGCATCAGTCATTATTGTGTATGCATTTGATCATACGCCAACTTAATCAATGTGTCTGCGAAGTTTCAATTTAAAATTAAGATGCGTCTTATCGAATTATTTTTCAATTGTAAGTACGTACAAATGTTCAAAAAACGTTTTATTTAGCTTGAGTTTTTTGACTCTTTCTTTTGCTTTATTTAATTTTGAATAAGCGTCAGACAACTTGTGTCATTGTAACGCCGAATTACATTTTTAAGTTTTGATTACATTTTGTGCACGTTTTTTGCTTGTATTATCAAGACCAAGTTAGTCAGTATAAAATACATAATGTCGAAGAGGTGATCGATATGGAACTCACACAACACTTACATCGCGTTGAAAATATCAAAGCTATTCATGATTTGCATAGTGCTGGCGTTTGTCCCAATGTTATTGCAGTCTTTATGACTGCAGAAGGAATTGAACTTAGCGCACAAGATGTCACAGCCATTGTGAATACTTACGATGCTTTGGGCAAAGAAAAAGCACCTTCGCGCAAGGTCAAAGCCCTTATTGCAGCCAAAAAACTTGGCCAACACGATGAATCTTTGCCTTGCCCTGTTTAAATTTATATAAAGTAGAAGGCTCAAAGACTTAACTTTGAGCCTTTTTTGTGTGTTCTATTTATAAAGAGCTTTGATCTGATCATTTGATCTGTAAATCTGGATGTCGCAATTTAATCAGACGCGATATAATTCAATTCTTGTTCTTTACCTGAGTGTTATTTTGAATATTCTGCAAAAACAACTTGATGAAAGTAGTCAGTGCTCCCTGTGTCAAGCCGCTATGTTTTGGGTTGAGGCAGAAGAGTATGAGCAGGATGTTCAATTTCAAGAATGTAGCCATTGTCAGCATCGCGTATTTCAAGATCATAAGCGTGTTTGCCATTGCACAAGCTGTACCGAACAACGCAAAAAAATGATTAAACAAGCTCGTCAGCAAGAGCTGAAAAAAAATCAGATTAAAGATGACAAAGTGTTCAATCTTGAAGACTTAAGCTTGATGCATAAACTGTTTTTGCTGGCTTTACTGGACGATCATGTTCAGGAAAATATTCCGCACGATGAATTTGTACATTGGCATGCTGTTAAATACCATAGCATCAGCCCACACTATCTTTTCAACAATGCACTGTATAAAGAACTGCTACATTTAGGTATCTTGGTTATTCCTGAACATCTTGATGAGCAACAACAGATTGCTTATTTAAGGGTTCGACTCGATGGCTACTCCGACCCTAGCTTGTTTAGTGTCGTACAACAGCTCAGACACTGGTTTTATGAAAATCTAAGTATGGGAATTCCTTATAAAACGACAGAAGACGTCAAAAACGTGTTGTTTGAATTGTTGTATCAAGAAATTGTGCAATTTATGCAAATGTACTGTCGAACATGGAATATACAAATTGCAGGCAATCGTCATTTCCAGCAATTTTGTTATAAACTTCTTGATGGTTTGGCAGTGGGCCAGATTTACTATCTGATCCAGACTGCATTAGAGTATTTGTATACCCAAAAAGCGCTTCAGCCACGTAATGAAAGCTTCATCAATACGAATTTACTAAAAAAAACGCTAGAACAATATCGAGAGCGTGCCATTACAGAACGATGGGAAACCTCAACCTTGCCTCGGCCCATGAATTTACCCTTAAGTAAAATGAGTCAGATATTTTTGTATCGATTTTTATCTTATGATGAACGCATCTTTATACAACCGATATGGAAAGCATGGCGCAAGATTGAGCCGCGCCTTAACTTTTTTTCTTTAAAACGGTGTATGAATTGTGGTTCAAATGACCTTGAGGTCGATTATGATGCGACAGATTATGTGTCGTTAATTTGCCGAAACTGCAAACATCAAGATCATTATTTTACCAAGTAAGCTTTTTCTTTTTTAGGGGTCAGCCATGTATAACTCATGTAATATTATTGAACATGTTATTGATACTTGGGAAAAATTACAGGCACAAGCGCCACTGGTACAATGTATTACCAACAGCGTGGCAGCCAACTATGCGGCAAATGTTTTGCTGGCAGCGGGTGCCTCACCTGCAATGATTGACAATCCATTTGAGGCTGAAAGTTTTACCCAAATTAGTGGCGCACTTAGCATCAATACTGGTACCCCGACAACAGAGCAGATACAGGCCATGATGATTTCGGCTCAAACGGCGCACAAACATAATATTCCTTGGGTACTCGATCCTGTAGGATACGGCCCAATTCTCAAATGGCGAAGTGACGCTGTCGATGCGCTATTACAGTATCACCCCTCGGTTATTCGCGGTAATGCCTCTGAAATTAGTGCCCTTGCAGGGCGCCTGACCCAATCCAAAGGTGTGGACAGTACCCTCAAAAGCGATGAGATGTTTCATCACGCCCAGCATCTTTTAACTAAAACCAGTTGTGTGGCGATTTCAGGTGAAACCGATTATATCTTGTCAAATGCGATGACCTGCATTGTCAAAATTCAAGGTGGTAGCCATTTACAGCCACGGATCACTGCAACAGGTTGTGCACTTGGTGCTTTAGTCGCAGCATACTGTGCTGTCGCACCTGTTCATTTGGCGGCAATTACTGCGCATGTGCATTTTGCAATTGCCGGAAAGCTTGCTTTTGATCAAGCACAAACGGTGGGGAGTTTTAATATTATGTTTATGGATTATATCCATATGCTCGATGCAAACTTGATTGAACAGTATGCGCGTATTGAATTAATTTCTGATAATGAATAGATTAGGATTTTATCGAGTGACGCAACTAAAATGTGAGAAATATGATGTCAGTTTTACTCAGCAAAGTTGAATTGCTTAGCTCAATTGCAGATAATTTTCCTTTTTTGCATTTATATCCTATGCAATTTAAAAAAAATATCACTGTCATCACAGGCGAAAACGGTTCCGGTAAATCAACTTTACTCGAATGTCTGGCTTTAAAATTTGGCTGTCCACCAGAAGGAGGATCTGCAAATTTTAATTTTAGAACAGAAGATACGCATTTTGATTATACGCAACATGTCCGTATTTCAAAGACAGCCAAAAAAATAAGAGATGTGTTTTTTTATCGCTCTGAAACGTATTATAATTTCTTGACTGAAATGCGGCACTTAGATGAAGCCCCTGAAGGTGGTGCCAATATTCGCATGTATTACGGTGGACGCGATTTACACACTTTATCTCATGGGCAAGCAATGCGTGCTTTGTATGAGCATCGCTTTGGCGAAGGTGGCTTATATATTCTAGATGAACCTGAGTCTGCCCTTTCTATTACTAATCAAATCAATTTTGTTGAAAAAATTCTGCAGTTAAGCCGCAAAGGTACACAGTTTATTATTGCTACTCACTCGCCAATTTTAATGCTGATGCCTGATATTCAACTAATTCAAATTACAGAAAACAGCCATAGAGAAATCAACTTTACAGATAGTCATATCTACTATATGTACAAAGAAATTTTAAATTCACAAGGCAAATTTTTACAACAAATCATGAATATAGAATAATCTCTCACTTCTTCATACTACTTCTGATAGCCAATTTCTAAATAAGAAATAAACGCGATCACATATAATCATGACGTTCATACACGTTTCAACTTCAGATCATAAGCTGTTATAGATTTAATACATGTTCATTTGATAGAACTATTATGAAATGTTTGATCTTGCCGATCCTGATCAAAATTGCGGTTCAATCACTGTCTTAAAATACTGCTGATGAGGCATTTCGACAATTTCAACACAGCTTTGGATCGGTTTTTTCTGATTCATCAAACTCTGATTGCTAGTTACTGTCTGTAATACCTTTTCACCTATCTCAGTCTTTTGTTGTTCGGTACGTCCAGAGAGCAAATAAACTTTGACATGCACATAGGCCTGATTATGATCTCCCTCTCCAATCAAAAAGATATCATCTTTTCGGGCGCGGGATTTAATATCTATCGCATCGCAATAGCCTGTCTCGATGATGCTGTTATTGATTTGAGACAACAATTGCTTCGGATCGAAATATTCAATATTGGCCGAATAATCCACAATAATATGGGGCATGCGGTTTGACTTCCTATTCTATAAATAACAGTGCAAGACGTACCTGATCATAGCCCATTCTCGGACTAGTGAGATCCACAATCGGTTTGAGTTTGATTGAACCATCGTCATTAAAATTTTCTGGCCGTTTGCTTTTTTGCACACGTTTAAACAATTTACGTACTTGCTCTACCACCTCATCACCCGGGTGGGCCACCGAAATATCCAGTCCTTGCTCACGATGTAAACGCGCCAGATGATTAATAATGGTGGCTGGTGTAAGCCCTCGCTCTTGAGCGATATCTTGAATGTCGTACCCGCCCTCAAATAGCTCACGAGTTTCATCTAAGGTCGCAGAGCCATAATTTTGCTTTTCACCTTTGGCGAGTTTTTTCTCGTTACGGGCAATTTCGGTTTCATTGAGCGTACCACCACAATGTCGAATAAACGCTTTGTGCTTATCGGTTAAATCAATTTCTGCAAAATGATCTTCTGCCTCTTGAGACAACTCCTGAAAACGTTTGTCTGCTTTAAGCGCAAGGGTATCAAGCTCCAAAGCTTGCTCGTTAAAACCAAGTAAACGCAAACCCGTTAATGACTTCAGCCGAGATAAAGCCACATAACCCTGACCTTTTTCAAACGTATGGGTTAGATTAATTTCTGCGGCTTCCAAAGTCATACCTTGGCTTTTATGAATGGTAATCGCCCAAGCCAAACGCAATGGAATTTGCTGGAAACTTGCAATCACCTTCCCGGCTTCGTTTTCGATCGACCATGTTTCAGGCTCTACCAGCAACGTGGTTCCATCTGTCATTTTGACTTTAGGCAGTAAGCCAAATTCGTCGTCTTCTTCAAATCCGATCACTTCGCCTAAACTGCCATTGATATATCCCATATCGAAGTTGTTTTTTACAAACATCACTTTGGCATGTTTTTTAAGCGTAAGCTCTTCAGGCGCGCGTACCGACGATTTTAATGTTTCAAGTAATTTTTCATTGCCATCTAATGTGGCATTAAACTGATGGCCATCATTTTCAATTTCATTCAAATGCTGAAAATTGATCGCGTCTACATCCATATTGTGGGTGTAAAGCCGTGTAAACGTATCCCCAATATCATGCTGACGCGATGACAATAAGGCTTGCTTATGATTTGACTGTATATTTTGCGCTCGAATGGCATTTAAAATCTGATTTAAAATTTCATCGTCCTGACGGTGTTGCTCTGTCAAATAACAAACTCGAAATTTTGCCTCAACCCACGCATCCGACATAAAGCAAAATTTATCGCGGTTGCGTTCATCATTTTTACCAACAGGCGGCAACTGAAAAAAATCACCGGCCACAATGACTTGTATACCGCCAAATGCTTCGTCGCTTTCTTTGAAGTATTTCAGAACCTGATTCACCAGATTAAGCTGTTTGGCATGTAACATTGAAATTTCATCAATAATCAGCACTTGAGCGTTTTCAAGGTGTTCTTTTAAATACTTGCGCTCTTTCATACGTTTCAGGTCATCATCGGATAGATGATCCTTAATGCCAATACCTGCCCATGTATGAATGGTCATGCCATTCATATGCGTCGCCGCGATACCTGTTGAGGCAGTAATGGCAACGGGCACCTTACGCGCCTTTAAATACTGAATGTACTGATTAAGTGTATAGGTTTTACCTGCACCGGCCGAGCCCGTTAGGAATACATTTTCTCCGGCTTTTAATAACTTCAGTGCAGTTTCTTGCTTCATAATCCAACGACTTCTAACAACGAGCACATAGCTTAACGACTTTGACATAAAAGTAAAATGCTAAAGCTCAATCGATTAAAATATCGCTTAAAATACAAAATCTTAATTCAAAAATTCTTGGTAGGTGTTTGGTAGGTACACATTATTTTACGCTCAGATAATACTAGTGACATGGTGAAGGACACCTAGATAACAAGACATAAACAGATTGAATAAGGAATATCTCAATGGCGTTTAAACAAATTGCAGATCAAACCAACGGTTTTTTCATCCCGAGCGTTTCACTTTTTGGTCCAGGATGTGCCAAAGAAATTGGAAATAAAGCAATGGATTTAGGAGCAAAAAAAGCTCTGATTGTGACCGATGAAGGCCTCTTTAAATTTGGTGTAGCCGACACAATTGCAGAATATCTACATAGCGCCGGTGTAAAAAGTCATATTTTTTCAGGTGCAGAACCTAATCCAACCGACATCAATGTACATCGTGGTGTAGAGGCCTATACTCACAATGACTGTGATTTTATTGTGTCTTTAGGAGGCGGTTCATCGCATGACTGTGCCAAAGGCATTGGACTGGTGACTGCCGGCGGTGGTCACATCCGTGACTATGAAGGAATTGATAAAAGCAAAGTCCCAATGACGCCGCTGATTTCAGTCAATACTACAGCAGGCACCGCTTCTGAAATGACACGCTTTTGTATCATCACCAATACAGATACGCACGTAAAAATGGCAATTGTCGATTGGCGCTGCACACCATTGATTGCCATAGACGACCCTAAACTTATGATTGCAAAACCGACAGGCTTGACCGCTGCCACAGGGATGGATGCCTTGACACATGCGGTTGAAGCTTATGTATCGACAGCAGCCAATCCCATTACCGATGCCTGTGCAGAAAAAGCTATTAGCATGATCAGTCAATGGCTCAGACCCGCAGTAGCCAACGGTGAAGATATCGAGGCGCGCGATGCCATGAGCTATGCTCAGTATCTGGCAGGTATGGCATTTAACAACGCCTCATTGGGTTATGTACATGCCATGGCACATCAATTAGGTGGTTTTTATAATCTGCCGCACGGCGTATGCAACGCGATCTTATTGCCCCATGTTTGTGAATTCAACCTAATTGCGTGCCCTGAACGTTATGCCCGAATTGCAGAACTGATGGGTGTAAATACTCAAGGCTTGAGTACCACTGCCGCGGCATATGCAGCGATTAATGCGATACGTGAGTTGTCTTCTTCAATTGGTATTCCATCTGGTTTAATAGAATTGGGCGTTAAACCAGAGGATTTGGCAGTTATGGCAGAAAATGCACAGAATGATGCCTGCATGCTTACCAATCCACGTAAAGCAACGCATGCACAAGTGGTCGAGATGTTTAAAGCAGCACTGTAACTGGCTTAAACAGCAAAAATCCTCTTCTGAGTAGGTTCTCTCCAACCAACTTACTCGGATTTTGGGAATATCTCCATCATGGATATTCCCTTTTTTTATTCACATGTCGTAATTGACAAAGTTTAAATTTCAGATAACGATGAAGACATTATGATTCAATAAAAAAAACAAGAATGTCAGATTACAGCGCCGATCTCTTAGGTGAAGGCTATGAACAGCAAATCCTGAATTTTCCTGACGATTATGAAGGTCGAGTGATCGCCACACTGGTAAGAAAAAAAGCCAATCATACTACTGATAAGGCTGTGCTATATATTCATGGCTATATTGACTATTTTTTTCAAAAAGAAATGGCCGAGCAATTTAATCTACATGGTTATGATTTTTACGCCCTTGATTTACGCAAATATGGCCGCTCTAAACTCCCCCATCAAACATTTTTTAATGTGCACGATATACGCGAATACGATGCCGAAATTAGTCGGGCACTTGAGCTAATCGAGCAAGAATCTCATCATCAAGTGTTGCTTGCAGGTCACTCTACTGGCGGGCTGATTGCCACTTTGTATGCTGCACATTATCGTCAGAATTCACTGATTAAAGCCCTCTGGGTAAACAGTCCATTTTATGAGTTTAATTTGAGTCTTGCCGAAAAGAAACTGGGAATTCCGCTATTGAGTCAGGTTGGTCGAGTATTGCCGCGTCAACCTTTTCCGAGCAAACTCAACCGATGGTACGTTACCAGTTTGCATCAAAGCCTAAAAGGCGAATGGGATTTTGATCTGAACTGGAAGCCAGTATCTGCACCGACCGTTTTACTTAGTTTTGTACATGCTATACATAGTGCCCAAAAAGAAATTCACAAAGGTGTGTATATTGATATTCCTGTACTGGTAATGCATTCACATCAAACTAAAAATCCGAAACGCTGGCATAAGAGCGTCACACAAAGTGATGTGATTTTAAATGTAAAAGACATTCGCAAATACGCCAAAAAAATCAAGGGCGATGTGACAATCCAGAGCATCCAAAATGGTGTGCATGATCTGGTCTTATCAGCGCCTGCTGTACGCGAAGCTGTCTATCAAAAGTTATTTCAATGGCTTAACAGCAAAATCAGTTCATACTGACCTTATCCTTCATAATATTTGACCAATAATTGGTGTGCCGGATGATCCAGTGGAAGCAGCTCGGTTAATCGTTGTACAGCATCTATGGCTTCTGGAAAGCGTGCTAGATGCTTGAGCAACATATCAGGCTCTTTTGCTTTATAAATTGCATCACTCAGACGTGATTCAAGACAGTCACGCCATGTACAAATAAATGGACTCTCCGAGCGGGATAACAGCACACCTGTATACAGTTGTAAGGCCATAGCGACATAACCTGCATTGAGCGCATCTTCTGCCTGTAAAAAATCTGCCTCTACATGTGCCAGTAAGCGATAAGGTCTCGATCCGAGCAAGCCACCCAAAATATCACGCAACTGAGACATTTCAGCTTTGAGCGTCCCTACACTAACCTTGCGCTCACCATAAAGTGCATGATGCAGTTTTTCCAGATTCAGCCCTTGTGGACATAAAGTTAAAATGGTCAAAATCTCGATTTGCCGTGGCGTCAAGACGAGTGATTTGCCGTTAAATAATATCTGCGGCGTAGAAAAAGCACGAATAAATAAGTGCTGTCGCTGATGCTCGATAAGCGCATTTTGAATGATGGCAGCACAACGCTCTGCCGCCAAGATGCCTAAAGCATTGTGATTTTTCCAAGTGGCGGATAAATCGACAACACCCACAGGTTGTTGTGTATAAGGATCTAAAATTGGCGCAGCGTAACACACCCAATCATGCACAGAAGACATGTAATGTTCATTGGAAAAAACGCAACTCGACTGCCGGGTTTTAAGTGACAAAGCCAAAGCATTCGTCCCTACAAGCTCTTCTTTCCACTGACCACCAGCAACAAAATGGACTTTCTCAGCAGCGCTTCGCATTTGCGCACTTGGCGCTGCCCATAAAATCGTGCTGCCTATATCTGCCACCGCAATCACCATCGATGATTGCTCCGCGACGTGTTTAAGATCATGTTGACACGCCTGAATCGCCACATCTAAAACACTGGGATTTTTGTTTGAGGCAGGTTTGAGCAAAGGTGCAGCTAAGCGCTCTTTAGGAATATCGGCAGATGCAGATCGCTGCCAAGAGCTCGCAATACTTTGTTCAATTTTTTCAGCATGTTGCGGCGTCAATACACTTTGATTTCTCAGTTTATCAATGGTATGCCGCTGGTGAAGTAAATCCTGTTTTGTAAACATTTGTCGTTCCCTTGCAAATTCTCATTATTTCCAACCTTTCTCCAACCTTATTTCTTCTATGCTAATTAAATAATGTACAAAAGTACCTTATACCAAAGCTGTAGATGCTTCAATCATAGATGAATAATAAGCAAAGGAATACTGATATGCGATACATCGACCCAAACCAACCCGGTTCAAAAGTTCAATTTAAAGCACAATATGAAAATTTTATTGGGGGTCAGTGGGTACCTCCTGTTAAAGGCGAGTATTTTGGCAACAGTTCTCCCGTAGATGGCAAGGTATTCACTCAAATTCCACGCTCTAGTATTGAAGATATCGAGCTTGCTCTTGATGCGGCGCATAAAGCAAAAGCCGACTGGAACAGTTCATCACCGACTGTTCGTTCAAATTTACTGCTTAAAATTGCAGACCGTCTAGAAGAAAATCTTGAGTTACTTGCCGTAGCAGAAACATGGGAAAACGGCAAACCGATTCGCGAGACACTGGCAGCAGATATTCCACTGGCGATTGACCATTTCCGCTATTTTGCAGGATGTATTCGCGCTCAAGAAGGTGGAATTTCTGAAATTGATGAAGATACCATTGCCTATCATTTTCATGAACCGCTCGGTGTTGTTGGACAGATCATTCCATGGAACTTTCCTATTCTGATGGCGGCGTGGAAACTTGCACCAGCACTTGCAGCGGGTAACTGCATTGTATTAAAGCCTGCCGAGCAAACGCCTTCGAGCATTTTGGTCGTCATGGAGCTGATTCAAGATCTAGTTCCACCTGGTGTACTCAATATTGTAAATGGCTATGGTGCCGAGGTTGGTCGTCCACTGGCGACGAACCCAAGAATTGCAAAAATTGCATTTACCGGCTCAACAAAAGTTGGCCAGATGATTATGCAATACGCGACTGAAAATATTATTCCGGTTACGCTCGAACTGGGCGGTAAATCGCCTAATATTTTCTTTGAAGATGTACTGACACAGCAAGATGACTATCTTGAAAAAGCACTTGAAGGCTTTGCCATGTTTGCACTGAACCAAGGTGAAGTATGCACGTGTCCATCACGCGCGCTGGTACAGGAAAGTATTGCCGATCAATTTCTGGAATTGGCAGTCGAACGGGTTAAAAAAATCAAAACTGGTCATCCACTTGATACCGACACCATGATTGGTGCTCAAGCATCTAAACAACAGTTTGATAAGATTATTGGCTGCATCGATACTGGTCGAAACGAAGGCGCGCAATTGATGACGGGTGGCGATCCGCGTCACGATGTTGATGGTGGTTTTTATATTGAACCGACTATTTTTAAAGGTGACAACAGCATGAAAATTTTCCAAGAGGAAATTTTTGGGCCAGTACTATCGGTCACCACATTTAAAGATTTTGACGAGGCCATCAAGATTGCCAACGACACCATGTATGGCTTAGGTGCCGGTGTATGGTCTCGCTCTGCACACACCTCATATCGTGCGGGCCGTGCAATTCAGGCTGGTCGAGTTTGGACCAACTGTTACCATTTATACCCTGCTCATGCCGCATTTGGAGGATATAAGCAGTCTGGTATTGGGCGGGAAAACCACAGAATGATGCTCGATCATTATCAGCAAACCAAAAACTTGTTGGTGAGCTACTCAACTAAACCAATGGGCTTCTTCTAATCACGTGTAACGTACCAAAAAAAGGCCCACGATGGGCCTTTCTTTTTAGCAATATCGAGGTATGGCTTTGCATTTTGTTCTATGCATACTTCAGGTATGATCGCATGAGATCTTTTTAATATTGTGTAACTTACGCCATGAAAACTATTTATGCAGTTCAACATTTGGCCTTTGAAGATCTCGGCTCGCTTGAAGATCTTTTTTATGAGCTCGGTTTTAGAGTGCGTTATTTTGAAGCAGGTGTAGATGACCTCAAGCCTGCTTTTGAGCATGATGGCCTTACCGTCATTTTAGGCGGTCCAATCGGTGTGTATGAAGAAGCCGACTATCCATTTTTAAAACAAGAAACGGCACTTCTTAAAGCGCGCTTGGCGGCGAATAAGCCGACGATTGGAATTTGTTTAGGTGCTCAGCTTATTGCCAAAGCCCTTGGTGCCAAAGTTTATGCTGGCGAGCACAAAGAAATTGGATGGAGTACGTTAGACATCAAGGCCACATCAGAGAACCCATTACAGGGGCTGATCGATCAACCGGTTTTACACTGGCACGGTGATACCTTTGATTTACCTACGTCAGCGACGCTGCTGGCAAGTTCAGAACATTATCCGCATCAGGCATTTTCAATTGGAACGCATGTACTTGCTTTACAGTTTCATTTGGAAGTGTGTGGTGATAACTTTGAACGCTGGCTGATCGGGCATACAGCTGAGCTTCGACAAGGAAATTTTTCAGTTCAAGCGCTTCGCGCCGATACCGCACGCTATGCTCAAGGTTTATCTCACGTGGCACGTTCGATTCTCTTAGATTATCTCAAGCAGCTTAACCTAGTATAAGTCAGCTTTATTTCTGATCTTTTATTCGTCACTGGAAAATTGATCGATCACTTGCTGCTCGGTCATTTGAGGTGACTTCGTTAGAAACTGATAATAATCTGGCTTGTGATCGGCATAAATCTCAAGATGGATTTTGGCATTGGAAGCTAAGTCGAATAATTCGGCATTAATGCTGTAATACTCTCGTTCGTTCAGCTTGTAAAACAAATTGGTGCCGCACTGCTGGCAAAAATATCGTGCTGCCCATTCCGATGAGTCATATTTTCGAACAAATTGCTGCCCAGTAAGCTTGATTTTTTGAGTCGATTCAACCGTCAAAGCTGGGCCTCCTCCCCATGTTCTACACATGCTGCAATGACACACTGTAATTTCCTCAGAATTGACCTCAACGTCAATCTGCACTGCACCACACAAACAAGCACCTAACATTTCTTATTTTCCTTATTGGTTTGAGTCGGCTTTTATACTATCGAAAAAAAACATCACATGGCTAAATATTGCACTGTGATGCTTTAGATTTTGTAAACACTTATGCGCTTTTAATACTCAGCTTAATTGCAGCCAGCGTCGCTATTCAATTTTGAGCTGAAATTCATCTTGGCTAATTTTAATCTTGAGCTTTTTGTATTTACGCTTATTGGCATCAAGTGCTGAGTGCAAAACCTCATTAGAAAAAGTTGTATCATTCATCAACTCCGAATAGATTTTATATCCAATCACAATCTTGGATGGCTTTTCCCCATTATGTTTAAAATCTTCAATTAATTGATCAAGATATGCAACATTTGCTTTTTTCATCAGATCTATTCTTTCAGCCTTGATACTTATTTAAAGTACTTAGATTTCTTTACACTTTGATTAATTTTAAAAGATTAAAGACTACATGATCATTTTTTATTTGAAATTTAAACTGAAAAGCAGCAATTTTGTTCTATAAACCACTATCACGTTTTATCATTCTCTACAGCATGCGTTACAGGTAAAGCTTATTATGTCCCGAAGACCGCGTGAACAGGTTCATTATCTACATCTTAAGGAGCTAGGTGGATTAGAAATGCTGAGCGCGCAATATTATCAGCAAACCTTTTCTCGTCATGTCCATGAAGGCTTTTGTATTGGCGTAATTGAAGAAGGTGCGCAGCGTTTTTTCCGTACTGGTGCTCACCATGTTGCACCCAAAGGCGATATTATTTTAGTCAATCCAGATGAAATTCATACAGGTTCTTCGGCTGTTGAAACTGGTTGGCGCTATCGAGCAATTTATCCAACCCCTGAACTATTGAGCCGTCTTACTCAGGATTTGGTTTCTACCCAGCGTTTCATTCCTTGGTTTACGCATGCTGTGGTTCATGATGAAGGTCTTGCCCAGCAACTCAGATTATTATTTGATCTTCTTGAGCAGCCACAGAATATTTTACTTAAAGAAACACTTTTTCTATCTACCATGGCTTGGTTGACTACACGCTATAGTCAAACAAAGCCGTCATTGTTGAGCTTAAGTGATGCCAAAAGCAAAATACTTACAATCAAAGAAATGATCGCAACACATCCCGAACATGATTTTTCACTGGGTGAACTCGCAGGCTTTGCACATTTAAGCCAGTGGCATTTTTTAAGACAATTTAAAAAACATGTAGGTTTTTCTCCGCATGCGTGGCTTGTTCAATGTCGTATTATGAAAGCACAAAAATTATTACGTGAAGATTTGACGATTTCAGATGTCTCGCAACGTTGCGGTTTTTCAGATCAAAGTCATTTCACGCGACATTTTAAAAATGCACTCGGTATCACACCCGGCGGTTATATTCGAAGTTTAAAATAAGCAAGTTTATGCAATCAAGATCAATTTTAGGTGGCTAAAATCGTACTGTTATTTTGAGATGTAAAATCCAATCATGATGAATAATGTAATATCGAATTATTTTAACTTGGCCCATATACGTGATTTAGTTACGGGCGCCTTAAAAATTACTCCCTTGTGCATTGCTGTTTTACCATGGGGATTACTGGCCGGTTCGATGGCGATTCAGGCTGGACTTTCCCCTGCCCAAGCCATCGGGATGTCTGCTTTTGTATTTGCTGGTGCAGCTCAGTTGGTTTCACTTGGTATGATCATGGCGGGCGCTCCACTCATTAGTATTGTTTTGTCTGTATTTCTGATCACCTCACAACATTACCTATACGCGCTCAACTTACGTTCATGTGTGAAAAATGAATCTTTCGGCAAACGTGTATTATTTGGATTTGTTTTAACCGATGAACTCTTTGCAATCAATAGCACTCAACCACACTATAACTACCGTGTACTACTCGGTGCAGGAATCTGGTTTTATCTCTGCTGGCTTGTGTTTAGTTTTTTTGGTGTATTACTGACCTCATCATTTTCACAACTTGAACACATGCATCTGGATTTTTCTATTGTTGCAACGTTTATAGCCATTATTGTGCCTCTCATTCAAAACCGACATGCTCTGATCGGGGTGATCACCACGCTTGTTCTGACAGCACTAAGCCTATATTTAAATATCTTGATGGGTGGATTAATTGCTGCACTGATTGGGATGTGCGTAGCGGCATGGTCTGAATCTAAGGAGAAAAAAGAATGACATGGACATTTATGCTTTTACTGGCGGGAATTGTCTTTTTAAATCGTTATATTTTTTTAGAACCGCGTTTTCCGATCAAAATTCCCGACTGGCTTAATCGTGCCTTGCGCTATTCTGCACCTTGTATTCTTTCATCGATTTGCGTTCCGATTATTCTGATGGACAACCATGTCTTTCGAGAGCACATTATAAACCCCTACTTTATTGCCACACTGATTACCATATTGGTTGCCTATGTTATTCGACATACACTAGCCACAATCTGTATAAGCCTGAGCAGTTTTTATCTTCTGGTGTATTTAATGGCCTGATTTGATTTTAGTTAAAACGCTGACTTGAGCGTATGTTTTTCCGTGTCGGTTTATTCAATATTCTCATCATATCGAATCAATGAGGAGGATGCGCAAGATGTATAACTTATCCGACATGCCAATACAGGCTAAATTTTAGTGACAAATATCATAGTCGATGGCCAATAAGTTGAACTCATTCAGCCCAAGTGAATTAAAAACTTACTTTTTGTAATTAAACTCGTTTTTATTGCCTAAATCGAGTACATTCAGGACAACAAACTGCGTAATTAAACGCAGATCGTACATTAAATTTTAATTGAAAATTAACGCATTCTAAAAATTATAGTTTGAATTAAAGGACAAAATTATGTTTAAGCACATACTTTTGAGTTCTGTTATTGCATCTTCGACCTTTCTTTTATCTTACACTGCTCAGGCGTGTACTCGTGTGGTATATCAAGGTAACAATCAGAATATTCTCACTGCCCGATCCATGGATTGGAAAAGTGATGTAGGTACCAATCTGTGGATTCTACCTAGCGGTATCAAACGCAGTGGCAATTCAGGTAAAAACTCCATCCAGTGGACGTCTAAATACGGAAGCGTTGTTGCTACTGGTTATGATGTTGCAACCACAGACGGTGTCAACGAAGCAGGACTCAACGCCAATCTATTGTGGCTGGTGGAATCACAATATCCAGACGAAAAAACCTCGAACAAGCCTAAATTAACCATTGCCGCGTGGGCACAATATGCGCTCGATAATTTTGCAACCGTAAATGAAGCGGTTACAGCTTTAGAAAAAGAGCCGTTTATTATTGTCAGTGATGCGGTTCCCGGCGAACAAAGACTGACCACATTACATTTGTCGCTTTCCGATGCCACAGGCGACAGCGCTATTGTTGAATATATCAATGGCAAGCAAGTGATTCATCACAGTAAGACTTATCAGGTGATGACCAATTCCCCTATTTTTGAAGAGCAGCTTGCCTTAAATGAATACTGGAAAAAAATAGGGGGTACAACATTTTTACCGGGAACCAATCGTGCAGCTGACCGATTTGCTCGGGCATCGTTTTATATTAATGCCATTCCCAAAACTGAAGATCCAAAAGCCAGTCTTGCTTCTGTATTTGGCGTGATTCGAAACGTATCTGTTCCTTATGGCTTAAATACTGAAGAAGAACCTAATATTTCATCGACCCGATGGCGAACAGTGGTTGACCATAAACATAAAATGTACTTTTTTGAATCGGCTCTTTCACCCAATATTTTTTGGATAGATTTAAAAAAGATTAACTTTAAAGATGGTATAACAAAGAAACTGGATTTAGGAAAAAATCAGGAAAATGTCTATGCGGGAGATGCAACCAGTCAGTTTAAAGCATCAACCCCATTTCATTTTTTAGGTAAAGACGATTAAGTCGAAAGTTTCTCAAAATTGGATGAACGAGGAAAAACATGAAAAGAATTTTTGGGTGGTGTACAGCACTCTTTTTATTGCATGGTTGTGCAACTGTTCCTCAAGATACGGCTCCACCGGATGATGTGGCAACGGCGGGACTGCTTTTGTGTCAACCGACCGAACAGTGCCCAATTATGAGTGCACGCTGGAATCCGGAAAATAAGAGCCAATTAAGAATCGATGTTCGCCTCAATAGCTCGTATTTGTATTACGACATTAAAAAGGTGACTTTTGTTGTCGATGGCAAACATTTATCTTATAAGCCTAAACAGCCTACCGTCTTACGTTATGTGAATCGTTTAGAGCCTAGACGTTCGAGTAACTATATTGTGGTACCAAGTAGCTTTTTATCTGAATTTAAAAACGCAAAATCGATTGAAGTACAAATCAATACCGATCATGGTCCAATCAAACGTGCCATGTATAAAGATGGACAACAATCAAGCGCCTATAAAAACTTTATCGAAGTGTATAACAAGTCATAAAAAAACACCTCACGCCATCGATGGTGTGAGGTGTTTTTTTAAAATAGCGTCTTAAGGCGCGATTGGCTCAAAAGGCGGAATCACATCTGCATTTTGTGCACGATGGCGCATAAAATGATCCATCAACACAATCGCAAGCATTGCTTCTGCAATTGGCGTTGCCCGAACTCCGACACACGGATCATGGCGACCTTTGGTTAAAACATCGATATTTTCACGATCGATATTAATGGTTTTACCTGGCGTAGTGATACTTGCAGTTGGCTTCAAGGCAATCGCAACGCGAATATCCTGACCGCTTGAAATTCCGCCTAAAATACCCCCTGCATGATTCGCCAAGAACCCATCAGCGCTCAACTCATCACGGGTTTCATGCCCAAACTGGCCAGCGACAGCAAAACCATCGCCAATTTCAATCCCTTTTACTGCATTAATGCTCATCATCGCATGTGCAATATCAGCATCAAGTCGATCAAATACAGGTTCACCCCAACCAACTGGAACATTTTCTGCTACGATTTCGAGTTTGGCGCCACAACTTGTACCTTGTTCACGTAAAGACGTAACTAAAGCTTCAAAACGTGGAACGGCATCAACATCACCACAGAAAAATGGATTTTGAGAAACTTCATTCCAGTCGAGTTTTTCTGTTACTTCAGTTCCGATTTGTGTTACGTGCCCGCGAATGACAATACCAAACTTCTCTGCAAGAAACTTTTTCGCAATCGCGCCAGCAGCGACACGCATGGCCGTTTCACGTGCACTTGAGCGTCCGCCACCGCGATAATCGCGAAAACCATACTTTTGCGTATAGGTATAATCGGCATGTCCAGGGCGGAAAGTTTGCGCAATATTGCCGTAATCTTTCGACTTTTGATCCGTATTTTCAATGTACAGACCAATCGATGTACCCGTAGTTTTACCTTCAAACACACCCGAAATAATTTTAACCTGATCGGGCTCTTTGCGCTGTGTTGCAAACTTTGAGGTACCTGGTTTACGTCGATCAAGATCCTGTTGTAAATCCGCTTCAGAAAGTTCAAGACCCGGCGGAACACCATCTACAATTGCCATCAAGCCGACGCCATGCGATTCCCCACAGGTGGTGACTCGAAACAGCTGTCCAATACTATTCCCTGCCATAACGTTTCTTCCTTATCCCTCTAATGATGCTTGAAATAATTTCTGATGACGACGGCACTGTTCAGCAGTCAATGCAAAGATTCCCGAACCACCTTTTTGGAATGTCAACCAGTGAAAATCGACCGTATTAAAGTTTTGACGCATCGTCCACTCAGAATTACCCACCTCAATCACAATCAGACCGTTTTCGCTTAAATAATCAGCCGCTTGAGCGAGCATTTTACGCACCAAATCTAGTCCATCCTGACCGGCTGCCAAAGCCAGTTCAGGCTCATGTAAAAACTCTTCTGGCAAGTCAGCCATATCTTCAGCGTCAACATAAGGCGGGTTGCTGACAATCAAATCGTACTGATTTTCGGCAGGAATTTTTGCGAAAAGATCCGACTCCATAAGTGCAATTTGATATTGCTTATTGTGATGCTCAACGTTCAGCGCAGCCACTTCAAGTGCTTCTTTTGAAATATCTGTTGCATCTACTTCTGCATCTGGATAAGCATAACCCAATGCAACCGCGATACATCCTGAACCTGTACACATATCTAGAATTCGGTGCGGTGTTTTTGGCGCAGCATTTTCTGGCAGATTGTTTTGTGCCTCTCGCATTTGACCATTTTCATCAAGGCAATACGGCGCAAAACGTTGTTCGATCAGCTCTGCTACCGGTGAGCGAGGAATTAAAACACGCTCATCGACATAAAACGGTTTGTTGGCAAAATAAGCAAGATTGAGCAAATATGACGTTGGCGTACGCTCATTGATACGGCGTTCGAGTAAACTCAAAAATTCGGCTTTTTCACTTGGCAGCAATTTGGCATCTAGAATTTCTGAGTCTGCCGCCCATTCAAGTGACAACGTTTGCAATACCAATGCTGAGCTTTCAGCAAAATAATCTTCTGTCCCTTGTCCTAAATGAGCATCATATTGACGTAATGCAGTCACACCAAAACGAATAAAATCACGAATTGTGCTTAAACTTTCTGCTGCTTCCTGTAAATGTTCAGGGCTGATTGTCGGTCGCTCCACTCAGGGATCTCCAAAAGGTTGTTATGCAAAACGCGTTATCATACCTTGTTTTGCCAAGCTTTATAAGATCAAGATGGTATGCATTTAAAGGAACTGTGATCACGAGGTGCGATTGAGCCTATTATGAAAACACGAAGTACTAAAAGCGATAAAACGATCTATCTTATTTCAATCATATTGATTTCATTCTGAACCAGTGCCTTATACATCAAGTATTCAATCTTGCTTTCAATTTAAGCAAAGCTCATCTAAACTAAATTGAATAAAAATTAATTATTTTCATTAATCCTTTAAAAATCTCGAAGACAACAATGATCAGACTCATCCCTTCTTCAATCGTCGTGTGGTCAATCTTAATTGCTATAGCTATCTATTATCAAATCGATCTATTCGATATATTTCTGCTTACGCTTACTTTCTTTATATTTATACTCTTTAGATATTTGGCGTATGGTAATGTGCCTATAAATAAAATACAGCAGCATACTCATTTTAGACGTTTTAAAATAATAGTAGAAAAGATTTATCCTTTTGATCTTGTTGTTTTTATGGTGATCTACAATCAGATTATATTTAAAGCGATTTCAATCACATAATGATGGGAATTGGATTTAAATCTTCCAATTTATGGAATAATTAAAATATTTAAATAAAAAAAGAGATGCCGCAGCATCTCTTTTTGAATGATTTATTGTGTCATTACTTATTTTTTAGCAGCAGTTGCTTCAGTGGTGATGTTGACTGTGATCTTATCACCTACGTTTGGTACGTAGTTGCCGATACCGAATTCTGAGCGGTTAAATGAAGTGGTTGCATTAAAGCCAATCGCTGGAACTTTTGCCATTGGGTGCTCACCTTGTTTATTAAGTACAGCATCAAGCACCACAGGTTTGGTAATGCCTTTAACGGTTAAATTACCTGTAATTTTGAAGTGTTTTTTGTCTTTGGTTTCAACTTTAGTACTTTTGAAGGTAATGTTTGGATACTTGGCTGCATTAAACCAGCCTTCTTGCTGGAATTCTTTATCTAGAGCTGGCACATTGGTATTTACGCTACTGACTGGAATCGTCACGTCTACCGACGAATTTGCAGGTTTAGCGTTGTCGACTTTAATCACACCTTGGATATCAGTGAAGTTCGCGCTTGGTGTTGAAAAACCAAAGTGATTCCAGCTAAATACGGTTGCTGTATGCGTTGGATCAATTTTATAGTCTACTGGCGCTGCAAGTGCCAATGTACTGCTGATCGCAACCGCCAAACCTAAAGATAATGATTGAAGTTTCATTCGATGTTTTCCTTTTAAATCATGTTATTTAGTCTATACATTCAACAATTTAAATCATTCTGATTTATAAAACGATATGTTGCATGGATGAAACACCACACTTTAAATTTAATTTTTCTTAATAATTTTGAATTTTATTTATTTAAATTATACATTTAGAGAATGCAATAAAAGTTGATCTAAAGAATACATCTTACTTGAAAAGACAAAAAGCTACATTATTGATTCAATCGATCACAATTACAGGCAAAAAAAAGCCCTTGCAAACAAGGGCCTTTCTTTTAAAGCGTTAAAACTTAGTAGCTTTGTACCGCTTCAATTACAGCTTGGCTAGTAATACCGAAGTGTTGGAACAAATCTTTTGCAGGTGCAGATTCACCATAAGTGGTCATTCCGATCACTTTACCGTCTAGACCTACGAACTTCCACCAGTAATCGACATGCGCCGCTTCAACCGCAACACGAGCACGAATGCTCGCAGGCAATACCGCTTCACGATATGCTGTATCTTGAGTCATGAACAACTCTGCGCAAGGCATAGATACCACACGAACGCCTTCAAGCTGTGCGTAGGCTTCCATCGCGATAGATACTTCAGAACCTGTTGCAATAATAATCGCTTTCAATTCGCCTTTTTCTTTTGCCAATACATAACCGCCTTTCGCAGCATCTTGAATTTGTGCTTCAGTACGTGACTGGAATGGCAAGTTTTGACGAGACAAGATCAATGCAGTTGGACCATCTTTACGCTCAAGCGCAGATTTCCATGCAATTGCTGTTTCAACAGTATCAGCAGGACGCCATGTATTGAGGTTTGGCGTACCACGAAGTGACGCGATTTGCTCGATTGGCTGATGCGTTGGACCATCTTCACCCAAACCAATTGAATCGTGGGTATATACATGAATCACACGTTGCTTCATTAATGCAGACATACGTACAGCATTACGCGCGTATTCCATAAACATCAGGAACGTTGCAACATAAGGAACAAAACCACCGTGCAGCGCAACACCGTTAGCAATGGCTGTCATACCGAATTCACGTACGCCATAGTAAACGTAGTTTCCTGCCGGGTTGTCCTGCACACCTTCACACCCTTTCCAAAGTGTCAGGTTAGAACCTGCCAAATCTGCTGAACCGCCTAGCATTTCTGGCAATAACGGACCAAACGCTTGCAAAGTGTTCTGGCTCGCTTTACGGGTTGCAATTGTTTCTGCTTTCTCATTCACCTGCGCAATAAAGGCATCGGCTTGTGCAGTAAAATCTGCTGGCAAGTCACCATTTACACGGCGCAATAATTCTGTAGCTTCAGTTGGATATTTTGCTTGATACGCGGCAAATACATCATTCCATGCAGCTTCAGAAGTTTGACCTTTTTCATTGGCATTCCATGCGGCATAAATATCTTGCGGAATAACAAATGCTTCATCGCTCCAACCCAGTGCTTCACGGGTAAGTTTGATTTCTTCTGCACCCAATGGCGCACCGTGACAGTCTTCTTTACCTTGCTTGTTTGGAGAACCTAAACCAATAATTGTCTTACAGATAATTAAGGTTGGTTTGGTAGTTTCTGCTTTTGCTTCAATCGTTGCCTGACGAATTGCAGTGGCATCATGACCATCTACACGAAGAACTTGCCAACCGTAAGCCTTAAAACGTTGCTCAGTATCATCACTGAACCAACCTTCAACCTCACCATCAATCGAGATGCCATTATCATCATAGTAAGCAATGAGTTTGCCCAGACCCAATGTACCCGCCAATGAACACACTTCATGTGAAATGCCTTCCATCAAACAGCCATCGCCCAAGAAGCAATAAGTGAAATGATCAACGACTGTTAAATCGTCTTTATTGAACTGAGCCGCTAGTGTTTTTTCAGCTAGTGCGAAACCAACAGCATTTGCAATGCCCTGACCTAAAGGACCTGTTGTTGTTTCGATACCTGGTGCATAACCATATTCTGGGTGACCCGGTGTTTTTGAATGAAGCTGACGGAACTGTTTTAAATCGTCAATTGAAAGATCATAACCAGTTAAATGTAACAAAGCATAATGCAGCATAGATCCATGACCGTTAGAAAGTACAAAACGGTCGCGGTTGGCCCATTGCGGGTTTGCTGGATTATGGTTTAAAAATTCACGCCACACCACATCAGCAATGTCTGCCATCCCCATTGGTGCACCAGGATGCCCTGAGTTTGCTTGTTGCACAGCATCCATAGCCAATACACGAATTGCGTTTGCAATACGACGTTCGTTTAAAGGGGTCGTCATAGGTCAGTATCCAAATTAAAGCTGATAAGGAAGAAGAAATGAATCAGAATTCAAACTGTGAGTATTGTCTTAAAAAAAACTGGGTGGGTAAAGCCTAGAGTGACGTTTCATGTTTGTTTTTTTGAATTAAGGTGCAAAATGTCTAAAAATTAACTGATTCTCCAAGATTTTTAAATTACTCAAATCTGATGATCGAATCTAAAGATGATCAATTTAAACACTCTATCTTATTAAAAGTGAATTTTATTCATCTTTATAGACACATTTGTTAGCTTCAATCAGTTATAGCGTTTTCGATTTAATGCACTTTGGTGAAAAGAATCGGATGATTTCACATAAATTTCATCTGAGATTGATTATTGTATAACTGAAACTTAGACAAAACACTATGCTTTATAAGTTCTATTGATATAAATTAAAATTTATATGAATTGAAATAAATTCATTGATTTTGGTCAGCTTAAGCTAGTCCTGAAGTCTAAGTCGATGTAACATATTCCGTCTTTTGAATTAACTGTGATAGGACTTTCATGCGCGAGTACGCTGTTTTTACTTCGGAATCTGTAAGCGAAGGTCATCCCGATAAAATGGCAGATCAGATCAGTGATGCTATTTTGGATGCGATCTTAAAAGAAGACCCATACGCACGGGTTGCTTGTGAAACACTCGTAAAAACAGGTGCTGTGGTTCTGGCTGGTGAAATTACCACAACAGCGAATGTTGATTTTGAAGCGATCGTTCGTCAAACCGTAAACGGTATTGGCTACCATCACTCTGATCTCGGATTTGATGGTTCAACCTGTGCGGTCATTAACATGATCGGCAAACAATCACCTGAAATTGCACAAGGTGTAGATCGTCAAAAACCTGAAGATCAAGGCGCTGGCGACCAAGGTTTGATGTTTGGTTATGCAAGCCGCGAAACTGACGTGCTTATGCCTGCACCAATCTCTTATGCGCATCGCTTAATGGAACGTCAAGCTGAGCTTCGTCGCTCTGGTGTTTTGCCATGGTTACGACCAGACGCAAAAAGCCAAGTAACATTCGCTTATGAAAATGGCAAGCCTGTTCGTTTGGATGCGGTTGTTTTATCGACTCAACATGATCCTGAAATTTCTCAAGCACAGCTAAAAGAAGCCATTATTGAAGAAATTATCAAGCCAGTTATTCCAGCAGACATGTTCCATGCCGCAACTAAATTCCACATCAATCCAACGGGTTTGTTTGTGATTGGCGGTCCAGTGGGTGACTGTGGCTTAACAGGTCGTAAAATCATTGTAGATACTTACGGCGGTATGGCACGTCACGGTGGTGGTGCGTTCTCTGGTAAAGATCCATCGAAAGTTGACCGTTCTGCTGCTTATGCAGGGCGCTATGTGGCAAAAAATATTGTTGCAGCTGGCTTGGCAGACAAATGTGAAATTCAGGTGAGCTACGCGATTGGTGTGGCTGAGCCAACTTCGATTTCAATCAATACGTTTAATACTGGAAAAGTAGATGACGAATTGATCGTGGCCTTGGTGCGCGAACACTTCGACCTTCGTCCATTTGGTATTACCCGTATGCTTAACCTGCTTCAACCGATGTATAAGCAAACTGCTGCATACGGCCATTTTGGTCGCGAAGGATCAGATACTGCCTTTACTTGGGAAAAAACAGATAAAGTACAAGTGCTCAAAGATGCATCTGGCCTTTAATTGCTAAGTAATTGATTAAAAAAATGTCCGACACAAGTCGGACATTTTTTTGGTTTTAATTACGCGTTATTGATTCGATTTAGTCGGTTTATCATGATTAAAAATGTCCAGCAAAGTATGCTGATTGGGTGTGTCATCTTGCGCCTGAACATAGAAATGAAAGGTTTTAACCACCATCACTACGGCTAGACAACCCACTAAGCAAAATACCCACCACCCGTAAGGACTACGGATATGATGCGAACCACAGTGAGGACATTCTTTGTCTGTTGATGCAACGACCTTGTCACAACACGCACAACGATATTGATACAGCATGGGCTTCCCCCTGTCTTAGTGCTGATTTATTTTTCTAGTTTCGTTTGCATAATTAAGAACCAAATATGGATCTTTAATTGCATACTATGACAATGTGTACGATATTTCAACAGCAAACGATTTCAATTAAATGACTCAATAGTGCCAAAATTGTTACATTTTTGGTACGGCTAGTGAAAAAAAGTTTCAACTGTTAAAATGTGAAATGTCATGCAGCAAATAACCTCATCATATGGCTCAACTTATTAACAAAGGTGGTTTTCGTGAGCGCGCGAACCGCAGCCGTGGATATCAGCAGTCTGAAAATCGCCAAACTGCGCTCCTTCCCAACAAATATCAACCCAATCACGGTACTGAAGCTTCTAGCCTCACATTAGATCAAGAGACTTCTGATAAAACTGATGACAATAAAAAAGCTGAATGAAAATATCATTCAGCTTTTTTTCAACTCACAAAATCGTTTATTTCTGATCTTTGTGCTCGATTTGTTTCTGATCTGGCTTCACTTCGCGCGCTTCACCATCAATTACATTTGAATCTTGAAATGGAGATCCACCACCCTGCTGATTCTGCATATTTTGCATTTGACGCATGAGATCTTCAAATGGGTTTTGGCCATTCGCTCCGCCAGCACCCCCCATCATGCCACCCATCATTTTGTTTATCATGGCTTCTTGACGCTTAGCGAGCGTTTTCATTAAGGCATTGCGGAAGAATGTTTGCACCCCTGGAATTAAAATCAATAACGCTAAAATATCGGAAATTACACCCGGTATCATCAGTAAAAAACCAGCCATCGCCGTTGCAAGTTTCTTGCTGACCGCTGGATCATTACCAAGCTGACCTGACATCTGCATTTGTTGTAGTTGTGGCATGATGGTGGATGCACTTGAACGTAACATGTTCAAACCAATGAAAAAAGCGATAATAAACCAGAAAAACACGTACCAGCCGCTAATGAACTGAGCAATCCCAATCCATACAGCAATTTCCAGAATCGCGCCAAGAACAACAATAAGAAGTAAATTCATTTAAAACTATGTCTATCTCAAAAAATTAAAGGTTTTATGCAGTATTAAGATCGACTCAAAGAGAATCAAGCTTTTTTCATGCGCTTATGTAAAAATATGGGCATTATTTTATTTTTAAAGTCTTTTATGCCATTAATCATCGGAATTGATCCAGGTTCGCGTTTAACCGGTTATGGAATCATTGAAAAAAATGGAAATGACCTACGTTTTATCGATGCCGGCACGATTCGCACCGAAACCCAAGGAATGCCAGAGCGATTAAAACGAATTTTTGCTGGCGTTGAACGCATTGTAAAGTTTCATGGCCCAACCGAAGCTGCGGTTGAGCAAGTATTTATGGCACAAAACCCCGATTCTGCTTTAAAACTCGGTCAAGCACGCGGCGCTGCGATTGCTGCATTGGTCAATTTAGATCTAGACGTGGCTGAATATACCGCACGTCAGATCAAACAATCGGTGGTTGGATATGGCGCAGCCGACAAAGAGCAAGTGCAAATGATGGTCATGCGTATTTTGAGCTTAACCATCAAACCACAAGCAGATGCTGCGGATGCCTTGGCTGCTGCAATTTGCCATGCCCATGCATCGGGCAATATGAGTAAATTTGCAGTGCTCAATGCACTTGGCGGTATGGCCAGAGGCCGCAGCAGATACAGTAGCCGGCGTCGTTAACATGAAATCTAAGGATTAACAACCTGATAGATCGCATCAAGCATTTGGTGCGCCTGAATCCCTCGTTGGCCCGATTGCGCCAGTCGATCACCTGCCTGTCCGTGTAAAGTCACAATATCCGATAACGAAATATGCGTATCGAGCTGTGCTTTCAGACTGGCAATCATACCTGCCAATACATCTCCCATACCCGCCGTACCCATGCCGGCATTGCCAGTTGTACAGATCCAGAGCTGATCTGGTTCTAAAACAAGACTACCAGCACCTTTGAGTACCCATTGTCCGGAAAATCGCTGATAAAGCTGCTCAATGGCAGTCACGCGATCTTGTTCGATCTCTTTAGCAGAAGTATTTAGTAATCTCGCCGCCTCGCCAGCATGAGGGGTGAGATATACATTTTGTGAAAATGTGAAACTGTGTTCAGCTAAAAACCAGAGTGCATCGGCATCGATGACTAGATGTAATTCAGCGCGTTTCAGTAATACAGGACACCATTTCATAAACTGTTTTTCTGACCATTCATCACGGCCAAGCCCCATACCAAAACAAACCGAATCGATTTGCTGAAGTAAAGTCAGAATTTCATCTGAAGTTAAAGCTTGAATGTCTTTAATCATGATGTTGGGCGCTCGTGCCAAAATAGCAGCATGATGAGTCGCATCACAAACCACAGTCACTTTTCCTGCGCCAGCATGAAAGGCTGCTTCTGCTGCCATAATCACCGCGCCGCCCATATCACGATGGCCACCAACAACCAGTACATGACCATATGTTCCTTTATGTCCAAAGGCTTGGCGCTTAGGCAATATGATCTTGGCAGGCCTTAAAAGTGCGGTCGCCCGCAACGAAACGTCAGGTGGAAGCAAGTCAATCAGTTCAACTTGTCCAGAGAACTCAGAACCTTGCCCTGTATGCAGTCCTATTTTGTGGGCAAGCACGGTATAGGTGATATCGGCTTTAATTGCTATAGGTAAGCACTGCCCCGTATTTGCATTTAAGCCACTAGGTAAATCAATCGCCACTTTAAACCCCGAAAGCTGATTAAAGTGCTTAATCACCGTCTGCCAGTCTGAGTCGAGGTTACGATTTAAACCATGACCAAATAGCGCATCGATATGACAATCATATACATCGGGTACATCGAAAGATGAATGAATATTAAGCTGATACCTACCCGCAGTTTGTACGGCCTGCGCAAGATCTGGAGATTCACCTGCCGGAGCAGCAAAAATAGTAACCTGATAACCCGCTTGCTGAAGATAAGCCGCCAGAAAATAACCATCACCTGCGTTATTACCCATTCCACACCAAACCGCGATTTTACAAATACTTAGGCTATTTTTATGAATGAAATGATCTAATTTATTGCAAATCGACCATGCAACCTGTTGCATAAGCCCGAGCGATGAATTTTGCTTTTGGAACCATCGTTGTTCCCATGCTCGGATCTCTTGGCTGTGATAAACTGCTGCATGCATTTTGAATTCTCCGTTATTTTTTAATTTATGCCACTTGATCAGCCGCATGGCAGCATTCCCCTCACCCAAGATGATCCAGAAGAACTCAAAAGCTGGATTAAATCGCAGGCCTTAGCGCTGGGTTTTTCTGATTGTGTCATCGCTAAACCAGATGCTCAAGACCAAATGCCACGTTTTAAAGAGTATTTAAAACGTGGTTATCATGCCGATATGCATTATCTGGCAGAAAATCTCGATAAGCGTGCCGACCCAACCCTACTGGTGCCGGGCACCAAAAGCATTATTTGTGTGCGCATGAATTATCTGGTAGAAAGCCCCAAGCCTCGATATGTGCCTGATCAACCCAATTCGGCCATTATTGCGCGTTATGCACGCGGGCGCGATTATCATAAGGTCATGCGTGGGCGCCTCAAAACATTGGCTGGAATCATTAAAGCGCGCGTTGGTGAGTTTGAATCACGTCCGTTTGCCGATTCTGCGCCAATTTTTGAAAAATCACTGGCTGAAAGTGCTGGAATGGGCTGGACGGGCAAACACACCCTACTCATTCATAAAAAATCTGGCTCTTTTTTTGTGCTGGGTGAACTATTTACCTCTTTGGAATTGCCCTTTGATCAGCCTGCCACGGCACATTGTGGCTCGTGTACCGCCTGTATTGATATTTGTCCAACCCAAGCGATTGTCGAACCGTATATGCTTGATGCGCGCAAGTGTATTGCGTATTTAACTATTGAATATAAAGGCATCATTGCTGAAGAGTTAAGAGCTGGAATTGGTAATCGTATTTTTGGATGTGACGATTGCCAGCTCATTTGCCCGTGGAACAGTTTCGCAAAAATAGCTTCAATTCCGGACTTCAACCCGCGACATGGATTAGACAATATCTCACTACTTGAAATATGGACATGGGATGAAGCCACATTTTTGGCAAATACTGAAGGCAGCCCCATTCGACGTACGGGTTTCCAGTCATTTAAGCGCAATATTGCGATTGGTTTGGGAAATGCACCCTACTCAGGTGAAATCATCGAGGCCTTAAAAATGGCACGCGAGCAGCATGATGAAATTGTACAAGTTCATATTGATTGGGCAATTGAACAACAATTGAAAAAACAATACCGGATCCATTAAAAAATGATGTTTTTTGCCCTTCGGCTTTGGCACGAATTCTGTATGATTAGGAACTAGTAAATGCAATCATCATGGACTATGACAATGACATTACGTAATGATTGGACTCGTGACGAAATCCAAGCACTCTACGATCAACCTTTTTTAGATTTGGTATTTCAGGCACAACAAGTGCATCGTGAGCATTTTTCTGCCAACACGATTCAAGTAAGTACGTTACTTTCAATCAAAACAGGTAAATGCCCTGAAGATTGTAAATATTGCTCTCAATCTGCACATTATGATTCTAAATTAGAAGCAGAAAAGCGTATTGCCGTTGATAAGGTCATTTTAGAAGCGAAAGCCGCTAAAGAATCAGGCTCTTCACGTTTTTGTATGGGTGCTGCATGGCGTAACCCGCATGAACGCGATATGCCTTATGTGCTTGAAATGGTACGTGAAGTAAAATCACTGGGCCTTGAAACATGTATGACACTCGGTATGCTCAATCAGTCGCAAGCCGAGCGTTTAAAAGATGCAGGCTTAGATTACTACAACCACAACCTCGATACATCACGCGAGTACTATAACAATATTATTAGTACCCGTACCTTTGATGATCGTTTGAACACACTCGATCATGTTCGTGGTGCAGGTATGAAAGTGTGTAGTGGTGGTATTGTGGGCTTGGGCGAACAGAAACAAGACCGAATCGGCTTGTTACATGAGCTTGCGACGCTTCCAATTCATCCTGAATCTGTACCAATTAATATGTTGGTGCCAATTGAAGGCACACCATTGGCTGAAGTCGAAAAATTAGATGTGACTGAATGGATTCGTACCATTGCTGTAGCACGTATTATTATGCCACAGAGTTATATTCGTCTTTCGGCAGGTCGTGAATCTTTGAGTGATTCAGATCAAGCTTTGGCATTTATGGCAGGCGCAAACTCACTATTTTCTGGTGACAAACTTCTCACTACACCAAATGCTGGTGAAGGTAAAGATCAGGTCTTGTTTGCAAAATTAGGCCTTGTTGCAGAAAAACCAAAAGTATCTGTGCGTGCCATGGCTGTCGATGCAATGTCAGCTTAAGTTCAGATAGTAAGGAAAGCCCTCAAGTCATTTGAGGGCTTTTTATATCGATGTCACTAAATTTCCATATTTTGCAGTCAAATACATTCCTTCTCGAATCAGATCTTCACCAAGTGCATGACATACTCTTAATTGGTTCGTTGCTGTATCGTAATGCAGTGAGTCGAAAATATCAGGATGATGAAATAACCAGATAATTGTTTCACTCAGATCTTGCGTTACTACATGGTCGACTTTTGACATTTCGTTTCTTTAAAACATCCAAAAATATTGAAGACTGATCATAATTGTTAATACAGGTAAAATAAAGCATATTACTTGATATCAATTGGCTAAATATATGCCTCTTAAATTTATTTCTTATTTTAAATCATTTGCAAAACAGAAGGTGGAAAACGAGTTTTCCACCTTCTAACTAAATATATTTATATATTTAATTTATTTTATAAAAATTAAAATCAAACACTGTTTGGTTTGAGTGTATAAAAGCTATCTTTCTGCATAGAAAGTAAATTAATAAATTCAGTAATATTACTAATTGACAAAGGGCGGATTCAAACATGAGGTGCGACAGATTTAAAAGCCTGATGATAATCAACTAACTGAACAAATTTCTCCAAGGGCGTATGCCAATCAAGAGCTTTTCTCGGTCTGGTATTGAGTGACATCGATACTTGATTTAAATAATGTTGATCTGCTTGGCTCAAGTCAATCCCTTTTGGAAGATATTGCCTAATCAAGCCATTCATATTCTCGCAAGTCCCTTTTTGCCATGGTGAATGGGGATCACAGAAATAT
>Ga0302349_1000086_pt1 | contig 183811 bp, 173 predicted proteins | sample PhyAR1_FD_202176 | JGI IMG/M metagenome (GOLD analysis project Ga0302349, IMG submission 202176) | Leaf surface microbial communities from alfalfa plants in UC Gill Tract Community Farm, Albany, California, United States - DLSL A.R1... | ecosystem: Host-associated > Plants > Phyllosphere >... | reverse complement strand
GCTTTCTCACAGGAACGCTTGAAGCGACGCAGAGCTACGTCGAACGGCTCGTTTTCACGTACTTTAATTACCGGCATGTGCCTCTCACCTTTGATTAAATCGGTTTGCCGCTGGCATCAACGCCAGCTTATTTCAAAATGGTGCGGAATTTTACTGCAAATGCTGCTGCTTTGTAAAGCACCGCTACCCTTCTTTGCAAGGGACTTTTGTAAGGGGGACGAGTATACACGAACTGGCAAGCCGGGGTGAGCAAAGTTTTACAAGCATGGGCATTCGCCCTACACTGCGCGGTATTGAAAAGAGGTAGAAACCACCATGCGTGTACTGGGTATTGAAACATCCTGTGATGAAACCGGCATCGCCATTTATGACGATGAAAAAGGGCTTTTAGCCAACCAATTGTATAGTCAGGTGAAATTACACGCTGACTACGGCGGCGTGGTGCCGGAGCTTGCCTCCCGCGACCATGTGCGCAAAACCGTACCGCTGATCCAGGCGGCGCTTAAAGAAGCCAACCTGAGCGCGCAAGAGATAGATGCCGTCGCCTATACTGCAGGCCCGGGCCTGGTGGGGGCGTTACTGGTCGGGGCGACCGTTGGTCGTTCGCTGGCGTTTGCCTGGGATGTGCCGGCCGTCGCTGTGCATCATATGGAAGGCCATCTGTTAGCGCCGATGTTAGAAGATAACCCGCCAGCATTCCCCTTTGTGGCGCTGCTGGTGTCCGGCGGTCATACCCAGCTCATCAGCGTGACGGGTATCGGGCATTATGAACTGCTCGGCGAGTCTATTGATGACGCGGCCGGTGAAGCCTTCGATAAAACCGCGAAGCTGCTGGGGCTGGATTATCCGGGCGGGCCAATGCTGTCCAGAATGGCGGCGGCAGGAACAGCAGGGCGCTTTATCTTCCCGCGTCCGATGACCGATCGACCGGGGCTGGATTTCAGCTTCTCAGGTCTGAAAACCTTTGCGGCGAATACCATCCGCAGTAACGGCAACGACGATCAAACCCGTGCAGACATCGCCCGTGCTTTTGAAGATGCCGTGGTAGATACGCTGATGATCAAATGCAAACGCGCGCTGGATCAGACCGGCTTCACGCGTCTGGTGATGGCAGGCGGCGTAAGTGCGAACCGCACGCTGCGCGCAAAGCTGGCCGAGATGATGCAAAAGCGCCGTGGCGAGGTGTTCTATGCCCGTCCGGAATTTTGCACCGATAACGGCGCGATGATCGCCTATGCGGGTATGGTCAGGCTGAAAGCGGGGTCGACGGCGGATCTGAGCGTGACGGTGCGTCCGCGCTGGCCGCTGGCAGAACTGCCTGCGGCATAAATACAAAGGCCGGATACGTTTATCCGGCCTTAAATTATTCTTCGCTGTTATCCCTTTCGCGCTTTTTTCTGAGCTTCGCCCAGATCTTCGTTTCCTGCCTGCGCCACAGTCGCTGAATATTATCGTGATGCCGTAACAGGATCAGACAGGAGAGCATCGCCACCGGGAAGGTGAACTGCGGTTTGAACCACCAGACGTAAAACGGCGCGATAAGCGCGCTGACAATCGCCCCCAGCGATGAGTATCCGCTAAGCAGCACCGTCAACAGCCAGGTCCCCGCCATTACGCCCGTCAAATCCCAGCCAATGGGGGCTATCGCCCCGAACGCGGTGGCAACGCCTTTACCGCCCTGAAAATGAAAGAACACCGGCCAGATATGACCGAGACAGGCGGCGATAGCGATAAGCCCCAGCCAGAACGGCGTAATGCCCAACGCATACGCGCCCCACACAGGCAGCATGCCTTTGAGGACATCAAAGATCAGTACCGTTACAGCTGCACCCTTGCCGCCAATTCGCAGGACGTTGGTCGCTCCGGGATTCCCGGATCCACTTTCGCGGGGGTCAGGCAGACCCGCGATGCGGCAGACCAGAATGGCGCTGGAGATTGAGCCGCAAAGGTACGCGAGGAGGATCATTCCAGGCGCGATTGCACTCATAACGCTGTTCCGTTTTGAAAATGTCGTTTTATTCTCTGCATCTGTGGATAATACGCATAATTTATTGAAAGTGGTATCCAGGTGAGCCAAAAACCAGGCGGGGCGTGATGGACATTGTATTTATAGAGCAACTTTCGGTAATCACCACCATTGGTGTTTACGACTGGGAACAAACGATCGAGCAGAAACTGATGTTCGATATCGAAATGGCGTGGGATAACCAGGCTGCCGCAAAGAGCGATGATGTAAATGACTGTCTGAGCTATGCCGATATCGCCGACACGGTGATCGGTCATGTGGAAGGCCAGCGTTTTGCGCTGGTGGAACGCGTGGCGGAGGAGGTGGCAGCGCTGCTGCTGAGCCGTTTTGCCTCACCGTGGGTACGTATTAAAGTCAGCAAACCGGGGGCGGTGGCACGCGCAGCCAACGTCGGCGTGATCATTGAACGTGGGCATAATCCGAAACAAAACAATTAACTTCATAATTATTAAACCAAATGCCAGTATACCGGTCTGATGTCCGGGCCTGACGCGGCTTCGTTGGTGAGCCGACCGTTTTGTTTACTTTTTAGGGGTTTAATTGATGAGCGATATGCACTCCCTGCTGATTGCAGCGATTTTGGGTGTTGTCGAAGGACTGACTGAGTTTCTGCCGGTTTCCAGTACCGGCCACATGATCATCGTCGGGCATCTGCTTGGGTTTGAAGGCGATACCGCAAAAACGTTTGAGGTGGTGATCCAGCTCGGATCCATTCTCGCCGTGGTGGTGATGTTCTGGCGGCGTCTGTTTGGTCTGATTGGGATCCACTTTGGGCATCCGCCGCACGAGGGAGAGGGCAAAGGGCGCTTAACCTTAATCCATATTCTGCTCGGCATGGTGCCAGCCGTGGTGCTGGGGCTGATTTTCCACGACACCATCAAGTCATTATTCAATCCGATTAACGTCATGTATGCGCTGGTCGTCGGCGGTGTGCTGCTGATCGCTGCTGAATGCCTGAAGCCGAAAGTACCGCGCGCAATGGGTCTGGACGACATGACTTACCGGCAGGCGTTTATTATCGGTTGCTTCCAGTGTCTGGCGCTGTGGCCGGGTTTTTCCCGTTCCGGGGCGACGATTTCCGGCGGTATGCTGATGGGCGTCAGCCGTTATGCTGCTTCTGAGTTTTCCTTCCTGCTGGCGGTGCCGATGATGATGGGCGCCACCGTGCTGGATCTCTATAAAAGTTACCATTTCCTGACGATGGCCGATTTCCCGATGTTTGCCGTAGGCTTTATCACGGCGTTTATTGTCGCGCTGGTGGCAATAAAAACATTCCTGCAAATTATCAAACGTATCTCGTTTATTCCTTTCGCGATTTATCGTTTTATTGTCGCAGGCGCGGTATACCTCGTCTTTATGTAAATACGGTATTAAGAAAGCCCCGCCACCGGCGGGGATTTTTATTTGTCTGGATAATACTTTTCCCGTCCCTTAGCTTTTCTACAAAACCAATTAACTTTACAACGTTAATTATTAGGTTTAAACCAGCCGGGCTTGATAGTCAGGCAAGGTGAGTATTTGGAATTTCAGGGATAAGAAGGTATGACACATGACATTAAATAAAGTAGCCGCAGCGATAATATTCTCCGTCGCGGGATTACCCTCGCTGGCTTGTGCCGCCACGGTAACGGCCAATGATGACACCAACAGTTTTTCCGGTCTCGATTCGACAATGATGATTTCAAAAGATACCGGTTATAGCTGGCAGACGTATACCGACAGCAAACAGAATAACTTTCCCGGTACCAGAGTAGGGATGGTTGCTGCCAACAAACCGCTGGCCATTATTTCACGTCCTTATGATCCAAACAGAACCTATCGCGGCGGCGAAACCGTTCGTTTCCTCGGCTACTACTGGACCGCACAATGGTGGGTCGATCAGGGTATCAGTCCCTCCACCGATCCGGTCTGGAAAAGAGGTGATGCCATTGATCTGAAATATTATGCACAGTATTCATTCACCCCTTATACCGGTCAGAAAGCCAAAGATTTACAGGCAGAGCAAAAAGCAAAATTTGCAGCCCAGCGTAAAGTCGTCGGTTATTTCCCGGAATGGGGGGTCTATGATGCGCATAATAATTTTACGCCGGGTAAAATTGACTATGCCGGTCTCACCCATGTGAATTACGGCTTTGCGGTTATCAAGGATGGCAGAGTGACCACTCATGACAAAGAGCGAGGCCCTGATTTAATGCGGGAGCTCGATCAGAATACTGAAATGGCTGGCGTGTCGCATATGATCTCCATTGGTGGCTGGACAAACTCCGCTGAGGGGGTATTCGAAGCGGCGACAGCGACAGAAGCGGGTACTGAAGAATTAGCGAACAGCATGGTTGCCTACATGCGCGAATGGTCGTTCGATGGTATCGACGTTGACTGGGAATACCCGGATAGCGACGCTGAAAAAGCCCGGTTTACGAAGCTCATTCAGAAACTACGCAGCAAGCTGGATGCAGCAGGTTTGCAGGATGACAAATACTATCAGTTGTCTATTGCGGCAACGACCAACCACAACAATATCAAATATATTAACCCGCAAGTGACCACGCCACTGCTGGATACGATCAACGTGATGGCCTATGACATGCACGGTGCGTTTGATCCCATCACGGGTCACAATGCGCCGCTGTACGCCAACAGCAAAGATGCCGATCGGAAACTCAACTCGTCCTCGACGATGATGGAATACGTCAATACCTGGAAAGTGCCGAAAGAAAAACTGCTGATGGGCATTCCGTACTATGGCCGTGGCTGGGGCAACGTGGCGCCGACCGAAATAGTGAAAGGGTTACCGGGTTTCCTCGTGAGCGGTACGGCAACGGTGAAAGGCGCATGGGATGATGTGGGCCAGTTTACCGGTACTAACCCGTGGTATGTGCTGAAAGAAAAACTGGCGAGCGGTGAATACGCGCGTTACTGGGATGCCGAATCACATGTTCCTTATCTGTACACCAAATGGAAAGGCGAGTTCCTGACCTATGACGATCCGCAGTCTGTGAAGGATAAAGTGAATTATATTCTGCAACAGAATTTGGGCGGCGCGATCGTGTGGGATTTGAGTGGCGATACGCCGGACCACGAGCTGGGTCATATTGTCGATGATATTCTCGGCAATACTCAACCGACACCAGGAAATGACACAACAACGACGTTGTTCAAAGATTCATACTTCAAAGGTGCCAAACTGGCCATTAATGAAGATACCCGGTGCCTGACTAACGTTTACGCCTCTGATAATCGTTCGGCAAATGATACAACGTCTTCAATCAAAGTCGGCGCAGATTCCTTAGGGATCAATATTTTTAGCGACTGCGAATATAAAGGCACCAAAACCATGGTTACCGATACCATGGAGGAAATGCCATCGTGGTTAAATGATAAAGCCTCGTCAGTAAAAGTGATCAAAGCACTTGCCTATAAAGACCCTGACTTTTTTGCAATAGGCCTGGCTATTGATGGCGATATTCCTGCGCTGACGGGATCGGTAAATTTCAACGACGTGATGTCGTCTATTAAAGTCGCGCCTGGTTACTCTGTTCGCCTTTATAGCAATACCGGTTATCAGGGTAAATATATTGACGTGCGCGGCGGCGAAAGCATCGCTAATCTGAGCAGCGTTAACATGAATAACAACGTTTCTTCCATTAGCGTATCGAAAACAAACTGAGTGTTGGCCCTTTTCCAGCCTGAGAAGGGCACGCTCAGGATCCGCTAGGTCGCGTCCGGCAGCATCTCGCCGGACGCGTTTTTCCACGCTTCCACCGCCGCAATGCGCCGACGGGTCAGCTCTTCACGAATGGCCGGGCCGCTAAAACCGGCGTCAATCACTTCTTTATTCGTCACTTGTTGCGCCGCTTTCCAGGCCTCACGCAGCAGGCGGCCCTGGTAATAATCCGTCGCTTCAAAGGTCGTTCTGCCCCGTACATCGGCTTCGCTGGTCAGCGCAATCTGCTCTATGCGCTGTGGCTTGCGCCAGGCGTCGATAGCATCAAACAGCTTAACGATAGTCTGCGGTTTAAGGATGGGCAGGGTGTGGATCAGATCGTGATATTCCGCTACCAGCTTTGCCAGATCGCGCAGCTCGTTGGGCACTTTTAAGCGCGCGCAGAGATTTTCCACCAGCTTCACGCCTGCCGGACCATGGCCGTGATGGCGTGGCCAGAGGTGTTTCGGGGTTAATCCTTTGCCCAGATCGTGACACAGCGTAGCGAAACGCACATCCAGGTCCGGGCTGAGCATCGCCGCCATGGATAAGGTCATCAGCACATGAATGCCGGTGTCGATTTCCGGGTGCCATTTTGCGGGGGCGGGCACGCCAAACAAGATATCGAGTTCCGGAAACAGGACCTTCAGCGCACCGCATTCGCGCAGCACCATAAAATAGACCTGCGGATTACGACTGGCGAGCGCGTTTTCCGTTTCCTTCCACACACGCTCCGGCGTCAGGTGCTCCAGTTCGCCTGCGGCGGTCATGTCGCGCATCAGCGCCATGGTTTCATCGGCGATACGGAAACTCAGGTGCGCATAGCGGGCCGCAAAACGGGCCACGCGCAACACGCGCAAGGGATCTTCATTAAAAGCAGGGGAAACGTGGCGCAGGGTGCGCATACGCAGATCGCTGAGGCCGTTATAGGGATCGATGATCGTGCCGTCATCATCCTGCGCCATCGCGTTAATCGTCAGATCGCGGCGCAGAAGATCCTGTTCCAGCGTCACATCGGGCGCGGCATAGCAGCTAAAGCCGGTATAGCCAAAGCCGGATTTGCGCTCGGTGCGCGCCAGCGCATACTCTTCGTGAGAGGTTGGATGCAGGAATACCGGAAAATCACGGCCTACCTGCTGGTAGCCCGCGTCCAGCATCTCCTGCGGGGTGGCACCGACTACCACCCAGTCTTTATCTTTAACCGGTAGCTTTAACAACGCATCCCGAACTGCACCACCGACCAGATAACTCTTCACACCGCTTCCCCATCGTTACATTCCCGTTAATGATACGTAACTCCGGGGAAGATGGCGAATCGGCGTCAGCTCATCCAGCGGTCTTTGCGTTTCCGGGTGGGGATCATGTGTGGTAATACCAGACCGAGCAGCAGGCCTGCGCCCAGCACGCCACCGCCATACATAAACCACTGCATGATAATCGAGCGCTGTTTGTCATCGATTTGCAGATTAGCGGCATCGACTTTCTTTTGCGCCACAATCAGCTCGTTTTTAAGCTTCTGGTTTTCCTGCTTCAGGCCGTTGATCACGCTGTCACTTTGCGCCACTTTCTGCTGCATTTCAGCCGTGCGCTGGTTCCAGGTGTTATCGATATTCGTCAGTTTATCGGTCAGGGTTTTGACCTGGTTTTCCAGATCCGGTACGCGGGTGCGCAGGCTTGGCGTACTGTTCAGTTCTTTTTGCGGGATCCACGCGGTGCGGCCGCTACTGTCACGCACCTGCGCATAATGGGTATTGTTGTCGGTCTGCAACAGGACAACTTCTTCGCCAGCGTTCAGGGTACCCAGCAGGCGGTAATTATCGCCCGGGCCACTACGTACCCAGGTGTTCAGTTCATCAGAAACGTAACGCTTTTCTTCGGCGTGAGCCACAGTAGTAACGCTAAGTGCGATTAAGGTCAGTCCAATCAGGCGTAATTTTGGCATCAGGCAGTCGTTATTGTCATAAAAAGTGGAACGATAGTAGTGGCATCAGTCTGACGAGGCAAAGCATTCAGCATCAATAAGAATCATCCAGGTCAAAGCGGCCACTTCTGCGAATTTTCAGGCAGCCAAATGTCTCACAGAATGGCAATTTGGCGCAAAATACTATCTACTGACAAACATCAAAGGCGTAAGTTCGCCGAAAAATTTCACTGTTGTGACATAACCATAAGTACAAGACCATGGCTCAAGAAATCGAATTAAAATTTATCGTAAATCCACAAAATGTTGATGCGCTGCGCAGTCACTTGCACACGCTGACCACTGAACACGTTGCGCCGGAAAAATTGCTCAATGTTTACTACGAAACGCCGGATAACTGGCTGCGTGGACATGAGATGGGCCTGCGCATTCGCGGCGTTGGCGAACGCTACGAAATGACCATGAAAATCGCCGGTCAGGTGGTGGGCGGGCTGCATCAGCGCCCGGAATATAACATCGACCTTGAGCGTCCGGAGCTTGATCTGACGCGCTTCCCGGCAGAAGTCTGGCCGGAAGGCGGCTTGCCTGACGATTTAGCCGCCCGCGTCAGCCCGTTGTTCAGCACTGATTTTGAGCGGGAAAAGTGGCTGGTGAATGTAGGTAACAGCCGCATAGAGATCGCGCTGGATCGGGGCGAGGTGAAAGCCGGTGAGTTTCAGGAGCCGATCTGCGAGCTGGAGCTCGAACTGCTGAGCGGCGAACGTGACGATGTGCTGAAGCTCGCGCACCAGCTGGTCACCCAGTCCGGCCTGCGTCAGGGCAGCCTGAGCAAAGCGGCGCGCGGGTATCACCTGGCGGCGGGCAATGCCCCACGCAAGATCAAACCTACCGGTATTCTGCCGGTGGTGCCGAAAACCACCATCGAACAGGGGCTTGAAGCCTCCCTCGAACTGGCGCTGTCGCAGTGGCAGTATCATGAAGAGCTGTGGGTGCGCGGCGAGGCGGCAGCCAAAGAAGAAGTGATGAAGGCCATTACGCTGGTGCGCCATGCGCTGACGCTGTTCGGCGGCATTGTTCCTCGTAAAGCGAGCGCTCACTTACGTGATCTGCTGACCCGCACGGAAGCCACCATTACCTCTGCCGTTTCTGCTGAAACCGCGGTCTACAGCACCGAAACCGCGATGGCGAAACTGGCGCTCACCGAATGGCTGCTGACGCGCGGCTGGCGTCCTTTCCTTGACGCGAAAGGCGAAGCGAAAATCGGTGATTCGTTTAAACGTTTTGCGGATACCCACCTTTCCCGCCACGCCGCTGAACTGAGAACCACCTTCGCGCATCCGCTGGGCGATCGTTACCGCGACCAGTTGCCGCGCCTGTCACGTGACATCGACAGCGTGCTGCTGATGTCCGGTTTTTATAACCAGGCGCAGGCGAAGGCGTGGATTGAGAACTGGCAGGGGCTGCTGCACGCCATCAAAACCGGTCAGCATATTGAAATTGAACATTTCCGTAACGAAGCCAACATGCAGGAACCGTACTGGCTGCACAGCGGAAAACGCTAATTCAGGCAAAGGATCACCTCACGATGATGCCACTCTCCTCATCCTTACAGCAGCACTGGCAGACGGTGATTGAACGCCTGCCCGAACGCACGCTAAGCCCGCAGGCGCAGTCGGTGCTTACGTTCAGTGATTTTGTGTGCGACAGCCTCATTGCGCACCCCGACTGGCTGACTGCGCTTGAGCGGGAACCGGTCAGGGCGGATGAGTGGCAGGGGTATGCCGATCTGTTGCAGACGACGCTGGCCGGGGTACAGGATGAAGCGGGGCTGATGCGCGAGCTGCGTCTGTTTCGCCGCCGCATCATGGTGCGCATCGCCTGGGCGCAGGCGCTGTCGCAGGTTTCCGATGAGGACATATTGCAACAGCTGAGCGTGCTGGCGGAAACGCTGATCGTCGCGGCGCGTGACTGGCTGTATGACGCCTGCTGTCGGGAATGGGGTACGCCGTGCAGTCAGGACGGGCAACCTCAGCCGATGCTGATCCTTGGCATGGGCAAACTCGGCGGCGGTGAGCTGAACTTCTCATCAGACATCGATCTGATTTTCGCCTGGCCGGAAAACGGTGTGACCCGCGGCGGACGGCGTGAGCTGGATAACGCGCAGTTCTTCACCCGGCTAGGGCAGCGGTTGATCAAAGTGCTCGACCAGCCAACGCAGGACGGCTTTGTCTATCGCGTGGATATGCGTCTGCGGCCCTTTGGCGATAGCGGGCCGCTGGTGCTGAGTTTTGCCGCGCTGGAAGATTATTACCAGGAGCAGGGGCGCGACTGGGAGCGTTACGCGATGGTAAAAGCCCGTATCATGGGCGATAACGACGGTTCCTATACCAACGAACTGCGCGCCATGCTGCGGCCCTTTGTTTTCCGCCGCTATATCGATTTCAGCGTGATCCAGTCGCTGCGTAACATGAAGAGCATGATCGCGCGCGAAGTGCGCCGCCGTGGTCTGAAGGACAACATCAAGCTGGGTGCGGGCGGCATTCGTGAAATCGAATTTATCGTGCAGGTGTTCCAGCTGATCCGCGGCGGGCGCGAGCCATCGCTGCAATCCCGCGCGCTGCTGCCGACGCTGACGGCTATCGATCAACTGAACCTGCTGCCGCCCGGCGATGCTGACATCCTGCGTGCGGCCTATCTGTATCTGCGGCGTCTGGAAAACCTGCTGCAAAGCATCAACGATGAACAGACCCAGACCCTGCCGGGTGACGATCTCAACCGTGCGCGGCTGGCATGGGGGATGAATGCGCCGGACTGGGATGCGCTGATGCAAACCCTGGCAACGCACATGGCGGCAGTGCGCCGCGTGTTTAACGAACTGATTGGCGACGATGAATCGGCGTCTCCTGATGAACAGCTGTCTGAGCAGTGGCGCGAGTTGTGGCAGGATGCGTTGCAGGAAGAAGACACCACGCCGGGGCTGGCGCATCTCGCCGATGAGGATCGTCGGCGCGTGGTGGCGCTGATCGCCGATTTTCGTAAAGAACTCGATAAACGCACCATTGGCCCGCGCGGGCGTCAGGTACTCGATCACCTGATGCCGCACCTGCTGAGCGAAGTCTGCTCCCGGGATGATGCGCCGGTGCCGTTATCGCGCCTGACGCCGCTGCTGACCGGCATCGTCACGCGCACGACATATCTCGAGCTGCTGAGCGAATTTCCCGGCGCGCTCAAACACCTGATTTCTCTGTGCGCTGCCTCGCCGATGTTGGCGAGCAAGCTGGCGCGTTATCCGCTGCTGCTGGACGAGCTGCTCGATACCCGCACGCTGTATCAACCGACGGCGACGGATGCCTATCGCGACGAGCTGCGACAGTATCTGCTGCGCGTGCCGGAAGAGGACGAAGAGCAACAGCTGGAGGCGTTACGCCAGTTTAAGCAGGCGCAAATGCTGCGCGTGGCTGCCGGTGACATCGCCGGCACGCTGCCGGTGATGAAAGTGAGCGATCACTTAACCTGGCTGGCGGAAGCGATCATTGATGCCGTCGTGCAGCAGGCGTGGACGCAAATGGTGGCGCGTTACGGGCAACCTACCCATCTTCACGATCGTGAGGGGCGCGGTTTTGCGGTGGTGGGTTATGGCAAACTCGGCGGCTGGGAGCTGGGCTACAGCTCCGATCTCGATCTGGTGTTTTTGCATGACTGTCCGGCAGAAGTGATGACCGACGGCGAGCGGGAAATCGATGGACGTCAGTTCTATCTGCGCCTCGCCCAGCGCATTATGCACCTGTTCAGCACCCGTACTTCGTCGGGCATTCTCTATGAAGTGGATGCCCGTCTGCGCCCGTCCGGCGCGGCGGGCATGCTGGTCACTACCGCAGACGCGTTTGCAGATTATCAGCAGCATGAAGCCTGGACGTGGGAGCATCAGGCACTGGTGCGCGCCCGCGTGGTGTATGGCGATCCATTACTCAAAACCGCGTTCGATACCATTCGCCGCGATGTACTGATGAAGCCGCGGGCAGGGGAAACCCTGCAAAAAGAGGTACGCGAAATGCGTGAGAAAATGCGGGCGCACCTCGGTAATAAACACAAGGATCGTTTTGATCTGAAAGCCGATGAGGGCGGCATTACCGATATTGAGTTTATCACCCAGTATCTGGTGCTGCGCCACGCGTGCGACAAGCCAAAGCTGACGCGCTGGTCCGATAACGTGCGCATCCTTGAACTGCTGGCGCAAAACGACATCATGGATGACAACGAAGCACAGGCGCTGACGCAGGCCTACACTACGCTGCGCGATGAGCTGCATCATCTGGCGTTGCAGGAACAACCCGGTCATGTGCCGTTGTCGTGCTTTAAGGAAGCCCGGCAGCAGGTCAGCGCCAGCTGGCAGAAGTGGCTGGTGGAACCGTGCGCTTAACTGCCAGTGTGGTATTATCGCGCGCAAAATTTTGAAATTGCCTGGAGTCTGGAATGAAAGTAACGCTGCCAGAGTTTGAACGTGCAGGTGTCATGGTGGTCGGTGACGTCATGTTGGATCGCTACTGGTACGGCCCAACCAGCCGTATTTCACCGGAAGCCCCGGTGCCTGTCGTAAAAGTGGATACCATCGAAGAACGTCCAGGCGGCGCGGCGAACGTGGCGATGAACATCGCTTCACTGGGGGCGAACTCGCGTCTTGTGGGCCTGACCGGTATCGACGATGCCGCGCGCGCGCTCAGCAAAACGCTGGCCGACGTTAACGTCAAATGTGACTTCGTTTCCGTTCCCACGCATCCGACCATTACCAAGCTGCGCGTGCTGTCGCGCAACCAGCAGCTGATCCGCCTCGACTTTGAAGAAGGGTTCGAAGGCGTTGATCCGGAGCCGCTGCATGAGCGTATCAGCCAGGCGCTGAACAACATTGGCGCGCTGGTACTGTCCGACTACGCCAAAGGCGCGCTGGCCACAGTTCAGCAGATGATCACCCTCGCGCGTGATGCGGGCGTACCGGTACTTATCGATCCGAAAGGCACCGATTTTGAGCGCTACCGCGGTGCCACGCTGTTGACGCCGAACCTCTCTGAGTTTGAAGCGGTGGCGGGCAAGTGCAAAAGCGAAGAAGAGATCGTCGAGCGCGGCATGAAAATCATCGCCGACTTTGATTTCTCGGCGCTGCTGGTCACGCGCTCCGAGCAGGGCATGACGCTGCTGCAACCGGGTAAAGCACCGCTGCATATGCCGACCCAGGCACAGGAAGTGTACGACGTTACCGGTGCCGGTGATACGGTGATCGGCGTGCTGGCGGCGACGCTGGCGGCAGGCAACACGCTGGAAGAGGCCTGCTATTTTGCCAACGCGGCGGCTGGTGTCGTGGTCGGTAAACTGGGTACCTCGACGGTATCACCTATCGAGCTGGAAAATGCGGTACGCGGACGTTCAGAAACCGGCTTCGGCGTGATGACTGAAGCGGCTCTGAAAGAAGCCGTGGCGGCCGCGCGTAAGCGTGGCGAGAAAGTGGTGATGACCAACGGCGTGTTCGACATTCTGCACGCGGGCCATGTCTCTTATCTGGCCAATGCGCGTAAGCTGGGCGATCGTCTGATCGTGGCGGTTAACAGCGATGCCTCCACTAAACGCCTGAAAGGGGAAACGCGTCCGGTGAACCCGCTTGAACAGCGCATGATTGTGCTGGGCGCGCTGGAAGCTGTGGACTGGGTGGTGCCGTTTGAAGAGGATACACCGCAGCGCCTGATCGCAGGCATTCTGCCGGATCTGCTGGTGAAAGGCGGGGATTACAAGCCTGAACAAATCGCTGGCAGTGAAGAAGTGTGGGCGAATGGTGGCGAAGTGATGGTGCTTAATTTTGAAGATGGGTGTTCAACCACCAACATCATTAAGAAGATCCAGAAAGACAGCCAGTAAGCAGGGTTGCCCGGCAGCGCGAGGCTGACCGGGCAAAATCTATTATTTCTGTACGTCCGTATCGATATCTACCGCATCAACCGGCGGAATGGCCGGAGCCGGCTTCACTTCTTCTGCGGTATGACGCGTTTCCAGATCGCTGATGCGTTGCTCAAGCAGCGCCAGCTTCTCGCGGGTGCGCAGCAGAACCTGCGTCTGTACATCGAATTCTTCACGGCTGACCAGATCGAGACGCGTCAGTTGCGATTGCAGCGTCTGACGGATTTTTTTCTCGACGTCTTCGCCAAATTCGCGAATGCCTTTCGGCATGGACTCGTGAACCTGACGGGCAATCTGTTCAATTTTCTTCGGGTCAATCATAGTCGTTCCCTGTTCGTGTGGGTAATAGCATACATTGTAGCGTGTTAAGCGCAGTGTTAAACCAGATTTGTTTACCACACGGGCATTGCCGCCAATAATCAATAGCGTTATAGTTATTGCGCTTATTCTCAGGGCGGGGCGAAATTCCCCACCGGCGGTAAATCGGCAGGTGTAAACCTTATGCTGAAAGCCCGCGAGCGCTTCAGGTGTAAATCTGAAGGTCAGCAGATCCGGTGTAATTCCGGGGCCGACGGTTAGAGTCCGGATGGGAGAGAGTAACGATCCAGACGGGCAAGACCCGTTCACGTTATTTTTTTGCCGCTATGCGGTACTCCTAAGACTGCCCTGATTCTGGTAACCATAATGTTAATGAGGTTTTTTTACCATGAATCAGACGCTGCTTTCTTCTTTTGGCACTCCTTTTGAACGCATCGAACGTGCGTTAGCCGCACTGCGCGAAGGCCGTGGTGTAATGGTGCTTGACGACGAAGACCGTGAAAACGAAGGCGATATGATTTTCGCCGCCGAAACCATGACTGTTGAACAAATGGCGCTGACGATCCGTCACGGCAGCGGCATCGTATGCCTGTGCCTGACCGACGAACGCCGTAAACAGCTCGATCTGCCGATGATGGTAGAAAACAACACCAGCGCCTTCGGCACCGGTTTTACCGTGACCATCGAAGCCGCGCATGGCGTGACGACTGGCGTATCCGCAGCGGACCGCATCACCACCGTTCGCGCTGCGATTGCCGATGGTGCGAAGCCGTCCGATCTCCACCGTCCGGGCCACGTGTTCCCGCTGCGCGCGCAGCCGGGCGGCGTACTGACCCGTGGCGGCCACACTGAAGCGACCATCGATCTGGTCACGCTGGCCGGTTTCAAACCCGCAGGCGTGCTGTGTGAACTGACCAATGATGATGGCACCATGGCGCGCGCGCCGGAGTGCATTGCCTTTGCGCAGCAACACAATATGGCGGTTGTCACCATTGAAGATCTGGTGGCCTATCGTCGTGAACATGAGCGCAAAGCCAGCTAAGTTATGCCTGTATGCCGTACATCATGTGCGGCATACGTCATTGTCTCCGCCTCACTTCCCGTTCCGCCCGCTCTTGCAATCACTCAGCCGATACCCAGAAACTGTAACAGCACCAGGCTCAGTCCCATCACCGACATGCCGCACAGCACGCCATAGCTGGGGTTATTGTTGGGGTCGATCTCTTTTGCCAGCGGCATCAGTTCGTCCACCGACAGGGCGACCATAATCCCCGCCACTGCCGCCATGATCGCCGCCATCAGCAGCGGTGACAGCAGGCTTCCGAGGATCAGCCACGCCAGCACGCCGCCCAGGATCTCCGCCAGACCCGAGATACCCGCCCAAAAAATCGCGGTGCGTTTAGAGCCGGTGGCAGCATAGACCGGCCCGGCAACCGCCAGACCTTCAGGAATATTGTGCAGCGCCACGGCGAGGGCAATGCCAAAGCCGAGTTCAAGGTTGTTACTCGCCGTCACATAGGTGGCAATGCCTTCCGGAAAGTTGTGCAGGCTGATGCCAAGCGTCAGGAGGATTGCAGTGCGCCGGAGGTTACGCGGCAACGGCTGGCTTTCACTGGCGGGCAGCAAATCCTGCGGGTGGGCATGAGGCAACAGGCGATCGAGCGCAAAGTAGCCGAGCAGGCCGACGATAAACATGCCGTAGCCGAGAACCGGTGGCATATCCGGCGTGGCTAACGCCGCAGGCAGCATCTCCATCAAAGAAATTAACAGCATGATGCCCGCCGCAAAACCGAGCGAAAATGCCAGCACGCGATTGGAGGGTTTTTGACCCATTACGCCGAGGATCGCGCCAATAAAGGTGGCCGCCCCAGCCAGTAAGGTCAGGATCAAGGGAACTGACATTAACTACTCCTTGTGATAATCATTCTCATTTATGTTAATGAGGATTAATGGCGAACGCGAGCGGGTCATTCATCCTTTACGCATTTCTTACATTCAAAATTCCTGATGATCTTCATCACGGTTATCTGCGTTTATCCGCGTCAGAAACAGCGTAAGGTAACCACATATTATTTAGCCGCTTTGTAAGGATATGACCATGTCAGTACCGCGTATGCCAGCACTATTTTTAGGCCACGGCAGCCCGATGAATGTTCTTGAAGATAACATTTACACCCGCGCCTGGCAGTATCTTGGCGAGACGTTGCCGCGTCCAAAAGCCATTGTGGTGATCTCCGCGCACTGGTTTACCCGCGGCACCGGGGTCACGGCCATGGCGGAGCCAAAGACCATTCATGACTTCGGCGGTTTCCCGCAGGCACTGTATGACACGCACTATCCTGCGCCCGGTTCGCCTGAACTGGCCCAGCAGCTGGTGGACCTGCTGGCGCCGGTACCGGTAACGCTGGATCAGGAAGCCTGGGGCTTTGACCACGGTTCCTGGGGCGTGCTGATCAAGATGTACCCGAACGCGGACATCCCGATGGTGCAGCTCAGCCTCGACAGCACCAAATCTGCGGCCTGGCATTATGAATTGGGCCGTAAGCTCGCCACGCTGCGCGATCAGGGCATCATGCTGATCGCCAGTGGCAACGTGGTGCATAACCTGCGCACGGCGCGCTGGCACGGCGAAAGCACGCCTTATCCATGGGCAGTCTCGTTTAACGATTACGTGAAGGATAATCTGACCTGGAAAGGGCCGACGGAGCAGCATCCGCTGGTGAACTACCTCGATCACGAAGGCGGTTCCCTGTCGAACCCGACGCCGGATCACTTCCTGCCTCTGCTCTACGTGCTGGGCGCGTGGGACGGGGAGGAACCGATAACCATTCCGGTGGAAGGGCTGGAAATGGGATCGCTGAGTATGCTGTCGGTACAGATTGGATAAACAAAAAACCCGGTAAGCAGAACGCCACCGGGTTTTATTTATTCCACAAAGATATGCGGATAGAAGCGCGACAGATCCTGAGTGATCAGCGCCCGATCTTCACGAATGCCGATGCCGGCGGGTTGATCGTTGATAAGCCAGCTGCCAATAAGCACGTAGCTGTCGCCGAATTTCGGCAACGGGCAGAACTCCTGCACGATCATGCCTTCTTCGCCATACGGGCCTTCAGCCTGTTCAATGGTTTTGCCGTTTTCGATGATCGACACGTTGGCGCCTTCCCGGGAGAAAATCGGTTTCACCACGTACTTTTCAGGCGTGGGGTGATCGTCTTCGGCAAACCAGGCGGGCAGCAGATTCGGATGATCCGGGAACATCTCCCACAGCATCGGTAACAGAGCCTTATTGGAAATAATGCTTTTCCACGCCGGCTCCAGCCAGCGCACGCCCGCGTCTTCCAGCTTGGTGGAGAACATTTCGCGCAGCATGTATTCCCAGGGATAAAGCTTAAACAGATTGCTGATCACCTGATCCTGCAGATCGCTGAACTGGCCTTTTTCACCGAGACCAATATCTTCGATGAACAGGAATTCAGTGGCGATCCCGGCTTCGGCGGCGCAGTCCTGTAAATATTGCACGGTACCGCGATCTTCCACGGTATCGCGGCAGCAGGCCATGTGCAGCAGGTTAAAACCATACTGGTCACGCAGCTCGCCAAAGCGCTCGATGAGCTTTTCCTGCAGGCTGTTGAACTGATCGCTACCGGCAGGCAGATTGCCAGCCTTAAGCTGATCTTCAAGCCACAGCCACTGGAAAAACGCGGCTTCATACAGCGATGTCGGCGTATCGGCGTTGTTCTCCAGCAGTTTCGGTTCACCCACGCCATCCCACGCCAGATCGAGGCGGGAATAGAGGGATGGCTGTTGCGTCTGCCAGGACTGACGCACAAAGCCCCAGGTATGCTTAGGAATGCGGAATTTGGTCATCAGCGCATCGCTGGCGATCACCTTTTCCACGACCTTCAGGCACATCTGATGCAGCTCTGCCGTCACGTCTTCCAGCTTTTCAACCTGCGCCAGGGTGAGCTTGTAATACGCGTCTTCGCACCAGTAAGGCTCGCCATACATGGTATGGAAATTAAAGCCGTATTCGGTGGCTTTGTCGCGCCAGTCCGGGCGCTCAACAATACTGATTCTTTCCATGCGTATCAGCCGCCCATTGAGCGTGAAGAGGTGCCAGCAGCGCTACGCTGCATGGTGGATTGTTTAGCGACCGATTCGCCAAAGCCGCCACGGGTGACCGTGGCGGTGGTGGCCGGTTTAGGGGCCAGCGCGGTTTTCGGGACGGTGGCCGTACGGCCTGGCTGCGCGGCACCATAGCCTTTGCCAGAGGCATCGGTGTACTGGCCATAAGCCGGGCTGGCCGGGTTACGGGAGGTGAACAGCGGCTGCTGAGCGAAGCCTGCGCCACCGCCCATCATGCGGCCCATCATATAACCCGCCATCAGCGGCATCCAGAAGCTCCCGCTTTGCTGAGTTTGCGCCTGGTTTTCCGGTGCTAAACCCGCCTGAGCAGGGGCTTGCTGACACTGACCTTCGCCAAATTCAGCCACACAGTCTTCGCGCGTGGCGTACTTCGGCGCGGTGCGTTCAGCTTCTTTTTTGGCGTTATTGAAAGCGGTGGTGCATTCCGCGCTTTTACCCGGGTTGGCGCTGGTGCAGTCGTCCGCGTTTTGATACATGGATACCGTTTCGTCACTTTGTTCGCAGCCTGCCAGCATAAACACAGCAGTAACGGCGAAGGCGACCGGCGTCAGGTGGCGTGCGCTCCAGCTTTTGCGGAACGTCGCATGATTAATCGTTTTTGTCCGTTTCATAGATGTCTTCCAGAGCCCAGAGTTACAGCAAGGTGAATAGTGCTCAGGATAGAGGATGAGTGGTTGAAAATGAAGCGCGAACAGACCAGAAGGGGTGTGGAGGGGTGATCTTTACGTTGTCTTACGTTGAAATGGGGGCTGACGCCCCCATTGCACAGATTAACGGCTAAACGGGTTAGCGCCGTTACGGCCATTGCTGGCAGCGGCAGGGGCTTCAGCCGTGGTCGCAGATTGCGTATCCGCGGCGATGTTCTGCACGCGAGCATCCTGCTGTGGGTTTTCCGGTGCCACGGCTTCAGGCGTGGTGGACGTCGGTTTACCCAGCGTGCTGTTCAGCGCCAGCAGATCCTGCTCGTTCAGCGTACCGAGCGCAGATTTGATGTTCAGCTGGTTGATCAGGTAGTTATAACGCGCGCTGGAAAGCTGCTGCTTGGCGTTATACAGCGCCGTGGTGGCATCCAGCACATCCACGATGGTACGCGTACCTACTGAGTAACCTGCTTCGCTCGCATCCAGAGAACTCTGGGCAGAAACCACGGCCTGTTCATAGGCCTTGATGCTGCTGATGGACGCGTTGATATTGTTAAACGAAGAACGGACGTTCTGTACTACGCTGCGGTGTGCGGTTTCAAGCTGCTCGCTGGCACCCACAAAGTTGTACTGCGCCTGTTTCACCTGCGAGTTCACCATTCCGCCCTGATACAGCGGCAGGGAGAAGTTCAGGCCGACTTTGTTCTGGCCGACATTGCTGTCGTCGAACTGGGCGTTATTGGTTTTTGAGCCGCTGTAAGAGGTGTCAGACACGCCGGTAGAAGCGGTTAAACCCAGCGTCGGCAGATGGCCGTCCTGCGCCTGGCGGATTTGCTCACGCGCCAGATCCTGATTCAGACGGGCCTGCAACAGCGACAGGTTGCGGCTTTCCGCTTCCTTCAGCAGCGCGTTTACCGGCTGCGGCTTGTTGGTTTTGAAGCTATCGACGTTCAGTGACGCCAGTTCCGGGTAGTAGTTACCGGTGACCTGACGAAGTTGCTCAACGGCGTTATCCAGATTGTTGCGCGCGGTAACTTCGTTCGCCAGCACGGTGTCGTACTGTGAACGGGCGTTCTGCACGTCGGTAATGGCAACCAGGCCGACGTTAAAGCGCTGGGTAGTCTGATCGAGCTGGCGATAGATCGCCTGTTTCTGCGCTTCGGTATAAGAGAGCGAGTCAATCGCGCTCAACACGTTGAAGTAGGCGGTGGCTGTGTTCAGGATCAGCGTCTGTTGGTCAGTCTGGAAGGTCACATCCTGGATACCAGCGGCTTTTTCCTGCAGCGTCAGTGCACGCCACTTTGACATGTCAAACAGGGTTTGTGTAAGTTGCAAAGAGGCGCTGGTGGCGTTTGAGTTCACACCATTGCTGTCGCGGAAGCCATTGCTGTAGGTGTAATCCGCACCCAAACCCAGCTGTGGCAGTAACGGGCTGCGTGCTTCGTTAATTTTCTCGAATGCAGCATCACGGTCTGCCGCAGACCTGCGCAGCTCCGGGTTGCTTAAACGCGCCTGTTTGTAAACCTGCAACAGGTTTTCTGCCTGGCTCATGGCGCTGAAACCTGCAAGGCTCAGGCCGATTAGGATGGGGAGCAATTTCTTCATTTGCATTCCTTGTTGTGAAGCATGATATAGCGCTGATCAAAGAGTAAAAATAATTGCCGATTCTAGCAGAGACTAGCATGACAAAAGGTTGGCGTTACGTGCCATCTGGCGTTAATTTGCACCAATCTACCACAAGGTACAGTAAACGGCAGTCCTGGTGCCTTGAAATCCACAATTTCATCATTATTTAGGGCGGGATGAATCATGAGTAAAGACAAACCAGTTGCCACGACTTTCACCAAAAATGATGTAGAAATTATTGCACGGGAAACTCTGTACAGTGGTTTTTTTTCGCTCGATTTATACCGTTTTCGCCATCGCCTTTTCAACGGTGAAATGAGCAATGAAGTGCGCCGTGAAATTTTTGAACGCGGGCACGCCGCGGTGTTGCTACCCTATGACCCAGTGCGCGACGAAATCGTGCTGATTGAGCAAATCCGTATCGCCGCCTATGACACCAGCGACACGCCCTGGCTGCTGGAACTGGTCGCCGGTATGATCGAGGAAGGTGAAACCGTTGAGGACGTGGCGCGGCGCGAAGCGGTTGAAGAAGCGGGCCTTGAGGTTGGTCGCACGAAGACATTTATGAGCTACCTGGCAAGCCCAGGGGGCACCAGCGAGCGGTTATCGCTGTTGGTTGGTGAAGTGGATGCCACACAGGCCAAAGGTATACATGGTCTGGTGGACGAAAACGAAGATATTCGTGTTCATGTGGTGAGTCGGGAACAGGCTTATCAGTGGGTAGAAGAGGGGAAAATCGACAACGCAGCGTCTGTCATCGCCCTGCAATGGCTGCAGCTGCATTATGAAGCATTGAGAAAAGAGTGGATAAAATGAAGCGTTACACACCTGACTTCCCTGAGATGATGCGCCTGTGCGAAACCAACTTCGCGCAGTTGCGACGCCTGTTGCCACGTACTGATGCACCCGGCGAAACAGTGAGCTATCAGGTGGCCAATGCGCAATACCGGTTAACGATCACCGAGTCCACCCGCTACACTACGCTGGTGGAAATCGTACAAACGGTTCCGGCGATAAGCTACTGGAGCCTGCCGTCACTGACGGTACGTCTTTATCATGATGCGATGGTCGCTGAAGTGTGTTCAAGTCAGCAGATTTTTCGCTTCAAAGCACGTTATGATTATCCAAACAAAAAGTTGCATCAACGCGACGAAAAGCATCAAATTAATCAGTTTTTAGCCGACTGGCTGCGATACTGTTTAGCACATGGAGCAATGGCGATTCCGGTTTGTTAGCGTCGTGAAACCTAAGGACACCATTTGGAAAGCCTGTTAAATCTGGGGCTGGCTGGTGAGGCCAACATCAGGATCTTACAAATAACCGATACTCACCTGTTTGCTGAGAAGCATGAAACGCTATTAGGCGTGAATACCTGGGAGAGCTATCGGGCGGTGCTGGACGCCATCCACGCCCAACAGCGCGACTGCGATCTTATTGTCGCCACCGGCGATCTGTCGCAGGATCACACGGCTGCGGCCTACCAGCACTTTGCTGATGGCATCGCAAGCTTTGATGCGCCCTGCGTATGGTTACCGGGAAATCATGATTTTCAGCCTGCCATGTACAGCACCCTTGAGGATGCCGGTATTTCGCCGTCAAAACGCGTTTTTGCGGGCGACCACTGGCAAATCCTGCTGCTCGACAGCCAGGTGTTTGGCGTGCCGCACGGTGAGCTGAGCGAGTTTCAGCTCGACTGGCTGGAGCGTAAGCTGGCGGATGCGCCCGATCGCCATACGCTGCTGTTGCTACACCACCATCCGCTGCCCGCGGGGTGTGGTTGGCTGGATCAGCACAGCCTGCGCAATGCGCAGGAGCTGGACAACGTGCTGGTGCGCTACCCGCAGGTCAAGTATCTGTTATGCGGTCATATCCATCAGGAACAAAATCTGGACTGGAACGGCCGTCGGCTGCTCGCCACGCCGTCAACCTGCGTACAGTTTAAGCCGCACTGTTTCAACTTCACGCTGGATAGCGCCGCGCCCGGCTGGCGCTGGCTGGAGCTGTGTGCCGACGGCACGCTGCATACGGAAGTCTGTCGCCTGCAAAGCACGCAGTTCCGTCCTGATACCGCTTCTGAAGGCTACTGATGTCTACGCTTCTTTATTTGCATGGCTTTAACAGTTCGCCGCGTTCGGCGAAAGCCACCCAGTTTCAGCAGTGGCTGGCGCAGCATCACCCGCAAATCAACATGGTGATCCCGCAGTTGCCGCCGTACCCCGGCGATGCGGCGGAGCTACTGGAAACGCTGGTGCTGAGGCATGGCGGTGAACCGCTGGGGATTGTCGGCTCGTCCTTAGGCGGCTATTACGCCACCTGGCTGTCGCAATGCTTTATGCTGCCTGCCGTGGTGGTGAACCCGGCGGTGCGCCCCTTCGAATTACTGCGGGATTTTTTAGGGCAGAACGAGAACCCCTACACCGGTCAGCAATATGTGCTAGAGTCTCGCCATATTTACGATCTAAAAGTCATGCAGATTGACCCGCTTGAAGCGTCGGATTTACTCTGGCTGCTACAGCAAACGGGCGATGAAGTGCTGGATTACCGCCAGGCCGTCGCGTATTACGCGTCATGCCGCCAGACAGTTATTGAAGGCGGGAACCATGCCTTTGTGGGCTTTGACGATCATTTCACACAGATTATCGATTTCCTCGGACTGCATTAAGTCTGTCAGGAAACGATGCGATCACAATCTACGAACAAACCATGACGCAATCCTATAACGCTGATGCCATTGAGGTACTGACCGGGCTTGAGCCGGTTCGCCGCCGTCCGGGGATGTATACCGACACCACCCGCCCTAACCATCTGGGCCAGGAAGTTATTGATAACAGCGTGGATGAAGCGCTGGCAGGTCACGCGAAGCGCGTGGATGTCATTCTGCATGCCGATCAGTCGCTGGAAGTTATCGATGATGGCCGCGGCATGCCGGTGGATATTCACCCGGAAGAGGGCGTTCCGGCAGTGGAACTGATCCTCTGCCGTCTGCACGCGGGCGGTAAATTCTCCAACAAAAACTATCAGTTCTCCGGCGGCCTGCACGGCGTAGGGATCTCCGTCGTCAACGCCCTGTCCCGCCGCGTGGAAGTGAACGTGCGCCGTGACGGCAAAATCTACAACATCGCCTTTGAAAACGGCGAGAAAGTGAAAGAACTGGACGTGACCGGCACCTGCGCGAAGCGCAACACCGGTACCAGCGTTCACTTCTGGCCGGATGAAAGCTTCTTCGACAGCCCGCGTTTCTCGGTTTCACGTTTGACGCACGTGCTGAAAGCCAAGGCGGTCCTCTGCCCTGGCGTGGAAATCACCTTTAAAGATGAAGTGAACGGCAGCGAGCAGCGCTGGTGCTACGCCGACGGCCTTAACGACTATCTTGGCGAAGCGGTAAACGGCCTGCCTACGCTACCGGAAACGCCTTTTGTCGGCAGTTTTGCCGGTGATGTGGAAGCGGTGGACTGGGCGCTGCTGTGGCTGCCGGAAGGCGGCGAGCTGCTGACAGAAAGCTACGTCAACCTCATCCCTACCATGCAGGGCGGGACGCACGTCAACGGCCTGCGTCAGGGGCTGCTGGATGCGATGCGTGAGTTCTGCGAATACCGCAATATTCTGCCGCGCGGCGTGAAGCTGTCGGCGGAAGACATCTGGGATCGCTGCGCTTACGTGCTGTCAGTCAAGATGCAGGATCCGCAGTTCGCCGGGCAGACCAAAGAACGTCTCTCTTCACGTCAGTGCGCCGCTTTTGTCTCCGGCGTGGTGAAGGATGCTTTTACCCTGTGGCTGAACCAGAACGTTCAGTCGGCAGAAATGCTGGCGGAAATGGCGATTTCCAGCGCCCAGCGGCGTATGCGCGCCGCCAAGAAAGTGGTGCGTAAAAAGCTGACCAGCGGCCCGGCACTGCCCGGCAAGCTGGCGGACTGTACCGCGCAGGATCTGAACCGTACCGAACTGTTCCTTGTGGAAGGGGACTCGGCGGGTGGCTCGGCTAAACAGGCGCGCGACCGTGAGTTTCAGGCGATCATGCCGCTGAAAGGTAAGATCCTCAACACCTGGGAAGTCTCGTCGGATGAAGTGCTGGCCTCCCAGGAAGTGCACGACATTTCGGTGGCGATCGGTATCGATCCGGACAGCGAAGATTTAACCCAGCTGCGCTACGGCAAGATCTGTATTCTCGCGGATGCGGATTCCGATGGCCTGCACATCGCCACGCTGCTGTGCGCGCTCTTTGTGAAGCATTTCCGCACCCTGGTCAAGCACGGGCACGTCTATGTGGCGCTGCCACCGCTGTACCGTATCGATCTCGGTAAAGAGGTGTACTACGCGCTGACCGAAGAAGAAAAAGCGGGTGTGCTGGAACAGCTCAAGCGCAAGAAGGGCAAACCGAACGTCCAGCGCTTTAAAGGCCTTGGCGAGATGAACCCGATGCAGCTGCGCGAAACCACGCTCGATCCCAATACGCGCCGCCTGGTGCAGTTGACCATCAGCGACGAAGACGATCAGCGTACTAATGCGATGATGGATATGTTGCTGGCGAAAAAACGCTCCGAAGATCGCCGCAACTGGTTGCAGGAAAAAGGCGACCTCGCCGAACTCGATGGCTAAACAGTAAACCAGAGAGGGGGGGAGCATCGCCCCCTCTTTTTTCATTCCTTTACCAGCTTGAGTTTCATCATAACATTGCGTGTTTCGTTAATAATATTCTTCTTTAAACGCAGGAAAGGAAATACAAACCATAACCACAGAACATATTTTTTATGCTCGTCTGGACTTAGCGTAATGACCGGTGTTTTCAGACGTGCATACTGACTTTTCTTAATTTTTTTTAAAGCAGTTTTATCGATGCTGGAATAAATGAAGCCAGAATTACGATAATTCTCAATATGATAAAAAGCAGGACTGTCAGGTACTCTGGCTATACCAATAGAGAACGGAATTGGCCCGGTAGTTCGCAATACGCCCAACCGCCCGATACCATAGATCCATGGCTTATAATCTTTAATACGTGAAAGCACTTCATCAATAACTGATTTAATCCATGGTGAACGTGCACTAACAGTGATATTCCATTGCTGATATTCGCCATTTTCCAGAAAGCAGAGTTCGTCGTGACGGCCTGTCTGTTTAAGTTGCCCGCAGTCTGTGCTTTGCCAGCTACATAACATGAGTTCACAGTCATCAGGAATAATCTCATTCAGTGGACGTGAGCAGGTGCTTTTTATATCCAGATAGACCCCGCCTTCCACGTACAGCATTAGATAGCGAAAGAAATCGGCCCGCGCTGCGCCGTATTCAGGGTTAATTTTCAACCATGTATTAAGCATTTCGTCGCCATAGTGCTGGAGAATGAAGTCAGTAATATTTGCATTGTCGTAGAATTTATACTCCCAGCCGGCATTCTTTTTTTTTAACTCTTCAATCGAAGCAATAATGCTATCAGGTAAGGCGTTCCAGCCTTTGGTATAAATCTGATGGATTTTTTTTGGTATTATTTTCATAGAGTTCCTTTGAAAAGCATGATTCGAACCCAAGCTATCAATCATTTCATACAAACAAAGAGTTAAAACATCCATTCAGACAAGCGAAGCAGAGGCTTAGTTCCGGAAAGGTATCTTGCTGAAAATAAAATCTTCATCCATCATAGAGGTGATGTGCCCTTCTGCACTGTTACTTCATCCGTAAATTGTCCTGAAGGCAGATGATTTTTACGGTACTGCAATGGCGTTTCGCCAATTCCCTTCTTAAACGCGCTAATGAAGTAGGTCACATCGGAAAAGCCGACCACTGTCGCCACCTCGCTGACGCTCAATGGGCTGTGCAGCAACGCCTCACAGGCTTTGCGCAGGCGGATGGTGTTCAGGTACTGGTGCAGATGCTCTCCGGTTTCCAGATGAAAGCGGCGTGACAGATAACTCCGCGATTTCCCCAACTCCTGCGCCAGCCTGTCGAGACTGAATTTTTGCTGATAGTTCTCCTCCAGCCAGAACATCACCTGCGTCGCCAGACTCTGCCGGTTATCCGACGGCGCAGCGTTATCGTCCGGTAGCATTGAGAACAGACTCAACAGCAGGCAGGCGACCTGCTCCGCATTCAGCGGCGCGCTGGCGGCAAAACGGGCGTACAGGCTGAACAGATTATCAAGATGGGCGTGCTGGGCGGAGGCATCGACGACCAGCGCCGGGCCGCCGCGCGTCGACAGCTTTTGCAGACGTTGCTGATTTTGCGGGAAATCGCGCAAAATTTTCAGTACTGCATGGTGATCGACATGAATAATGGTACGGCGATAACAGTCCTGCGCCTGCTCATCGACCATCACCTTGTGCAGCGTAAAGGGCGGAAAAATAAACAGCCGCCCCGGCCGCATGGTGTACTGCCGGTTATCAACAATGGCGATACCGTAGCCTTCCTCGACATACAGCACTTCAAGACATTGATGCCAGTGATGGTAACGCACCGTGTTCGCAAACAAACGACTGAATGACACGATGGCATCGTTAAGCGTAATTAACTCCAGCCGATCCGACGGCAACATTTCTGACATGGTGCAATAGTTCTCAACTTTTTCCGCGCTAAGTCCATTTATAAACCTATTTTTTAAATTTTCTTAACAGTCAGTTCAAAAGAGTTCTGGTGGTGTGACAAAGGTAACATTTCTGCCTGTCACCCATTCACTATGCTTGTGCCACTTGATTGTGAGAGGCAGAACCATGCTGACGGCGACTACAGAAACCTCAAATACATTGTCTTCCCGTGCAGACGTAGTTGATGCATTAATGACCATGCTCGGCGCGCTGGACCGACAGTTTCCCGCAGGGCGCTCAGGCTTTTCATTAGGCGACACCTGCGCGCATTACGGCGCGGACATTGCGATGATGGAAGGATTATCACGGGCGCTGTGGGGCGTTTTCCCGCTGATGGCGGGCGGCCAGTCCGTGCCGTACAGCGATAAATATCTCACTGCGATTAAACAGGGCACCGATCCGCAGAGCGCCGGATACTGGGGCGATACCGGGCCTTATGACCAGCGACTGGTGGAGATGGCGGCCTACGGGCTGGGGCTTTCGTTGTTGCAGGATAAATTGCTGGAAAGTTTCTCCGCCCGCGAGCGCGACAATCTGCATCGCTGGCTGAACCAGATCACCGACGCGCAAATGCCGGACAGCAACTGGAACTATTTCGCCATTATGGTGCAGTTGGGCTTCAAGCGTGCCGGGCTGCCGTGGGATCGCGGTGCTATTGAGCATCGCTTTGGTTTAATGGAAGCCTATTACCTGGGTGACGGCTGGTACGCCGATGGCCCCGGTCGTCCGAAAGATTATTACATCTCAATGGCGTTTCACTTTTACGGCCTGATCTACGCCACACTCAACGGCGAAGACGATCCCGCCCGCGCGCAGATCCTGCGCGATCGTGCCGCGCAATTTGCGCAGGATTTTATTTATATGTCGGCAGCCGGAGGCGAATCGGTGCCCTTTGGTCGCAGCCTGACCTACCGTTTTGCGATGGTGGCGTTCTGGAGCGGCGTGGCTTTTGCCGGGCTGGAGGTGTTCACGCCAGGCGTGGTGAAGGGCATTATTCTGCGCCATTTACGCTGGTGGCTGAAACAGCCGATTTTTGACCGTGACGGCATTCTGACCCTCGGTTTCGCGTATCCCAACCTGGCATTCTGCGAAGACTACAATTCACCGGGATCGCCCTACTGGGCGCTGAAAGTCTTCCTCATCCTGGCGCTGCCTGCGGAGCATCCGTTCTGGCTGGCGGAGGAGTTGCCGTTACCTGCGCTGGCCGATAAGCGTGCCATTCCCCATGCGCAGCAGATCCTTGTGCACAGCGAGCATTCACAGCATGTGTACATGCTCACCTCCGGGCAACTGGAGCTGAACAACTATGTGAATACCGAGGCCAAATACACCAAGTTTGCCTACTCCAGCCGTTTTGGTTTCACCATCGAACGCGGACGCTACGGCATTAAGCACGCCGCCTGTGATTCCATGCTGTTGCTGTCGGAAGGGGATAACTACTGGCGTGGCCGCCGTGAGTGTGACGAGGTGGTGGTGCATGACGATCATATTTTTTCCCGCTGGTCGCCCTGGCATGACGTCCACATCGCCAGCTGGCTTATTCCCTGCGGCGAATGGCACGTGCGCCTCCATCAGATCAACACCGCCCGCCGTTTAAACAGCACCGAAGGCGGATTCGCGGTGATGAAAGCGGAGCCGCAAATGCGGCCTGACGGCTGCCGGGTACAGGCCCGTAACGGCGACAGCGCGATCCTCTCTTTGCCCGTCGGTATAACCCGTGAGGCGGACTGCGTTATTACGCCGCCGAACAGCAGCGTAATGTTCGCTGAATGCGCCGCCATTCCGGTGCTGACCGGCGAGCTGGCACCGGGTCAGCACTGGCTGTGCTGCGCGGTACGCGCAGGTGCGCATCAGGATGAATGGCTAAGCACCGCCCCTGTAGTCCTGCGTGAAGACAATACCTTTATCGTGCGCCATCCGGCGGCGGAAAACCGTATCACCATCACGTTATAAACAGCGGGCGTCAGCCCGCCATAACAATCAACCTCTGTATCTGCATGCTTTCGTCGAGGATAGTATGGCTAAAATATCAACCACCAATCGGTCTGGATATTACAAGATCAGTAGCTTTATCTTTCTTTATTTCTTTACCTGGTCGGCCAGTATTGGCTTGCTGGCAATCTGGCTGGGACAAAAAGCGAATTTAAGCGGCACCGTCATCGGGACCGTGTTCGCGGTAAACGGCATATTTTCGGTGATCCTTAAACCGATTTACGGCTATATTCTCGATAAAATCGGCATGAGTAAATACCTGCTCTATTTTGTCGTGGCAATGTCGGCATTAATGGCGCCGTTCTTTATTTATGTCTACCAGCCGCTGTTAATGTCCAACACCATGCTGGGGATTATTGTCGGGGCGATCTATTTAAGCTTTGCCTGGTATGCGGGCGTGGCGGCCTGTGAATCCTATACCGATCGCTACAGTCGTCTGAACGGCATGGAGTTCGGCCAGATCCGCATGTGGGGATCGCTGGGCTGGGCGGTGGCGTCATCGTTCTCCGGCCTGCTGTTTAACCTTTCACCCGCGTATAACTTTATGCTCGGCAGCGTGGCTTCCATCGTCATGCTGGTCGTGCTGTTCAGCCTGAAAGTGGACACCCGCACGGCACACGCCAGCGAGGTGCTGACCAAAGAAAAAATTGCGCCGGCTGACGTTTATGCGCTGCTGAAAAGCCGTAAATTCTGGGCCTTCTGCCTGTATGTAGCGGGCGTGGCATGGATGATGTTTATCGCCGAGCAGCAATTCTCCCGCTACTTCGTCACTTTCTTTGATGATGTGCATCAGGGCAACGCTATCTTCGGTTATCTCGGTACCGTGCAGTCCGGGATGGAATTCATCATGTATATGGTGATCCCGCTGTTCGTGAATTATGTGGGTGCCAAGAAAGGGTTATTAATTGTCGGATTACTGGTAGGCGCACGCTTGATTATCTCCGGTGTCTGCGATTCCCATCTGCTTATTTCCGTCCTCAAACCGCTGTATGGTCTGGAAATCTGTCTGCTGCTGGTGTCGGTATTTAAATATATCGCCGAACATTTCGATAAACGTGTTAACGCCACCATGTATTTACTGGGTTATCAGGCGATGCTGTATGTCGGTAATGTCGTGGTTTCTTCGCCGGCGGGGCTGATGTATGACCGTATCGGCTTCGAGCAGACCTATATCATCATGGGATCGATTGCCCTGTTCTTTACCTTTGTTTCCGCTTTCACGCTGTCCGCCTGCCAGAGCAAAATGCGCCCCAGCGCGCCGCTGGACGTGGCCGGAAATAACGCATCACGCTAATCCCTGAAGCGGGATGACGTTATCCCGCCGTAGTCAGTCAAAAGGAACCGAAAGATGTTAAATAATATCGTTGAAGAACCGTTACGTGAATTCCCTGAGCCGACACTGGATCGCCATGCGTTCAGCGATGACATGGCCTCGGCACGTAACCATGTTCTGACGCTGATCCGCCGTCATTTAATCGAGTTCGGTGATAAATTTCCCGCAGAGGCGGCGGTGGACGGGCGCTATCCGCTGACGGAAAACGTCGAGTGGACCACCAGCTTCTGGACGGGGCAGCTGTGGCTGGCATGGGAGATGAGCGGCGACGAGGTTTTCCGTGAGATGGCGGAAAAGCACGTCCGCTCGTTCGGCGCGCGCATTGCCGGTCGTCACGACACCAATACCCATGATCTCGGTTTTCTCTACACGCTCTCCTGCGTAGCGGCATGGCGTCTGACCGGAAATCGTGATGCGCGCGGTTTCTCGCTGCTGGCGGCTGAAGCGCTGCTGGAGCGTTTTCATCCGCGGGCGAAAATCATCCAGGCGTGGGGTGATCTGAAAGATCCGGCGCAGGCCGGGCGCATGATCATCGACTGCACCATGAACCTGCCGCTGCTCTATTGGGCGACGGAGCAGACCGCCGATCCGCGCTTCGCTGACGCCGCGAAAGCCCACGTTCAGCAGTCGGCGACCTATTTAATCCGCCCTGATGCCTCTACCTACCACACCTACTACATGGACGTGGAAACCGGCGCGCCGCGCTACGGCAACACCCAGCAGGGTTATGCCGACGACTCCTGCTGGTCGCGGGGTCAGGCGTGGGGGATTTACGGTTTCCTGCTCAGCTATATCTATACCGGCGACCGCGACATGATCGCGCTCTCCAAACGGCTGGCGAACTACTTCCTTAACCGTCTGCCGGAAGATTATGTCTGCCACTGGGATCTGGCGCTGCTCGGCACCGATGCGCTGCGGGATTCGTCGTCGGCGGCGATTGCCGTGTGCGGCTTACTGGAGCTGGTGAAGCACCTGCCGGTGACCGATCCGGATCGCGCGCGCTATCAGCAGTGGGCGGAAGGGATCATGTCATCGCTGACGAAGCACTATCTGGCGGGCAGCGACGAGGCGTGCAACGGTCTGCTGAAACATTCCGTTTATCATCTTGCCAGTAATAAAGGGGTGGATGAGTGCAGCAGCTGGGGGGATTATTTCTACGTGGAAGCGTTAATGCGTGTGACGCAAAGCTGGAAGCTGTACTGGTGATTTCTCCTCACCCGAACCCTCTCCCATTGGGAGAGGGATCAGACCCTTTTCACCCTCTTCACGGGAAGCGGGCCAGGGGTAGGGGTAATTACACGCCCTGCTCAAGAATACGAATATGGGTTTCCAGCACGTCGCCTTTCACCGCGTCGCTCCACGCCTTCATATGCGCGGTTTGCAGATGCGCCTCAAGATGCGCGACGGTTTCCCACTGTTCCACCATCATAATGGAATCCGGGTTAGTGCTCTGGAAGCTCACGCCGGCAGCGTGATCCACCATCGGCGCATAGCCGTGGCAGCCTTCTTCTTTCAGTACGGTCGGGATAATCTTCGCGAATTCGTCGAGCACCGCCTGGCGGTGGTGTTGGCCAGGACGGGTACGAATTTCAGCAATCACAGTTAACATGGTTTAACTCCTTCTAAATTCCATCCCACAGTTAAGCAAAAATTTCCGCAAGATGCTTGCGATATTCTGCGATATAACGCGGCACGTCCGGCATTTTGATCACGTCGTTGGTGATAAAGGTCGGCAGCGGCTCAAGGCCAAGGAACTGATTCGCTTTGTGGAACGGCAGGTAAACGCCGTCAACGCCAACGCCATGGAAGAACTGCTCTTTATCCGTGAAGGCTTCCAGCGGCGCGTTCCAGGTCAGCGACAGCATATAAGTTTTGCCCTGCAGCAGGCCGCCGGAACCGTATTTTTTCGCGCCGTCAGAGCGGGTGCGGCCATCGCTGGCATACAGGGAGCCGTGGCCTTCAGTGAACACATCATCAATGTATTTTTTCACCGTCCAGGGCGCACCCATCCACCAGCCCGGCATCTGCCAGATAATGGTGTCGGCCCACAGGAAGTTCTGCACTTCGGCTTTGATGTCGTAATCGCTGTCGGCACGCACGACGCGAACATCATGTCCGGCGTCACGCAGAAAACCTTGCGCGACCTCGGTCAGGGTGTCATTCAGCTGGCCTTTAGAGTGGGCGAAGGCTTTCGCACCGTTAACAATCAGAATGTTGCTCATTATTAATCCTCGAATAATTGCGTTTGACGGCAATTTTACCCGTAACGACGGGACGGTGAAATGAGCAAAATGTGCAAAGTCTTTTGCTGCTGGCGCAATAATCCTTACCAGCTGATGTCGGCGGCGAAGCCGGTTGGCGTGATCTGACGGAAATGCACCTTCATTTGATGCAGCGCCGCGATGCGCCGCACGATGGACAATCCCAGCCCGCTGCCGGTTTCTTCCTGACCCGGCGGACGATAAAAACGCTCACCGATACGCGCCAGCGCCTCCGCGCTCACGCCGGGGCCATTATCCTGTACGCTAAAACCGCGCGCGCTCAGCACCACATCCACTTGCGATCCTGGCGGACAGTAGCGGATGGCGTTCTCCAGCAAATTGCGCACCAGCAGTTGCAGCAACAGTTGATGCCCGCAAAAAGTGACGTTTTCGGCGTGCGTTTCCAGCCGCACATCAATGCCCGCTCGCTGCGCGCCGGACCACGCCTCCATGATGGCGCTTTGCAGCAGATCTGCCATCGGGATCGGGGCCGGTTCCTCCAGCCCGTTCAGCGAATCGAGGCGCGACAGGGTGAGCAGTTGCTCAACCAGCCGCGACGCGCGATCGATCCCCTGGCGCAGATTGCTCAGGGCGTGATCCAGCGAGGCCGGATCGTCCTGTGAAAGTTGCGCCACCTCGGTCTGTACCTTCAGCGCCGCCAGCGGGCTGCGTAACTCATGGGCCGCGTCAGAGGTAAAGCGCCTTTCCCGGGACATAAATTCATGAATGCGCGTAAACAGCTGGTTCAGCTCATCGACCATCGGGCGTACTTCCTGCGGTGTGCCGTCCACCGGCAGCGGCGTGGTGGCGTCCGGCTTACGCTGATGCAACAGCCGGGCGATACGCCGCAGCGGTGACAGCTCGCGGCTGACCAGCCAGACCAGAAACAGCATCATCACCGGCAGCGCCACCAGCCAGGGCGTCAGCTGCGACATAACGATCTCCAGCGCCAGATCCTCGCGGTACTCTTTTTCTTGCCCGACCGCGATCCGCCGTTCGCCATCTTCGGTGGTCAGCCACAGCACGCGCCATTCGTCGCCATCGACACGCGTATCCTGAAAACCGTCCTGCCGGTAGTCATAATTTAGCTCGGTGCCGTTATCGCCGTCGTTGAGCAGCCGCTTACCGTCGCGGGAGAAAATGGCAAACGCCAGCACGTCATCATCCAGCCTGCCGTGATGATGGCGCACCAGCTTTTTACTTTCCGGCAGCGTCTGCGCCGGACGCATCTCGCCGGGATCGAGCACGCTTAAGCGTTTTGCCAGCAGCATTTGCTGGGTATCAAACAGTTTATCCAGGGAGTGTCGCGTTTCATGCCACGCCGCCAGGCAGGCGCAGCCCCATGCCACCAGCGCCAGCACAATAAATCCGCCGGTAAGCCTTAAGCGCAGACTGCGGGTAAGGATCTTAATCATGCGTCTCCCAACGAATAGCCGATACCGTGCACGGTGCGGATAAAATGGCTGCCCAGCTTGCGGCGCAGATGGTGGATATGTACATCCAGCGCACCACGGGAGACGTCATCGTCCCAGTTATAGAGTTTTTCTTCGATAAGCGAGCGGGGCAGAACGCGCCCTGGATTACGCATAAACAGCGCCAGCAGCGCAAAAGTTTTAGGCTGCAACACCAGCGGTTCACCCGCCAGCGTGGCGGTGAGTTTGAGCGGATCGAGCGTTACGTCGCCGTGAGTGAGCGTTGCCTCCACGCCGCCATGATGCCGTCGGGTTAAGGCTTCAAGACGGGCAGCAACTTCTATAAGCGCAAAGGGTTTGCAGAGATAGTCATCTGCGCCCAGCCGTAGCCCTTCCACCCGCTGCTCCAGCGCATCCCGGGCGGTGAGGATCAGCACCGGATGCTGGTGGCCGTCGCGTCGCCACGCTTTCAAAATATCAAGTCCATCCATGCCCGGCAGGCTGAGATCGAGTACCACGGCGTCGTAAGGGGCCTGGCTCAGCGCCTGCATACCCAGCTTTCCGTCGGTAAACCAGTCGGGCGTCATGCCCAGTTTACTCAGTCCCGCTTTCAGCCCGTCACCGATCAGCCTGTCATCCTCAATCAGCAGTATGCGCATACTGTCTCCTCCGTGGTTATGCTGGCAGTTAATACCCGCTGGCTGCGGCCTTGTACAGGGAAAGTTACCGGGAAGTTTACCCTTACGGCATTATCGCCAGAAAAAGTGAAAAAATTCCCGCCTGTTAAGAACCCGCTAAGATCTGCGGTGTTAACTGATGCTGAAGGTTACCCATCCACAAGGAGAATACGTGATGAAAAAGACCGCCGCGCTGTTAACTGTCCTGATTTTTGCTTCTGCTCCCGCACTGGCGATGCACACCGGCATGACTGAACATGAAACGGGTGAAACGCGTCATACGGGGCAGGGAAATACCGCCACCGGAAAGGTGGGCCATGCCGGTCATGGTCACTGGGGCGACAACACCACCGCACCGCAACCTGAAGCGTCAACCCGCACGTCAGCCCCGGGCAGTAACCCGTAATTTTTCAGCCAGGCCTGTCTTTGCAGGCCTGTTATAGTTACTTATTGTTAGTCATCCGCAAGGGAGAATCATCATGAAAAACATCGCTATGCTTTTTACCGTTCTGGCACTGGCCTCGGCTCCGGCGCTCGCTGCTCCGCAAGGCGGTTTCCAGGCGTCTGACACCGCTGCCCCGGCGCAAAACAGCGGCGGCTTTGCAGGCCCGTCGGGCACCAAAACCACGGCTGAAAAAGCGAAGTCTTTATCCGATGATGCCTGGGTCACGCTGACGGGTAAAATTGAACAGCGTACCGGCGGCGACAACTATTTGTTCCGCGATGAATCCGGCACCATCGATGTTGAAATTGATGATAAACGCTGGAATGGGCAGACCGTGACCCCGCAGGATATCGTTGAAATTCAGGGGAAAGTCGATAAAGACTGGAATTCCGCTGAAATCGAAGTGAAGAAAATCACCAAAATCAGTAAGTAACTGACATCGGGCCGGGAAACCGGCCTCTATTTCATCCCTCACCATCGCCTTTCGATCTCCCCCGACAAAAACCGCCCGGTGCGCTAAAGTTATCGCGCAGCACAATGACTCATTGCCTTATATAAGGTAGTATCTGCGGCATTATCGCCGCCGGACAGGCGGGCGCACACGTTTGAGGAACATCGATTAATGAGCGATATGGCAGAGCGCCTTGCGCTGCATGAATTCACGGAAAACGCCTACTTAAACTATTCCATGTACGTCATCATGGATCGGGCGCTGCCGTTTATTGGTGATGGCCTGAAACCCGTTCAGCGCCGCATCGTGTATGCGATGTCAGAGCTCGGCCTTAACAACAGCGCCAAATTCAAAAAGTCGGCCCGTACCGTAGGTGACGTGCTGGGTAAATATCACCCGCACGGCGACAGCGCCTGCTACGAAGCCATGGTGCTGATGGCGCAGCCGTTCTCTTACCGCTATCCGCTGGTGGACGGCCAGGGCAACTGGGGCGCGCCGGACGATCCGAAGTCCTTCGCCGCCATGCGTTATACCGAATCCCGTCTCTCTAAATATGCCGAGCTGCTGCTGGGCGAACTGGGGCAGGGTACGGTGGAGTGGCAGCCGAACTTTGACGGCACCATGCAGGAGCCGAAAATGCTGCCTGCGCGTCTGCCGAATATTCTGCTGAACGGCACCACTGGCATCGCGGTCGGTATGGCGACGGACATTCCGCCGCATAACCTGCGCGAAGTGGCGAAAGCGGCGATCACGCTGATCGAACAGCCGAAAACCACGCTCGATGAGCTGCTGGATATTGTGCAGGGGCCGGATTACCCGACCGAAGCGGAAATCATCACCTCGCGGGCGGAAATCCGCAAAATCTACCAGAACGGGCGCGGCTCGGTGCGTATGCGCGCGATCTGGAAAAAAGAAGACGGTGCCGTGGTGATCACCGCGCTGCCGCATCAGGTTTCCGGCGCGCGCGTGCTGGAACAAATCGCCGCCCAGATGCGCAACAAAAAACTGCCGATGGTCGACGACCTGCGCGATGAATCCGATCACGAAAACCCGACGCGTCTGGTGGTTGTGCCACGCTCGAACCGGGTGGATATGGATCAGGTGATGAACCACCTGTTCGCCACCACCGATCTGGAAAAAAGCTATCGCATTAACCTGAACATGATCGGGCTGGACGGGCGTCCGTCGGTGAAAAACCTGCTGGAGATCCTCTCCGAGTGGCTGGTCTTCCGCCGCGATACCGTGCGTCGCCGTCTGAATCATCGCCTGGAAAAAGTGCTCAAGCGCCTGCATATCCTCGAAGGTTTGCTGGTGGCGTTCCTCAACATTGATGAAGTGATTGAGATCATCCGCACCGAGGACGAGCCGAAGCCGGCGCTGATGTCGAAGTTTGGCATCAGCGAAACCCAGGCCGAAGCGATCCTGGAGCTGAAATTACGTCACCTCGCGAAGCTCGAAGAAGTGAAAATCCGCGGTGAGCAGGCCGAGCTTGAGAAAGAGCGCGACCAGCTGCAGGGCATTCTCGCTTCCGAGCGCAAAATGAGTAACCTGCTGAAGAAAGAACTGCAGGCCGATGCCGACGCCTTTGGCGACGATCGCCGCTCGCCGCTGCACGAACGTGAAGAAGCGAAGGCGATGAGCGAGCACGACATGCTGCCGTCCGAGCCGGTGACCATTGTGCTGTCCCAGTCTGGCTGGGTGCGCAGCGCCAAAGGTCACGACATCGACGCACAGGGGCTGAGCTACAAAGCGGGCGATGGCTGGAAAGCCTCCGTCAAAGGCAAGAGCAACCAGCCGGTGGTGTTTATTGATACCACCGGACGCAGCTACGCTATCGATCCGATCACGCTGCCTTCTGCGCGCGGGCAGGGCGAGCCGCTGACCGGCAAACTGACGCTGCCGCCGGGCGCGTCCGTGGAACATATGGTGATGGCGGGCGAAGAGCAGAAACTGCTGATGGCGTCGGACGCGGGCTACGGCTTCGTCTGTACCTTCAACGATCTGATCGCTCGTAACCGCGCCGGTAAAGCGCTGATCACCCTGCCGGAAAACGCCCGTGTGATGCCGCCGCTGGAAATCGTCGACGACAGCGATATGCTGCTGGCGATCACCGCCGCCGGACGCATGCTGATGTTCCCGGTCAGCGATTTGCCGCAGTTGTCAAAAGGCAAGGGTAATAAGATCATCAGCATTCCGTCGGCAGAGGCCGCGAAAGGCGAAGACAGCCTCGCGCACCTGTATCTGCTGCCGCCGCAAAGTACGCTGACCATCCACGTGGGCAAACGCAAAATCAAACTGCGTCCGGAAGAGTTGCAGAAAGTGCACGGTGAGCGCGGACGTCGCGGCACGCTGATGCGCGGCCTGCAACGCATCGACCGCGTGGAGATTGACTCGCCGCATCGCGCAAGCCCTGGCGACAGCGAAGAGTAATCACGGTATTACCGTCCCCCTTTTCTGACGGGGGACGTCAGTTAACATTTCCCGAATGGCTGGATGTCCGGGCATAAGAGGTAACAATGCTGTTTATTATTCGATCTATTATTATTGTGGTTTACAGCATTCTGCTGTCTATTTTTGGCTGTATTTACTGTCTGTTCAGTCCACGAAATCCGAAGCACGTCGCCACTTTTGGCCATATGTTTGGTCGCCTTGCACCGGCGCTTGGCCTGAAGGTGGAAACCCGCGTGCCGTCGAATGCCGCTGAGTTTGGCAATGCCATTTATATCTGTAATCACCAAAATAATTACGATATGGTCACCGCCTCCAGCATCGTGCAGCCGCCGACCGTTACCGTGGGCAAAAAAAGCCTTATCTGGATCCCCTTCTTCGGCCTGCTGTACTGGCTTACCGGTAACCTGCTGATCGATCGCAATAACCGCGCCAAAGCACACGGTACAATCGCCCAGGTGGTGAAGAACATTCAGAAGCGTAATATCTCAATCTGGATGTTCCCGGAAGGCACCCGCAGCCGTGGCCGTGGCCTGCTGCCGTTCAAAACCGGCGCATTTCATGCCGCCATTGCTGCCGGCGTGCCAGTGATCCCGGTGTGCGTGTCCACCACCTCGAATAAAATCAGCCTCAACCGCTGGAATAACGGTCATGTGATCGTCGAGATGATGCAGCCTGTGGATACCACTAAGTTTGGTAAAGACCAGGTGCGTGAACTGGCAGTACACTGCCGGGCATTAATGGAAAATAAAATCGCCGAGCTTGACCAGGAAGTCGCCGCGCGTAATGCCGCCGGAAAGCGTTAATTTTCTCTCGTATTAAAAGTCAGTTTTACATGGAGCAGATATGTCACTCAGTCGGCGTCAGTTTATTCAGGCATCCGGGGTTGCGCTTTGTGCCGGAGCGGTGCCGCTGAGGGCCAACGCTGCCGGGCAGCAACTGCCGTTGCCTATTCCCCCGCTACTGGAATCCCGCCGCGGCCAGCCGCTGTTTCTGACGCTTCAGCGCACCCACTGGTCCTTTACCCAGGGGACCCGTGCGCCGGTGTGGGGGATCAACGGTCGCTATCTGGGGCCGACGATCCGCGTCTGGAACGGCGACGACGTGAAGCTGATCTACAGCAATCGCATGACGGAAAACGTCGCCATGACCGTGAGCGGCCTGCAGGTGCCTGGCCCGCTGATGGGCGGTCCGGCGCGTATGATGTCCCCCAACGCCGACTGGGCACCGGTACTGCCGGTACGCCAGAACGCCGCCACCCTCTGGTATCACGCCAACACCCCAAACCGCACCGCCGAGCAGGTGTATAACGGACTGGCGGGGCTGTGGCTGGTGGAAGATGACGTAAGCAAATCTCTGCCGATCCCGAACCATTACGGCGTTGACGATATTCCGGTCATTATTCAGGACAAGCGTCTGGATAACTTTGGCACGCCGGAATACAGCGAGCCGGGCAGTGGCGGCTTTGTCGGCGATACGCTGCTGGCGAACGGTGTGCAGGGGCCGTATGTCGAAGTGTCCCGCGGCTGGGTGCGTCTGCGTCTGCTGAATGCTTCTAATGCGCGGCGTTATCAGCTCCAGATGAGCGATGGCCGCCCGCTGCATGTTATTTCTGGCGATCAGGGCTTTCTGCCTGCGCCGGTGTCGGTGAAACAGCTGTCGCTGGCACCCGGCGAGCGCCGGGAGATCCTGGTGGACATGACCAACGGCGATGAAGTGTCGATTACCTGCGGGGAAGCGGCGAGCATTGTCGATCGTATTCGCGGCTTCTTTGAGCCGTCGAGTATTCTGATCTCCACGCTGGTGTTGACGCTGCGCCCGACCGGCCTGTTGCCGCTGGTTACCGACAGTCTGCCGATGCGCCTGTTGCCGAGCGAACTGCTGACCGGCACGCCGGTGCGCAGCCGTGATATCAGCCTCGGTGACGATCCGGGTATCAATGGTCAGCTGTGGGACATTCAGCGTCTGGATATTACTGCCCAGCAGGGCACCTGGGAGCGCTGGACGGTGCGCGCCGATACGCCGCAGGCATTCCATATCGAAGGCGTCAGTTTCCAGATCCGCAACGTCAACGGTGCCATTCCGTTCCCGGAAGATCGCGGCATGAAAGACACCGTGTGGGTGGATGGTCAGGTGGAACTGCTGGTGTACTTCGGGCAGCCGTCATGGCCGCATTTCCCCTTCCAGTACTACAGCCAGACGCTGGAGATGGCGGATCGCGGCTCCATCGGGCAACTGCTGGTTAATCCTGCTCCCTGATTTTTCCCCTCACCCTAACCCTCTCCCCTGGGAGAGGGCACGGAGTTGTGCTCCCCCTCTCCCTTAGGGAGAGGGCCGGGGTGAGGGGATAAATGAGGGTGATTTTTAAACAATAAACCTTCATTAAATCCGGTATTACAGCGTATAATCCCCGCCCTTCGAATTCGATAACTACCCCCCGGAAGCATTATGAGCGCTATTTCCCTGATCCAGCCGGATCGCGACCTCTTTTCATGGCCGCAATACTGGGCGGCCTGCTTTGGCCCCGCACCCTTTTTGCCCATGTCACGTGAGGAAATGGATCAACTTGGCTGGGACAGCTGCGACATCATTCTGGTTACCGGGGATGCGTATGTCGATCACCCGAGTTTCGGCATGGCGATCTGTGGACGTATGCTGGAAGCACAGGGCTTTCGCGTGGGGATCATCGCCCAGCCGGACTGGAACAGCAAAGACGACTTTATGCGTCTCGGTAAACCGAATCTGTTCTTCGGCGTGACCGCGGGCAACATGGACTCGATGATCAACCGTTACACCGCCGATCGTAAACTGCGCCACGACGACGCCTACACGCCGGATAATGTGGCGGGTAAACGCCCTGACCGCGCGACTCTGGTTTATACCCAGCGCTGTAAAGAAGCCTGGAAAGATGTGCCGGTGATCCTGGGCGGTATCGAAGCCAGCCTGCGCCGTACCGCGCACTATGATTACTGGTCTGATACCGTGCGCCGTTCCGTGCTGGTGGACTCGAAAGCCGATATGCTGATCTTCGGCAACGGCGAGCGTCCGCTGGTGGAAGTGGCGCACCGACTCTCGCAGGGTGAACCGGTTGGCACTATTCGTGATGTGCGTAATACCGCCATCATGGTGAAAGAAGCGCTGCCGGGCTGGAGCGGCGTGGATTCACGGATCATCGATATGCCGGGTAAAATCGATCCGATCCCGCATCCGTATGGCGAGGATCTGCCCTGCGCGGATAACAAACCTGTTGCACCGAAGAAAGCCGAAGCAAAAGCCGTTGTCGTGCAGCCGCCGCGTCCGAAACCCTGGGAAAAAACTTACGTGCTGCTGCCATCCTTTGAGAAGGTAAAAGCCGATAAAGTGCTGTACGCCCACGCCTCGCGTATTCTGCACCATGAAACTAACCCAGGCTGCGCCCGTGCGTTAATGCAAAAACACGGTGAACGTTATATCTGGATCAACCCGCCAGCTATTCCGCTCTCCACCGAAGAAATGGACAGCGTATTTGCGCTGCCGTACAAGCGTGTTCCGCATCCGGCCTATGGCACTGCCCGTATTCCGGCGTACGAGATGATCCGCTTCTCCATCAACATTATGCGCGGCTGCTTTGGCGGCTGTTCGTTCTGCTCCATTACCGAACACGAAGGGCGCATTATTCAGAGCCGCTCTGAAGATTCCATCGTGAACGAGATCGAAGCGATTCGCGACACCGTGCCGGGCTTTACCGGTGTGATCTCGGATCTGGGTGGCCCGACCGCCAATATGTATATGCTGCGCTGCAAGTCGCCGCGCGCCGAGCAAACCTGCCGTCGCCTGTCGTGCGTCTATCCGGATATTTGTCAGCACATGGACACTAATCATGAGCCGACGATCAATCTCTATCGCCGCGCCCGCGATCTGAAAGGTATCAAGAAGATCCTGATTGCCTCCGGTGTGCGTTATGACATCGCCGTAGAAGATCCCCGCTACATCAAAGAGCTGGCGACGCATCACGTCGGCGGCTACCTGAAAATTGCCCCGGAGCATACCGAAGAGGGGCCGTTGTCGAAGATGATGAAGCCGGGCATGGGCAGCTATGACCGCTTTAAAGAGCTGTTCGACACCTACTCGAAACAGGCTGGCAAAGAGCAGTATCTGATCCCGTACTTCATCTCCGCGCACCCCGGTACGCGCGATGAAGACATGGTGAATCTGGCGCTGTGGCTGAAGCAGCGTCGTTTCCGGCTCGATCAGGTGCAGAACTTCTATCCGTCGCCGCTCGCCAACTCCACCACCATGTATTACACCGGCAAAAACCCGCTGGGTAAAATTGGCTATAAGAGTGAAGATGTGGTGATCCCGAAAGGGGATAAGCAGCGTCGTCTGCATAAAGCCTTGCTGCGCTATCACGACCCGAAAAACTGGCCGCTGATCCGTCAGGCGCTGGAAGAGATGGGGAAAAAACATCTGATTGGCGGACGCCGGGACTGCCTGGTGCCGTCGCCGACCATTGAAGAAATGCGTGAAGCGAAGCGGCAGAATCGCCATACCCGCCCGGCATTGACCAAACACACGCCAGTGGCGCATCAGCGTCAGACGCCGGTCAGCGCCAAAAAACGCAGTAAGGTTGCCGGGGGATAAGCCTGTTGCCCGGTGGCGCTTCGCTTACCGGGCATACAGGAAAGATGGCGCTCCGCTTATCTGACCTGGAGAGGCGGTAGCATGCCGTAGGCCGGATACGACGCGTGCGTCGCCATCCGGCACTAAATTACCCGCCGAACTGATCCGGGTCCGGGCCGAGGCGTTTACCCTGATCCAATTTCGCAATTTCGCTCAGTTCGTCTTTATCCAGACGGAAATCCCACACATCAAAGTTTTCCGCGATACGCGCAGGCGTAACGGATTTCGGGATCACGACCAGACCCTGATCCAGGTGCCAGCGAATAACGATTTGCGCCGGGGTTTTGCCGTATTTATCCGCAAGCGTGCGGATCACTTTCTGATCGAACACCCCTTCACCGCCCTGTGCCAGCGGGCTCCAGGATTCGGTCTGGATCTTATGCGTGGCGTTCCAGGCATGCAGCTGACGTTGTTGCAGCAGCGGATGCAGCTCGATCTGGTTGATCACCGGCGTGACGCCCGTTTCATCGATCAGCCGTTGCAGGTGATGGATCTGGAAATTACACACGCCGATGCTTTTTACCAGCCCCTGTTCCTGCAGGGCGATCATCCCTTTCCAGGCGTCCACATAGTGATCGATAGCCGGAACCGGCCAGTGCATCAGGTAGAGATCAACATGATCGAGCTGCAGTTTATCGAGGCTTTCCTGTAACGCTTCCTGCGGTCGTTTTTGATCGTCATTCCACAATTTGGTGGTGATGAACAGATCCTCACGCGCGACGCCAGCACTCTGCAACGCTTTGCCAACGCCTTCTTCGTTCTTGTACGCGGCAGCGGTATCAATGGAGCGATAGCCCACTTCCAGCGCTTTATGAATGGCGGAGATCACTTCCTCATTGCCCGCTTTCCACACGCCGAGACCCAGTTGCGGCATGATGTTGCCGTCCTGAAGCTTGATAACGGTTGGATTTGCCATGCATTCCTCCTTTTTGAAGTTCACCAGGCATACGCCTGGTGAAAGGGTGTGACTTAAGTCTGGACGAAAAGCCCAAAAACGAAAGCCGCAGAAGAAAAAACCTTTAGCGAGCCGCTTCGTAGATGCGACGGCTGACATCGAGGGTTATGTCCTGATGTTCGCCTAATTGCGTCATACCGTGCTCTTCGAGTTTCGCCAGCAGGGCAGGGATGGAACTGCCGTCCAGACCGTAGCCGGACAGGCGCGTCGGCACGCCCATTTGTTCGAAGAAATTGCGGGTGGCGGCGATGGCCGCATCAATACGCTCGTCGTCGGAGCCTTCAGTGATATTCCATACGCGCTCGGCGTACTGCAACAGCTTGCCGCGTTTGCCATCACGTTTCTCATTCCACAGCGCAGGCAGCACCACCGCCAGCGTCTGGGCATGATCCAGACCGTGCATCGCCGTCAGTTCATGACCCAGCATATGGGTCGCCCAGTCCTGCGGCACACCGGCACCAATCAGGCCGTTCAGCGCCTGGGTCGCCGCCCACATCACGTTAGCGCGCACGTTGTAGTTTTCCGGATCGGTCAGTGCTTTCGGGCCGTCTTCAATCAGCGTCAGCAGAATGCCTTCTGCAAAACGGTCCTGAATTTTAGCGTCCACCGGATAAGTGACGTACTGCTCAACGGTGTGCACAAAGGCATCCACCACACCATTCGCCACCTGGCGCGGCGGCAGGGTGTAGGTATAAATCGGATCCAGCACGGCGAAGACCGGCTGCACGTGTTCAGACATAAATGCCTGTTTGTCCCCGGTGGCTTTACGGGAGATCACGGCACCTTTGTTGGATTCAGAACCGGTAGCAGGCAGCGTCAGCACCGAACCCATCGGAATGGCGCGGGTGATGTTTTTGCCGGAGGTTGGCAGGATCTCCCACGGATCCACACCCTCTGCGTACAGCGCCGCAGCGGCGATAAATTTAGTGCCGTCCAGCACCGAGCCGCCGCCAACCGCCAGCAGGAAGGTGACGTTTTCTTTGCGGGCAATCTCCACCGCTTTCATCAGGGTTTCATAGGACGGATTCGGCTCAATGCCGCCGAACTCCAGCACGTCGAGGCCGTCGAGGGCGCTGTAAACCTGATCCAGCACGCCGGTTTTTTTGACGCTGCCGCCGCCGTAGGTGATCAGTACGCGCGCGCCTGCCGGGATCTGGTCGCGCAGATCGGCAATGGCGTTTTTACCAAAAAGAATGCGTGTAGGAGTATGCAGATTAAAGTTATTCATTTCTCGTGCCCTTATGTGGGTTAAAAAACGGCTGACCACGAATGGCCTGATGCGAACCATTGTGGCTATCCGCGCCACGCCTCTCAATGCACATTTCTGCCGATGTCTTGCCCATTTCTCCATGCTGCTGGAGAATATGCACAGAAATGCGCACACTGTAACTGTCAAAAACCGCACCCGGAGTGGCGATAAATGAACCGCGAAGCGATCTGCCTGCACCTGACCGATCAGGTTAAACGGCTGAAAATTCATGAGAACAAACTGAGCGCGTTGCTGCCGGATATCCGCCTGCTGTACGGCACGCAGCCGGGCACGCGCACGCCGGTCATGTATCAGCCGGGCATCGTGATCCTCTTTTCCGGGCATAAAACGGGTTATATCAACGACCGCGTCTTCCACTACGACGCCAATGAATATCTGCTGCTCACCGTGCCGTTGCCCTTTGAATGCGAAACCTTTGCCACGCCGGAAGTGCCGCTGGCGGGGATCCGCGTCAACGTGGATATTCTTCAGTTGCAGGAGTTGCTGATGGATATCGGCGAGGATGAACATTTCCAGCCGGCGATGGCGGCCAGCGGCATTAACTCCGCCACGCTGTCTGATGAGATTCTCTGCGCGGTGGAGCGTCTGCTTGACGTGATGGAGCGACCGCTGGATGCGCGTATCCTCGGCAGGCAGATCGTGCGTGAAATTCTCTACCATGTGCTGACCGGCCCGCGTGGCGGTGCGTTGCTGGCGCTGGTGAGCCGTCAGACGCACTTCAGCCTCATCAGCCGCGTGTTAAAACGCATCGAAAGTCAGTACACGGAAAACCTGAGTGTTGACCAGCTGGCCGCCGAAGCCAATATGAGCGTCTCGGCGTTCCACCATAATTTCAAGTCAGTGACCAGCACGTCTCCGTTGCAGTATCTGAAAAGCTACCGCCTGCACCGGGCGCGAATGCTGATGATCCACGACGGCATGAAAGCCAGCGCGGCGGCGATGCGGGTAGGCTATGAAAGCGCCTCGCAGTTCAGCCGCGAGTTTAAACGCTATTTTGGCGTGACGCCGGGAGAGGATGCCGCACGGATCAGGACGATGCAAGGGACGTAAGCCCCCTCACCGCAGGGTGAGGGGAGAAAATCAGGCGTTGCAGTATTTCTTCTTGATCACCACGACCACCGTGCCCAGTAAGCCGACGATGAGCAGGAAAATCGGCAGGATCATCAGGAAGGTCATGACCTGATCTTCGTGGCGTTTTACAAAGGGGATCATGCTCAGCGCATAGCCCAGTGACGTTACCGCACCCACCCACAGCAGTGCGCTCAGCCAGTTAAAGAACTGGAAGCGGCGGTTAGAGAGGCCGGAAATACCCGCCATCGTTGGCAGCAGCGTACGCACGAAGGCCAGAAAACGACCGACCAGCAGCGCCAGCAGGCCATGCCGTTCGAACATGCAGGTGGCCCGCTCGTGATACTTGACCGGCAGCTGCGCCAGCCAGCTTTTTACCACTCGCGTGTTGCCCAGCCAGCGCCCCTGGATATAGCTTAGCCAGCAGCCCAGACTGGCGGCGGTGGTGAGGATCACCAGCGCCGGTACAAAGTCCATCACGCCTCTTGCGATTAGCGCGCCGGTCAGCAGAAGCAAACTGTCACCGGGTAAGAAAGAGGCCGGAAGTAATCCGTTTTCCAGAAACAGCGTCGCAAACATCACCAGATAAACGACACCGACAACATGTGGATCAGCTAACGCCGCGAAATCATGATGCCAGAGCGCGGCGATAATATTTTGAATAACTACCATGGACTTTCCTGTGGAACCGCATATTGAGCGCTATTGTACGCCTGAAATGTCAAGGACACCTTGATCCCCCACGCAAGAAATGCAGACGAGTCTGCTGGTCTGGAAAGATTTCTTGTCAGGCTGCTAACTTTACACGATGCGCTCAAATCCCGCTGCTAAATCAGCACGTAAATCATCAACGTTTTCTAAACCTATATGCAGTCGGATAAGTGTGCCAGTAAAGTCGACGCCACCGCCTGGACGGATCGCGGCAATGTGCTCCGGCTGGTTCGCTAAAATGAGCGATTCAAAACCGCCCCAGGAGTAGGCCATGCTGAACAGCGAGAAGTGATCGAGATAAGCCGCCAGTTCCTGGTTATTCAATCGCTTACGCAGCACAAACGAGAACAGCCCGCTGCTGCCGGTAAAGTCGCGCTTCCAGAATTCATGCCCCTTACTGCCCGGCAACGCAGGGTGATTCACCGCCGCCACCTGCGGATGCGCCGCCAGCCATTCCGCGAGTTGCAGGCTGCTTTCCTGATGCTGGCGCAAACGTACGCTCAGGGTGCGCAGGCCACGGCTGGTCATGTAAGCGGTATCGGCATCCACCATTTGTCCCATCAGATAGGCGTTCTCGCGCAGTTGCTCCCAGCAGCGGGCATTTGCCACGGCGGTGCCGATCATGCCGTCGGAGTGGCCAATCAGGTATTTGGTGGCTGCCTGAACAGAAATGTCGATGCCAAAATCCAGGGCTTTAAACAGGATGCCCGCCGCCCAGGTATTGTCGATCATAATGATCGCTTCCGGCGCCACGCGCCGCACGGCGGCAACAATCGCGGGCACATCGTGCACTTCCATGGTGATCGAGCCGGGGGATTCGAGGAACACGATGCGGGTATTGGGTTTTATCAGGCTGGCGATGTCCGCGCCGATCAATGGATCGAACCACTCGGTGGTCACGCCCATTTTCGAGAGAATTTTCGTGCAGAAATCCTGCGTCGGTTCATAGGCCGTATGGGTAACCAGAATATGGTCGCCCTGTTCAACAAAGGCCAGAATGGTATTGGCTACCGCTGCCGCGCCGCAGGGAAATAGCGCACAGCCCGCGCCACCTTCCAGCTCGCACATGGCGTCCTGCAGGGAGAAATGCGTCAGGGTGCCGCGACGGCCATAAAACAGTTCACCGCTGGCGCGCCCGCGCGTGGCCTGCTTTTTCGCCTCCACCGTGTCAAACACCAGAGAAGACGCGCGCTGGATCACGCTGTTCACCGCGCCCTGAGTATATTTCTTGCTGCGCCCGGCATTCACCAGCGCGGTATCAATGTGCTTCGCTGCCATATTCGAAACCTGCTTTTATACGTCTGGATGTCCAGACTACCATGAATGCCCCATTCTGCATCCTGAGGGTTATTCATCAAGAACAATATTTTCTTAAAACCTGCCGATGAAACGTTTTACTGAGTAAGCGCAAAGAAAATAACGATGAATACAGGCACCATGTAAATACTAATGAGAACTACTATCAATTCGACGACGTTTTGATATTATTATGCTCAGAATTTGTGAGTTATGTCCGGAGATACAGAGTGGGTAATAATTTGATGCAGACGGATCTTTCCGTCTGGGGTATGTACCATCATGCCGATATTGTTGTAAAAATCGTGATGATTGGCCTGATCCTGGCGTCAGTAGTCACCTGGGCAATTTTCTTCAGCAAGAGCGTGGAGCTGATTTCACAAAAGCGTCGCTTAAAGCGCGAACAGCAACTGCTGGGTGAAGCCCGTTCGCTGAACCAGGCCAGTGAAATCGCCGCTTCCTTTAAATCGAAAAGCCTCAGTACACTGTTGATCAATGAAGCGCAGAACGAGCTGGAGCTGTCTGCGGGCGCAGAAGATAACGAAGGCATCAAAGAGCGTACCGGTTTCCGCCTGGAGCGTCGTGTGGCTGCGGTAGGCCGTCACATGGGCCGTGGCAATGGGTATCTGGCAACGATCGGTGCCATCTCCCCGTTTATCGGTCTGTTCGGTACGGTGTGGGGCATCATGAACAGCTTTATCGGTATCGCCCAGACGCAGACCACTAACCTGGCGGTTGTCGCGCCTGGTATCGCAGAAGCGCTGTTAGCCACGGCGATTGGTCTGATTGCGGCGATCCCGGCGGTGGTGATCTACAACATTTTTGCCCGCATGATCGGCAGCTATAAAGCCTCGCTGGGCGACGTCGCCGCGCAGGTATTGTTACTGCAAAGTCGCGATCTTGATCTTGCCGCCAGCTCGACGGCTCAACCGGTGCACGCTGCACAGAAATTACGTTTAGGTTAATGTCCTATGGCAATGCGTCTTAATGAAAACCTGGACGATAACGGCGAAATGCATGAAATCAACGTGACGCCGTTTATCGACGTCATGCTGGTGCTGCTGATTATCTTTATGGTTGCCGCGCCGCTGGCGACGGTGGATGTGAAGGTTAATCTGCCTGCGTCATCCAGCCAGCCGCAACCGCGCCCGGAAAAACCGGTCTATTTGTCGGTCAAAGCGGATAACACCATGTTTATTGGTAACGATCAGGTGACGGATGAAACCATGATCGCGGCGCTTAATGCGCTGACCGCAGGCAAAAAAGACACCACCGTTTTCTTCCGCGCGGATAAAACCGTGGATTACGAAACGATGATGAAGGTGATGGATACGCTGCATCAGGCGGGCTATCTGAAGATAGGCCTGGTGGGTGAAGAGGTCGCGAAAGCGAAGTAATCGCCTTAGCATGCCCGGCGGCGCTACGCTTGCCGGGCCTACCAGAACTTGTAGGTCTGGTAGGCAAGAGAGCCCATCGTGATCCCGTAGGCCGGGTAAGGCAAAGCCGCCACCCGGCGATGAGCACATAGGGATCCTGTAGGCCGGGTAAGGCGAAGCCGCCACCCGGCAAAGAGCACATCAAACGCTGACGCCAGTCAGCTTTTTTTTGCCTGCGATTCCGGGACCGGTGGCGTTTTCTCTGTCAGCGCCACGCTGGTGACGTTTGACGTGCGGAAGCCACCGTCAGCCAGCTTACGGGTAATACGCAGCGTAGCCGTCTCACGCGCCAGCAGATGCTGATAGTTGGTCTCCAGGCGAGACATGATTTTTTCGTACAGCTCAGGATGTCGCGTCGCTACCTCGTTGATAGCGGCACCGTAAATCTCTTCTTTGACCTGCAACGCGTAGATTTCGCGGCGGTTCTGCCATTTTAAGCGCACCAGCGCGGCAGGAATGGAGATCAGATCGCGAGCCAGGCGAGTGATATGATCATTTTTACTCTGTACCAGGGCATCGAGATTTTGCTTTAAGATAAATTCATCGCTTTTATGATTATCTAAAGTCAAATAAACGTTGTTGTCCTCAACATCTTTCACGTTATTCTTCCTCTAGTTTATAAAACAAAGGCCCATCTTTTTCGCGGGTAATCAGGTTAAGCCAAATGTCATTGCCGGCTTCATTTATCTGTTCGGTTTTTTCGGCAATTATTTCACTTAAAGTTTGGGCATCAATGTCCCCTTCCGCTTGCAAATCGTTAAGCAGACGGGTAAATGTTTCAATTTTTACTACGCGGAATAATCGGTCTTTTATATGGCGATCGCGTTCTTCCAGCAACATATTTCTTGATTGCCTGGTATGGCTCACATTCGTTAATATATCGCTTTCGAAATCAGAGAGCGTTCTTTTTCCCTGAGTTAAATTAACGTCTTTTTCTGCTTCCCCCGATTCAGTTTCCTTCGCGGAAATGTGAAAACGAGCCGGGACAAGGTTCTCGGGCAGCATCTCTAATATCCTTTGATTTCAAACGAGTGGGGAAGGGGTCCGGGCGTGAGGTTCGTTGACAATATCATGGCAGACTTTTAAAATCAAAAAAAATGGAGCCAGCCGATGAACAGTATTTTTTATTCTGTTATTGCTTTGCTGCTACTTACGGCGGGCGTACTTTTTATGATGCGCGAGTTGAATAAAGGCACGCCAGCCGCAGACAGCAACCCGCTTCCCGAGGCAACGCCGTTGTCGAAGGAAGAGGGAGAAGATCACTTTTCAATGTTAATGAATGCCATTACGCCGGTATGGTACTGGCGCGTCAATCATGAATATATTGATTTTTTGCACGCGACAATTAAAAGAATGAACATATCGCAAATAAATAGCGTGCCGGGCTTATTTGAAGCACAACGTCGTTGCAGCGATCTGAATTCAGCAGTGTACAAATATTACGATAATATAAAAAAACGTTGCCTTAATGGCGAGAAAGTCCCGCATTCGGATCTGGATTTACTGAACTTAAGTCAGTGCTTTCACGAATTCAGCCTCGACGCCTATCCGGAACTGGTGACGCTGGTGTGGCCAGAGTATGCCCGTCCGGACGTAGATCCGCGTGACGTGCGCACTGCGAAGATCGTAGAAGGTTAAATGCCGGGACGCGATGCCCGGCATAACGTCACTATTTGTCCGACGACGCCTGCCAGAGATTCAGCTCGCCGTCAGCCACATGTTTATCGATCTGCACCAGCTCCTCGGCGCTGAAGGTAAGATTACTCAGCGCCTGCACGTTCTCCTGGATCTGTTCCGGACGGCTTGCGCCAATCAGCACCGAGGTGACGCGCGCGTCTTTCAGCAACCAGCTTAACGCCATCTGCGCCATCGACTGTCCGCGCTGCTGCGCCATCTCGTTCAGCAGACGCAAACTGTTCAGGTTGCTCTCGGTCAGCATTTTCTCGGTTAACCCGCGTACCTTTTTGCCTTCCCGCTGCATACGCGAGCCGTCAGGAATGCCGTTGAGGTATTTGCCGGTCAGCAGTCCCTGCGCCAGCGGGGTAAAGGCGATACAGCCCACGCCGTTGGCTTCCAGCGTGTCCAGCAGGCCGCTTTTGTCTACCCAGCGATTGAGCAGGTTGTAAGACGGCTGGTGGATGAGCAGCGGGATTTTCCATTCACGCAGCAAATCGACCATCGTCTGGGTGCGTTCAGACGAGTAGGACGAAATACCGACGTACAGCGCCTTACCGCTCTGCACGGCCTGCGCCAGCGCCGAGGCGGTTTCTTCCATCGGCGTATTCTCATCCACGCGGTGAGAATAGAAAATATCGACATACTCAAGCCCCATGCGGCTGAGGCTCTGATCGAGGCTGGCGAGCAGATACTTGCGCGAGCCGCCGGAGCCATACGGGCCAGGCCACATGTCATAGCCCGCTTTGGTGGAGATGATCAGCTCATCACGGTACGCCGCAAAATCCTCTCTCAGCAGACGACCAAAGTTTTCTTCGGCGCTGCCCGGCGGCGGACCATAGTTATTGGCTAAGTCAAAATGGGTGATGCCTGCATCAAAAGCGGTGCGCAGCAGGGCGCGCTGGGTTTCCAGCGGCTGTACATGACCAAAGCTGTGCCACAGACCCAGCGACAGTGCCGGCAGGCGTAGCCCGCTCTTACCGCAGTAGCGATACTGCATCTCCTCGTAGCGCGCAGGATTAGCTAAACAGGGCATGACGTCTCCTTTCTTGATTATAAAAATTCGAAACAGTGTTTCTATTTTAGCGTTCCCGCCCAACGCCACAAGCCGCCGTCGTCACAAATCTTTTACGATTATGTAGCACTGCTTAACTGTTTCTGTCGTGGCTTTATCGTTTCAGCGACGGCGGGCGGTTTACGTACACATCATGCTGCAAGGCAGGCGGCATGAGCCTTGATGCGTTAAGGCTGTTGGTAAAGAAGAACATTATTACGGGTAACATCTGCATAATATGTCGGAAGTGGTAATTAACTATACATACCAGTTTTACGTTCACTTAATTTAAATTAATGCGCGCTTTTTAAATTATCGTCTATATTGAGATGCTGCGACCGGAAGTCGCGAATACTATTATTTAAATAAGGGCTTTGCATTTGCCTCAACATTGTTTAAACCAACCCTGAAACGCTATTGGTTTTGGGAGGATTCTTATTCTTTGCGTAAATAATAATCTTAGCAGGCTACATAAACGTACAGCAGATTTTCTCTTTAAGATAAGTAGCTTACAGATAATACCTCACGTCACTATCCGGCGTTTTGTGATGTAAAAGTGTGAGCAAAAGTGAATGGCGATATTATTTAAATGCCTGGGGCCTTGTTTTTAAAAGGATTCCTTGAGGACTATTTTTTGATCAAAAAATTTACTCAAGGGCATACATATTACGCATATTTTGCCGATAACCATAATAAGTCCCACCTTCTGGATGGGAATGCACCTCATGCAAGGAATTAACTATGCGTATGCTCCAAAATTTCACAATTCGCTTTGTGATGCTCGCCATCCTGGGTGTTTTCTGCCTGCTGTGGTCGGGCGTCGGGTTATACAGCGTATTTTCGCTGTCGAAAGTCGCCGAAGGCAATGACATCGATCGCCAGTTGGTGAAGCAGATGACGTTGCTCAGTCAGGGCAATGACCAGTATTTCCGCGTGGTCACCCGGCTGTCACGAGCCATGGACGTGAAAGCGGCCGGTGGTACTGCCGATTTTGGTCCGGTTCAGCAGGCGCTGGACAATTTGAAAACCAAACTCGACGCGCTGAAGGCGATTTCGCCAGGCCCGATTGATGCCGACGTCTCTGCTCAGGTGCTCAGCACCTGGCAGGCACTGCTGGATCAGGGCGTGACGCCGCAGGTTCAGTTCGCCCAGCAAGGGAATATCGACGCTTATCGCAATCAGGCGAACACCGTAACGCCGGGCCTGAGCCGTGCATTTGGTGCCAGCGCCGAAGCGTTCAATAAGGCGGCGAGCCAGATGCTGGATGATACCCGCGTGATGGTTGACGGCCAGACCAGCGTGACCCGCACAATCATTATTGTCGCTGTTGTGCTCGGCATTCTGTTGCTGCTGTTCTCGGATCGCTATCTGGTGGCAATGCTGGTAAAACCGCTGGCGAAAATCCGTCAACACTTCCGTTTGATCGCTCAGGGCGATCTCAGCCAGCCGGTTGAGGCCATGGGCCGCAACTGTGTGGGCCAGATGGTGCCGCTGTTACAGGCGATGCAGGACAGTCTGCGTGAATCGGTAAGCTCTATTCGTTCCGGCAGCGACAATATCTGGCGCGGAGCGACGGAAATTTCCAGCGGCAATAACGATCTCTCTTCCCGTACGGAAGAGCAGGCCGCCGCGCTGGAAGAGACGGCGGCGAGCATGGAACAGTTGACCGCAACCGTGAAGCTGAACGCCGAAAGCGCGCGTCAGGCCAGCGAGCTGGCAGAAGTGGCTTCCACCACCGCCAGCAAAGGCGGCGCGCTGGTCAGCGAAGTGGTCACTACTATGACCGGGATTTCCGACAGCTCGAAGAAAATTGCCGAGATCACCACGGTGATCAACAGCATTGCCTTCCAGACCAATATCCTTGCGCTGAACGCCGCCGTTGAAGCCGCGCGTGCCGGTGAACAGGGACGTGGCTTTGCGGTTGTAGCGGGTGAAGTGCGTAATCTGGCCAGCCGCAGCGCCGGTGCGGCCAAAGAGATCGAAACGCTGATTGCGGATTCGGTGAACCGTGTCGAAAGAGGCGCAAAACTGGTGAACGATACCGGCACCACGATGGAAGGGATCCTGCGCGCCGTCACCGAAGTCACCACCATTATGAAGCAGATCGCCGGTGCTTCCGCAGAACAGAGCAAAGGCATCTCGCAGGTGGGGATTGCGATCACCCAGATGGACAGCGTCACCCAGCAGAACGCCGCGCTGGTTGAGCAGGTCTCTGCGGCTGCCGCTGCCCTTGAACGTCAGACCGAAGAACTGCAACGTGCCGTTCAGCAGTTCCGTTTATCGGCTGACGAGCAGAAAATTCCTGCTGCACCTCTAGTCACGCCAGCACCACGTCATGCAGCAGCGACGAAATCTGCCGCTACCGATGAGTGGGTTGCTTTCTGATCCTTTGCTTTTTGTCGCCGGAGCCACGACGTTTTCGTCGTGGCTTTTTTGATCGCCGCGGGAAAGTTACCGGCGGGCGTCGGTGATCATTTGCGTCACTGCGCTCAGATTGCCGATTTTGACATCGCTGGCGCGCTGAAATTTACTCTTATCAATCAGCAATAACGACTGCTGCGCCCGGCTTAACAACTGGGTTTTAAACCCCGCGTTATGTTCTGTCGGATCCCACATATCGCCGTGGGCATCCACGCCTTCGCAGGAAAAAATAAACAGATCAATCTCAAGCGCTTTCAGTAAGGGGGCGAGGGTCGGGTTCATGTAGCAGCGGTACTTGCGATCCAGTTCGCCGCCGGTGCAAATCAGCCTGACGTGCTGGCGACGTGCCATCTCCTGACACACCGGCTGGCTGTTGGTAAACACTGTCAGCGGCACATCCGGCAGTTGCCGCGCCAGAAGAAAACAGGTGGAGCTGGCGTCCAGCGCCAGGCACATGCCCTCTTCGATCCATGCCAGCGCATGACGGGCGATATCGGCTTTATCCGCATAATGGCTTTTCAGCCGGGCGACAAATGGCTCGCCGGCGTCGTGATCCCGGGTGTGGATCACGCGCGCCCGCCCGTGATGACGCACAATTTTTCCCTGCGCCTGTAACGCCGTAAGATCCCGGCGCAGCGTCTCTTTACTGATGCCGAGCTGTGTCGCCAGGCTGGCGGTGGTCAGGGTGTCATGATGGGCAAGAAGCGCCAGAATGGTTTGCTGTCGCGCGGATTTCATGCTCGGCCTTACGCGATTAAATGAATACAAGAATGACCGGGCAAATACGCCCGGTTATTCACATCAGGCGTTGCGCTTGTCTTCGGTGTTGGTATCGAAGTCGCTGGCGTCATGACGCTCGTGCAGTTGTTCGTTCAGCGGCCCGTTGGTGCGGTTGACGATGCGACCACGCTTCACCCCTGGACGCTCTGCCACTTCTTTTGCCCAGCGCAGCACGTTTTTGTAGCTGCCCGCATCGAGGAATTCAGCGGCGTCATAAATAGTGCCGAGCACCACATTGCCGTACCACGGCCAAATCGCCATATCCGCGATAGTGTATTCATCGCCGGCAACAAATTTATGCTTCGCCAGTTGCTGATCCAGCACGTCGAGCTGACGTTTGGCTTCCATGGTAAAGCGATTGATGGCGTATTCGATTTTCACCGGCGCGTAGTGATAAAAATGTCCGAAGCCGCCGCCGAGGAACGGGGCTGCGCCCTGTAACCAGAATAGCCAGTTCAGCGCTTCGGTACGTCCGGCCGGATCTTTCGGCAGGAAGTGACCGTATTTTTCCGCCAGATACAGCAGGATAGATCCGGATTCGAACACGCGGGTCGGTGGGGTAGTGGAATGATCGCTAAGGGCCGGGATCTTGGAGTTCGGGTTCACCTCAACAAAGCCGCTGGAGAACTGATCGCCCTCGCCAATGCGGATAAGCCAGGCATCGTATTCTGCGGCGGTCACGCCTTTTTCCAGCAGTTCCTCCAGCAGAATCGTCACCTTCTGACCATTCGGCGTGCCGAGAGAGTAAAGCTGGAGCGGGTGTTTGCCGACCGGCAACGCTTTCTCATGGGTCGCGCCGGATACCGGACGATTGATGTTGGCAAAAGCGCCGCCCGCGGATTTATCCCACGTCCAGGTTTTCGGTGGCTGATACTGATTGTCTGACATGTTAACCTGCCTTTTCATTGATGTGTTGAAGCAGTGTAGCAGGCGCTACGCGCAGAAGCAGACGGTTAGTGCGCTTAACGCCAGAACATTGTTCTTCAGGCAAAAAGGCGTTCAGCCCAGACGCTGACGTCATCGCCGCTGCCCAGATCCGGTTGTACCAGCCCGTTAACCATAAAGGTCGGGGAGACGTGAATGCCGTTCTGGCGCGCGTATTTGCAGTGCCATTTTATGACGGTTTGCAGATCCGCCCGCCCAAAGGGTACGGAAGCATCGACCCCGCTATAGCGTTGCAGACGCGCCAGAATATCGTTCGGCGTGGCGTCCATATTCGGACCGCTGCAATGGTCGGTAAATTCAAACTCTTCACGATGATCGGCAACCGCCTGCATCACCTTATGCGCGGCATTGCGCCCGTCCGGCAGCGTTGAGGCCGCAAGAATGTAACGCACGATCACCCCGGAATACATATGCCACGGCTGGGACTGCAGACGGATTTTGATGGTGAGGTGGTCTTCGCCGACATGCTGCAACAGCGCATCCAGCTTGTTAAAGGCTCTTACTGAAAACGGACAGGTAGGTTCAAGGAAGACTTCAAAGGTGCGTGGCCCATGGCCCCATTCCAGCGGCTGGGCATTCAGGGCAGGTTGCTGACTCATGTTAACTCCTGAGGTTGTGTGTTTTTAATCACTATATCAAAAGTGCGATGAATATTTATCAGCAGGCAGGCGGGGGAAGGAAAAGGCACGCTGGCGTGCCTTTGCAGGAGATAGGGGGATAAAAATGCAGTTCGGCGGGGGCGTAATGCCTGCCGTTGCTCCGGCCCACGCTGGATCAGTATGAAAGAGATAAGTGACGCGGCAGGGTGAGGCGAAGGTATTAAAACGGTTTAACGAGCTGATGTACAAAAAGTTGCATAGATATAAAATGAAAAACCCGCATTAAGCGGGTTTTTCAAACTTTATCATCTGTCCACAGGGGGAGGCATTTGCCAACAAATCCCGTGGCTAGTGGCATAATTTTAGGGCAATCGGATCATGACGTCAACGGAAGACATTATCAGAGCCATCAGGCGAACATTAACTTCACCGCGCATGGGCACGTATGAGCGTGTGTGCGGTACTGAAGGTGCTGCTGCTCTCAATTTATATGCATGGAATGCGCAGATATCTGCGGCCTTCCTGGCCCCACTCCACATCTGTGAAGTGGTGATCAGAAATGCGGTTGCCGATGCCCTTGAAGCACAGTATGGGGAGAAATGGCCCTGGTCTGCAGGTTTTGAACGTAGCCTTCCTGATCCTGTTAATGGATACAGCCAACGTCGTGACCTGTTTAGTGCCCGCAGAGATCAACATACAACGGGCAAGGTTATTCCGGAGTTGAAGTTCGCCTTCTGGCAGAAGCTGTTTACCCGCCGTAATGACGACCGCTTATGGCGCCAGTATTTGCGGACGGTTTTTCCTCATGTGGAGGCATCATGGACGCTAAGCCAGCAACGGCAATTTATCTATGATGAACTGGAACGGGTGCGAAAATTGCGCAATCGTATTGCGCATCATGAGCCGGTTTTTTCCCGGCACCTGCAGGCTGACTACCAGGCAATTCGTCAATTGATCCACATGAGATGTCACATTACTGCGGAATGGATGGAACAGCATCAGCAGGTACAGCAGCTTTTAAAACATCCGCCATTACCTGCTGCATAACATCAGACCTTAAGCATTTTCACCGTCGCATCCACGTCGATCTCATCTTCCGTGAAGATTAACGTCTCACCCTGGAAGGTGGTGATCGCCAGCTTTTTCAGCATACGCATTTGACCCGGCTTGATATCGGTCTTCGGGCGGATGTTGCCCATCAGCAGGCCAACGGACAGCACGGTGTTCTCTTTATCGATATGCGTTTCGACAGGCACTTCTTCGCTGTAAACCAGATACGATTTGATCGCCGTAAGCTTAATGCGCTCACCGGCAATAAAGATGTATTTGCTTTCCGGCAGCACTTTCACCGCATAGGCGGAGAGTCCTTTGTTATTGGTGGTGGGTTCAAAAGTCACCGCTGCATCTTTCTTGATAAGCTCTGGGTTGGCGACCTTAATCACATGAAAATAACGGTTATCCCCGTTTTCATCTTTGAGAAATCCAAAACCTTTGTCTTTGAACCAGGTTGTGATTGTTCCGTTCATCGCCATTACCGCCTGTTTAATCGTTTATCTGCTCTGTTTTTACCGCGCGCAGTGTAAAGCACAATGCCTTCACACACTACGTTTTGCTTACCACATCAAGTCGTCAGGAACTTTAAAATCAGCATAAGCATCGTCTTCGTCCTGCGCTTCCTGACTTAATGCGCTGTTAAGGACAATGCTGCTGGCATCCCGCTGCGCAATTTTATCCGCGACGCTTGCCGGAATGATCGCGTATTCACTTTCGCCGTCGCTGTCCGTCATCAGACGCGCAATAGCAAGACGGCCGCTGATCAGCTGTGCCTGGGTTACCTTATCGACGGCGATTTTTTTAATAAAGTTATTGTAGGTAAAGTTAAAATCAATATTGCCGCGTGAAATGGTGATGCGGTTCATTTCAATCAGCTGTTTGACCTGGGCTTTGTACTCTTTAGATAACGCCGCCTGTTTTTGCTGCTCGCTCAGCTGCTTATCGCGCTCCAGCTGCGCTTTTTTATTCTCTTCTACTGCGGCCCTGGCTTCACGCGTCTGCACACGGGATTTCTTCGCGGTGCGCTGCACTTTGGCCATTTTTTTGCTGGTCACTAAGCCCGCTTTCAGCATCTGCTCTTGTAAGGTAAGTTTGGTCATTGTCGTTTATGAACCCGTTGAATAATTTTTGTAATTATACCCGTAATTGGCGGGGCTGTACCAGGTGACAGGTCCCGATCAGGGCAGGGGGAGGGCAGGCGCAGCGGCCGGAAACCGGGCAGGACGCCCAAAAGCAAAAAACCCGCCAGAGGCGGGTTCTTCTAAATAGTGGTGCCCGGACTCGGAATCGAACCAAGGACACGGGGATTTTCAATCCCCTGCTCTACCGACTGAGCTATCCGGGCAACGGGGCGCATTAAACCTGATCCGCCTCGTGTCGTCAACGAAATTTATTTAAATCGTTGCAGACTGCACAATCTATCAGCAATCTGGCGCTAATGCACGCCGCTCAGGCAAAAAAGGCGGTCCAGGCGGCGGAGATCGGCATGGCGATAATCAACGCGGGCAACATGTTAGCGACGGCAAACATCTTAATGCCACAGATACGCAGGCCGGTTGCCAGCAGCAAAATGCCACCGACGGCGGTGAAATCGCCCATCATCGCCGGTGTGGTGAGCGGCAGAATAAAGGTCGCGCAGGTAGCGAGGGTGAGCTGAATAAGCAGCATCGGCAGCGAAATCGCCGCCACGGCAATGCCGAGGGAGGTGGCAAAAATCACGGCGGTGAAGAAATCGAGAAACGCTTTGGCGATGAGGATGCTCGGATCGCCGGTCATGCCTTCGCGCATCGCGCCAAAAATGCCGGTGCCGCTGGCACAGAACAGAATAATGATAGCCACCAGACTTTCGATAAAAGCGTCATGACCCTCCGGTACGCCGGTAGATTTTTTACCGCGCTGCATCAGTTTGCGCAGGCGGTTCACCCCGCCGCTGATGCCGCGCTCAACGTAGCAGATCTCGCCAATCAGCGTGCCCACCAGCGTTGCCAGCACCATCACCGGCAGGTTCACGCACTTCACCACCAGCAGAATACCGATACCCAGCGAGCACAGGCCAAAAATAGCGGGCATCGAACCGCGCACGCGTTCGGGTAAACGATGACTGAGCACCGCGCCCAGGGTGCCGCCAATCAGCACGGCAGCGGCATTAATAAAGGGGCCAGTTAACACGCTGTTACTCCTGAATAATTTGTTTGCACTACTGCATAGTATGCAACAAAAACTCTCATTCCAGGCATTTTTTGCGTGTTGCACCTCCCGGACAAAAGTGACATTATTGCGCGAAATTTCCTCTCTTAATCACGGGGCTGCCTGGATGACGCTGCATTATGTTCGCCAGACAAATCGCATACTTATGCGATCGTTCTCCCGTTCCGCCATGATCTCTTCTCTGCTCACCCTGGGGTGAGGACAACGCAGGCGCTTATGAAAACCATGAAAATTGCTGCCAGCCGCGAGCTGGTTTCCCTGCTTTCCACCCATCGCGAGGTGGTCAGCCTGGACAACACGGATTTTACCGACGTGGCGGCAGTCGTCATTACGGTGGCAGACAGTTACAGCGGTATTCTCGCGCTGCTTAAACGCACAGGCTTTCAGTTGCCGGTGTTTATGTTCAGCGATACCCCTGCCGATGCGCCGCCGGGCGTCGAGGCGGTGATCGGCGGCAAAGCGCAGGAACTGCTGGAGCTGGAATCCGCCGCCTGTCGCTACGAAGAAAATCTGCTGCCGCCGTTTTTCGATACGCTGACGCAGTACGTGGCCATGGACAACAGCACTTTCGCCTGTCCGGGACACCAGCACGGCGCGTTCTTCAAAAAACACCCCGCCGGGCGTCAGTTCTTTGACTTCTTCGGTGAAAACGTCTTTCGTGCCGACATGTGCAACGCCGACGTTAAACTTGGCGATTTGCTGATCCACGAAGGCTCCGCCAAACACGCGCAGAAATTTGCTGCCAAAGTGTTCCACGCGGATAAAACCTACTTTGTGCTAAATGGCACGTCGGCGGCGAACAAAGTTGTCACCAATGCGCTGCTGACGCGCGGCGACCTGGTGTTGTTCGATCGCAACAACCACAAATCCAATCACCATGGCGCGCTGATCCAGGCGGGCGCGACGCCGGTCTATCTGGAAGCAGCCCGTAACCCGTTCGGCTTTATCGGCGGCATTGATGAGCACTGTTTCGATGAGCGTTATCTGCGCGAGCAGATCCGCGCCGTCGCGCCGGAGAAAGCTGACGAGGCGCGCCCGTTCCGCCTCGCGGTGATCCAGCTTGGTACCTACGACGGTACGATCTATAACGCCCGTCAGGTGATCGACAAGATCGGATCGCTGTGCGATTACATCCTTTTTGACTCAGCGTGGGTGGGTTACGAGCAGTTTATTCCGATGATGGCCGACTGTTCACCGCTGTTGCTCGATCTGAACGAAAACGATCCGGGGATCTTCGTCACCCAGTCGGTGCACAAGCAACAGGCGGGCTTCTCCCAGACCTCGCAGATCCACAAAAAAGATAACCATATTCGCGGCCAGACGCGCTTCTGCCCGCATAAACGGCTGAACAACGCTTTTATGCTGCACGCCTCCACCAGCCCGTTTTACCCGTTGTTTGCCGCGCTGGACGTGAACGCCAAGATCCACGAAGGGGAAAGCGGACGCCGCCTGTGGGCGGAGTGCGTCGAACTGGGTATCGAAGCGCGCAAGGCGATCATCGCCAACTGCAAGATGATCAAACCTTTTGTACCGCCAGAAGTGGCGGGGCGTCCGTGGCAGGATCATCCGACTCACGCTATCGCCAGCGAGCGCCGCTTTTTCAGCTTTGAGCCAGGCGCCAGCTGGCACGGTTTTGACGGCTACGCCCGCGAGCAATATTTTGTCGATCCCTGCAAGCTGCTGCTCACCACACCGGGGATTGATGCGCAGACCGGTGATTACACCGATTTCGGTATTCCGGCGACCATTCTGGCGCACTACCTGCGTGAGAACGGCATCGTGCCGGAGAAGTGCGATCTGAACTCGATCCTCTTTCTGCTGACCCCTGCCGAGAGCGCGGAGAAAATGGCGCAGCTGGTGGCGATGCTCGGTCAGTTTGAGCAGCATATTGAAGACGATACGCCGCTGGCCGACGTGCTGCCGACCATCTTCAACAAATACCCGGTGCGCTACCGCGATTACACCCTGCGCGAGCTGTGCCAGGAGATGCACGACTTATACGTCAGCTTTGACGTCAAAGATCTGCAAAAAGCGATGTTCCGCGCCGACAGCTTCCCGCCGGTGGCGATGAATCCGCAGGATGCGAACAGCGAATTTATTCGTGGCAATGTGGAACTGGTGCGCATCAGCGAAGCAGAAGGGCGCATCGCGGCGGAAGGCGCGCTGCCGTATCCGCCGGGCGTCTTATGCGTGGTGCCAGGTGAAGTGTGGGGCGGTGCGGTACAGCGCTATTTCCTCGCGCTGGAAGAGGGCGTTAACCTGCTGCCGGGCTTTTCGCCGGAACTGCAGGGCGTGTATAGCGAAACAGACGCCGATGGCATCAAGCGTCTGTTTGGCTATGTGTTGAAAGGTTAGGGTGAGGGGACACTCAATTGCGACGATAGCTTTTCTGCGCCGTGTCCACTTTATACAGATAGCGGCGCGATTCGGCAGACGGATGCCGCGTGGTAAGCGCTTCATACACATCCCCCGGCGACATGCGGTTAATGATGTTCGCCGCCTGCACTTTATCGCTGGAGAACACCCGTAACACGCTGCCCGCGCCGCCGTTATAGGCGGTGATCACCGCATAACGCCGTGAGGTCGGGTTAGTGATGCCGGACAGATAGACATTGTTCAGCATCGCCAGATAGGCCGTGCCGGTATCAATGTTGCTGGCCGGATCGAACAGGAAGTTGCGGTCCGGCATCCCGGAACGTCCCTGCGCGCGGAACACGTCTTTCCCGGCGCTGTGCTGCACAACCTGCATCAGCCCCAGCGCATCGGAACGGCTGACGGCGTACGGGTTAAAGGAGGATTCCGTCTGCATAATCGCCAGGATCAGGGATTCATCCACGCCATACTTGCGTGACGCTTTACGCACCATGCCAGTGTATTTATGCGCACGTTTATCCAGGTGGTTCGCCACCAGGTTAATGGTCACGCTGTAGATCACTTTCAGCCCGTTCTGTCGGCTTTTCATACGCGTTTGCAGCAGATAATCCGCGTAACGCGCCGCGCGCCACTGCCAGCGAATGGCCTCGCCGTTGTTATCCACTACCTGTCCGTAAAGGAACGGCTGTTTGGAGATCGGAATATCATCGACGTCAGAGTAAAGGTCGATGGAGCCGGGATCGTCGCCCATCAGCAGCGTCTTGATGATCGCTTTGCGCAGGTGAGCCGCAGGATCTGTGCCGGCAATGGTTTCGATGGTGATCGAGCCGTCATCAAAGTTGATGTGGCTGCGGGTCTGGTACTGATCGGTATACTTAACGTAGTCCTTGGGGCCTGCGATCAGGACTTCGTTAAATCCCCAGATGTTTTCGATGTTATGGGCGAACTGGCCCATCAGAATGTCAAAACCGTTGGTGTCCTTTACCCAGGCTTCGTTATAGCTATCGCCCTTATTATTGGAACTGGAACACGAGATGAGTAACGGCGCGATCAGGGCAAACGCTAAATATTTTTTCATCATTCCGCAGGTGCGTGTTGTGTTGGTGTTATAGGTGAAAAAGCCGGGTTACCCCGGCAATGTTATTCTTATTCTTATTCTTGATCCTGCGGCTTATAGCCTTCGATGTGCACATCTTTGCCTTCGAACAGGAAGTTAATCATCTCCTGCTCCAGCAGCTTGCGGTGTTCCAGGTTCATCATATTGAGTTTCTTTTCGTTGATGAGCATGGTCTGTTTCTGCTGCCACTGCGCCCAGGCTTCTTTCGAAATCTCGTTATAGATGCGCTTACCGACGTCGCCCGGATAAAGCTGGAAATCCTGACCTTCCGCTTCACGGCCCAGGAAGGTACAAAAAATGGTTCTGCTCATAAAAATTCCTCTTTCATCTCAGCGCTATACAGCGGCGCCGGTACGTAATTGCTGTAACAGGCGCTCAACGGGCGCCGCCAGTCCGACGGATTGCGGTTGCGCTAAGTTATACCAGAGACCCGCCCCTTCATCCATGCATGCGGTGAATGAGGACACGGGAAGCCACATTGGCACAATATCCAGATGGAAATGGCTGAAAGTATGGCGAAACGCCGTTAACTGGCTGAGAGTATCGGCGCTAATCTGACGTTCCGCCAGCCAGCGACGCAGACTGTCTTCATCTTCAAACTGCGGGAAGCAGAATAAGCCACCCCACAGGCCGACCGGCGGACGCTGGGCCAGAAACACCTCGTCGCCGTGCTGGAGCATCAGAAAATAGCCGGTGCGCTCCGGCAGCGTTTGCTTCGGTTTTTTCCCCGGGTACAGCGCCCAGCTCTCATGCGCATAGGCTTCGCAACCATTGCTGAGCGGGCACAGCGAACATTTCGGTTTTGAGCGAGTGCAGACGATCGCCCCTAAATCCATCATCGCCTGGTTAAAGCGCGCCACGCCCTCGGCAGGCGTCACCTGTTCACTGATTTCCCACAGGCGCTTTTCCACCTCTTTTTTACCCGGCCAGCCGCCCACTGCATAGCAGCGGGCAAGCACGCGCTTCACGTTACCGTCAAGGATCGGGAAGTGTTTATTGAGCGACAGGGACAAAATCGCCCCGGCGGTAGAACGCCCGACGCCGGGCAACGCCGCCACTTCATCGAAGGTTTCCGGGAACTGGCCATGATGCCGCGTCGCCACCTGCTGCGCCGCTTTATGCAGATTGCGCGCGCGGGCGTAATAGCCAAGGCCGGTCCACAGGTGCAGTACCTCATCGAGCGGGGCATTGGCTAAATCCGTCACTGTCGGGAAGCGTGCCATAAAACGCTCAAAGTAGGGGATCACGGTGGTGACCTGCGTTTGTTGCAACATCACCTCAGAGAGCCATACTTTGTAGGGCGTTTTTTCGAGTTGCCAGGGCAGGGTTTTACGCCCGTATTTGTCATACCACTCCAGCACCTGGGCTGAAAATTGCGACGCGTTTAAGGTCAAAGCAGAGCTTCCGGGTAACGATTTGGGGGAGCCAGATTGCAGCACAGCGGCACAGAGGTGTAAACCAGAAGTTTCCGGTGCTTGCATCCGGCAACTAACTTTGGATAATGCCCGTTTCCCGACCACTCTCACAAGCAGACATATTTATGAAGAACGACGTCATTTCACCGGAATTTGATGAAAACGGCCGCCCGCTACGCCGCATTCGCAGCTTTGTCCGCCGCCAGGGGCGTCTGACGAAAGGGCAGGAGCACGCGCTGGAAAACTACTGGCCGGTGATGGGCGTGGAATTCACCGACGCACCGCTGGATTTCGCCGCGCTGTTTGGCCGCGACGCGCCAGTCACGCTGGAAATTGGTTTCGGTATGGGGGCCTCGCTGGTCACCATGGCGAAAGCGAAGCCGGAGCAGAATTTCCTCGGCATTGAAGTGCATTCACCGGGCGTGGGTGCTTGTCTTGCTACCGCGCACGAAGAGGGTGTCGAGAACCTGCGCGTGATGTGTCACGACGCGGTAGAAGTGCTGCACAAAATGATCCCTGACAATTCTTTAACCATGGTACAGCTCTTTTTCCCTGACCCATGGCATAAAGCACGTCATAATAAACGCCGTATCGTTCAGCCGCCGTTTGCGGAGCTGGTAAAAAGCAAGCTGAAGCTGGGCGGCGTATTCCATATGGCAACCGACTGGGAAGCCTATGCAGAACACATGCTGGAAGTGATGTCATCGCTGGACGGCTATAAAAACCAGTCCGCCAGCAATGACTATGTGCCGCGTCCTGAATCGCGTCCGGTAACCAAATTTGAACAGCGTGGCCATCGTCTTGGTCACGGCGTATGGGACTTAATGTTCGAGAGGGTGAAATAATGGCAACGAATCGTAGCCGTCGTCTGCGTAAGAAAATGCATATCGACGATTTTCAGGAATTAGGCTTTTCCGTCGCATGGCGTTTCCCGGAAGGCACCAGCGAAGAGCAGATCGATCAGACCGTTGATGATTTCATCAACGAGGTGATCGAGCCGAACAAACTGGCGTTTGATGGCAGCGGCTATCTGGTATGGGAAGGGCTGATTTGCAAACAGGAAATCGGCAAATGCACCGAAGAGGACCAGGCCATTGTGCGTAAATGGCTCGAAGGCCGTAAGTTCGACGATGTGCGCATCAGCGAACTTTTTGACGTCTGGTGGGACTAATTAGTTATCGACAGGGTCGGCTTTGCCGGCCCGTTTTGTTTGTGAAGGAGTTTTTATGTTGCGCAAAACGCTGCTGGCGGCTGCCCTGACGGTAACCGCATTTACCGCGCAGGCTGAATATAAATGTAGCGTCACGCCGCGTGACGACGTGGTGATAAGCCCGCAAACCGTGCAGGTGAAAGGCGAGAACGGCAATCTGGTGATGACGCCGGACGGCAACGTGATGTTTAACGGCAAGCAATACACCCTGACCGCAGCCCAGCGCGAGCAGGCGAAAGATTATCAGGCGGATCTGCGCACCGCGTTGCCGTGGATCGACGAAGGCGCACGTAGCCGTGTCGAGAAAGGCCGCGTAGCCCTCGACAATATTATCGCCAAAGAAGTGGGTGAAAGCAGCAATATGCGCGGTCGCCTGACCAAACTAGACGCGCAGCTGAAAGAGCAGATGAACCGCATTCTTGAGCGTCGCCCGGATGGCATCACCTTCCATTACAAAGCCATTGATGAAGTGCGCGCTAACGGCCAGCAACTGGTCAATCAGGCAATGGGCGGCATCCTGCAGGACAGCATCAATGAGATGGGCGCGAAAGCGGTACTGAAAGGCGGCGGTAATCCGTTGCAGGGCGTACTCGGCAGCCTCGGTGGGCTACAGACCGCGATCCAGAATGAATGGAAGAATCAGGAAGCCGATTTTGAACAGTTCGGCAAAGCCGTGTGCAGCCGCGTAGTGTCGCTGGAAGACAGCCGCAAAGCGCTGGTCAGCGGGCTGAAGTAAGATTTCTGGATTGATGTAGGCCGGATAAGCGTAGCGCCATCCGGCAACATGACTCAGAAATCTGCCGGCGCTTTAAACGTCATACTGCTGCTGAAAACGGGGTGGGTGATGGTCAGCATTTCCGCATGCAGTTGCAGGCGCGGGGCCATCGCCAGCGCTTCGGGTGTGGCATAAAACCGGTCGCCTAAGATCGGATGTCCCAGCGCCTGCATGTGCACACGCAGCTGGTGGGAACGTCCGGTGATGGGTTTTAACTCCACGCGCGCGCTGTTATCTGCCGCATACTCCAGCACCCGATACTCCGTCTGTGCCGGTTTCCCGGTTTCATAACACACCTTTTGCAGCGGGCGATTCGGCCAGTCGCAAATCAGCGGTAAATCCACCAGACCTTCGTCTGGCGTCGGATGGCCCCATACGCGGGCCACATACTGTTTCTTTGGCTCACGCTCGCGGAACTGCCGCTTAAGCTCGCGCTCAGCGGCTTTGTTCAGCGCCACCACAATCACGCCGCTGGTGGCCATATCCAGACGATGCACGGATTCGGCCTGCGGATAATCGCGCTGAATGCGCGTCATCACGCTGTCTTTATGCTCATCAAGACGACCGGGTACGGACAATAAGCCACTCGGCTTGTTGACCACCATAATGTGCTCATCCTGATACAGAATGACCAGCCACGGATCCTGCGGCGGATTGTAGGGTTCCATCAACATTGTCGGCTCCGGTTACTGATGCGTCACGACGATCAGACGCAGGGCATCAAGACGCCAGCCCGCTTCGGCCAGACTCTCCATTACCTGCTGGCGATTGCTTTCAATGGCCGCCAGTTCATCATCACGGATGTTCGGGTTGACCGCTTTCAGCGCTTCCAGACGGGAAAGTTCGGCAGAGAGCTTCTCATCCGCTTCAGTACGCGCCGCCTCAATAAGCGCTTTCGCCGCTTTTTCGATCTGCGCTTCACCCTGTTGCAGAATAGCATGCACGTCCTGCTGCACCGCGTTCACCAGCTTGCTGCCGGTATGACGGTTCACCGCGCTCAGCTGACGATTAAAGGTTTCAAACTCCACCTGTGCCGCCAGGTTGGTGCCGTTTTTATCCAGCAACATGCGCACCGGGGTGGCAGGCAGGAAGCGGTTAAGCTGAAGCTGTTTCGGTGCCTGTGCTTCCACCACGTAGATCAGCTCCAGCAGCAGCGTCCCTACCGGCAGGGCTTTGTTTTTCAGCAGCGAAATCGTGCTGCTGCCGGTATCGCCGGAGAGGATCAGATCCAGACCATTGCGGATCAGCGGATGCTCCCAGGTAACAAACTGCGCGTCTTCACGGGACAGCGCCACATCACGTTCGAAGGTGATGGTGCAGCCATCTTCCGGCAGACCAGGGAAATCCGGCACCAGCATATGGTCGGACGGGGTCAGTACGATCATGTTCTCACCGCGATCGTCCTGATTAATGCCGACAATATCGAACAGGTTCATGGAGAAGCTGATCAGCGCCGTGTCGTCGTCCTGCTCTTCAATACTTTCCGCCAGTGCCTGCGCTTTTTCGCCGCCGTTGGAGTGGATCTCCAGCAGACGGTCGCGCCCCTGTTCCAGCTGAGCTTTCAGGGCGTCATGCTGCTCGCGGCAGGATTTGATCAGCTCGTCAAAGCCGTCGGTGTTTTCCGGCGATGCCAGGTAGCCGATAAGATCGGTGTACACCTTGTCATAAATCGCGCGTCCGGTCGGGCAGGTGTGTTCAAAGGCGTCCAGACCTTCATGGAACCAGCGCACCAGCACGGACTGCGCGGTTTTTTCCAGGAACGGCACGTGGATCTGAATATCATGCGCCTGACCGATACGATCCAGACGACCAATACGCTGTTCCAGCAGATCCGGGTTGAACGGCAGATCGAACATCACCAGGTTGCTGGCGAACTGGAAGTTACGGCCTTCGGAGCCGATTTCCGAGCACAGCAGCACCTGCGCGCCGCTGTCCTCTTCGCCGAACCATGCCGCCGCGCGGTCGCGTTCGATGATCGACATGCCTTCGTGGAACACCGCAGCACGGATGCCTTCGCGCTCACGCAGTACCTGCTCCAGTTGCAGCGCGGTGGCGGCTTTGGCACAAATCACCAGCACTTTCTGCGAGCGGTGGCTGGTCAGATAGCCCATCAGCCACTCAACGCGCGGATCGAAGTTCCACCAGGTGCCGGAATCGCCTTCAAATTCCTGATAAATCTGCTCCGGATAGAGCATGTCGCGCGCGCGCTCTTCGGCGCTTTTACGCGCGCCCATAATGCCGGAGACTTTGATTGCCGTCTGATACTGCATCGGCAGCGGCAGCTTAACGGTATGCAGCTCGCGTTTCGGGAAGCCTTTCACGCCGTTACGGGTGTTACGGAACAGCACGCGGCTGGTGCCGTGTCTGTCCATCAGCATGCTGATCAGCTCCTGACGGGCGGACTCTGCGCCGTCACGGTTGCTGTTGGCCGTTTGCAGCAGCGGTTCAATATCCTGCTCGCCAATCAGTTCGCCGAGCATGTTCAGCTCGCTGTCGGAAAGCGGGTTACCTGCCAGCAGCATGGCGACCGCATCGGCCACCGGGCGGTAGTTATTCTGCTCTTCGACAAACTGGGCAAAGTCGTGGAAGCGGTTCGGATCCAGCAGACGCAGACGCGCAAAGTGGCTTTCCAGCCCCAGCTGTTCCGGGGTAGCGGTGAGCAGCAGGATCCCCGGCACGCGTTCGGCCAGCTGTTCAATGGCGAGGTATTCGCGGCTTGGCGCGTCTTCGCTCCACACCAGATGGTGCGCTTCATCGACCACCATCAGATCCCATTCGCCGTCGCACAAATGCTCCAGGCGCTGTTTGCTGCGGCGCACGAAGTCCAGGGAGCAAATCACTAACTGCTCGGTTTCAAACGGGTTATCGGCGTCGTGCTGGGCTTCGGCGTAGCGCTCGTCGTCAAACAGCGCAAAGCGCAGGTTGAAGCGGCGCAGCATTTCCACCAGCCACTGATGTTGCAGGGTTTCCGGCACGACGATCAGCACACGCTCAGCCGCACCGGAGAGCAGTTGCTGATGCAGGATCATGCCCGCTTCGATGGTTTTCCCCAGACCCACTTCATCCGCCAGCAGCACGCGCGGCGCATGGCGGCGGCCCACATCGTGGGCGATATGCAACTGGTGCGGGATCAGGCTGGTACGCTGACCACGCAGGCCGCTCCATGGCATCCGGTACTGTTCGCTCTGGTATTTACGCGCGCGGTAGCGCAGCGCGAAACGATCCATGCGGTCGATTTGTCCGGCAAACAGACGGTCCTGCGGCTTGCTGAAAATCAGTTTGCTGTCGAGCAGCACTTCGCGAAGCATAACGTTCGTTTCGCCGGTATCCGGGCGCGTGCCAATGTAAGCAAGGAGGCCGTTTTCTGCTTTTACTTCATCAACAATAAGCTGCCAGCCTTCGTGGCTGGTCACTGTGTCACCTGGATTGAACATCACGCGGGTTACGGGGGCGTCACTACGGGCATACAGGCGGTTTTCTCCGGTGGAGGAAAAAAGCAGAGTGACGGTACGCGCATCCATGGCGACAACAGTTCCAAGTCCCAGTTCGCTTTCTGTATCGCTGATCCAGCGTTGACCAAGTGTAAAAGGCATAAGTATTCGGCTCTATATCTCTAATTGCAGGCAATAGTTTGACCACCGTCTGAAAACGACAGCTCATCAAAATTTGAGGCCAGGATTGGGAAGGGCGCTATGGTACTGGAAGGCACAGCTTTCGTCACCTTTTCGTCATCATTCAAAATAACCCAAGCTGGCCGGTAACAAGTGTAGCAAAATCATCGTGGAGGAAAGGCAAAATGCCGTCCGCCACCGGTTGTAACTGTTTGGTGAGGTAGTGATCGTAATCCAGCGGCGACTGCTGATAAGCCACCGGTTCCGGGCCGTTCGTCGTCCAGACATACTTGATGGTGCCGCGATTCTGGTACTGCAAGGCGCGCCCCCTTTGCTGGTTTTGTTCATCCGCCAGCCGTGCGGCGCGAACATGCGGCGGCACATTGCGCTGATACTCCGCCAGCGGGCGGCGCAGGCGTTTGCGGTACACCAGCCGATCATCCAGCTCGCCCGCCATCAGCTGCGCGATGGTTTCCCGCACATAATCCTGATACGGCTCACCGCGAAAAATGCGCAGATACAGCGACTGCTGAAACTGCTGCGCCAGTGGCGTCCAGTCGGTGCGCACCGTTTCCAGGCCTTTAAATACCATGCGCTGGCTGTCCCCTTCCTGGATCAGCCCGGCATATCGTTTTTTGCTGCCGGTATCCGCCCCGCGAATGGTTGGCATCAGAAAGCGGCAAAAATGGGTTTCAAACTCCAGTTCCAGCGCGCTGGTCAGCCCGGACTGTTGCAGATGCGTCTGCCACCAGTCGTTGACGTGCGCCACCAGCGCCTGACCGGTTTTCGCCGCCTCGTCTTCACTGTGCGCGCCTTTCAGCCATACAAAGGTGGAGTCGGTATCGCCGTAGATGACATCAAAACCCTGCGCCTCGATTAACGCTTTGGTTTGCAACATGATCTCATGCCCGCGCATGGTGATCGACGAGGCGAGGCGTGGATCGAAGAAGCGACAGGCGCTGGTGCCAAGCACGCCGTAAAAGGAGTTCATGATGATCTTCAGCGCCTGGGACAGCGGCTTATTGTTGAGGCGCTTGGCCTCATCCCTGGCCTGCCAGATCTGCCCGATAATATCCGGCAGGCAGTGTTTATCCCGCGAGAACCAGGCTTCGAGAAAGCCCGGGGTGCTGAGCTGCGGATCTGGCTGCGCCATGCCTTCCACCAGTCCGACCGGATCGATCAGGAAGGTGCGGATAATCGCCGGATAGAGGCTTTTATAGTCCAGCACCAGCACCGAGTCATACAGGCCAGGCCGCGAGTCCATCACATAACCGCCGGGACTGGCCTGCGGCGGCACATCCCCGAGATTGGGCGCGACATAGCCCGCGCGATGCATACGAGGAATATACAGGTGGCTGAAGGCGGCGACGGATCCGCCATGCCGGTCTGCCGGCAGGCCGTTAACCGTGGCGCGCTCCAGCAGGAAGGGCATGATGGCGGTTTTGTGGAAAATACGCGTCACCAGTTCGCAGTCTTTCAGGTTATAAGTGGCAAGCGCGGGCTTGTTTTCGGCAAAGCGGCGCTCGATCTCATCCATGCGATCCCATGGATTATCAATGGCTTTGCCTTCGCCCAGCAGTTCCTGCGACACCGCTTCAAGTGAAAACGACGGGAAGCTCCAGAAGGCTGATTTCAGCGCGTCGATACCGTCGATAATCAAGCGGCCCGTGGCCTGAGCGAAGAATACGCCGTTCTTAAAGCCGTGCTCGCGCCACTCCAGATCGGTGTTGCCGCGCCCGAGTCGCAGCGGAATACCGTAACGTTCGGCATGCTTTTGCAGCACGCGCAGGTCAAACTGCACCACGTTCCAGCCGATCAGTACATCGGGATCGTGTTCGGCAAACCAGGCGTTGAGTTTTTCCAGCAGCTGCGGGCGGCTGGAGACGTACTCGAGATGAAAATCCACGCCGCTGGCGTCGCCGTTTTGTGGGCCAAGCATATAAACCGTGCGCTGGCCGCAGCCTTCAAGCCCAATGCAGTACAGCTCGCCGTGGCGGGTGGTTTCAATATCCAGCGACACCCATTTCAGCGGCGGGCGATAGTCCGGGTGCGGCTTTAAGCGTGCGTTGATCAGCGAGCCGTTGCGCGCGTCGCCATCGACCCATACCGGCGCGGTAATAAAGCGTTCCATCAGAAAACGCTCCGGCGGGCGGATATCCGCTTCAAACACCGTGACGCCGCCTTCGCGCAGCAGTTTGTCATAGCGCATCAGTTGACGATGGGCGCGGCAATAAAGGCCGTGCACCGGCTGGCGATGGAAGTCTTTCAGCGCCAGCGGCGTGAGGCGGTACTGGTTTTCACCGGCGAGAATGCGCTGTGCCTGCGGCACCTGGTCGGAGGGGATAAACGCTACCGATTCCTGCGGCGGCAGCACCACGTGCAGCGGCCCGTCATCCGTGGCAAGCCAGAATTCCACCTCAGTCCCTTTTGGGGTATCCCGCCAGTGTCGGGTCAGTAAAAAGCCTTCTCGCGCCTGCGCCACACTGTGCTCTCATAAAAATAAACCAGGCATAATTATAGCCTGGTTTAGTGGTGGGTGCTGGTGTTTTATACAGTGTTTTAATTATTTTTCTATTTTATAATATTCAAGTACAAGCGTATCTGCCTTCCGATTCAAACAATAGCGCTCGTAATGGCTGGAATAGTCGTCGGGGTCGTGATATGTCCATGCACAGTTATATTTTCTTAGCTGACCCGTTGTTTGCAGGAAATTTTTCAGGTCTTTTTCAAGAGCGACGGTGCTGCCTGCCTTTTTCCATGCCATAACCAGTAATGTTCTTTGGTCGTCGATATCGTAACTATATTGAAAGTCTACAAACTCCAGATGATAATCAATATTCTTTAAGGTATCCGGGGTGTAAAACCAGTAGGATAATTTATCGCTGGCTTTATATTGATGCTCCCTTAAAGGAAAGGCAATCCATGCAGTTAAGGCAGCGCTAAGTAAAATGATGATAAATAAAGCGAGAGGAAGGTTTTTTCTCATTTTTTAAAGGTGATGACAGGTGAGTGTGGGTTAAGTAAGAAAAATAAAGGTCGTTCCGAAGGAGAGACGGGAAAGCGATCTCTGGAAGTTAAAGAGACAGAACCATAAAGCTCATGCTTTAATGCAGAATTATTACCGAAGAAATGTTCGTAAGGTTCATGTCTGAACGTATTGTGAAGAAAACCAGAAAAATCTTTATCTAAGGGTTTAATATAACTTAACCACTCTGGTAAAGGTATCCTGCGGGGTTGACCATATTTAAAAGGAGGTGTTGTATGAAATAATAAAGGTGAAAATTGACAATTTTTATAATGACCGACAGGATCACCCGCATCCCATATTTGCAGCGCTGTTTTGTAATCTACTGGATTTGCTAACCATAGTGGATCGGGGCCAGTACCAAAGACGCGATAGAAGCCAACAAGATCGGAAATCAGATCCTCGGCGCTAAAACCGCTGTCGGTAAACCAATTGAACAAGAGAGAGTTTTGCCATGCTTCGAATCTTTTAGCTGTACCATACATAATTGTCAGCGCAACACGTGCTAACAAGGCGGGAGAAAGCGAAGAGCGAACCATTACCTCTGTTTGAACACCTGTTTGAAAATCTATGTCTATACCAAAAATTCTTTTTCTTTTGGTCATTTCCTGATGATAACTAACCGGAAAATATCTATCGTTAAATTTATTATAATATTTTGACCTGTGCTCTTGCTCTAATTTCCTTTTCAGGATCCTGGCATCATTCCCCTGAGCATGCCCCAAATCGATCCAGCCTAATTTTTCCGTATAAATTAATCCAGTATTCTTCGTGGTTGCAAATATGCCATCAGTGATATCGTTCCGTTTGCTCATTGTGCATCCCTCCTGAAATGCTTTTTATAACATTATGCAGGTAAGACGACAAATTCTATATTTCTATTGGTTTAATGAATTAATTCATAAGATTGATGATTAATTATAGGTGCATGTAATACATGCACCCCGATATATCTATTGCCCGTAATACGCCTTCGCGCCGTGCTTGCGCAGATAGTGTTTATCCAGCAGCGTCTGCTGCATCGCGGGCAGGTCCGGCGTCAACTGGCGGCTGAAAATGCCCATATAGGCGACTTCTTCCAGCACGATGGCGTTATGCACTGCGTCGTCGGCATTTTTTCCCCACGCAAAGGGGCCGTGGGAATGTACTAACACGCCGGGCATCTGCGCGGCATCGATCCCTTGTGAGCTGAAGGTTTCGACGATCACGTTACCCGTTTCCCACTCATATTCACCGTTGATTTCGGCATCGGTCATTTTGCGGGTGCAGGGGATCGCGCCGTAGAAATAGTCGGCGTGGGTGGTTCCCGTCGCCGGGATGGATTTTCCCGCCTGCGCCCAGATGGTGGCATGGCGCGAATGGGTATGCACAATGCCGCCGATGGACGGAAAAGCCTGATACAGCAGGCGATGGGTCGGCGTATCGGACGACGGCTTTTTGTTACCTTCGACCACTTCACCGGTTTCAATGCTGACCACCACCATGTCTTCGGCGGTCATCACGCTGTAATCGACACCGGACGGTTTGATGACGAACACCCCGCGCTCGCGATCCACGGCGCTGACGTTACCCCAGGTGAGCGTTACCAGATTATGCTTTGGCAGCGCCAGGTTGGCGTCGAGCACCTGACGTTTGAGATCCTCTAACATTTATCTCTCCACGCCGGATGGCGCGTTGCTTATCCGGCCTACATAAACAACGCGCCACCGGGCATTACTATTAACGTTTCGAACCGTAATACACCTCGTTCCAGCGCAGCGTGTCTTTGAACGCGGGCAGGCGGGTGTCGTTGTCGATCACGGTCAGTTCAATACCGTGCAGTTCGCTGAACTGGCGCATATCGTCCAGATCCAGCGCATGGCTGAAGACGGTATGGTGCGCACCACCGGCGATGATCCAGGCTTCGGAGGCGGTTGGCAGATCCGGCTGGGCTTTCCACAGGGCATTGGCGACCGGCAGCTTCGGCAGCGCGTGCGGGGCCGCGACAGAATCGACGCAGTTCACCAGCAGACGGAAACGATCCCCCAGATCGATAAGGCTTGCGTTGATCGCCGGACCTGTTTTGGTGGAGAAGATCAGACGGGCCGGATCGGCTTTACCGCCGATGCCCAGATACTGCACGTCAAGGATCGGTTTTTCGTCCAGCGCGATGGTCGGGCACACTTCCAGCATGTGCGAGCCGAGCACCAGATCGTTACCGTTCTCAAAGTGGTAGGTGTAATCCTCCATAAAGGAGGTGCCGCCTGGCAGACCGGTCGCCATCACCTTCATGATGCGCAGCAGCGCGGCGGTCTTCCAGTCGCCTTCACCGGCAAAGCCGTAGCCCTGCTGCATCAGACGCTGCACCGCCAGACCCGGCAGCTGTTTTAAGCCGTGCAGATCTTCAAAGGTGGTGGTGAACGCATGGAATCCGCCCTGTTCGAGGAAGCGTTTCATGCCCAGCTCAATGCGCGCGGCGTCAATAACGTTCTGTCGTTTATCGCCGTTGATCTGCGCCGCCGGGGTCAGGCGGTAGCTGCTTTCATATTCGTCCACCAGCGCGTTGATATCACCGTCGCTGATGCTGTTCACGACCTGCACCAGATCGCCGACCGCCCAGGTATTCACCGAGAAGCCGAATTTGATTTGCGCGGCGACTTTATCACCGTCGGTGACCGCCACTTCACGCATGTTGTCGCCAAAACGGCACACTTTCAGATGACGGGTATCCTGTTTCGATACTGCGTGACGCATCCACGCACCGATGCGCTGCTGCGCTTTTTGATCCTGCCAGTGACCGGTCACCACGCTGTGCTGTTGACGCATGCGCGCGCCGATAAAGCCAAACTCACGGCCACCGTGCGCCGTCTGGTTGAGGTTCATAAAGTCCATATCAATGCTGTCCCACGGCAGGCCCGCATTGAACTGGGTATGGAACTGCAACAGCGGTTTGTTGAGGATGGTCAGGCCGTTGATCCACATTTTGGCCGGGGAGAAGGTGTGCAGCCACACTACCAGACCCGCGCACTTGTCGTCATAGTTGGCGTCGCGGCAAATCGCGGTGATCTCATCCGGCGTGGTACCGAGCGGTTTCAGCACCATTTTGCACGGCAGCTTCGCCTCTTTATTCAGGGCATTCACTACCTGTTCCGCGTGGGTGGTGACCTGACGCAGCGCTTCCGGGCCATACAGATGCTGGCTGCCAATCACAAACCACACTTCATAGTTATCGAAAACGGTCATTTATCGTGTCCTTAATGAGTCAGCGCTGCCTGTGATGCGGGGGCAGCTGAAGGGAGATAGTGTTGTTCGGCGCTTACCGCCCACTGTTGATAGCGGCGATAGAGCTGTTCAAAACGTTGCGCCTGGCGCGGGTCCGGTTGCAGGGTGTTTTCGATGCGGCTGGCCATCGACTGCTGGGCGGCCGGAATATCCGGGTGATCGCCCGCTGCCACGGCGGCAAAAATAGCCGCACCAAGGGCGCAGCACTGATCGGAGGCGACAATCTGCAACGGACGGTTTAACACGTCGCAGCAGGCCTGCATGATGACGCGGTTTTTACGGGCGATGCCGCCCAGCGCCATCACGTTGTTCACCGCAATGCCCTGTTCGGTAAAGCACTCCATAATGGCGCGCGCGCCAAAGGCAGTAGCGGCCACCAGCCCGCCGAACAGCAACGGAGCGTCGGTGGCGAGGTTCAGATCGGTGATCACCCCTTTCAGACGCTGATTGGCATCCGGCGTGCGGCGGCCGTTAAACCAGTCGAGAATGACCGGCAGATGATCCAGCGACGGATTCTGGGCCCATGCCTGGGTGAGCGCCGGTAACAATTGTTTCTGGCTGGCGCGGATCTGCGTTTTCAGTTCAGGGTGCTGCAACGCCAGTTGCTCCAGCGGCCAGCCGAGAATGCGGCCAAACCAGGCGTAGATATCGCCAAAAGCGGACTGCCCGGCTTCGAGGCCGATAAAGTCCGGCACCACGCTGCCGTCAACCTGCCCGCAGATGCCTTTCACCGCACGTTCACCGACGCTGGGTTTATCGGCGATCAGGATGTCGCAGGTAGAGGTGCCGATCACTTTTACCAGCGTGTTCGGCTGCGCACCTGCGCCTACCGCACCCATATGGCAGTCAAACGCGCCGCCGGCGATCACCACGCTTTGCGGCAGGCCGAGACGTTGCGCCCATTCGGCGCTGAGCGTGCCCACCGGAATATCGGCGGTATAGGTGTCGGTAAACATCGGGTAACTGAGATGTTTGTTGATCAGCGGATCAAGCTCATCGAAGAAGCTGGCAGGAGGTAAGCCGCCCCAGCTTTCATGCCACAGGGATTTATGGCCGGCGCTGCAACGTCCACGGCGGATCGCCTGCGGGCGGGTGGTGTCGGAGAGCAGGGCGGGGATCCAGTCGCACAGTTCGATCCAGGAGGCGGCGGCCTGTGCCACCGCGGCATCGGCGCGGGTCACATGCAGGATCTTCGCCCAGAACCATTCACTGGAGTAAATGCCGCCGATATAGCGGGAGTAATCCACTTTTCCGGGTGTGTGGCACAGGCGGGTAATGGCTTCGGCTTCTTCGACGGCGGTGTGATCTTTCCACAAGACGAACATGGCGTTCGGGTTGTCGGCAAACTCCGGGCGCAGCGCCAGCACGCGGCCTTCGGCATCAATCGGGGCGGGAGTGGAGCCGGTACTGTCCACGCCAATGCCGCTGACCTGGGCGCGCTGTTCTGCGCTCAGTTCCGCCAGCACGCTTTTCAGCGCGGCTTCCATCGACTCAATATAATCGCGCGGGTGGTGGCGAAACTGGTTATGGGGCGCGTCGCAATAACGCCCTTCCTGCCAGCGGGGATACCATTCGACGCTGGTGGCGATCTCTTCGCCGCTGACGCTGTCCACGGCCAGGGCGCGTACTGAATCGCTGCCAAAATCGAGGCCAATTGCAATTGCCATCGTGTAACTCCATCAAGAATGAGCGTATGGAGAAACATTAGTGACAGACGCCGGAAAGGGTCAGGCAGGATCCGCTAATCTTATGGATAAAAATGCTATGGCATGGCAAAGTGTGACGCCGTGCAAATAATCAATGTGGACATTCCGCCTGGCTTTATAGACACTTTTGTTAAGCCTTTTTTGCCGCTGCGTGGAAACAAAACCGCGCAAAATGCTTTTATCTGGCGGGGTTGGTGAGCGCTGTTTTACCAGCGGACGGATCGGCTGGCGGATTTGATGATACAAATCACAATATGGACAATTGGTTTCCTTTAATGATCTCCGGAGTATTGCCATTATGGCTGAACCGCAAAACGATCCGCTGCTGCCTGGCTACTCTTTCAATGCGCATCTGGTGGCAGGATTAACGCCGATTGAAGCCGACGGCTACCTGGATTTTTTCGTTGACCGCCCGCTGGGCATGAAGGGCTATATCCTCAATCTGACGGTGCGCGGCGAGGGGATCATCGACAACAACGGTAAACAGTTTGTCTGCCGTCCTGGCGACATTCTGCTGTTCCCGCCCGGCGAGGTGCACCATTACGGTCGACACCCCGATGCGCGGGAGTGGTATCACCAGTGGGTCTATTTTCGTCCGCGCGCCTACTGGCATGAATGGCTGGCGTGGCCGACGATTTTCGGTCAGACCGGGATTTTTCGCCCCGACGAGGCGCATCAGGCAGCGTTCAGCGAGCTGTTTGACCAGATTATCCATGCCGGGCAGAGCGCCGGACGCTACGCCGAACTGCTGGCGATTAACCTGCTGGAGCAGGTGCTGCTGCGCCGCATGGAAGCCATTAATGAATCCCTGCATCCGCCACTGGATAACCGCGTGCGCGATGCCTGCCAGTACATCAGCGATCACCTTGCCGACAGCCACTTCGACATTGCCAGCGTCGCTCAGCATGTCTGCCTGTCCCCGTCGCGATTGTCGCACCTGTTCCGCCAGCAGCTGGGCGTCAGCGTGCTGAGCTGGCGCGAGGATCAGCGCATCAGCCAGGCCAAGCTGTTGCTCAGCACCACGCGGATGCCTATCGCCAGCGTCGGGCGCAACGTCGGCTTTGAAGATCAGCTCTATTTTTCCCGCGTTTTTAAAAAATGTACCGGTGCCAGCCCGAGCGAATTTCGTGCCGGATGTGAATGAAACGTAAATGAAACGAAAAGACATGTCCGGTGGTCTGAGTTAACCAGTAAACTACTTATCAGATCATTTTATCGGGCAGGTTATGCAGGCATTTCTGGAACATTTTATTACGCAGTCGGCGGCGTATTCCCTTATCGCCATTGCGCTGGTGGCTTTTTTTGAGTCGCTGGCGTTAGTCGGGCTGATTTTACCCGGCACGGTGATGATGGCGGGGCTTGGGGCGCTGATTGGCAGCGGCGAGGTCAATTTCTGGTATGCATGGCTGGCGGGTATCGTCGGCTGTCTGCTGGGCGACTGGATCTCCTTCTGGCTCGGCTGGCGCTTTAAAAAGCCGCTGCATCGCTGGTCTTTTTTAAAGAAAAACAAAGCGCTGCTGGATAAAACCGAGCATGCGCTGCATCAGCACAGCATGTTTACCATTCTCGTCGGGCGTTTTGTCGGGCCTACCCGGCCACTGGTACCGATGGTGGCGGGGATGCTGGATCTGCCAGTGGTGAAATTTATCCTGCCCAATATTATCGGCTGCGTGTTCTGGCCGCCGTTCTACTTTTTGCCGGGTATTCTGGCAGGCGCGGCCATTGATATTCCCGCTGATGAACAGAGCGGCGGCTTTAAATGGCTGCTGTTGCTGGCTGCGGTGTTGCTGTGGCTGGCAGCATGGATGTGCTGGCGACTGTGGCGCAGTACAAAAGCCAGTTCCGACAAGCTGACGCGGTATCTGCCACGCGCCCGTCTGCTGTGGGTAGCACCGCTGCTGCTCGGGGTGGCGGTAGTGGCGACCGTGGTGGTGATCCGCCATCCGCTGATGCCGGTGTATGTCGATATTCTCGGGAAGGTAGTGAGCGGTCACTGACGGGGTGGATGCCGGGTGGCGGCTGCGCCTTACCCGGCCAATAAAGGCTCCGTTTGGGAAACGGGAAATATTGTATGTTAAGGATAAATTTTAACCATCTTAATGCGAGATAATCTCTGCATTGTTTGTATTAAGGTTCTACGCTGGGATCTGAGTTTTTCCCGCGTAGGCCTGCATTAGGTGTGATGGTGAACAGTTACCTTATCAATTAGTGCGGACAACAATTCGCTAAAGTTGGAATGTGATTCAATAATATAATTTGTAGATGCTTTATCGCAGATCTCGAAACAGTCATTTGTGAAGCTGTAGGCAAAGACGGACATGTCATCTTCACCAACCAGCACCTTGTCAATAAGGTTCGGATCGAGATAGATTTCATTGACGCGGGTTTCAATGTTGCGCAGGTAGATATTCGACCATACTGGCTTACTGTTCCCCGCCTGCACCATGCTGTAAAGTGTCAAGCCGTTGTACTCAAATCCATCCATGATCTTGAACATATCTGAGTAGTCCCGTCGGTTAATCATCAGGCGCTGGATATTCCCATAAACCCTTCTCCTGTGAGTATCCCATTCAACAGGGGCTGCTTTGTGCATCAGGTCCGCCATTACATCTGAGGCTACTGGGTTGGCTACCGGGTAATTATTGTCAACCAGCAGTGTTTTGAGGATACAAGGAGTGAAATAACTCTTTAGCTGAGCGGGTAGCAAAGCAGGCATTGCGATTGTTCTTCCTGCCTCGTCGCAAAACTCGACGAGGTAGCCCAGTGTCGGGGTATCAAAAACCATAACAATCGTACCAACAGTCCCTTTTACCAGCCCTTCATTCAGCAGATCTTCACCTAAAATCACAACATCTAATTCGTCTCTTTTCATTTTAATTTTCTCATTTAACGAAAATGGTTGTCAGGCGAGGAACTACTGCATCTGTTTCGTACATCCATCCTGTACGGACAATCACCGTTTCACCGTTGACGCCTAAAATCGGCATGTCTACAGCCATTGTTTGGCCGTAGGTGTTTGTCTGCAAAACCTTTGCAGGGGCCGATAATACGCCTTCCTGAATTTTTGCTGCTAAAACATCCGCATTAGTTGGGTTATATCCCAGCGCTGATTCAAATACCCTCGCTTTGTGACCCCCTGTAGGATGTGTTGAATCTAAAGCATAAGTCGCTAGTTTTTTCGGATCGATAACGGCGTGTTTAGCGTTCAATAATGTACCGCTCTCAGATGTAAAACCCTTAGCATATGGGCTTTCAAACGTCGGTATTTTACTGAGGCTTGATATTTCATCTATTCCACTTAGAGGGTTTAACCTGCCCATTGTCAATCCTGTCGCAACAGAAGTACCGGCAATGATTAGCCCTTTGTTATTCATGATTTGATCGTAACCCGCTGTAGCATCTCCACCGAGCTGCTGCGCGATTTCATGAAACCCTTCACTATTGCTGTTATACACACCACCAGCAGCCAGCAGGCGACCAACAGCTTTGCTGTTCAGAGTCTTCCCCGCCGGTGCGGTTGTTGGGCCGTAATAATCGTAGTGTATCCGTTGAGTGGGGGCTGGCTTCCTGCCTTGCCGATCGGCTATAGCGTGCCGGTAGGCGCTGATGATTGTGTTCTTATACCATGCCTGCCAGGACGATGTGATTGGGGTGAAAATCAGATCGCCGTTATCGTCGATGTAAAACGGATTCCTGTCACTGCTCCAGCGGCAGGAGGTATCTACACCAACAAGCCAGCCAATTTGCAGGTCGTGTTCTACCTCATCGTAGATTGGATCTGCATAGCCGCGAGGCTTTCGCTCATAAGGTCTTTTATGTGGAGAATAGCTGTATTTTTTTTGGGGAAGGCCAAAAACGAGACTGTAGCCGTTCGCTTCATAAGAAAGATCGTAATGAACACACGCCTCTCTCAGAGAGCCTGCTGGCGTGAGAATGTATTGAAAGTCAGCAGGGGCTAACCAATGGATTAAATCATGTGATCGGTAAAGCCGAAACATATCGAATCCTTATTGTGTGATGTTATTACAACAGCCCAGTTGCCGGTGGCGCTGACGCTTACCCGGCCTACGTCTGGTTGCCGGGTGGCGGCTTCGCCTTACCCGGCCTACGGTTTTGTAGGCCCGGCAAGCGACGCGCCGCCGGGCAACACGACGCCGCTATTCAACGGCTACCCGCACATTCACGTGCCCGAACGGGGGAACCTGGCGGATTGCCAGCGGTTCGCCCAGCGCATTACACGTCTGCCACGCTTCGGGAACGGTTTGCGAGTGCTCACCAGGGTTAAACAGCCTGACCAGCATCCCGCCATACAGCACATCCACGCCGCTGACCGCCAGCCCTTCGGGGATCTCTGCCAGCAACTGTCGCACCCGCACCGGCTGCGCCGGTAAAAACACATCGAAATTATCCAGCCGCTGTACACCGCTTTCGTCACGCTGCCACTGCCAGAGCGTTGGGTTAACACGGAAGCCTTGCGCGCAGGCGACGCGCTCGTGGGCGGTAAGCGGCGTCAGACAGAGCGCAAAATCAAAGTTCAGCAGCCCCGGCAGTTCCGCTTCCGGCGTGGCTAACCGCTGGCCCGAGGCGCGGCCCGGACGCCACAGCAAATCATCTTTGCCCAGTTGCGACGCGCCGCGAAACAGCGTGACCCGTAGCTGGCGATCCGCATATTCATACTCTTTCAGTCCGCGGGCGAAAAAATGAAAGTCATCGTGAGCGCGCAACTGATGCATAAACGGCTCGATGTCCACCGGGCGCTCGGTGAAATCCGTCCGCGCGCTGTCCGGCTGGTTCTGGCGGCTGATCCAGCCGAAAGGCATATCCGCCTCTACCGCCGTGATGGGCGTGCCGGTATCGAAAACCAGCTGCATCCGGTGCTCGCGTACCTGGTTATCCGCCGTCAGATGAAAACGGATCAGCGCGTTTTCCAGCGTCACGGTCAGCGTCACCGCCACGGACTTCAGATGTTCACTGCGCCCGGAGCGCTGCGGATCCAGGCACTCCGGCAACGACAGCAGGCTTGCGACGACCAGCTCCTGTTTCGCCGGATGCTGTTTCACCGAAACCAGCTCCAGCCAGCCGGAGCGCAACTCCACATCGCCTGCCAGCGGCGAAAAGTCATACAGATCGCCGTCATTACCCAGATCGCTTAACTGCACCAGCCGCGTCAGCGTGCGTGGGCGGCGCTTGTCCAGCAGGCACAGGTTCTGATCCTGCCAGCTGATGCGGTAGTGGGCGTTCTCGATAAAAGTCTGGCGCAGGGACTGCATCCACGGCATCGCCACCGGTTCGCTATGCTGCACAAAAAACAGCGCCATCCCCAGCGGCGGCACCGCCGCATGAAGAATATCCACCCGGTTACGGTAGTAATAGTCTGCTGAAAACGTCTCCACTTCACCGTCTGGCGTCAGCAGCACCGCGCGCGGTTTGCGGATTTTCTCCTGCGCCAGCAGGATGAATTCCACTGGCCGACCCTGTTCATCCACCAGCCGGAAGGTGGGTGTCGGCGTGATCAGCACCCGGTTGTGCACGCTGAGGGTAGGCGCGCGGGTACCGTTCACCAGCAGAAAGCGATGATCCCGATCCGGGGCAAGATTTGCCAGCAGCAGACGGGCGTGCAGGCTGAACAGCGCCTCGCCGATCTGCTGCGCGTGGGCGCAGCGGGCCAGCACGTCGCGGTTGGTTTCATCACTGTTGCAACCGCCCATACTGTCGTGGGCGTGGGACTCCAGCAGCAGACGCCAGGCTTTTTCCAGCATCGCCTCGCTACAGGCCAGCCCGTTGAGGCGCGCCAGCGCCAGCAGCGGTTCGGTCTGATGGATCAACTGCGTTTCCGCATCGTCGTTGGCGCGTTTAATGTCGTAGCGCGAGGAGCCAATGGTTTTATGTACCCGGGACAGGCGCGGGCGGCGGAATTCGCCCTGCCACAGGGGGAGCGCGTCCTTGTTCAGCGCTGCGAAATAATCCTCATAGCTACTGGCGATAAATTCATCCTCGCTGTGGGCGTTAAGCTCCGCGATAAGGCTGGCGAAATCCGCATCACAGCTGACCTGATCGCCGCCAATCGGGCACAGCAGATGCCGACAGGTGGTGAGCTGTTTAAGCCGGGCGATCAGCGGGAAGGTTTCGCCCTCAACATGCGCAAGCGAGAAATTACGCCAGCGCCCGCCGCGCTCCGGGTGGGCCAGCGAATAGCCAAACGGTATGATCGCCGTGGTGACGGCGTCGCCGTTCGCCGCCTGCCAGCGCATTTCCGTCGCGCCCATCACCTGCGGATCGTACCCCCGGCGCAGCAAAATATGCCGCAGCCCGAAGGCGGCTGCCAGCTGCGGCAGCTGTGCCGGGCTGCCGAAGGTATCGGGTAAATAGAGCACGTCCATGCAGCCGCCCGCCGCCCGGGCAAGCGCAATGCCGATGCGCAGGTTGCGGAACATGGATTCGGTGCTGATGCTGAACAGATCCGGCTGTGTATACCAGGGGCCGATCATTAACCGACGCTGACGGACGAGCGCCGTCGTCCGTTCGGTCATCTCCGGTTTGAGCTGTAAATAATCCGCCAGCAGGGAGCTTTGTCCGTCCAGGTGGTACACCAGCGCCGGGTGCGTTTCTAAGGCTTCAATCGCCTCCGTAAAGGCTTTCAGGGCGAAGACCTGGGTATCAAGGGTGGTGAAATACCACTCCCGATCCCAGTGAGTATGGGAGATCGCGTGAATGATGCGTTTGTCGTTCATTGACTTTCCTTGTCGCTGGCCATTTCCAGCAGGTATTCGGCATGAATATCCTCGCCGTACCACATCGGGAAATTGGTGCCCCAGATATTGTTATACAGGTGGGCGAAAATCCCTTCCGGCTCGTCATGCGGCTCGCCAAACCACAGAATACGCGGTTCGTGCAGGGCGATCAGCGGCGCATCAAGAGGCTGGAATTGCCAGTCGGGGGTGAAGACACTCTCGACGCCATGCAAATTGCGATTGCCGTTGGGCACCACCTGTTGCCAGTCAATGGCCTGGCCGATTTTGCGGCACTGGCTAAGGGATTTATCGATAAGCCCGAATTGCAGCCAGATCTCCTCCGGCAGACGGTTTGCCTGTTTACCGATAATCGACACCTGATAGCGAATGGCGGCGCGATGTTTATTGAAGCGCCAGCAGTGCCGCACTTTTTTCGGCAGCCGCAGCACCATGCCCGGCTCGTTTTGTACAAAGCGCGCCTCGATAAACAGCTGATAGTCGTCCGGCGTCTCGTCTATACGCACTTCGTGAAGTTGCAGCGTGGCGCACTGTGAAGGAACAGGCACGGCGGTCAGCTCCAGCCCCGGTTTGGTAAAATCGGCGATCGCCCAGTCGCGAGTCGTCGCCAGGTTTTGCAGATAATGTTCTGCAAAGCGCTGATACTCGGCATCGCTTACCTGGCGGTAAATCAGCCTGCCAAGGGGGGCTGCGGAGAGCACCTTCCCACCAACGCTCAGAGTGCTGAGGCTGCCATCATCGGCGATATAGACGCGATAGTCGCCAAAGGTGCGGGATCGTCTGGAAACGATCATGCCCTCCGGGGTGATGGGGGCGAGCGGGGCAAATTTCTTAGCCACCACCGGCGGCAGGCAGGCGAGGGCATTGTCGACATAATCGCGCTGCTCCTGCCAGGAGGCGGCGAGACTCTGATAACCCGGCGCAGGGCGGTGCGGCAGTCGCGCGGCAAACTCGTCGATAAAGCGGTATTTCTCCGGGACGCCGTTTTCCACGCAGTCTGCCTGCCGCGCCACGTCAAACTCGGCGGGCAGATAGTGGTTGTAATCGCCCAGATGCAGCTTGAGATCCATCCCCCAGGTGTGTTCCGGCACCATGATCAGCTGCGCCATTGCCTGGCGGTATGTCTCGCTGGCGGCAGAGAGTCGCCCGGCAGAGACCTCTTTTGCCAGCAGCCGCATCAGGCGCAGATAGCGGCTGACCTTGCCCGGATCGGTCGCCAGCCCGTGATTCCAGGTATCGCCGATTTCACCGTCGATCACCGGCAGCAGATGACGAATGCCCGCGACGCGGGCGGCGAACTGATCCAGCGTTGAGGCGCTGACCTCGGCATCGGGATAACGACCCTGGTAAGTGGCGATAGTGGCGTGTACCAGCGCGGCATCCGGCGGAGCGCAGTTATCGGCGGCATGACAGAACACCAGCAGCTCATCCAGCGGCGCGCACCAGTATTCGTTGCCGTAGCCACCCGGCGAATAGTTGACGATGATTTCCGCCTCCCCCAGACGCCAGCGGAACAGGGGCGGCACGTCCGGCGCGGTGGAGGCTTCATTGACGCCGAGATGTAAGTACGTGATCCCGGCGTCTGCCAGCCAGGGAATAATCGCCTGGGTATAACCCGGCACGTCGGTCATTTTGGCGGCGATGGTGCGCCGATGAAAACGCAGATCCAGATCGAGGGCGTAATTAAGACCAAATTGCAGCGCGCCGGGCGTGAGCAGTTCGCTGTGGGAGGTAAAGGGCAGGCCGTGCCAGGCGATGTCGCCGCGGCCGATGGCTTCCGTCAGCGCACGACGGGCGCTGTCGTCGGCCATCTGCAAATAGCGGGTGATAAGCCAGGCGCCACAGGTCCAGATAAAGTTTTTTTGCCCCGGCCTGTTCACCGCCTGCGCCAGAGCGATCACCGCCGGGATAAACTCGTGCAGGTATTTGTCTTCGACGGTGCGGGCCAGATCGGTAAAGCCAATATCCAGATGCGTTTTGTAGATGATATGCACACGTTGCACGGGATTATCCTCGGTAAACAGGGTTGGTCAGCAACTGGGCCACCGGGCCGCGATTGATGCGCAGCAGGGCGAAGGTGGCATCCTGGACGTCGATCTCCTGGTTGACGTCGCCGTAGCGATTGGGCACCACAATGACGGACTTATCGGTGTAGAGCAGCACGCTGTTATCTTTGTGAGTGCGGAGTTTGACGTGCAGGATCCCGCCGCTGGTGGTATCGCCTGGACCCGCCTCGCCAATACAGAAGCGGTGCAACTGGGTCTGATCGTCGCTTTGCATATAGCTGCGTCCGGCGACCAGCGCCGAAAGGATGTCTTTACGTTCGCGGCTGATGGCGTGCACCCACATGTACGGCCAGCGCAGCCCTTTTTCTTTATGAAAATCACTGCCCGCCACGGCGCTGATTTTTTCGCCCCGGCAGAGCAGGTGATACCAGTAGTTAAAGGCATCTTCGTTACCAGTCTGTCCGTCCCACGGCCCGTTCCAGATCTCCAGCCAGTCGTGGCCCGTAAAGGCGTTCTGCCACGGGCAGTAGTGGCAGAAGGGGTGATTAATGCCGATGCGCGCGCCGTTGCGGCGGGCTTCGGCAATACGCCCGGCGATATCCTCTTCGGTAAAGTGCGGCAGAAAATTCACCACCGGCTGGGTGACGCCGAGGAGGTTGGCGTGACCGCGCTCGCTGGTCAGTTCCATGCCGGGGATCAGGCACAGCGAGGCGTTAATGCCGGCAATCTCGTGGTTCTGGGCAATGGTGTTGTGATCGGTAAAACAGAGGAAATCGAACTCCATCTTGCGGGCGCGGGCGATCAGGTCGCTCACCGTTAAGCTGCCGTCGCTGTGCACGGAGTGCAGGTGCGTGTCGCCCTTCAGCCAGCGTGGAAATTTTGGGTAGAGCGTGATCTCCACCGTCACTTCACAGGTGCGGCGGATCTTATGCAGCCCCAGCAGCACATGCCATTTGCCGTTGACGATGCTGGTGCGCTGATAGCCGGGCGAGGCGAAATTTTCGCTCAGCGTGATGGTCTTACGCGCGCCGCCGCTCCAGCCGTTAATGCGGCCATTGATCATCAGTCCCATATCCACCACGTTGCCCGGCGTGAAGTGGTAGCTGATGTCGATCCGCTCGGTATTCAGACCGGGATCGAATTCGACGTGGCGCAGGGATTTTTGCTCGCTGGGGATCACCTTCAGCGTGCGGGTCAGCGTCACCGGTTCCATATTCATTGTGTTTCTCCTTCGTCTAACAGTTCTTTGCAGTCACCGGCGATCATCACCACCTCGGCGCCATAGATAATCTGGAAGGCCCGCTCGCTGACCTGCACATAGCCTTTCGCGTTGAGCGTTTTCTTCCACACCGCTTCCGGGGCGACGCGGGAGCCGTCTTTCACCTGCACACGCAGGCGCGAGATGCAGTTGTCGAACTGTTCGATATTCTCTTTGCCGCCGAAAGCGTCGATGATGTGCCGGGCGAAGCGCATCCCTTGCAGATCCTTAAAATCCTGTTTGCTGTACAGCCGGGTCTGTTCTTCATCTGCTTCGCGCCCCGGGGTCATGACGTTGAAGCGCAGGATCAAAAAGCGAAACAGCGCGTAGTAGAGAACGAAAAACAGCGGGATCAGCCACAGATAGCCCCATAAATTGAGCTTCGCGGGCTGGAGCAGCACCGGCAGGATGTCTTTCAGGCTGCCGCCGTAGATCGACACGTTCGCCATTTCAGTAAGCACAAAGGCGAGGCCGGTCAGCGGCACATGCACCAGATAAAACAGCCAGGGGGCGACGAACAGAAAGGTGTATTCGATGGGTTCGGTGACGCCAAACAGGATCATGGTCGCCACTACCGGGATCAGTAATCCGGCGACGACCTTTTTGTGCGGCGAGGTTGCGCACTGGTAGATGGCCAGCGCCGCCCCCGGCAGCGCGCCGAAGTGCACCACTACGCGCCCGGACTGAAAGCCACGCACCAGCAACTGCTGGCTCTCTTCACAACCGAGCTGCGCCATGTAGATATTGGTGGTGCCGCTCACCAGCTGGTTACAGACGGTCATGGAGCCGCCCAATTCCGTCAGTCGTATCGGCGTGGTGATCAGATGATGCAGGCCGACGGGCAGCAACGCCTTATCCGCTACCGCCCAGATAAAAGTGCCGAACAGGCCAGAGTTACCGATAAGCCTGCTGAACTGGGCCAGCATTCCACCGAGCGGCGGCCAGATAACATAAAGCAGCACGCCGAGCAGCGATCCCGCCAGCAGCGTGACGATAGGGACCGTGCGCGTACCGGCAAAAAACGACAGCACCAGCGGCAGTTTGACGTTATATAAGCGATTGTGCAGCCCGGCGGTGATCAGGCCTACCGCCATGCCGCCGAATACGCTCATCCGGTAGGAGAACATCCCCAGCTCGCTGGTATAAATCGAGGCGCGCTGCACGGCGGCTATTTCACTCAGGTGCTGCTGTTGCTGGAAATAGTCGACGCTGGTGGTCTGCGGCGTGATGTTATTTAATTCCAGTAACGTGGCGATAATAAAATGCATCGCCATAAAACAGACCGCGCCGGAAAAGGCCGCCCAGCCTTTTTCTTTTTTCGCCAGACCAAAGGCCACGCCAATAGAAAAGAATAGCGGCAGATGGCGAAATACCACATCGCCCGTGGCTTTCATGACGCTGAAGGCGCTGAATAAAAAGGAGCCTTTGGTAATCACGTTCTGTAAATGAAGCGCTTCAATGGTGCCGCTGCTGGTGAAGGCGCTGCCGAATCCCATAAACATTGAGCCGACGGTAATAATGGAGATCGGCACCAGCATTGCCTGGCCGATCATTTGCATTGTTTGCTTCATAAAAATCCTTTTTTACGGGCTTTAATTATTCATTTAAATAATGAGTTGAAGCACCCTGGTCTATTAATTCTGTGATGTATTGATTTCGATAATTATTATTTGACGATGCTGTTGTGTGACCAGTGAATAAGGGTTAATTATTAGTCTTGCGTTCGGGAATATAACGATTTACGCGCGCAGGTTTTGTGATGTGAACAGCGTAACGTTATCTGTATAGAGGATATTTGTAAGCAAAAGATGCCGCGGTCTGCGGCATTATTAACGGTTCTGTTATCAGGAGAGGCGTTGCGCGGGCAGACCGTCGGCGCAAATTTTCCCGTCCGCCAGACGAATAACCCGTGAAAAATGGCGACGGGTAAAATCATAATCGTGGCTGATGGCAAGCAGTGTTGTCTGCCGCTGACGACAGACCGCCAGCCAGCCTTCGAATACGGCTAACCAGCGTTCGTCAAAATCCCGGCTCGGCTCATCAAGCAGCAGCACCGGCGGAGCCAACGCCTCAAGACTGGCGACCGCCACCATACGCCGCTGGGCGGCATGCAGATCCAGCGGGTGCGCCTGCGCCACGTCAGCAAGGCCACACAGTTCAAGCGCCGCGCGGGTGCGCTGTTCGATAACAGGAGCGGGCAACTTTTGCAGCTTCAGGCCAAAAGCCACTTCACGTTGCACGGTACTGTGCAGGATCTGGTTTTCGGCCTCCTGAAACAGTACGCCAACCTGTGCGGCGCGCTGCGGGGCGTTCAGTGCTGACAGCGACTGCCCTTTCAGCAAGACCTCACCCTGCTGCGGTATTAACAGTCCCGCCATCAGGCGCAGTAAGGTGGATTTTCCGGCACCGTTATCGCCAATAAGCGCCACCCATTCACCGCGATCAAGGGTGAGGGTCAGGTTGCGCAGACAGTTTTCAGAGGCCGCAGGCCAGCGGAAGGTTACGTTGTGTAACGCGATCATAAGGCAGTCAGTCCTGTTTCATCGAGCTGCCATATCTGGCGGCAAAACGCCTGCGCTGGCTGGCGGTGGCGTTCAAAAAGGATCACCAGCGCCTGGGTGTCGTTCGCCCATGCTGACAAGCGGCTAAGCATCTGTTGTGTGGCCTGCGGCGTCAGGCGGCTGAAGGCCTCGTCGAGCAGCAGCAGGCGGGGCTGCATCGCCAGCGCACAGGCGATCACCACGCGCTGGGCTTCGCCGCCGGAGAGCGTCGCGGGATGCCGGTGGCGCAGCGGCAGGCAATCGGTGAGCGTCAGAGCAGCCTCAAGCCGGGCGAGGATCGCATCTTCCCCCAGACAGAGATTCTCCGGGCCGAAGGCAATTTCTTCTTCAACGCTGAAGGTACAGCCGGAAAGTTGCAGGGCGGGGGACTGCTGCACCAGCTGGACGGTCTGCGCCTGTTCAGGCAGCGACCGCTGACCCAGCGGCTGGCCCAGTATCAGCCCGGTTCCACTAAGCGTGCCGGGCAGATAGTCCGGATACCAGCCGGCAAGCAACTGCGCGAGCGTGCTTTTACCGCTGCCGTTGCCGCCCAGCACGGCAACCATGCCCGGCTGCGGACAATGAAAATTCAGGTATCGCGCGCAGGCAGAAGGATGCGCAGGTTGAAAGCAGAAATTCTCTAGCGTAACCATAGCCAGACTCCGGTTTCCGCCAGCATCAGGGCGAGCAGGGTATAACGCAGCGCGCGCTGGCGGCGGCTGTCGGGCGGTGCCCATAAGGTGGTGCGGGTGCGGTGCAGACGAAACCCGCGCATGTCCAGCGCCGCGCCGCGTATCGCCAGATCGTTAAGCGCGCCCTGGATCAGCGGCACGATCAATGCCGGCATGGCGCGCAGCCGCTGATACCAGCGTCCGTCGAGGGGAACGCCACGGGCGCGCTGCGCTTCGTGAATGCTCGCCAGCCGGTGTTTGAGCTGTTCGGCAATCAGCAAGGGTCCGGAGAACAAATAAGCTACTCCCGGCGGCAGACGGCTGGCAAACAGCGCGCGAATAAACTGCCGTACTGGCACGAAGGCCATCCATAACTGCGAGGTAGCGACGATGGTCAGAATACGCTGCCACAGGACGATCGCCTGCGGCCACCGGCTGGCATCGCGCGGCTCACCGCTCATCCAGGCCACCAGCCAGCCGCCGTGCACCAGCCACATGCCGACGCCGAGCGACACCATCAGCCACGCCACATAGCGGGCGCGGGGACGGGTAGCGCGGAACAGCAGCAGGCTGATAAAGGCCGCGCCGCTTACCAGGGTCAATAGCGGCCCGGCGGGGAGCAGCAGAACCGACCAGGCCCCCAGACTCCACAGAGTCAGGGAGGTAAAAGGATGCATTCAGCGTACCGCCGACATGGTCGGGAAGAGACGGGTGGTGCGCAGCGGTAACTGGCGCAGCAGGATCCAGACGATCACCGCAGTGAGGATCTTATCCACCAGATTGGCACCGATCACCGTCAGCGCCACGGACTCGATCAGATCGTTGCCCATCGAGTGTATCCAGGCGACAACCAGATCCGCGCCGCTGCCGGTTACGCCGCCAAACAGCGCGGTACGGATCGGCACCGCTACTACCGTGACCGCCAGCGTGATCACCACGCCGCTGAGGATCACTTTCGGCAGCGTGCGGAACCAGCCAAGCCGCGCCAGCCAGCCTGCCGCAAGGCCGATAACCATCGCCACCGGCGCAAAGGCGGCGGCAATCGGATCGGTTAATAATCCCCACAGCAGATTGGTGAGCAAACCGGTCAGCATGCCGATCACCGGCCCCAGCAGGACCGCGCTCAGCAGTGTGCCGATGGAATCGAGAAAAATCGGCAGTTTGAGCATACTGATAAGCTGCCCGCCGATCATATTGATGGCCACGGAAATAACGATCAGGACCAGCGTCTGGCTGGAGAGTTGGCGACGCGCCATAGCAACCTCTTTTATCAAAGCGAGAATTAACGGGGATTTACAACGAGTTCGTCATAGCCGGAGAGTGGACAGGGCTTACGCGAAAACGACAGCGCCGTCAGTTCGCCAATCACCAGTTCCAGCGTAGTGCGCACCGTGCAGCCGGGCATGACGTGGCCACCCAGCAGCGCGCCCTTTTCATCGGCAATGCTCAGGTGAAGATGCTCCCCGGTCAGCTCCAGCGTGCCGGCGAGCGAAATCACTTCAAAGGCGCCACAAAGCCGCGTGCTTTCCTCGCGACCCGCATAGCGCAGGGCAACCTCCGTCAGGCTGCCGGTACAGCCGGCAATCCACGCGGCCTGTAGCCCGTGATGGCGAATAAACTGGCGTAGTTCGGTTAACAGCTCCTGACCGGGAGCGAGGCGCAGCGCGTAAAAGCGTGCCGCAGAGGCAATAGACTGATTCATGGGATGAGTAAACTCCGAAACTCGGACGTGGCCCGCATAATAAGAGTGACGGCGGTTCTGGGTACTGATGTATATCATTAAACTATTCCGCCGTTATGACGCTTTTTTTCTGATCATATGCATTTTATGACAATGGAAAGCGACCTCAGGAAGAGGGCAAAAGTGTGATGCAGATCAGATAACTGTCGTTCCCCGCCGGGCGTCGATTCCTTTTATTCCGCGTTTCGCTTATTCTAGCTGAAGCGTTTCAGTCGATTAAATTTTCGACAAATTATTAACAAGTCGCACTTTGCGACAGGTAAGGTTTCCCTTGTTGTGCCGCTGCATTATTCTGTCAGTCACAGCAAATCAGGGACAGCCTTGCAGGAGATCTATGACCGTACGCGTGGCGATAAATGGCTTCGGTCGCATCGGGCGTAACGTGGTTCGTGCTTTATATGAATCCGGGCGTCGTGCGGAAGTGAGCGTGGTGGCAATCAATGAACTGGCGGATGCTGCGGGCATGGCGCATTTGTTGAAATATGACACCACCCACGGGCGTTTCGCATGGGATGTCCGGCAGGAACGCGAACTGCTGTATATCGGCGATGATGCCATCCGCCTGCTGCATCAGGAAACGCTTGCGGCGCTGCCCTGGCGTGAGCTGGGCGTGGATGTCGTGCTCGACTGCACCGGCGTGTATGGCAATCGCCAGCACGGCGAAGCGCATCTGGCTGCGGGTGCCAAAAAGGTGCTGTTTTCCCATCCCGGTAGCCACGATCTCGACGCCACCGTGGTCTTTGGCGTCAATCAGCATACGCTGCGTGAAGATGACCGCATCGTGTCTAACGCCTCCTGTACCACCAACTGCATTATTCCGGTGATCAAACTTCTCGATGACGCTTACGGCATTGATTCCGGCACGGTAACGACGATCCATTCGGCGATGAACGATCAGCCGGTGATCGACGCCTGGCATACGGATCTGCGCCGTACGCGCGCCGCCAGCCAGTCAATCATCCCGGTAGATACGAAACTTGCGGCCGGTATCACCCGTTTCTTCCCGCAGTTTGAAGATAAATTCGAAGCGATTTCCGTGCGCGTACCGACGATAAACGTCACGGCAATCGACTTAAGCGTCACGGTGAAGCAACCGGTAAAAGCCATAGAAGTCAATCTGTTGCTGCAAAAAGCGGCACAGGGAGCATTTCATGGTATAGTTGACTATACGGAATTACCGTTGGTCTCAGCAGATTTTAACCACGATCCGCACAGTGCCATTGTGGATGGTACGCAGACGCGGGTCAGTGGCGCACACCTCATCAAAACGCTGGTGTGGTGTGATAATGAATGGGGCTTTGCTAACCGAATGCTCGACACGACGTTAGCCATGGCAGCGACTGGTTTCAGGTGAGACGCACATTGCGTCTGCCAAACTTTAAAAAAAACGAGAGGATTCACCATGTCTGTAATTAAGATGACCGATCTGGATCTGGCTGGTAAACGTGTTTTTATCCGTGCGGATCTGAACGTACCGGTTAAAGATGGCAAAGTCACCAGCGACGCGCGTATCCGTGCTTCTCTGCCGACGATTGAGCTGGCGCTGAAACAGGGTGCGAAAGTGATGGTTACTTCTCACCTGGGCCGTCCTACCGAAGGCGAGTACAACGAAGAATTCTCTCTGCTGCCGGTGGTTAACTACCTGAAAGACAAACTGTCCAACCCGGTTCGCCTGGTGAAAGATTACCTGGACGGCGTAGAAGTTGCTGACGGTGAGCTGGTCGTACTGGAAAACGTTCGCTTTAATAAAGGCGAAAAGAAAGACGACGAAACCCTGGCTAAAAAATACGCCGCACTGTGCGACGTGTTTGTGATGGACGCTTTTGGTACCGCGCACCGCGCGCAGGCTTCTACCCACGGTATCGCGAAATTCGCTGACGTGGCATGTGCAGGCCCGCTGCTGGCTGAAGAACTGGACGCGCTGGGTAAAGCACTGAAAGAACCGGCTCGCCCGATGGTTGCTATCGTGGGTGGTTCTAAAGTTTCTACCAAACTGACCGTTCTGGATTCCCTGTCCAAAATCGCTGACCAGCTGATTGTAGGTGGCGGTATCGCTAACACCTTCGTTGCCGCTCAGGGCCACAACGTGGGTAAATCCCTGTACGAACCAGACCTGGTTGACGAAGCAAAACGTCTGCTGACCACCTGTGATATTCCGGTGCCGACGGATGTTCGCGTAGCAACCGAGTTCTCTGAAACCGCGACCGCGACCCTGAAATCTGCCAGCGACATCAAAGATGAAGAGCAGATCCTCGATATGGGTGACGTTTCCGCACAGAAACTGGCTGAAATCCTGAAAAACGCCAAAACTATCCTGTGGAACGGTCCGGTAGGTGTGTTCGAATTCCCGAACTTCCGTAAAGGTACTGAAATTGTGGCGCATGCTATCGCCGACAGCGAAGCGTTCTCCATCGCTGGTGGTGGTGATACCCTGGCAGCCATCGATATGTTCGGTATCGCTGACAAAATTTCCTACATCTCCACGGGTGGCGGTGCGTTCCTCGAATTCGTGGAAGGCAAAGTGCTGCCTGCAGTTGCTATGCTCGAAGAGCGCGCTAAGCAGTAAGTTTGATCAGGCGGGGAAACCCGCCTGATTTTCAGCGCGCTTCGCTAAAGCACGCGCTCCCTTTTTCTAACGGCCAAGATACAGGACTACGTAACATGTCTAAAATTTTCGATTTCGTAAAACCTGGCGTGATCACTGGTGATGACGTTCAGAAAGTGTTCCAGGTAGCTAAAGAAAACAACTTCGCACTGCCAGCAGTTAACTGCGTCGGTACCGACTCCATCAACGCCGTTCTGGAAACCGCTGCGAAAGTTAAAGCGCCGGTTATCGTTCAGTTCTCCAACGGTGGTGCTGCATTCATCGCGGGTAAAGGCGTGAAAACCGACGTGCCGCAGGGCGCAGCAATCCTGGGCGCTATCTCTGGCGCGCATCACGTACACCAGATGGCTGAGCACTACGGTGTTCCGGTGATCCTGCACACTGACCACTGCGCGAAGAAACTGCTGCCGTGGATCGACGGTCTGCTGGACGCGGGTGAAAAACACTTCGCGGCGACCGGCAAACCGCTGTTCTCTTCTCACATGATCGACCTGTCTGAAGAGTCTCTGGAAGAGAACATCGAAATCTGCTCCAAATACCTGGAGCGCATGTCCAAAATCGGCATGACGCTGGAAATCGAACTGGGTTGCACCGGTGGCGAAGAAGACGGTGTGGACAACAGCCACATGGACGCTTCTGCACTGTACACCCAGCCGGAAGACGTTGATTACGCGTACACCAAACTTAACGCTATCAGCCCGCGCTTCACCATTGCGGCGTCCTTCGGTAACGTACACGGCGTTTACAAGCCGGGTAACGTGAAACTGACCCCGACTATCCTGCGTGATTCTCAGGAATACGTGACCAAGAAACACAACCTGCCGCACAACGCTCTGAACTTCGTGTTCCACGGCGGTTCCGGTTCTACTGCGCAGGAAATCAAAGACTCTGTAAGCTACGGCGTTATCAAAATGAACATCGATACCGATACCCAGTGGGCAACATGGGAAGGTATCCTGAACTACTACAAAGAAAACGAAGCGTATCTGCAGGGCCAGCTGGGCAACCCGAAAGGCGAAGACCAGCCGAACAAGAAATACTACGATCCGCGCGTATGGCTGCGTGCTGCACAGACGTCCATGATCACCCGTCTGGAGCAGGCTTTCAAAGAACTGAACGCGGTTGACGTTCTGTAATCTGAAATAAGCTGTGCAAATGGCTTCCCTCGGGAAGCCATTTTTATTTAAGGGTTAATATTTCGCTTTAAAACATTCATCACACTTATTCATCCATGAGTTGTGAGTCAAGGCACATAACGTGCCGGACGGGATAAGTATGATCTTTATCGTGACGTTGAAAATAATAATGAAGCTATTGCAAACACAATAACCATGATAGGTCGCGAGGGTATTCAAACGAATATCACCGTTTAGCGTAAATTACAGCACACTGTAATTTATCTCTGGTTATTGCGAGGAAAGGATGCACATTAAACACGATCTGCCCGTCACTATTGATGATATTTTAGACGCTAAGAAAAGGCTCGCCGGACATATCTACAAAACCGGTATGCCCCGCTCAAATTATCTCAGCGAATGCTGCCACGGCGACATCTATTTAAAATTCGAAAATATGCAGCGTACCGGCTCGTTTAAAATACGCGGTGCGTTTAACAAACTCAGTTCCCTCACCGATGAGGAACGCCAGCGTGGTGTGGTGGCTTGTTCCGCCGGTAACCATGCGCAGGGTGTGTCGCTCTCCTGCGCCATGCTCGGCATTAACGGCAAAGTGGTGATGCCTGTCAGCGCGCCAAAATCGAAAGTTGCCGCCACGACCGATTATTCCGCCCAGGTGGTGATGCACGGTGAAAACTTTAACGACACCATCGCCAAAGTCAGCGAAATCGTTGAAATGGAAGGGCGCATTTTCATTCCGCCTTACAATGACGAAAAGGTGATTGCCGGGCAGGGTACGATTGGCCTGGAGATTTTAGAAGATCTCTATGATGTCGATAACGTCATTTTACCTGTGGGCGGCGGTGGCTTAATTGCCGGTGTCGCGCTGGCCATCAAATCAATTAACCCCACCATTAATATTATCGGCGTGCAGGCTGAAAATGTGCACGGCATGACGGCTTCGTTTCGCGCCGGGAAAATAACCAGCCATCGCACCACGGGAACGCTGGCGGACGGCTGTGACGTCTCACGCCCCGGTGATTTAACCTTTGCGATCGTCAATGCATTAGTCTCAGATATGATTCTGGTCAGCGAAGATGAAATCCGTCACAGCATGTTAGCGCTCATCCAGCGTAATAAGATTATTGCCGAAGGGGCAGGGGCGCTGGCCACTGCCGCATTATTAAGCGGTAAGCTCGACGATATTATTAAAGGACGGAAAACCGTCAGCCTTATTTCCGGGGGGAATATCGATCTCTCGCGGGTCTCTTCTATTACCGGCTCCGGTGAATTTTGACATCATAAAAGGATATTTTATGAGCACAACTGACAGCACAATTATCAGCCAGAACGAAAATGCGCGTTGGCGTAAATCCGATACCACCTGGACGCTGGGATTATTCGGCACGGCCATCGGTGCCGGGGTGTTATTCTTCCCGATCCGCGCCGGTTTCGGCGGCTTAATCCCCATCCTATGCATGTTGGTACTGGCGTACCCGATTGCCTTTTTCTGCCATCGCGCACTGGCGCGACTGTGTCTGTCAGGAAGTAACGTATCGGGCAATATTACCGAAACCGTGGAAGAGCATTTCGGTAAAACCGGCGGCGTGGTGATCACCTTTCTCTACTTCTTCGCCATCTGCCCGCTGCTGTGGATCTATGGGGTGACTATTACCAACACCTTTATGACCTTCTGGGAAAATCAGCTCCAGCTGATGCCGCTTAATCGTGGCGTGGTAGCGCTGGCGTTACTGCTGTTGATGGCGGTGGTGATCTGCTTCGGCAAGGATCTGATGGTCAGGGTGATGAGCTGGCTGGTGTTCCCGTTTATCACCAGCCTGGTGCTGATCTCCCTGTCGCTGATCCCTTACTGGAACAGCGCGGTGGTGGACCAGGTTAATATGAGTGAGATTTCACTGCTCGGCCATGATGGCATCCTGGTGACCGTCTGGCTCGGCATCTCCATTATGGTGTTCTCGTTTAACTTCTCGCCGATTGTTTCGTCTTTTGTGGTCTCCAAACGCGAAGAGTACGACGCGGCGTTCGGCAGGGATTATACCGAGCGCAAGTGCTCACAGATTATCTCCCGCGCCAGCGTGCTGATGGTGGCGGTGGTGATGTTCTTTGCTTTCAGCTGCCTGTTTACCCTGTCGCCGCAGGATATGGCAGACGCCAAAGCGCAAAATATTCCGGTGCTCTCTTATCTGGCAAACCACTTCGCCGCCATGTCCGGCAGCAAGTCCTCCTTTGCTACCGCGCTGGAATATGGCGCATCCATAATTGCGCTGGTCGCCATTTTCAAATCCTTCTTCGGCCATTATCTCGGCACCCTCGAAGGGCTGAACGGGCTGGTGGTGAAGTTTGCGTACAAAGGCGATAAAACCCGCGTCTCTACCGGCAAACTGAACACCATCAGCATGCTGTTTATCATGGGCTCCACGTGGATTGTGGCCTATGCGAACCCGAATATTCTCGATCTCATTGAAGCGATGGGCGCGCCTATTATTGCTTCGCTGCTGTGCCTGCTGCCGATGTATGCGGTGCGCAAAGTCCCCGGGCTTGCGAAATATCAGGGTAAAGCCGACAACCTGTTCGTGACCCTGATCGGCCTGCTGACCATCCTTAACATCCTCTACAAACTTGTCTGATCGGTTAAAAATGCCACGGCGGAGAGGGAAACCTCTCCGTTAATTCGTTGAAATCTGGCAGATGATCTTTTTTATGGTTACCCTTTGTTGACCTGCCTCACGCCAGTAACGTGAGCGTGACGCTTTTTTGGCAAGAAAAAAGGAACCGTAAATGGACGATCTTAACGTGGTTGGTAGCATCAATAGCGCAGGGGGATGGCTGGTACATAATCAGGCATTACTGCTGAGTTATGCGGTGAATATCGTGGCGGCTATCGCCATCATCATCATCGGGATGATCATCGCGCGTATCATTTCCAACGGCCTCAACCGCCTGATGCTGGCGCGACATATTGACGCCACTGTGGCTGACTTTTTATCGGCGCTGGTGCGCTACGGCGTTATTGCCTTTACGCTGATTGCCGCACTGGGGCGCGTCGGGGTGCAAACCGCCTCGGTGATCGCCGTGCTGGGTGCCGCCGGTCTGGCCGTGGGTCTGGCCTTACAAGGCTCGCTGTCGAACCTCGCCGCAGGCGTGCTGCTGGTAACCTTCCGTCCGTTCCGCGCGGGGGAATATGTTGATTTGGGCGGCGTGGCCGGTACCGTGCTGCACGTGCAAATCTTCTCTACCACGCTGCGCTCTGCCGATGGCCGTTTCGTGGTGATCCCGAACGGTAAAATCATTGCCGGGAACATCATTAACTTCTCCCGTGAGCCGGTGCGCCGCAACGAGTTTATCATCGGCGTGGATTACGATGCGGATATCGATCTGGTCAAAAAGCTGCTGACAGAGATCATCGAATCGGACGATCGTATTCTGAAAGATCGCGAAATGACCGTGCGCATGAACGAACTGGGCGCGTCGTCTGTGAACTTTGTGATCCGTGTCTGGAGCAACAGCGGCGATCTGCAAAGCGTTTACTGGGATGTACTTGAACGTATTAAAAAGACGTTTGATGCCAACGGTATTAACTTCCCGTATCCGCAGATGGATGTGCATCTGAAGCGCGAGAAAGCGGAGAAGCAGGCAGAGGCTGAAGCCTGACCTGAGCATTAATGCCCGGCGTCATTGCCGGGCGGCGACGCCGTCTTGCCCGGCCTACAGGTCATACACCGGCCGGGCAACCTATTATTAACTTCACCTATCCCCGATTAAAATTATCCATTTCCGCTAATAACTCACGCCCGGTATAGTCGCCGCATTCTTTAGCAGCGTGAGTCGTCAACATGTTAAGTTATTATATTCAAGGGTTTGCCCTCGGCGCGGCCATGATTTTACCCCTCGGTCCACAAAATGCCTTTGTGCTGAATCAGGGCATTCGCCGTCATCACCATTTACTGGTCGCCTCGCTGTGCGCGGTGAGCGATTTGCTGCTGATTTGTGCAGGGATCTTTGGCGGCAGCGCATTGCTGATGCAGTCGCCGTGGCTGCTGGCTATCGTCACCTGGGGCGGCGTGGCGTTCTTGCTGTGGTACGGCTTTGGCGCGCTGAAGACGGCGCTCGGCAGCCAGCCTGAACTCGCCAGCGACGAGGTTTTAAAGCAGGGCCGCGGGCGGATCATCGCCACCATGCTCGCCGTGACCTGGCTTAATCCTCATGTTTATCTCGATACCTTTGTGGTGCTCGGCAGCCTGGGCGGGCAACTGGCCGATACGCCAAAACGCTGGTTTGCCCTTGGCACCATCAGCGCCTCGTTCCTGTGGTTTTTCAGCCTTGCGTTGCTGGCAGCCTGGCTTGCTCCGCGTCTGCGCACGGCCACGGCACAACGTATCATCAATACGCTGGTGGGCCTGGTGATGTGGTTTATCGCCTTCCAGCTGGCGCGCGAAGGCATCCACCATTTGCAGGCGTTGTGGTAATCAGACCATACCTTATGGACAAGTGCGCTGAAATGGCTAAGCTTGCTCGCAGAAGCCTGTATTTTTGGGCGATAGTCATGACATGGAGGAACTACAGTGAAGTTTAACGTTATAGCCCTGGCAGCAATGGTTGGATTAGGTGCGATGTCGGTACAGGCAAATGAATTGCCGAACGGGCCGCACATCGTTACTTCGGGCACGGCGAGCGTCGATGCGGTTCCGGATATTGCCACCCTGGCAATTGAGGTCAACGTAGCGGCTAAGGATGCGGCCTCTGCCAAGAAACAGGCAGACGATCGCGTGGCGCAGTATCTGGGTTTCCTTGAGAAAAACGGCGTTGCCAAGAAAGACATCAACTCCGCCAACCTGCGCACCCAGCCGGATTACGACTATCAGGACGGCAAAAGCATTCTGAAAGGCTACCGCGCGGTGCGGAGTGTGGAAGTTACCCTGCACGAGCTGGACAAACTCAACTCGCTGCTGGATGGCGCGCTGAAAGCCGGTCTGAACGAAGTCCGTTCAGTCACCCTGGGCGTGGCACAGCCGGAAGAGTACAAAGACAAAGCGCGTAAAGCGGCAATTGACGATGCGAAGCATCAGGCTGAACAACTGGCAGCAGGCTTTAACAGCAAGCTGGGTCAGGTGTACAGCGTGCGCTACCACGTTTCCAACTATCAGCCGACCCCGATGGTCCGCATGATGAAAGCCGACGCAGCCCCGGTCTCTGCTCAGGAAACCTACGAGCAGCCGACCATCCAGTTTGACGATCAGGTGGATGTGGTGTTTGAACTGCAACCAGGTGCGAACACAGCACCGGCACAGTCCACCCCAGCCAGCCAGCCGGCTCCGGCAGCGCAGTAAGGTTAGTTGTGTGCCGGGTGGCGCTTACGCTTACCCGGCCTACATCCATACGCAGGCCCGGCAAGCGCAGCGCCGCCGGGCAAAATCTTAATCCTGACGCAATACCCGATGACCATGCGCTAACAGCGCGTCGGTGACGTTGCGCATCATGCGGCTTTCTGGTGCAAAGCGGTGCCAGTAGAGCATCCGGCGCTGGAACAGGCCTGGCGTCAGGTCGATCAGCTCGCCGCTGTCTAACTCTCTTTCGATCTGCAAATGCGGGATCATGCAACAGGTGGTGCCCTGTCGCGCCAGCTGCACGAAGGCTTCCGACGAGTTAACGATATGGCACGGCACGCTGCCCGGCGGCAGGTCGAAATTCTGCTGTAAAAACGCCTGATGCATATCATCCAGATGGTCGAACGCTACGGCCGGGGCTTTCAGTAAAGCCTGGCGGGTCACGCCGTTCGGAAAATAGCGCTCGGCAAAGGCTTTCGAGCCAACAAACAGGTAATCCAGCGCGCCCAACTGATCCACGAGGCAGCTTGGCAGCGCCTGCGGCTGAATAGACACCGCGCCGACCACTTCACCACGGCGTAGCCGCTCCTGGGTGCGGGTTTCGTCTTCAACCTGCAAATTCAGGCGGATCGGCGAATCGGCCAGCACCGGGGCCAGCGCCGGTAACAGCCAGGTTGCCAGACTGTCGGCATTGACCGCCAGCGACAGCAGCAGCGGCGTTGAACCTATCTGCTCATCACCGAGCCACTCCTCTTCCAGCAGCTCTACCTGACGCAGCAACGCCAGCAGTTTTTGCCCCTGTTCGGTCGGGCGCGGCGGCACGGTACGCACCAGCAACGGCTGACCAAACATATTCTCAAGCTGTTTAATGCGCTGAGAAACGGCGGACTGAGTGATACACAGCTTTTGCGCGGCGCGCTCAAAGCCACGCTCCCGGATGACCGCGTCAAGCGCCTGTAATGTTCTGTAGTCAGGACGTTTCATTGCAATAACTTTATCCCCGTTTGTGATTAGGCGCACTATGACATAATTTTGGCGTCCTGGCGGGATGCATTTATAATGCGCACAGGATTTTCTCACCACAGGCCAATGATCATGACGCAGGATGAACTGAAAAAAGCAGTTGGATGGGCGGCGCTAAAATACGTTGAACCGGGCACTATCGTCGGGGTGGGCACCGGCTCCACGGCGGCGCACTTTATTGACGCGCTTGGCACGATGAAAGGCCAGATTGAAGGCGCGGTGTCCAGCTCCGATGCCTCTACGGCGAAACTGCAAAGCCTGGGCATTCACGTTTTTGATCTCAATGAAGTTGATCGTCTGGGCGTGTACGTTGACGGCGCTGATGAGATCAACGGTCAGATGCAGATGATCAAAGGCGGTGGCGCGGCCCTGACCCGCGAGAAAATTATCGCGTCGGTGGCGGACAAATTTATCTGCATCGCCGATGCCTCCAAAGAAGTGGCGATCCTCGGCGCGTTCCCGCTGCCGGTGGAAGTGATCCCGATGGCCCGCAGCGCAGTAGCGCGTGAACTGGTCAAGCTTGGCGGTCGTCCGGAATATCGTCAGGGCGTGGTGACCGATAACGGCAACGTGATCCTCGATGTACACGGCCTGGAGATCATCGATCCCATCGCGCTGGAAAATGCCATCAACGGCCTGCCGGGCGTGGTGACGGTAGGGCTGTTCGCCAACCGTGGCGCGGATGTTGCGCTGATTGGCACCGCCGACGGCGTGAAAACCATCGTAAAATGATCTGACGGGGAGCATGCCTCCCCGTGAAAAAAATTTTGCGCACCAGATTTTGGTGACATGTATCACGTTTTTAAACCTGCTCTGATTTTCCTGCCGCAATCGTTTTCTTTTCCAGCATTTTCCTCTGCCAAATTCCGCTGTATGACTTTTCTTCAGAGCGCCGACGCAAACGTTCATATTGCTGCAATAGTTTTTTTTGATATGTTGGCTAAAGCGAACACACATATAAGTTAAGACAAACAGGGTCGGGGAAATGGCAAAAGTATCACTGGAAAAAGACAAAATTAAGTTTCTGCTGGTGGAAGGGGTGCATCAAAAAGCAATCGACAGCCTTCGCGCCGCGGGTTACACCAACATCGAATTCCACAAAGGGGCGCTGGACAGCGAACAGCTGAAAGCCTCCATCCGTGATGCCCATTTCATCGGCCTGCGATCCCGTACTAACCTGACGGAAGAGATTTTTGCGGCGGCAGAAAAACTGGTCGCTGTGGGGTGCTTCTGCATCGGCACCAACCAGGTAGATCTTAATGCCGCAGCGAAACGCGGTATTCCGGTATTTAACGCGCCTTTCTCTAATACCCGCTCGGTCGCGGAGCTGGTGATCGGTGAGCTGCTGCTGTTAATGCGCGGCATTCCGGAAGCCAACGCCAAAGCGCACCGTGGTATCTGGAACAAGCTGGCGACCGGCTCCTATGAAGCGCGCGGCAAAAAACTCGGCATTATTGGCTACGGCCATATCGGTACGCAGCTGGGGATCCTGGCAGAATCGCTGGGGATGCACGTCTTTTTCTACGACATCGAAAACAAACTGCCGCTCGGTAACGCGACCCAGGTTCAGCATCTCTCCGACCTGCTGAACATGAGTGACGTGGTGAGCCTGCACGTACCGGAAAACGCCTCTACCAAAGATATGATGGGCACGGAACAACTGGCGCTGATGAAACCGGGTTCTCTGCTGATTAACGCCGCGCGCGGCACGGTAGTGGATATTCCGGCGCTATGCGAAGCGCTGCGCAGCAAACACCTGGCGGGGGCGGCTATCGACGTGTTCCCGACGGAACCGGCCACCAACAGCGATCCGTTTAACTCTCCGCTGTGTGAATTCGACAACGTGCTGCTGACGCCGCACATCGGCGGCTCCACGCAGGAAGCGCAGGAAAATATCGGCCTCGAAGTGGCGGGTAAACTGGCGAAATACTCTGATAACGGCTCCACGCTGTCGGCGGTGAATTTCCCGGAAGTGTCGCTGCCGCTGCACGGCGGGCGTCGCCTGCTGCATATCCATGAAAACCGTCCTGGCGTGCTGACCGCAATTAACCAGATTTTTGCCGAGCAGGGCGTGAACATCGCCGCACAGTATCTGCAAACCTCGCCGCAGATGGGCTATGTGGTGATTGATATCGAAGCGGAAGATGATGTGGCAGAGAAAGCGCTCTATAGCATGAAGGCCATTCCGGGCACCATTCGCGCTCGTCTGCTCTACTGATTTCCCCTCATCATGACCCTCTCCCCAGGGAGAGGGCTATTACCACGTCCACACTTTTGACGGCGTCACCACCGCCGGCAGCGGCACATCCCACTCTTCCACCGGCAGCTTTTCCACAAACTGACAATCATGAGCGTAACCCACCGGCGTCAACGCGTATTGCTGCCAGTTTTGCAGCGTGCGGTCGTAAAAGCCGCCGCCCATGCCCAGACGCTGCCCCTGCGCGTCAAACGCTACCAGCGGCGTGATCAGCACATCGAGCTTACTGAGCGGCAGCACATCGCGCACATCCAGCTTCGGCTCATAGATTTTCAGCCGGTTCATTACCAGATCGCTGTGCGGATGGTAATGCAAAAACAGCAAATTGCCGGGGCTGAAGGGGTGCAGTACGGGCAGATAGACCTGTTTGCCGCTGCGCCATAGCTGATCGATAAGCGGGCGGGTATCCAGCTCACCATCAAAAGACAAAAACAGCGCGACGGTGCGGGCCATCACCACGGGCGGAAACGCCATCATGCGGGCCGCAGCCTGTTCGGCAAAGTGTGCTTGTTGATCGGCGGTCAATGCGCGACGGCGCAGGCGAATATGCTGACGGATAGTCTGACGAGGTGAAACCGGAAGTGTTGATTGCGTCATGATAACGGACAGAACAGGTAGTAGTAGAAGAAGGGGGGGGGATCTCCGAGATGCCGCCGCAGGCTGTAACCCTTGAACCCTTGGTTCAAGGTGAATGTGTCGTCACAGTTTTAAGGCTTCTCGGACGAACCGAGCATGCTCACCAACCGTGGAGCGCCACATTCTTGTGGTATGAAATATCGGCTCAGGGGACTGGCCCGCTTGCGAACATCTCAGAGAAATTTTTTCTTCACGGTCACTCTACCATAGTAGACCCTGAAGTGTTATTCAAACTTCGGCCCCGGCCTTTCTGTTATGCGACCCTGATCAAGCAATGCCTGTTCGATGGTCTGCTGTAACATCCGAATACGCTGTTCCATATTGGCGGCGTAGTCACGGGTTTTTGCCTTTTCCTGAGCAAGTTCGTAGCTGATGTTCAACGCGGCGATGAAAACCAGCTGCTCAGTATTTGTGACTCTAGTGCGTACTTTCAGATCTTGCAACCGCTGATTCAGATCTTCCGCAGCCTGATTCAAAGCATCCCTTTGTTCAGGTGGGCAATTCACTCGCAGTGAACGGCCAAAAATTTGGATATCGACGGGTTCTGCAGACATGCCACCTTCCTGCTGTTTGACTGCGCTCTGCCTTCCCAGCCGAGCCCTGGCTGCGAAGGGGCGTCACTATAGCTACCCTGATGAGAGGATTCAAGCCCTTTGTCCGCCATAAATACATTGCCTGACGTGAGGCCTGACGGGTATATCACCAGGGTCCAAAGTGGTAGCATACCATGAATATTCCTCCCAACGACGACGAATGCGCATGTCAATACAGAACGAAATGCCTGGTTACAATGAACTTAACCAGTTACTCAACCAACAGGGCGTTGGCTTAACCGCGGCGGAAATGCACGGTCTGATTGGCGGGATGCTCTGCGGCGGCAACAAAGACACCTCCTGGCAACCGCTGCTGCACGACCTGACAAACGAAGGTCTGGCCTTTGGACACGAGCTGGCGGAAGCCTTACGCAAGCTGCACGCCGCCACCAGCGACGCGCTGGAAGACGATGGCTTCCAGTTCCAGCTGTTTCTGCCGGATGGCGACGAGGTCACCGTTTTCGAACGGGCCGACGCCATGGCAGGCTGGGTAAACCACTTCCTGTTGGGACTGGGCGTCACGCAGCCTAAACTGGATAAAGTGACCGGGGAAACTGGCGAGGCGATCGACGACCTGCGCAACATCGCGCAACTGGGTTACGACGAAGACGAAGACCAGGAAGAGCTGGAGATGTCACTGGAAGAGATCGTCGAGTACGTGCGCGTCGCTGCGCTGCTGTGCCACGATACGTTCACCCGACCACAGCCAACCGCACCGGAAATTCGTAAGCCCACGCTACACTAAACTGTCTTGTTGAATAGGGAGATGTCATGACACAGCTTGAATTTCTTCGTCGCCGTCAGGCCTTACTGGCACAGATGGCGCCTGCCAGCGCGGCACTGATCTTCGCCGCGCCGGAAGTGACCCGCAGCGCCGACAGTGAATATCCCTATCGGCAGAGCAGCGACTTCTGGTATTTCACCGGCTTTAACGAGCCGCAGGCCGTGCTGGTGCTGATTAAAAGCGATGACACCCATAATCACAGCGTTCTGTTTAACCGCCTGCGCGATAAAACCGCCGAGATCTGGTTCGGTCGCCGTCTCGGACAGGACGCTGCCCCGGAAAAACTGGGCGTCGATCGCGCGCTGGCGTTCAGCGAAATCAACGAGCAACTCTATCAACTGCTGAACGGTCTCGACGTGGTGTACCACGCGCAGGGTGCCTATGCCTGGGCAGATGAGATCGTCTTTGCCGCGCTGGACAAACTGCGTAAAAGCGCGCGGCAGAATCTGACCGCGCCGGCGACAATGACCGACTGGCGTCCGATGGTGCACGAAATGCGCCTGTTCAAATCCGCCGAAGAGATCGAGGTGATGCGCCGCGCCGGGGAAATCAGCGCGCTGGCCCATACCCGCGCCATGCAGGTCTGTCGTCCGGGGATGTTTGAATACCAGCTGGAAGGGGAAATTCTGCACGAATTCACTCGTCACGGCGCGCGCTTCCCGTCCTATAACACCATTGTCGGCAGCGGCGAAAACGGCTGCATCCTGCACTACACCGAAAACGAAAGTGAAATGCGCGATGGCGATCTGGTGCTGATTGACGCGGGCTGCGAATACCAGGGCTACGCCGGCGATATTACCCGCACCTTCCCGGTCAACGGCAAATTCACGCCTGCCCAGCGCGCTATCTATGACATCGTGCTGGAGTCGCTGGAAACGGCGCTGCAACGCTTCCGTCCGGGCGTCTCCATTCAGGATGTTACCGCCGACGTGGTGCGCATCATGATCACCGGCCTGGTGAAGCTCGGCATCCTGAAAGGCGAAATCGACCAGCTGATTGCCGATAACGCGCACCGTCCATTCTTTATGCATGGCCTCAGCCACTGGCTGGGACTGGATGTGCATGACGTGGGCGTTTACGGCGCGGATCGCTCTCGCGTGCTGGAGCCAGGTATGGTCATTACCGTTGAGCCAGGTCTGTATATCGCGCCGGATGCCGACGTGCCGGAAGCATACCGCGGCATCGGCATTCGTATTGAAGATGACATTCTGATCACCGAAGACGGCAACGAAAATCTCACCGCCAGCGTGGTAAAAAAAGCCGATGACATCGAGGCGCTGATGGCGGCAGCGAAACGCGCATGAGCGTGATTATTGTCGGCGGCGGCATGGCTGGCGCAACCCTGGCGCTGGCGATTTCACGCTTATCACAGGGAAAACTGCCGGTGCAGGTGGTGGAAGCCATCGCACCGGACGCCACGCGCCATCCGGGTTTTGATGCCCGCGCCATTGCGCTGGCGGCGGGCACCTGTCAGCAACTGGCGCGCGTCGGTATCTGGCAAAGGCTTGCCGACTGCGCTACACCTATTACCACCGTGCACGTCAGCGATCGCGGCCATGCGGGTTTTGTCACCTTGCAGGCGCAGGATTATCGCGTCGAGGCGCTAGGACAGGTGGTCGAACTGCACGACGTCGGCCAGCGCCTGTTTGCGATGCTGAAAAATGCACCCGGCGTAACGCTTCACTGTCCGGCGCGGGTCAGCGCTTTTTCCCGCACGGAAAACGGCGTCAGCGTGACGCTGGAAAACGGCGAGCGGCTTGATGGCACGCTGCTGGTAGCCGCCGATGGCTCCCGTTCGTCGCTCGGCTCGCAAAGCGGCATCACCTGGCAGCAGACGCCTTATCATCAGGCGGCGGTTATCGCCAACGTCACGGTGTCCGCGCAACAAGCTGGCCGCGCGTTCGAGCGTTTTACCGAGCACGGCCCGCTGGCGCTGCTGCCGATGACCCAGGGACGCTACTCGCTGGTCTGGTGCCATGCCGAAGACAAGCGCGATGAAGTGCTCGCCTGGTCTGATGAAAAATTCTGTCACGAGCTGCAAAAAGCCTTCGGCTGGCGGCTCGGGCGCATCGTACATGCCGGAACGCGCAGCGCGTATCCGCTGTCGCTGACCACCGCCTCGTCGTCCATTTCGCATCGCATGGTACTGGTGGGAAATGCCGCCCAGACGCTGCATCCTATCGCCGGACAGGGGTTTAACCTCGGTATGCGCGACGTGATGACGCTGGCCGAAACGCTGACCAACGCGTGGGCCAGCCAGACGGATGTGGGGATGTATCCGGTGCTGTGCCAGTATCAAAAACGTCGTCAGGCCGATAAAGAGGCCACCATCGGCGTCACCGACGGGCTGGTGCATCTGTTCGCCAACCGCTGGGCACCGCTGGTCGCCGGGCGTAACGCCGGTCTGATGGCAATGGAATTATTTACCCCGGCACGCGATGTGCTGGCGCAGCGGACGCTGGGTTGGGTCGCGCGCTAAGGAGACATGAGTGCAAAGTGTAGATGTAGCAATTGTTGGCGGGGGCATGGTCGGACTGGCTGTGGCCTGTGGATTACAGGGCAGCGGACTGCGCGTGGCGGTGCTGGAGCAGAATGCGCCGGTGCCACTGGCTCCGGATGCGCCGCCTGAACTGCGTGTGTCTGCCATCAACGCCGCCAGTGAAAAATTACTCACTCATCTGGGCGTCTGGTCTGACATTCTGGCGCAGCGCGTCAGCTGCTATCACGGCATGGAAGTGTGGGACAAAGACAGCTTTGGCCGCATCGCCTTCGACGACGAAAGCATGGGCTACAGCCATCTGGGGCACATTGTGGAAAACGCCGTGGTGCATCAGGCGCTGTGGCAAAAAGCACAGCAGAGCAGCGATATCTCGCTGATTACTCCGGCCACGCTGCAACAGGTCGCCTGGGGTGAAAATGACGCCTTCCTCACTATGCAGGACGGCAGTATGCTGACGGCGCGGCTGGTGGTGGGCGCAGACGGAGCCAACTCCTGGTTGCGGAACAAAGCTGATATCCCGATCACTTACTGGGATTACGGGCATCATGCGCTGGTGGCGACCATCCGCACCGCCGAACCGCACAACGCTATCGCACGGCAGGTCTTCCATGGCGACGGCATTTTGGCTTTTCTGCCGCTGGCGGATCCGCATCTGTGTTCTATCGTCTGGTCGCTGCCACCGCTCGACGCGGAGAAAATGCAACAGGCCAGCACGGAAGACTTCAATCAGGCGCTATGCGTGGCCTTCGACAATGCCCTTGGCCTGTGTCAGGTAGAGAGCGAACGCCAGGTTTATCCCCTTACCGGACGCTACGCCCGTCATTTTGCCGGCCACCGTCTGGCGCTGGTTGGCGATGCGGCGCACACCATTCATCCGCTGGCGGGGCAGGGCGTGAACCTGGGCTTTATGGACGCGGCAGAACTGGTCAATGAACTGCGCCGTCTGCACCGCGAGGGCAAAGACATCGGGCAGCATCTCTATTTGCGCCGCTACGAGCGCAGCCGTAAACACAGCGCGGCAGTAATGCTTGCCGGAATGCAGGGCTTCCGTGGGCTGTTTGCCGGTAACCATCCGGCGAAAAAATTGCTGCGTGATATTGGCCTCAAGCTGGCCGACACGCTCCCTGGTGTGAAGCCGCAACTCATCCGTCAGGCGATGGGTCTCAACGACCTCCCCGAGTGGCTGCGATAACTGCTTTTTTGCCCACCGACTGAATTAAGATCTGCGTCACACTTTCCCTTCCCGGCAACGGGAAGGGCATCCTCTTCTCATTTGAAATAATCTAATTTCACCCTCTTTTTCAGATTACTTTTTCTCATGTGCGAATTTTTCATTGTCGGGAAATTCTCATGCTTTTTGGTGAAAAATATCAGCTTATGCCAGAGTAAGGTCTCTTTCGCCATGTAAATCGGTGGTTAACGGCGCGTTATATAGTTTTTTAAGCTGTGGAGCTTTACGGGTTTTTAGGTCATAAGCTAATGTGATGGCCCATTTTTACTTATGGTTTAGGGCGCTTTTCAGTGATAAGTTCAGGCGAAAGGTAACGTTTGCGTCGGCAATCCACAATGAGGCTGACGCCGGGGGTCGTGGCGGTTTTTATGACCCGGGAAATCCTTAACAGCCCCGCTTATTCAATGAGGAAAAGATGGCTCAGCAGACTCCTTTGTTTGAACAACACACGCTATGTGGCGCGCGCATGGTGGATTTCCACGGCTGGATGATGCCGCTGCATTACGGATCCCAGCTCGACGAGCACCACGCGGTACGCCGCGATGCGGGCATGTTCGATGTGTCGCACATGACCATCGTTGATCTGAAAGGCACCCGTACCCGCGACTTCCTGCGTTACCTGCTGGCAAATGACGTTGCCAGACTCACCACCCCCGGCAAGGCGCTCTACAGCGGCATGCTCAACGCCTCCGGCGGCGTGATTGATGACCTGATCGTGTACTTCTTCAGCGAAGACTTTTTCCGCCTGGTGGTTAACTCTGCGACCCGCGAAAAAGATCTCGCGTGGATCACAGAGCACGCCGCGCCTTACGGTATCGACATTAGCGTACGCGATGACTTATCGCTGATCGCCGTTCAGGGCCCGAATGCTAAAGCTAAAGCCGCCACGCTGTTTAGCGACGAACAACGTGAAGCCGTCAACGGCATGAAGCCATTCTTTGGCGTGGAAACGGGCGAACTCTTTATTGCCACCACCGGCTACACCGGCGAGGCGGGTTATGAAATCGCCATGCCGAATGAAAAGGCCGCCGAATTCTGGCACGCGCTGGTAGAAGCAGGCGTTAAACCTTGCGGCCTGGGCGCGCGCGATACGCTGCGTCTGGAAGCGGGCATGAACCTTTATGGGCAGGAGATGGACGAAGGCATCTCCCCGCTGGCCGCCAATATGGGCTGGACCATCGCCTGGGAACCGGCAGACCGCGACTTTATTGGCCGCGAAGCGCTGGAAGTGCAGCGTGAAAAAGGCACCGAACAACTGGTCGGCCTGGTGATGACCGAAAAAGGCGTGCTGCGTAATGAACTGCCGGTGCGTTTCACCGACGCGGGCGGCAATCAGCAGGAAGGCATTATCACCAGCGGTACGTTCTCACCGACGCTGGGCTACAGCATCGCGCTGGCCCGCGTACCGGCAGGCATTGGCGATACCGCCATCGTACAGATCCGTAACCGCGAAATGCCGGTTACCGTCACCAAACCTGTTTTTGTGCGCATGGGTAAACCTGTCGCGTAACGCATTTTTATTGTGGAGAAATGTTTATGAGCAATGTACCGGCTGAACTGAAATACAGTAAAGAACACGAATGGCTGCGCAAAGAAGCGGATGGTAGCTACACCGTTGGCATCACCGAGCATGCGCAAGAGCTGCTGGGCGATATGGTGTTTGTTGATCTGCCTGAGGTCGGTGCGACCGTCAGTGCGGGCGACGATTGTGCCGTTGCCGAATCCGTAAAAGCGGCTTCCGATATTTATGCGCCGGTCAGCGGTGAGATCGTGGCCGTCAACGACGCGCTGAGCGATACCCCGGAGCTGGTCAACAGCGAGCCGTACAGCGGCGGCTGGATCTTCAAAATCAAAGCCAGCGACGAAAGCGAAGTTGCCGCTCTGCTGGACGCCAGCGCGTATGAAGCGCTGTTAGAAGACGAGTAAATCTCTGCTGGATCTTTCATTACCTTGTAGGCCCGGTAAGCGCCAGCGCCACCGGGCAAATCTGCCAGACCGTTTCAGGAATCCTCGCCCATGACACAGACGCTAAGCCAGCTTGAAAACAGCGGCGCATTCATTGAACGCCACATCGGACCGGATGCCACGCAGCAGCAAGAAATGCTGAACGCCGTGGGCGCAGAGTCCCTTAACGCGCTGATCGGCCAGATCGTGCCGAAAGATATTCAGCTGGATACCCCGCCGCAGGTGGGTGACGCCGCTACCGAATTTGCCGCACTGGCAGAGTTAAAAGCCATTGCCGGCCGCAACAAACGCTTTAAGTCTTACATTGGCATGGGTTACACCGCCGTGCAGCTGCCGCCGGTGATCCTGCGCAACATGCTGGAAAATCCAGGCTGGTACACCGCCTATACGCCGTATCAGCCGGAAGTCTCTCAGGGCCGTCTGGAAGCGCTGCTTAACTTCCAGCAGGTAACGCTGGATCTGACCGGACTGGATATTGCCTCCGCTTCGCTGCTCGATGAAGCGACCGCAGGCGCAGAAGCCATGGCGATGGCAAAACGCGTCAGCAAACTGAAAAACGCCAACCGTTTCTTCGTGGCTGCCGACGTACATCCGCAGACGCTGGACGTGGTGCGTACCCGCGCAGAAACCTTTGGTTTTGACGTGATCGTCGATGATGCTGACAAAGTTCTCGATCATCAGGACGTGTTCGGCGTGCTGTTACAGCAGGTGGGCACCACTGGCGACGTGCATGACTACAGCGCGCTGATCGCCGAACTGAAAGCCCGCAAAGTCATCGTCAGCGTTGCTGCCGACTTTATGGCGCTGGTGCTGTTAACCGCACCGGGCAAGCAGGGCGCAGATATCGTCTTCGGCTCTGCCCAGCGCTTTGGCGTACCTATGGGCTACGGCGGCCCGCACGCGGCGTTCTTCGCTGCCAGAGATGAATTTAAACGCTCCATGCCTGGCCGTATTATTGGCGTGTCAAAAGATGCCGCCGGTAACACCGCGCTGCGCATGGCGATGCAGACCCGCGAGCAGCATATCCGCCGCGAGAAAGCGAACTCCAACATCTGTACCTCGCAGGTACTGCTGGCGAACATTGCCAGCCTCTACGCCGTTTACCACGGTCCGGCTGGCCTGAAGCGTATTGCCGGTCGTATTCATCGCCTGGCGGATATTCTGGCAGCCGGCCTGCAACAGCATGGTATGAAGCTGCGTCATGCCCATTACTTCGACACCCTGTGCGTGGAAGTGGCGGATAAAGCCGAGGTGCTGGCGCGTGCTGAAGCCCGTGAAATCAACCTGCGTAGCGACATCATTAATGCAGTCGGCATTACGCTGGATGAAACCACCACCCGCGAAGACGTGCAGGCTCTGCTGAGCGTGCTCACCGGTGTTGAGCAGCATGATGTTGACGCGCTGGATAAAAACGTTGCCCACGACAGCCGTTCCATTCAGCCGACTATGCTGCGCGAAGACGCGATCCTGACGCATCCGGTGTTTAACCGCTATCACAGCGAAACCGAAATGATGCGCTACATGCATAGCCTTGAGCGCAAAGATCTGGCTCTCAACCAGGCGATGATCCCGCTCGGCTCCTGCACCATGAAGCTGAACGCCGCAGCCGAAATGATCCCCATCACCTGGCCTGAATTCTCAGAGCTGCACCCGTTCTGCCCGCCAGACCAGGCGGAAGGGTATCATCAGATGATCAACCAGTTGTCCGACTGGCTGGTTAAACTCACCGGTTACGATGCTTTGTGCATGCAGCCAAACTCCGGCGCGCAGGGCGAATATGCCGGTCTGCTGGCGATCCGTCACTATCACGAAAGCCGTAACGAAGGGCATCGTGATATTTGCCTGATCCCAAGCTCCGCGCACGGTACTAACCCGGCGTCGGCGCAGATGGCGGGGATGCAGGTGGTGGTCGTGGCCTGTGATAAAAACGGCAACATCGATCTGAACGATTTGCGCGCCAAAGCAGAGCAGGCAGGCGACAATCTCTCCTGCATTATGGTGACTTACCCGTCCACCCACGGCGTGTATGAAGAAACCATCCGCGAAGTGTGTGAGATCGTCCACCAGTTCGGCGGCCAGGTGTACCTCGACGGCGCGAACATGAATGCGCAGGTGGGCATCACTTCGCCGGGCTTTATCGGCGCGGATGTTTCGCACCTTAACCTGCATAAAACCTTCTGCATCCCGCACGGCGGCGGCGGTCCGGGCATGGGGCCGATTGGCGTGAAAGCGCATCTGGCACCTTTTGTACCGGGTCACAGCGTCGTGCAAATCGAAGGCATGCTGACCCGTCAGGGCGCGGTATCCGCGGCCCCGTTCGGCAGCGCCTCTATTCTGCCGATCAGCTGGATGTATATCCGCATGATGGGCGCGGAAGGGCTGAAAAAAGCCAGCCAGGTGGCGATCCTTAACGCTAACTACATCGCCAGCCGCCTGAAAGGCGCCTATCCTGTGTTGTACACCGGTCGCGACGGTCGCGTGGCGCACGAATGTATTCTGGATATTCGTCCGCTGAAAGAAGAGACCGGCATCAGCGAGCTGGATATCGCCAAGCGCCTGATCGACTACGGTTTCCATGCGCCGACCATGTCCTTCCCGGTGGCGGGCACGCTGATGGTTGAGCCGACGGAATCAGAAAGCAAAGTCGAACTGGACCGCTTTATTGATGCGATGCTGGCGATCCGCGCGGAAATCGACCGTGTGCAGGCAGGGGAGTGGACGCTGGAAGACAACCCGCTGGTGAATGCGCCGCACACGCAGCGCGAGCTGGTGGCGGAGTGGCAGCACGGTTACAGCCGCGAGCAGGCGGTGTTCCCGGCAGGACTGAACAACAAATACTGGCCGACCGTGAAGCGTCTCGACGACGTTTACGGCGACCGTAATCTGTTCTGCTCCTGCGTGCCGATGAGCGACTACGAATAATTAATCCATGCTGTTCTGTAGGCCGGGTAAGCGCATGCGTCACCCGGCTTTTTTATTGGGAGAGAGAGTATGGCAATCGCACTGGTTACCGGCGGCAGCCGCGGGATCGGCAAAGCAACGGCGCTGCAACTGGCGCGCGAAGGGTATACGGTGGCGGTGAACTACCACCACAATATTCATGCCGCTACCGGGGTTGTGAACGAGATCGTGGCGGCAGGCGGTAACGCATTTGCGCTGCGGGCCGACATCAGCGACGAAGCGCAGGTGCTGGCGATGTTTGACAGCATCGATCGCGAAGGCGAGCCGCTGACCGCGCTGGTCAATAACGCGGGCATTCTGTTTGAACAGAGCACCATCGAAAACCTGAGTGCCGAACGCATCAACCGCGTTCTGGCGACCAACGTCACCGGCTATTTTCTTTGTAGTCGCGAGGCGGTAAAACGCATGTCGCACAAACATGGCGGCACGGGCGGCGCCATTGTCAACGTCTCTTCCGCCGCGTCGCGCTTAGGTGCGCCAGGGGAGTATGTGGATTATGCCGCATCGAAAGGAGCGGTGGATTCGCTGACGACCGGCCTTGCGCTGGAAGTGGCAGCACAGGGGATCCGCGTTAATGGCGTGCGTCCTGGCTTAATTTATACCGATATTCATGCCGACGGCGGCGAGCCGGGGCGTGTCGATCGCGTAAAGGCCTCGCTGCCGATGCAGCGCGGCGGTCAGCCCGAGGAAGTGGCACAGGCGATTGTCTGGTTACTGAGCGACAAGGCGTCCTATGTGACGGGGAGTTTTCTGGAGCTGGCGGGCGGGAAATAAACCGGCCTGAATGAATGCAGGCCGGGCCAGCACAAGCGCCGCCCGGCAAAATGAAACCCTGTAGGCCGGGTAAGCGTCAGCGCCACCCGGCAACGCTCATCAGAGATTCTCGCCGTTGCTGGCGATCACTTCTTTGTACCAGTTAAAGCTCTTCTTACGTGAACGGGACATGTCGCCGGTGCCATCGTCGTGCTTGTTCACATAGATAAAGCCATAGCGCTTGCTGTACTGACCGGTGGTGAAGGACACGCAGTCGATGCAGCCCCACGGGGTATAGCCCATCAGATCCACGCCGTCATAAGTCACCGCTTTGACCATCTCTTCGACGTGTGCACGCAGATAGTCGATGCGGTAATCGTCGTTGATGCTGCCGTCTTCTTCCACTTTGTCGTAAGCACCAAAGCCGTTTTCCACGATGAACAGCGGTTTCTGGTAGCGCTCATACAGTTCACACAGCGCATAACGCAGGCCAACCGGGTCAATCTGCCAGCCCCAGTCGGAAGCCTTAACGTGCGGGTTCGGCACGCTGCCCTGGAAACCGGAAATGGCATCGCCGCTGCCGCCTTCTTCTTTCACGGCATTGGTCATGTAGTAGCTGAAGCCCAGATAATCGCAGGTACCTTCACGCAGGATCTGCTCGTCACCCGCTTCCATTTTGATGTTAAATTCCCGGCGTTCCCACTCGTTCAGCACATAGGATGGGTAGTAGCCACGCAGTTGTACGTCGGTAAAGACATAACGCTCACGCATAGATTCCTGCGCATACATCACATCTTCTGGCTTACAGGAGAACGGATACAGCGGCACCATCGCCAGCATGCAGCCAATTTTCATCTCCGGATTGATACGATGACCAATCTTCACCGCCATGGCGCTGGCCACAAACTGGTGATGCAGTACCTGGTACATGGTTTCTTCTGGATTGTCATGCTCGGTGTAGACCACGCCGGAGCAGCAGTAGCCGAACAGCGGCGCGCGCCAGTTACGCTGGTTGTTGATCTCGTTAAAGGTCATCCAGTATTTGACTTTATTCTTGTAGCGCTCGAACACCACTTCCGAGAAACGCACAAAGAAATCCACCACTTTACGGTTGGTCCAGCCGCCGTACTCCTGCACCAGATGCAGCGGCATTTCGAAGTGGGAGAGGGTGATCACGGGCTCAATGTTGTATTTGAGCAGCTCATCAAACATGTCGTCGTAAAACTGCAGGCCTTCTTCGTTCGGCTCAGCCTCATCGCCTTTCGGGAAGATACGAGTCCAGGCAATGGAGGTGCGGAAGCATTTGAAGCCCATCTCGGCAAACAGCTTGATGTCTTCTTTGTAATGGCTGTAAAAATCAACGGCTTCATGGTTGGGGTAGTATTTGCCCGGCACGACTTCACTGGTGATCTCTCGCGGTACGCCGTGCGCGCCGCCGGTCAGTACGTCACAAATGCTCGGGCCTTTGCCGCCTTTGTTCCAGCCGCCCTCAACCTGATGCGCCGCTACCGCGCCGCCCCATAAAAAGTCTTTCGGTAATGTCAGCTTTTTCATCGATCATTTTCTCGTTGTGTGCGGTAAATATGAATCTACCGGGCAGTTTCACTCTGAAAATGAGTCTAACAAAGGACGGGGAAATGTCACGATATAACAAATCACCGCTGCGGTGATTTGTTACATTGAAAAAACAGCCTGTTTTTTTATGCTAATTTCTTCGCCAGTTTACGGCCAAGGGATTCAAGAATATAAATAACCGGGATTTGCGTGGTGACATCATAAACACCGGCAATACGCATTTGCGGCGCATGCCAGGAAATATTGAAATCCGCAAGCTTAGCCAGCCGTGAATGCTCATGGCTGGTGATGGTCATTACTTTACAGTTATGCAGGCTGAACTGGCTGGCGAAGCGCAGGATCTCTTCAGTTTCGCCGGACACTGACAGCACAATCGCCAGCGCGTTTTTTGCCATATCGTTGGTCACCGGGAAATAAGGATCGTCAATATGGTTGCTGAATTTTCCGATATTGGAAAAGAACCGTGCGCCATATTTTGCAAGCGATCCAGAAGTGCCTGCGCCGACAAAAATAATACGTTCGGAAGCGAAAATAATATCAACAGCCTGATCCAGAAGCGTATCAAACTCATCGTTATTCACGCTTTTAAAAAAGCTGATGATCTCCCCGGCACCAAAATTTGCCTGCGGCGGTTCGTTCTGCTCTAAATATAATTTGTAGCGCACGCGGAATTCCGAATAGCCGTCGCAGTTCAGCTTGCGGCAAAAGCGCAGCACAGTCGTGGTGGAGACGCCAGCGGCATCAGCCAGCTCGCGAATGGTCATGTACATCACCTTGTCGCTATTCTTGATGACGTAGTGATAAACCATCATCTCAAGATTATTGAGGCTGGCGACAGCGGAGTGAGTAAACAGGGTCACGGGCTTGCAGGGTCCTTTACGGGCAACTGAACGGCTCTATGCTGCCACAAAACGGGCGAAACAGGAATCGGCCTGTGGCATGGGGAAGTAACCCGGAAAATGAACAGCTGTAACCTTAATAATGCCTGTAACCGCTGGAAGCGAAGCGGCTGAAAATTTTTTTAGCGAACAGGTGTGCACTGGAATCATTCTCAGTTACTCTGAACAGGTTATCGCCAGTGTCGCGTGTTTGTCATGCTCGCGCCCCAGAATGGCGATGTATTATCTTTGTTTTCCTGGAGTACGCCATGGTTGAAAAACCGCTTAACACCAAGGGATATTCAGTGGCTGAGGAAGTAGCCAACAGCATCAGTCACGGTATCGGGCTGGTGTTTGGGATTGTCGGGCTGATACTGCTGCTGGTGCAGGCGGTGGATAACCACGCCAGCGTCACGGCGATCACCAGTTTTACCGTTTACGGCGTCAGCATGATTGTGCTGTATCTGGCCTCCACGCTCTACCATGCCATTCCGCATCCGCGGGCCAAAACCTGGTTAAAGAAATTTGACCACTGCGCCATCTATTTATTAATCGCTGGCACCTATACCCCTTTTTTACTGGTCGGGCTGGATTCACCGCTGGCGCGGGGCCTGATGATTGTTATCTGGAGCCTGGCCCTGCTGGGGATCCTGTTTAAGCTGACCATTGCGCACCGCTTTGAGATGCTGTCGCTGATCACCTATCTGGCGATGGGCTGGCTGTCGCTGGTGGTTATTTATGAAATGGTGATGAAGCTGACCGTCGGCAGCGTGACGCTGCTGGCGGTCGGGGGCCTGGTCTATTCGCTGGGCGTCATTTTTTACGCCAGCAAGCGTATTCCGTATAACCACGCTATCTGGCACGGCTTTGTGCTGGGTGGCAGCGTCTGTCACTTCCTGGCGATTTATTTGTATATCGGCACAATGTAATCGGTAAGGTAATGGTAAGCCCGGCAAGCAACGCGCCGCCGGGCAAACCAGCCTGAATCAGACTTCTTCTAACGAGTAGGGCAGCGGCTCGATAGCCAGCGTGAAGCTGTCATCACGCACACGGAACACGCTGTCCGGCTCCATATCGTTATTCATCACCACCTGCACCAGCAGGCGTCCATCTTCCAGTTGAGCGGCGGCGAGCACCGTGCCGGTACGACGCCAGTTTTCACCCAGTTTCATTTCCAGGTCTTCACCGGCTTCCGGTACCCGGCTGGCTTTGCCCGCCAGATACCACATCGCGCGCTTGTTCGCGCCGCGGAATTTCGCCCGCGCTACCATCTCCTGACCGGTATAGCAGCCTTTTTTAAAGCTGATGCCGCCCAGCGCCTGAATATTGGTGGCCTGTGGCAGGAACTGCGCGCTGTTAGCGGCATCGATCACCGGCAGACCGGCCTCAATGTTGAGCGCCAGCCATTGCTGACTGTTATTGAGCTGTGCTTCGCCACGCAGGGCCTCGGTGATGCGCTCCGCGGTCGCCACATCGGTCACCAGCAGGAAACGCTCCGCCGGGTGTTCAAACCACAGAATTTGCGTGGCGCCATCCTGCACAACCTGCGTTTGCTGGTCGGGGAGGGTGGTAAACAGGTTGGCCAGCGCCGCACGGGCCTGGAAACCGGCCACGCCCAGCAGCACATGCTCGTCATCAGCGGCGATCGTCACCTTCGAGAAGACGGCGTACTTTTTCAGCTCGGTCAGTTGCGCCTCACGGATGCTGCGACGCTCAATCCACGCAAAGCCGTCGTTACGACGGAACAGACGCAGGTTGCTCCACATTTTGCCTTTGGCATCGCAATGGGCGACCAGCAGATGCTGATGTTCAGTTAACTGGGCCACGTCGTTGGTCACCTGGCCCTGCAGGTATTTTTCGCTGTCGGCACCGGTAATGGTTGCCAGCGCCCAGTCATCGAGCGTCATGAGCGTCAGCGGCAAACGCGCAGAGGCGCAGGGCAGACGCGGAGGAAACGGAGTAAAAGCCATAATGATGTCCTGGTTAGCTTAACGCTGTATGAAGGCTTAATGGTAAAAGAGCCGTGGTTCAATGCAAGCGGTAATCGCACGTTCCGCACAGCTTGCGAGTTTGCACGCAAAAAACGGTAAACCTTACATTTTTAGTGGTTTATTCTGGAAGCCTGCTTCCGAAGCCGAACATTCCGGTGAGGATTGGATCGAAAAAGCGTTACACTAGAGGCGTCCTTTAACGTCGCTATGCAGGAAAAGAACATGGATATTACTAACAAAGCCCGCATTCACTGGGCGTGCCGCAGAGGTATGCGTGAACTCGATATTTCCATCATGCCTTTCTTCGAACATGAATACGATTCGCTAAGCGATGATGACAAGCGGCTGTTTATCCGCCTGCTTGAGAGTGACGATCCGGATTTATTCAACTGGTTGATGAATCACGGTAAACCTGCGGATACGGAATTGCAGCGGATGGTACAGTTAATTCAGACACGGAATCGGGAACGTGGTCCTGTGGCAATCTGATTTACGCGTCTCATGGCGCTCGCAGTGGCTCTCTTTATTACTCCACGGGCTGGTGGCAGCGCTGGTGCTGCTTTTCCCCTGGCCGTTGAGCCTGACGCCGCTGTGGCTATTACTGCTTTCGCTGGTGGTGTTTGACTGCGTACGCAGCCAGCGCCGCATCAACGCCAGCCATGGTGAAATTAAACTGCTGATGGATTCGCGCCTGCGCTGGCAGGGTAAAGAATGGGAGATTACCGGCACGCCCTGGATGTTAAACAGCGGCATGATGCTGCGTTTACGTCGCAGCCCGGACGGCAAACGTCACCATTTGTGGCTGGCGGCAGACAGTATGGACACGCAGGAGTGGCGGGAGCTGCGCCGGATAATGCTACAGCAACCGGCGCAGGAAAAGCACTGAGGATCAGGCGAAGTTTTCTGCCATTTCGCCGAGGATTTGCTCGCACCAGTTTTGCAGACGTTCTTCGCTTAAATCGTACTGATTGGTTTCATCCAGCGCCAGGCCGACAAACAGCTGCCCGTCAGCAATGACCGGTTTTGGGCTGGTGAATTCATATCCTTCGGTAGGCCAGTAGCCGATAAACTTCACCGCTTTGCTGGACAGTTTATCGTGCAGCATGCCGAGGGCGTCGAGGAACCATTCGCCATAACCGAGCTGGTCGCCCATGCCGTAGAGGGCAATCATTTTGCCATCAAGGTTTAACGAATCCAGTTGATCCCAGATGGCTTCCCAGTCTTCCTGCAGTTCGCCGAAATCCCACGTTGGGATACCGAGGATCAGCACATCATACTGCTCCATCAGTGTTGGCGCGTCGTCTTTAAGGTTGTGCAGCGTCACCAGTTCCGGGCCGATAATGTCGCGAATTTTCTCGGCTGCCATTTCGGTATAGCAGGTACTGGAACCATAAAAAAGACCAATGTTCATAGCGTAAACGTCTCAATTCCTGATGTGGCTTTGCGCACAGTGTACCAGAATCAATACGCATTCAGGCATAATGCACTGACGCAGAAAAGAAGGGGCAACGATGGAACAGGATCTCGCACGCATAGAACAATTTCTCGACGCCCTGTGGCTGGAACGCAATGTCGCTGAGAATACATTGAGCGCCTATCGTCGCGATCTGCGCATGCTTGTTGAGTGGCTGCACCATCGCAACAGTGATGTGCTCAGCGTGCAGCATGACGATTTACAGGCACTGCTGGCCGAGCGCGTCACGGGGGGTTACAAGGCCACCAGCTCTGCCCGTTTGCTAAGCGCAATGCGGCGCTTTTTCCAGTATCTGTACCGGGAGAAAGTGCGTTCTGACGATCCCAGTGCCGTGCTGTCATCGCCAAAACTGCCGCAGCGCCTGCCAAAAGATCTCAGCGAGGCGCAGGTTGACCGCCTGTTGCAGGCCCCTCTCACCGATCAGCCGCTGGAGTTACGTGACAAAGCCATGCTGGAAGTGTTGTATGCTACCGGCCTGCGCGTGTCAGAACTGGTCGGATTGACCATGAGCGACATCAGTTTACGTCAGGGCGTGGTGCGGGTGATCGGTAAAGGTAATAAAGAACGGCTGGTACCGCTGGGCGAAGAAGCGGTCTACTGGCTGGAGAACTACCTTGAGCACGGGCGGCCCTGGCTTTTAAACGGCGCATCGGTTGATGTGGTGTTTCCCAGTAACCGCGCCCAACAAATGACCCGCCAGACCTTCTGGCATCGCATAAAACATTATGCCATTCAGGCGGGTATAGACAGCGAAAAGCTTTCGCCGCACGTGTTGCGACATGCCTTCGCCACGCATCTGTTAAACCATGGCGCTGATTTGCGCGTCGTGCAGATGCTGCTCGGGCACAGCGATCTCTCCACTACGCAGATTTATACGCATGTGGCAACGGAACGCTTGCGGCAACTCCATCAACAGCACCACCCACGCGCGTGATGCTGACTTATTAAGGATGTGAAATGAAAAAGAGTTTGATGATGTTCACCCTGCTGGCGGCGTTCAGTTCCGCGGTTCAGGCCGACGATGCGGCCATTAAGCAGACGCTGGCGAAGCTGGGCGTGCAGAGCACAGAAATCCAGCCATCGCCGATTAGCGGTATGAAAACCGTGCTGACCAACAGCGGCGTGTTGTACGTCACCGAAGACGGCAAACATATGATCCAGGGGCCGCTGTATGACGTGAGCGGCGCGCAGCCGATCAACACCACCAACAGCATGCTGATGACGCATCTCAACGCGCTGGAAAAAGAGATGATCGTGTATAAAGCGGCGAATGAAAAACACGTCATCACCGTGTTTACCGACATCACCTGTGGTTACTGCCATAAACTGCATGAGCAGATGGCCGATTACAACGCGCTGGGCATCACCGTGCGTTATCTGGCCTTCCCGCGTCAGGGGATGCAGAGCGAAGCAGCGTACAACATGAAGGCCATCTGGTGCGCGAAAGATCGCAACAAAGCCTTTGACGATGCGATGGCGGGCAAAGGCGTGAAAGCGGCCAGCTGTGATATCGACATTGCCGACCAGTATGCGCTGGGCGTGCAGTTCGGCGTCAGCGGCACGCCAGCGATTGTGCTGAGCAATGGCTATGTTGTGCCGGGCTATCAGGGCCCGCAGGAGATGAAAACCTTCCTGGACGAACATAAAAAACAGACCGGCGGTAAATAATTTTCGTGAAACTTCAGAGACAACTTCGCCGTCGCGAGCCGGATCCGGCGGCAAATCTGCCGGATAGCCTGCCGCCCCTGTTACGCCGCTTATATGCCAGCCGCGGCGTGGTATCGCCTGCGGAACTGGAGCGCGGTGTGAAAGGCATGTTGCCCTGGCAGCAGCTAAGCGGTGTGGAGACGGCGGCGGAGCATCTGTATCAGGCGTTCAAGCAGGGGCTGCGCATCATGGTGGTCGGTGATTTTGATGCCGACGGCGCCACCAGCACCGCGCTGAGCGTACTGGCGATGCGGGCGATGGGCTGTCCGAATGTCGCCTATCTGGTGCCGAACCGCTTTGACGATGGCTACGGCTTAAGCCCGGAAGTGGTCGATCAGGCCCATGCCCGTGGCGCGCAGCTGATCCTCACCGTGGATAACGGCATTTCGTCCCATGCAGGCGTGGATCGCGCCCATGAACTGGGCATTCCGGTGCTGGTGACCGATCACCACCTGCCTGGCGACACGCTGCCAGATGCAGAAGCCATCGTTAACCCGAACCTGCGCGACTGCGCATTTCCGTCGAAATCGCTGGCGGGTGTCGGGGTGGCTTTTTACCTGATGCTGGCGCTGCGCACCCATCTGCGCGATCAGGGCTGGTTTGACGCGCAGGGGCTGGCGATCCCTAATCTGGCTGAACTGCTGGATCTGGTGGCGCTGGGCACCGTGGCTGACGTGGTGCCCCTCGACACAAACAACCGTATTCTCACCTGGCAGGGGTTGAGCCGTATCCGGGCGGGCAAGTGCCGTCCTGGCATCAAAGCCCTGCTGGAAGTTGCCAATCGTGACGCGCAAAAGCTTGCAGCCAGCGATCTGGGCTTTGCTCTCGGTCCGCGCCTGAACGCCGCCGGACGACTGGATGACATGTCGGTCGGCGTGGCGTTGCTGCTGTGCGATAACGTTGGCGAAGCCCGCGTGCTGGCCAGCGAGCTGGATGCGCTAAACCAGACGCGCAAAGAGATCGAGCAGGGGATGCAGGCCGAAGCGCTGGCGCTGTGCGAAAAGCTGGAGCGCAGCAGCGAAGCGCTGCCGGGCGGGCTGGCGATGTATCATCCTGAATGGCATCAGGGCGTGGTCGGTATTCTTGCCTCCCGCCTGAAGGAGCGCTTTAACCGGCCGGTGATCGCCTTTGCCCCCGCAGGTGAAGGCCTGCTGAAAGGCTCGGGCCGTTCTATTCAGGGGCTGCACATGCGCGATGCGCTGGAGCGTCTGGATACGCTCTATCCTGGCATGATGATTAAATTCGGCGGCCATGCGATGGCTGCCGGGCTGTCGCTGGAAGTCGCGCGTTTCGACGAGTTCCAGCAGCGCTTTGGCGCGCTGGTGACCGAATGGCTGGATCCGGCGCTGTTGCAGGGGGAGACCGTGTCCGATGGCCCGCTGGAGGCGCAGGACATGAACCTCGGCGTTGCCGAAATGCTGCGTGATGCCGGGCCGTGGGGACAGATGTTCCCGGAACCGCTGTTTGACGGCCATTTTCGCCTGTTGCAGCAGCGTATTGTTGGCGAACGCCATCTGAAAGTGATGGTCGAGCCGATCGGCGGCGGTCCGCTGCTCGATGGCATCGCCTTTAATGTCGATACCAGCATCTGGCCGGACAACGGCGTGCGCGAGGTGAACCTCGCCTACAAACTGGATGTAAACGAGTTCCGTGGCAATCGCAGCGTTCAACTGATCATCGACGACATCTGGCCAATTTAGCGCCAGTATTCGCTATAAAACAGGGCGTAATTCCGGTAGAATTCCGCCCTTATAACCGCATTTTGACAAGTCCAATAAAAGAAAACAGACCATGTTTGAAATCAATCCGGTAAAAAACCGCATTCAGGACCTCACAGAGCGCTCGGACGTTCTTAGGGGGTATCTTTGACTACGATGCCAAGAAAGAGCGTCTGGAAGAAGTAAACGCCGAGCTGGAACAGTCGGACGTATGGAACGAACCTGAACGCGCTCAGGCGCTGGGTAAAGAGCGTTCCTCCCTCGAAGCCATCGTTGAAACGCTGGATCAAATGAGCCAGGGTCTGGAAGACGTTGCCGGCCTGCTTGAGCTGGCCGTAGAAGCTGACGACGAAGAGACCTTCAACGAAGCCGTGGCTGAACTGGACGGGCTGGAAGAGAAGCTGGCACAGCTTGAGTTCCGCCGTATGTTCTCCGGTGAATATGACAGCGCCGACTGCTACCTGGATATCCAGGCGGGCTCCGGTGGCACCGAAGCGCAGGACTGGGCAAGCATGCTGACCCGTATGTACCTGCGCTGGGCGGAAGCACGCGGCTTCAAAACTGAAATTATCGAAGAGTCGGAAGGTGAAGTGGCGGGTATCAAATCCGTGACCATCAAGATTTCCGGCGATTATGCCTACGGCTGGCTGCGTACCGAAACCGGCGTTCATCGCCTGGTGCGTAAGAGCCCGTTTGACTCCGGCGGCCGCCGTCACACCTCGTTCAGCTCCGCGTTTGTCTACCCGGAAGTGGATGACGATATTGATATCGAAATCAACCCGGCAGACCTGCGTATCGACGTTTACCGCGCCTCCGGTGCGGGTGGTCAGCACGTTAACCGTACTGAATCGGCGGTGCGTATCACGCACATCCCGACCAACACCGTCACGCAGTGCCAGAACGACCGCTCTCAGCATAAGAACAAAGACCAGGCCATGAAGCAGATGAAAGCGAAGCTTTATGAACTGGAAATGCAGAAGAAAAATGCTGAGAAGCAGGCGATGGAAGACAACAAGTCCGACATCGGCTGGGGCAGCCAGATCCGTTCTTATGTGCTGGACGACTCCCGCATCAAAGACCTGCGTACCGGTGTAGAAACCCGTAATACGCAGGCGGTGCTGGATGGCAGTCTGGACCAATTTATTGAAGCAAGTTTGAAAGCAGGGCTATGAGGAACCAACATGTCTGAACAACAAGCACAGGGCGCTGAAACCGTAGTTGATCTGAACAATGAACTGAAAGCTCGCCGCGAAAAGCTGGCACAACTGCGTGAGCAGGGTGTTGCGTTCCCGAACGATTTCCGTCGCGATCATACCTCTGACCAGCTGCACGCCGACTACGACGCCAAAGAGAATGACGAGCTGGAAGCGCTCGGCATCGAAGTTGCCGTTGCTGGCCGTATGATGACCCGCCGTATCATGGGTAAAGCCTCGTTCGTGACGTTGCAGGACGTGGGCGGTCGTATTCAGCTGTACGTCTCCCGTGACGATCTGGCGGAAGGCATCTACAATGAGCAGTTCAAAAAGTGGGATCTCGGTGACATCCTCGGCGCGCGCGGCAAGCTGTTCAAGACAAAAACCGGCGAGTTGTCCATCCACTGCACCGAACTGCGTCTGCTGACGAAAGCGCTGCGCCCGCTGCCGGACAAATTCCATGGCCTGCAGGATCAGGAAGCGCGCTATCGTCAGCGCTACCTGGATCTCATCGCTAACGAAGAATCCCGTAACACCTTCAAGATCCGCTCGCAGATCATGGCCGGTATCCGCCAGTTCATGGTGAGCCGCGACTTTATGGAAGTGGAAACCCCGATGATGCAGGTCATCCCGGGCGGTGCTTCTGCACGTCCGTTTGTGACGCATCACAACGCGCTGGATCTGGACATGTACCTGCGTATCGCGCCGGAACTGTACCTCAAGCGTCTGGTGGTTGGCGGCTTCGATCGCGTGTTCGAGATCAACCGTAACTTCCGTAACGAAGGCATCTCCGTTCGCCATAACCCTGAGTTCACCATGATGGAACTCTATATGGCCTACGCGGATTACAAAGATCTGATCGAGCTGACCGAGTCCCTGTTCCGCACCCTGGCGCAGGATATTCTGGGCAGCACCATAGTGCCTTACGGCGATCAGACCTTCGATTTCGGCAAGCCGTTCGAAAAACTGACTATGCGCGAAGCGATCAAGAAATACCGTCCGGAAACGGATCTCGCCGATCTGGATAACTTTGACAGCGCGAAAGCCATTGCGGAAAGCCTGGGCATCAAAGTTGAGAAGAGCTGGGGTCTGGGCCGCATCGTGACGGAGATCTTCGAAGAGACCGCCGAAGCGCATCTGATCCAGCCGACCTTCATCACCGAATATCCGGCAGAAGTGTCTCCGCTGGCGCGTCGTAACGATGAAAACCCGGAGATCACCGACCGCTTTGAATTCTTCATCGGTGGACGTGAAATCGGTAACGGCTTTAGCGAGCTGAACGATGCGCAGGATCAGGCGAAACGCTTCCAGGATCAGGTTGACGCGAAAGCGGCGGGCGACGACGAAGCGATGTTCTTCGACGAAGACTACGTTACCGCGCTGGAGCACGGTCTGCCGCCGACCGCTGGCCTTGGCATTGGTATCGACCGTATGGTGATGCTGTTCACCAACAGCCACACCATCCGCGACGTGATCCTCTTCCCGGCTATGCGCCCGGTTAAATAATCACGCGTAATACGAATAAGCCCTGGCAGCAATGCCGGGGCTTTTTTTATGCGGCAGCGAAAACACGCAGCCGTTCACGCACCTCAGGCCGGGCGACCTGCTGCACCATCCACGGGCTAAACGCCCAGGGCGTGGCATCCACGGCGCAGAACAGCGCTTCCAGCGTCACCCACTGATAATCCATCACTTCATCGGCGTTGACCGCCAGCGGCGTGGTGATGCGCGCGGCGAACACCGGACAAATTTCGTTTTCGACAATGCCGGAGGGATCGGTCTCGCAGTAGCGGAATTCCGGATAGACCGGCGCAATGGCGGCGATGGTCGCGCCAACTTCAAACTGGCAGCGGCGGATCACCGCGGCGGTAAAATCTTCCCCGCTCTGCGGATGCCCGCACACGGAGTTCGTCCACACGCCCGGCCAGGCTTTTTTATGCAGAGAGCGACGGGTGAGCAGGCACTCGCCGTGCTCATTGAACAGCCAACTGGAGAAAGCCAGGTGCAGGGGCGTGTCGGCATGATGCGCGGCATATTTTTCCTGGGTTCCGGACGCCATTCCCTGTTCATCCAGTAAAATCACATGTTCCTGCAACATAAGCTTAACTCACTCTCATCCAGCCCGAATAACGGCTCTATTATACGTGAGCTTCGGGAAAACGCTTTGCTCTGGCGCGCGTAATCTGGCTCGACCAGCGTCATTCACCAGCCGGATACGGTAATCATCGCTAATGCATTTTGCATCGCGCCTGTGGCTGCTATGATATGCAGTCATGCTCATTTGTTCCGGGGAAGTGTTTTGATTGCAGGACGCCTGATGAAAAATCCGTGTCGACTTCTTATCTGCCTGGCGTTCAGCCTGTTGCTGGCGGCATGCTCATCGAAAAATGCCGCCGATGGCGAGACTTACACCGTTAAACGCGGTGACACCTTATCTAAAATTTCGCGCATGACCGGCACCAGCGTCAAAGAGCTGGCGCGCCTGAACGGGATTTCCCCGCCTTACACCATTGAAATCGGCCAGCGTCTGCGGGTTAACAGCGGCGGCAAATCCAGCGGCTCCTCAGGGAAGGGCGGCAAAACCGCATCCGCCAGACCATCAGCCTCGGTGCCGTTAGCCTCGTGGCCGCCGGTGGGGCAACGCTGCTGGCGCTGGCCGACGAACGGCAAAATTATCCTTCCGTACTCCTCCGCCGATGGCGGTAACAAAGGGCTGGATATTGCCGGTACGCGCGGACAGCCGGTATACGCCGCCGGTGCCGGTAAAGTGGTGTATGTGGGTAATCAACTGCGCGGTTACGGCAATCTGATTATGATCAAGCACAGCGAGGATTACATTACGGCCTATGCCCACAATGATTCGCTGCTGGTGAATAACGGCCAGAGCGTGAAGATCGGCCAGAAGATTGCCACCATGGGCAGCACCGACGCCGACTCGGTGCGACTGCACTTCCAGCTGCGTTATCGCGCCACCGCTATCGATCCGGCGCGTTATCTGCCGCCACAGGGCAGTCCGCCTAAATGTTGATCAACGGCTAAGCGATTAATATATCGCCGGTTAGCCGCCACGCGGCTTGCCAGACGGTGCGTAAGGTTTATAATGCCCTACGCACCTCAAAGCGGGCGTAGTTCAATGGTAGAACGAGAGCTTCCCAAGCTCTATACGAGGGTTCGATTCCCTTCGCCCGCTCCAATCTCCTGATAAATCAAGAAGTTACGATTTATCAGTTAGTTACGTTGCCCCGCAAAAGCAGGTACAACTTAAACTACCCATTGTTCTACGCCCGCACCTGTCGCGTGATTGGTCTGTGGTACAAGGGAGCATATCATCACGCTGGCGGTGGTTCCAAGTTCTTACCGCGACAGCACAACAACGAACAAAAAGCCGTATACCTGGCACAACTCCCAAACAGATTGATCACACGCATTTAAGCCCGATGTGTGGCCCTGTAAGCCACGTAAACAGGTGAATAGTGGTAATGCCCCGGTAGCTACAGATCCGGCTCTGCCAGCGCTTCGCTCACGCTCCTAACGGTACACGAGCACCCTGATAAGGTGTGATCTCTCTGAAAATCTGATGAAGTCGCTACGCTCCGCTTGTTGCTTGTACCACTAACGGGGCTTATTGGTATCTATTGCCTTAAATTAAGTGTGGTATCATGCAGGGAAAATCTTAAAAGAAGGGTGGTTTATGGGCTGGTCTTCGTTGGTTAGGATAACCATTGGTACATTTCTTTTAGCTGGGTTGTCGTTCTCTGCATACGCGAAGAACTGCAAGAAAGGTATACCATGCGGTAATTCGTGCATTGCGGTTGGAAAAACGTGCCGTATTGGATCAGGTGCCTCATCTACGTATAAAAATTATTCATACTCTTATCCGTCATCATCTCTTCATAGTTCAATCCCTAAATCCTCTTCCCCTGCCTCATCAGCTAAGGTTAACGGAAAAAATACGGCTTCAACTGCGAAAACTTATCTCTGTCAGTATGCTATTGCAGCGATACAGAATGGCAAAATTGGTGCTTTACGTGTGCTGGGTAGCGCCGAGGTAACGTTGTATGTCGATAGCTTCAAAGCTAACCGTTTAAACAGTACATACCTGCTCTCGCCAAAGCTGAAAACTAACGGTAAGTTGATGATGGCAGATGATAAAAGCAAAGTGTACGCTTATGATTCGTGGCTGATGAACTTTGCAATTAGTGACCGCATCGCAAGAAGCACTGAGCAATGGGATCATTGTAAATTAGTTCATAATAAATAAGCCAAAACTTGAAGGTGTTAAATTCTATGCCAAATTTTTCTGACTTTGTTGATGCTTATAAGAAAATCCCAACAAGTTTGTTTTTTGCAATTGGTTTTGTCTTGGCGTTGATCCTTTTTAGTCCAGATTCTTGGATAGAGAAATTTAGTCTGTCTGAGTTCAGAGTTAATTATCGAGTATGGCTTGGTCCTGCATTCCTATGTATTTTGGCTATCTTGGTTAGCCGTGCGTTCACATTTATCAGTGAGGGTGTGGTTGGCTTCCAAATTAAAAGAGAACGGCTAAATAACCTAAAGACACTCACGCGTGATGAAAAAGAGTATCTAAGGATTTTTGTAGAGAATGACACTGCAACCATCTCAAGGGAAATTAGTGATGGCATAATTGGATCTCTAGAGTCGAAAAGGATTGTTTACAGAACATCGAGTTTAAGCTCACACTGGAAAACTTTTCCATACAGTCTCCAACCTTGGGCAAGAAAACTATTGAAGGAACAGCCAAGGCTATTAAAATAATATGTCTTTCAATTAGCCCGGGGGGGCGCTCTATCAAGCTTAATAGAAATAAAAAAGGCCACCCTGTTAAGGTGGCCTTTATTTAAACAGAATCACTTTTTCATACTCTGCCGGAGTTTTTTCTTCTCCAACATAATTTTTAATGCTCGCTCAAAGCCGTATTGCTTTTCGTAACGGCTAAAAGCCACCTGATCGATCCCCAACTTACGCGCTAAGGCCGAACGGTTGATCACGTCGGCATTGGTGGAGGTGTACACCTCGCCCAGACCCGGAATGTTTAGACTCATCTTCATTGCTCACCTCAAATAGTAAAAAGCCCCAGCAATGCCAGGGCTAAAGTCTGTTGCTTAAAGTGTTGTTACTTCAGTGTGATGGTAGTCAGCCACTGAGGACGCAACAGGAGAGGCAACAGAGAAAATTCACTTTGCATCTTAATCATCCCGTCATCGTCAACACTGGTCCAACCGTAGCGATCCTTAACGCCACCTTTCACAGCCAGGCTCTGATTGCGGCTACATGGTCCTGAAATTCGGCGCAAAAACGAAACATCAGGGTTAGTCATACGTGGGACAACCAAACCGCTGTTTTCTTCAACTGGGTAGGTAGGGTCACCAGCCAGATCGATAAAGGTTACAGGACCCAGCGACATGGTATTAAAACCACTTAATGCGTTAGGAATGACAGCACCGGAGATCTGCGCCTGCTGTACGCTGTGCAGGATAAACGCTTGAATCTCTTTGTTGGTGGCGATAACGTCATACAGGCCACTGTCACACATCACATAGAGACGGTCGCTATAGTTGCGGGCACCGCCCAGCGCTTGGGCCACCTGGCGGCGCAGTTTGGCTAGTTGCTGATACAGGGAATCGGCGGAAGCATCCAGGGTAAAGGAACCCGGAGACACCCCAAACGCGGCATCAAAGGAAATATCACCGTCATCGGTATGAGGCGCGGTAACCTTGCGTTCAAACAGCGCTTCCGCAAGGGAGGTTTCCACCGTGCGGCGATAATCACGCTCGAATTGGGTAGCGCGTTGAAGGATAACCTCAGTGATCGCCATGCTCTGATTGGTTTGAGGACTGATCAGACCTTGCCAGTCAGCCGGGCGGACCATTCCGGTCTCATGGAACACGGGGATCTCTGCATCACGGAAAACAGCGGAGGAGGCTTTCATGTGATTTGTGTCTGTACCGTACCTGGATACGCTCTCTAGCTTGCTCTCTTCTGCTGCGGTAATGTCAGCCACACGAGCATTAGGGACACTTGATGTACCACGGGAGAACAGACCCAGATCCTGGATCAGATAGTTGCCCTCTTTGATATCCTCCAGTTTTCCAACCAGATCCAGACCTTCAAACTCTTTACGAATATCTTTAACGCTCATTGATTAAGCCTCCATGCCGTTGTTGTTGCCGATACGAATAGAACCATCTGCGGTTAAACGCTTGATCGCTTCCTTCAGGGAGTCGGCATCTTTGGCGCGGAGGTTGAACGTATTCACATATGCCAATCTGTCCACCACAACGATTGTCTTGTTATCGCCTGCGGAGACATTCACCAGACAGATCAGAGGTTGACCCTCTACAGCCTGATCGAATAACTCGTAATTCTCAGCATTAAAGACATCGCCGACGAACAGATCCGCCGGGAGGCTTACGCCTTTAATTTCCGTGCGAGAAAAGAGATCCGAGGCACTATTGACCAGCACGTCGGACATGCGTTTAGGAAACGCTTCAGAAGTACGCATAAAATAATTTTCCTTGAGGAGTGAGAAGCGGACAGGGCCGCGAGTGATACCCGGCATTGCGCCGGAGAATCCGGGAGTTGGGGAGAACTCCAGATCGGATATTGGAGATACAGGAGAGAGGCAGCGAATAGGATCAGAGGTCCATCATGGACCCCATCACCAGCCCCGATCCCACACCTCTGTGGAGGGAAGGAATCATCCTTTTGTGTGGATACTCAGCCAACAGGCCACGGGAGCGAACCCGCCGGAGAATACCCACAAAAAAGACCCGGGAAGGTTACCGGGTGGACTCAAGAGAGGAGATTTTATTGTTTTGGTTTTCCTGTGGCGACTCATCGACAAGACACCAGAGGAAAACGGCGTGAACTGAAACACGCCGGAAACCGTAAACGGTTAATCATCCACACGGTTTATCACGCCGTTGGATTGTGCCCCTTTCGGGGAGGAGAATCCCAGCATTGGCGGAACTGGAGAGGACCGCACACAAAGCATTCTAGCAAGTGGAGTTGAAAGAACGCTTTGGGTGAGGAACCAGGGCAGGGAGAAGCTGCCCGGCTCACTCGTACAGATCCTGACAGGTTGGCTAAAACCTTAGCTCTGTACACAGCGTGACGCGACAAGTTGCAAAACGGTAATTTGGAGACTCACCACATCACGATATGTCTATATTTTACAATAATTTATGCAAAATTGCAACAAATTGATCAATTATTTGTTGACTTCCGCGTAGGGGTGTGAATTAGGTGGATTTGTGGGGTGATTAGGTGGGATTTACAGGTGGTCTGACTCAGGGGGGCTATGTGTCCCAAAAGACACACGAAGTAATAATAGATATATAAGACCTCGCTACGCTCGCCCTCCGGGCTACGGTCTTATTAATCTTATAATTTAATCGTTCAATAATTAATCGCTCAGGCTCTTAATTATTTCTCTCTTAAATTCTAGTCTCTTAAAACCTTTCGCTACGCTCACCCGTCCGGGTCCAGGTTTTAGGCCGGGGGCCTGTTTCCCACAATGTGGAGTCTCGCCTGTTGGCTCACTCCTGGGGAGGAAGAATCTTCCGGGCGGAAATATTTTCCGGCCTATCCCGAAAGAGAAGCAGGGCGGAAATATTTTCCTACCTGATCGCCTCTTGGGCGGAAATATTTTCCGGGCAGGGCGGAAATATTTTCCGACAATAAGACTATAGATAAACCTACCCACACCCGATAAGACTAGAACCCCCAGGGCCAGGGCAAGACCTTAAAGAGATTGAGGGTTAATTATTGATTGTTCAAATCAAGAGATCAGACTCTTTAGGAAAGAGCCTTACAGGTTCGCCTCCCTTTTGGGGCAATCGCAGAAACAGAAACCGCAACGCGGTTTTCTTTTCTGCTCTTTGGGAACACCGCACGATGTAAGGTGACCTCTGGGCGGCGGGGTGGGGGGGCCGGCGCGGAGTGATACACAGTACAGAACCACAACCCACAGGAGCCCACCTAAACGCGCCGCTGTAGTGCTCTCTCATATGTAGACAGGGAAACACCCTACCAACTCCCTCCGGCTCTCTGAGAGCTTTACAGAGCCTTCTGTGACGGAGTCTACATAAATCAACAAATTTGTTGCCAATTCTTGATTTATAGTGTAAAATAGATTAAATGATGACGAGTAATCATGGTGAGTATAATTTCCCATCTTAGTATTACACATTCAAAGGAGCGTTGCAAGTATGAGTACACAAAATTCTTACACCGATGTTAACGACATGGTGAACCGCATTGATCAGCGTGACATTACACGCCGGACTCTGGAGCAGTACCGTAGCCGATTTAAAGCACAGGGCCGCACACAAGAAGTTGAAGCGATTACCCAGGCTCTGGAAATGACCAGTAACCGCGCCTCGGGAGTCCTCCGCCAGTCTCAGCGATTAGCCGCCAACTTTGACGGCATGGATTCAGAAAAGGCATTAGAGCTTAAAGCGACCGTAGCGGCGTATGCGTCACAGTCTACGGACCTGCAAGCAAGTGTTGTACTTGCATTCCAAAGTCTGTTCCAGGCTAAAGGCGTCCCGATGGAATATGACGAGGTGTGCGTATATTTGACACTTCACGCGATGGATCACTTTGAAAAGATCACCGGGGAATTGCCTGTAATCGTTCACTAATTAATCCACAGTTGGGAGGGGAAAAATGTTGCACCAGTTTACGGATCTTTCGGAAAGTCGCCTTGTGAATGGGTACGCCTCACAGATCATTAACGCGATTCAGGATGATGAATCCATGCCGGGCCTGTATGACGACATCTACACGATGTTACAGCAGGTGGAGCCGTCCAGAATGGTGACGTTAGGCCAGCCTTCACTAACAGCCCCAGCGAAATGGTGGGGTGAATTTTTCGGACTGAGTCTGTCAGCCGATGACATCGACGAACTCAAGGAGATCGCACTGTGAAAATTGATTTTCCGAAAGAACAAGCCGATCAGCTTTATGCACTGGTCCGCGCCGGGGGCGGTGCCCCTCATACCATCGTTAAGGAGGCGTTAGCCGCCTACCTGAAAAACCATCCTCTTTTAGTCGCTTCCGCAGAAGGAAAACAGAATGCCAGCAACAGCAAGTAAGCCATTTACCGCCATTTGTCACGAACTGGCAGACATTGAGAAGATCAACGGCAAGGTATTCACCATGAACATGGTTTACACCTATGCACTGATCGAGGGTTACCAGACCAATGGGCAAACCGCCTATTTCTCACAGGAGCTTTTATCCCGCCGTTTGGGCCTGACTGACCGATCAGTTAGGAATTTACTTCGGGATATGGTGGCTATGGGGCTGATCAACAAGACCGGGCAGATCGGCGGCAAGACTTGCCATTACACTGTAAACCCGATCACCCCGGAAATGGTGGGTACAGTGGAAGCGGAAGCACCGCAGGAACAGCCGCAGCGGGCCACAGCGGAGCGGGAAGAAATGCAGGAACCCAACCACACGGCGGAACCTGTAGAAGTGCCTGAAGTGCCTGAAGTGCCTGAAGCGCCGGAGATTGTGCCAGCAACGCCAGGACCTGAAGCGCCGATCACATTGATGACGGTTTACAGTGAGAAGGTGGAAACGGTGGAGCAAGCTGATCCCCAACCGGGGGAGGTGGTGCCATTCCCAAGGGGAGAGATCAAGGAGCCATCCAGGGATTGGGATTTGGACCCAGCTTTTTGATTTTGTTAAATTTCAAATAAAAACCCCCATTATCCACATTCTGTCAAATCCCCCGTGTGAAGTCAACCCCCTGATAGGAGATTCTCTTGAGCATTATCACAACTGAAGTGAAAGCATTAACCCCGGAAGAGGAAGAGAAGATCGCCGCCCTGTCTCTGAAGCTCTCCACAACCAAACCGCGCCCCCCGATGGATGAGAAGCGCCTGACTGTTGATCAGATTGTGCAGATTAAGCGGGCTTGCGTGATGGGTCACAGCGCTAAGGCGATTTGTGCGGCGTTTGGGGTAAGCCTTGCGTATGCGCTGAAGATGAAACGTGATTTTAATCCTCTGAAATACCAGAAAGTACCGCTAACTCTTCCCGAGAAAGCCGTGATGATTCAGCAGATGAAAGCGGACAATCTCCCGGATCAGATGATTGGTGAAATGCTGGGGATCAATATCAAGACTGTGGAGACGCTTTCACGAGTCAACCCGGCCCGCTACCTTGTGGATCAGATGCTTCCATACGATCAGGTGCTGGCTAATCTCAGAGCGCCTCGCTATGTGGCTAACCCGGTTTACAAGTTGGGAACCAGCATGACCCGAGTACGCAAGATTATCCGCGCCGGGCGTCAGCAGTTGCGGACCGTGATCACCTCCTCCAAGCGGGCGGCATAGCCCGCCTAAACACTGAATAATTTTATTCACGCTCTTTTTGTTCTCTAAGTCAAATTACTCTACAGCCCGCGCCATTGCTGGGTTTTCTCTCTGAATAACTTTATGCAAGACTACTTTTTAACCAGTTGGAAGGTGGCTGTCTGGTCGCTTTTCGTACTCTTACACATCTTTCTGACTCTTTCACACCTCTTTCATTATCTGCCCTTGATGGGCTAAGGATGCCCTATGGCAAGTAATAACGTAATCGTCACTAAAGTAGTGAACCGCACCACATTTGATGTGGACAAGGGGAGCTATCAACGCACGGTTGACAAGATCAAACAGGTCGGCAAGGAATGGGACAAAGTAAACGAGAAAGTTAAGTCCCGCAGCCGCCAACAACTGGATAATAGTAAAGCCATCATCCAAGCCAACAATCTGGAGGCTAAACGGCTACAGTCACAGAACAAGCTGAACGCAGCGAAAGAGAAAGAAAGGGCGATCTCCGCTAAGACAGCCACGCAGCGGAAAAAAGAAACGGCGGACCAGCTACGTGCTGAAAGCAAGCTACAACGTGAACTAGGTAAACGCTTCGCCGGGCAACGTGGGCCACGTGTCCGCCAGCCGTTACCAACAGCCGCCGAGATGGTGCCCGCCGTACAGGGTCTGATCAATGCCCACTCTCCAGAGTCTAAGGCTAACGCAGCGAAAGCAGCAGCGCAGGCTATGCGCCAGGCTAAAAAGGAGGAGGCAAGGCTCGCCCGTGAAGCGGGGAAAGCTGAGAAGCGCCGCCTTGATTATGCCCGTAGACGTTATCTGACTATCCGATCTGAAGCATTCAAGATCCAGAATATTGAGGGCCTGACCAACGCAGAACGGACGGAAGCAATTCTGTAGATGCGCCGTGTTGCGGACCAACAGGCTAAGGAGACTTTGAACGCTCAAGAGACCCGTTTCGAGCTACGCAAGATCACCCAGGAACTCCAGAAGCAAGCCCGGTTGCGTCGCCGTATGGCGAACCAGAGAACCCACGGCGGCAACTTTGGGGGCAGGTCCAAAGGAGTGACGGCGGGTGTAGGTGTCGGCCTCGCAGGTGCAGCAGGGGCAGCGGCGGCGGGCCTCCTGGCGGTAGCGGGCGCATCAATGGCGGTAGCCTCCACACTCCGGGAATCATTTGAACGCCAGAAGCAATACAGCGGCCTGAAAGAGCAGGGAGTGAGCGCCACAGACGCAGACGCGATCCTGTTAGCAGCAAACCAGAAAGGGGCGGGAATCTCTCTTGATAAGCTACAAGATCAGTTTGTTGATTACCGGGACAAGGTAGGTGATTTGTCACTTGGGCAATGGAAAACTGACAAGAAGGGTAATCGTACATACTCCGGCGGTGGTGAGCTGGCAGATGTCGCAAACCTTGTAGAATCCAAGCAAGCTGGAGCCGGGAATGCGGTGATCAAGCGTCTACAATCTACAGACTTCAAAGGGTATCTGTCATACCTCCGCGAACTCCAGAAGCAGTACAAGCTGACTGATTCAGAGATGACCCTATTTGGGGAATTTATTGATGATGGTTCCAAGACTCTCCGGGCCTTTGATCAAAACGGACAGATCGCCAGTGATGCCCTGAAAACTGTTAAGAACTCTTCTCTGTATCTCACAGACGCGCAGCGTGAGGAGGTGGGCAACCTCCAGAGCAGTATGATGTTATTGGGCCAGGCGTCCAGCGGGCTGGCTGATAACTTCACGTTGGGATTTGCTGAGGCGTTTAATTCTTCGGATGAATTGACCAAAGCAATGGAAAGCCTAGCCCCAGTTATGGAGGGCCTGGGCCGCGCGTCCGCAGACGTCCTAAATTCTTTTGTGCGCCTCTTTGGTTGGCTCGCCCATGTCCTCCCGAGTGTAGGCGGTGACGGTACAGCAGCAGGCATTAAGGAGAGTTACACGGGGTCACGTGATATGACTCCCAAGTCAGAACAGCCGGAAAAAGGATTCTGGGGAAATCTGTTTGATTTTGACTCTAAGGCTTTCCTCCCGCAGGAGTACGGCGGCAAGGCCCCTAATGCGCCAAAACCTCTACAGGTCCCGGATAACCTCCCGGCGCTGGCCCCAATCAAGGATCTGAAGGTCAACCCGGCCCCAGTGCCCACCTTTAGCCCGGCAAGCCTGACACAATCAGCAGTGAACGCCAGGAACTCGCAACAGACCGTTGTTGTGAAGCAAGAGCCGCTACAGGTGAATGTGAACGTTAATGACGGCAAGGTTAAGGATCTGGTAAATGCAACTGTGGATGACAGGGAACGTGATCACCTGAACATGATGACAGCCGGGCAGATGTAACAGCCCGGCATATACAAAGGCCCACGGCTAACCCCGGCGGGCCTTTTTTGTTGCTTGTCACAAATCAGAAATTAAATAGTTGACAACTTACTTATGTTATGGGTTGCAATTTGCAAAGAAGCATGAGAAACTAGATATTCAATGAGTAGTAAATAAGATTATGACGTTCCCAACCGCTTAGAGTTGGGGCCGGGGAAAGAATCTCCGCCCGTGACTACTCCTAATTCGATTAGGAGAGCCACACAATGTTTTCAGCACGTTCCCGCCTCACTGGTAGCAATACAAAGCCACAGAACCGCCCAATCAATGCCCGTACAGGTTACAAGCCTGTGCTTTCTCGTCGCTTCTTTCAGGAAGTGGCGTAATGATCTTATCCCAGGCAAAACTCATCGCTGAAGGTTTCACTTTAGATCCGTCCGCCCGGTTCGGCATCCTACGCAAGGGTAATGCCGTGGGATCTGTCCAACGTAAGCGTCCAATCTGCGCCACCTATGCCGCGCCGTGTACGCCGATCGCTGACGTCATCTATACGTTAGCCGTGGGAGACATCCCGGAAGGTCATAAGGTCGTACTCCTTAACCCTGAAGGGCCTTTTACAGTCGATAACGTCGCTCTGTTGACCCCTGAAGAGGCCAAAGCGCGAATTAGCAGGATTCGATCCGAGGGTGCCAAAGGAAAGAGGTCCCCAAAGCCCGCCGGGTTGCCAAAAGGTATCATGGAACGTAAGCCGGGGTATTACGTGGCGTCATTCATGCGTGATGGGAAGCGACACAACAAGGCTGGAAAAGACATCTCAGAATTGACTGTGTGGCTATTACGCGAGCGTGACGGATTATCTATCGGGGGGATTGTGTAATGATCAGTTTAGTCTCCGCGTATATTCAGGAACAGAAGCGACAAGCGCGAAAGGGCAGACGAAAGCGAAAGTAAAAGAGGAGGGGAGACCGGGACGGTCCCCCTTTTCTTTGTGTTGCAAACACCCCCATTTAAATGGCGTTAAATAGGGATTATATACCCGGTAAATGAAGCACAGGCCCCAATAAAGGCCCGTAAAGATGGGGATGAACGGTTGTAAAGTGTACAGGTGTCACTCCCTCAGTGTGTTTATGTCATTGATTTTGTGGGAAAAATTTTCTATTCATTATGCCTGTGTGTAACAAAATTCACTCTAACCCCAAAATAATTTTTTTCTCAGAAAGTCAAAAGCGCGAAAACCTGCAATTGAGATCGATTCTCATCTGTTGGTGATACTGATAACTATTCCCAACAACCCCGGGCGGTAGCCACCGCCCAAACCCAAAATGTGTTTTTGCCACAAGAAAGGGCCTGAAGAGGCGGACGCTTCGAAAGGGTAGAAAATAGGGTTAGTGCGTGGGAGTTATCCACAGGTGAACGGCGTTACTCACAGGAGGATCGGAAATACAGGAATGTGAGATTGAAACGAGGATCAGGGATTAGGTTTTGTGTCTGTAGAGGACGCTACAGGAGGTTAGGAGGTTGGAACCTTCAAAAGTGGACAGGTTAGACCTGTTACAGGGTTGTTAAGCTGGATCGTATAATCAGCAATATGTTAAATACGGTATGGTTGTATATACAGTAGTGGATGTGTGCACAGTGCCTAAAATTACAATAATCATTTGTAAGCTAATATGCGGCCCTCTGAGACGTCGAAAGGGTTGGGCTGTGGGATTGTATAGAAGAAGGGGAGATAACGCCACAGAGAGGCGCACAGGAGTCCACCCGGGAGGGGTGCCCTGATATTTCCCGAAAATCACATAGGCCCCAAGGGGCGGGGTGTTTGGCTGCCTGGCAGATCTGCCCAAACTCCAAGATATTTGCTACCTCAACAAGGTAGGGCACACCTGGCTTTAGCTATCGTAAAAATATAGCGGTGATACTTAATAACCTGCATACAAGCGATCAGCACCATTTGATGCGCAGGTATAGGATTGGCTGGGGGAGGCTTAATTGCGGGAATAAAAAGCCGGGCGATCCCCGGCCTTTCTCTCAACTAACGTTTTTTATTCGATTGCGAAACTACTGAACCTGCTAAGGTCTTAGTAACATCGCTTGAGCGTGGGTTTTTCAATGCTGCTGATGCTTTGGCTTCCATACCTGCACCAGTCTGGTTTTTTGTCCCGGCCTGGGACAGTACCGAACCCGCTAAACTTTTCTGAATCGCCGAGGCGTTCGGATTGTTAAGGGTCTCTGCTGCCAAATGAGACACGCTTTGTGAAGATTGCTTACTATTCGCTGCCATTCAAACACCTATTCACAATATGGATGATTGGATATATTGTATTTTCAATATCAATAAACACAATATGTAGTGTTTATGATAGTAACGAAGCGGCAAAGTTAGCAAGCTCGGAAAAAAGTTTTCACTGGTTTTATGACCAGTGTCAATTGTTTGATAACTGACCGTTTACGAAGCGGCAGAGGAGTCATATAAGTAGTGTGCAGGCATAAGCCTGTATCACGAGGAATCAGTAAAATGGCTGATGACAAGACCAAAATCGGTACACCTGACAACGATTTAATAAGTATCAAACAGGATTACGAAAGACGTGATTGGGCTAAAAAGTTTGGCGTTAGTGAGGCTAAACTTATTCAAGCTGTTCAAGCCGTAGGTCATTCGGCTAAGAAAGTACAGGCATGGCTTAAAGACCATTGATATATGGGCGCCTTACGGGGCGCTTTATTTTTTTTATTGTTCTTTGGGAGAAAGTTAATGGCTAATAATTTATTTATTACTTATGACCTTATAAAAACTAAAGATTACGCGGCTGTTCATGCAGCCATTAAAACGCTGGGTAACTGGGCAAAGGCGACAGAATCTAATTGGTATGTCAATAGTGTCTATTCTGTTGAAAATGCAGCGAAGATTGTCAAAGCCGCAATGGATAATGATGATAGATTAATTGTTGTGGATGCAACAAATAATAATGCTTATTGGTATAACCTTCCTGATGAAGTTGCTGCTCGTATTCGAGCTGAATGGCCACGATAATATAGGGGGGGCACCCCCCCCCTTCAATTTATAGAGCATGGTAATAGACACACTCCACATATTCGGCTAACTCTCTCATCCCAGCACCTTTGCTATACGTCCTGAATGCTTCGGTTTTGGCTTTCTGCTCTGTGTGTCCGGTGATGGCCCCGATCCGCTGTTCCGGTACTCCTGCACGGTCTAAACAGGTTATGAACATTCCCCGCAAGCTGTGGAAACACTGCCGATCTGTAGCTGTGGACAATGTGCTGTCACGTAGCCGGGTAAACTTCTGACTGTACCACGGTCCCCGTTTACCATCCTTCCGAATGATATTGTTTGACTGTGCCAGCAGATATTCTCCGCTGTTATTTGCCAGATGTTTATCAATAATGCCGATCAGAAGAGAGTGGATCGGAACGTACCGCACCCCTGCTACAGTCTTGGACTTGCTGACAAAGAAACATCTGACACCCTCCAACATTACAATTTCATCCCGTTTGATGCTGGCGATCTCATCAAGTCGCATTCCTGAATACAGCCCAATCAATATGACATCGCGTAGAACGTCATCCGCTTCTCTGATAAGGGTAACCAGTTGATCGGCTTCAAACGGTTGATAACTTTCAATTGTGCGCCGTGCTTCGAGGTTGTGACCGTGAAACGGGTTACTGTCTGGGATTGCGTCATATCGACGTTTGGCGAACTCGTACAGGCTTCCTAAAGAGGTAAGCCAGTTCTGGATAGTCTGAGGCGCTACCTTCGATTGTTGGCCCTCGATGAAGTCTGTGACGGCCCTACGTCCGATCTTGTTCAAATCAATATCAACCTTCCCAATACCTTGGAGAAACACTTCCACCGCCCGGGCTGATTTGCTGAGTGTGGAGAATGCCCGGCGCTCACTGTAGACCGTCATGTATTCATCACGGATGACTGCCAACGTTGGGATAGGGGAGACTGCTGAAGGCGCACTCTTGGCCTGTTTTATTGTGGTATGGAGCGTGGTAATCGCGTTCTGGATGCGTATATCTTCGCGGTCAGGGTTAAGCAGGGCCTTCAGATTATTGAACTCAATCAGCATGTGATTTCTGAAGTGTCGCGCCTTGTCGATATCCTTCGTCCCGGTGGACTTTCTCCAGGCTCGTTTGTTGTCGAATATGTGGCGCATGTACTTTGGTACGAAGATTTGGAAAACCCAGATCCCGCAATGACTTTGAAAAAGATACTGATTGTTCTTGATAGCCATGATTCTGATCCTATAGGATCACGCTATCAGGTACGAAAATATGTACAATGTTGAGATGGATTAACGAGAGCTTCCCAAGCTCTATACGAGGGTTCGATTCCCTTCGCCCGCTCCAGTATTTATTCCCCTGATTATTTTTCGCCTGGCTGCACCCTCAACGCATTCGCCCCGACCTTTTTCCCGTGCCGATCCTCGATCCAGTAATTAATCTCCACCGCATGCTTATCCGCAGGCGTCACCGTCAGTTCCTGCACCTTTTGCCCGGAATCGGCTGGAAGCGTCAGGGTAATTTCACCTTTATCCAGTACACGCTGGTTCTGCTTCACCTGCCATTTCAACTGACACTGGTCACAGGCAGACCAGGTATCGTTGATCGCCCACAGCCGGACAGTAGCGGGTTGGCCGGGCTGCCACTGGGCGGTGACAGGCTCAATAGACGGCAGCAGCGGCTGATAGGCTTTTTGCAGCGCGTAATAGCCCGCTTTCGGTTTACGCAGATAATCCACCACGCCCCAGTTAATGGAAGGCCAGGTCTCGACAAACATAAAGTGGAACAGGGCGGTCACTGGCTGATAGCGCTGTCGGCGATAGCTTTCTGCCGCCTTGGCGACCAGTTGCGCCTGATAAGCCTGAGTATTGGCGATCATCTCCTGCACATTTTTACCGCGCGGGATGTTGGCGAATTTAAAGGTCTGGAAAGGCTGGAAGTTGTGGTATTTCCAGCGCGTCCAGCCGGGATCGTCGGCCGCGGTGGTTTTCGGCCAGAGCATGTCTGGCGGAATAATGGTTTTCAGGGTCGACAGCCGCGGCAGCGCTTGCGCGCCAAACTCGGTGATGATGGCGGTTTTCGCAGGGCTGAGCAGATCGCGGATAGTGCCGAAATACCACCCGGCCCAGTAGTGCTCTTCGACTGCCGAAAAGCGCCGCACGATGCGCGAGCGATCCGTTGCCAGCGCATCCGCCACTTTTTCGGTCAGCGTACGGTTCAAATCTTTACGCCAGTCGGGGAAACGTTTCTCCATCCACGGCGAATTCCACGGCGGCTCGTTATGGCCGCCCCAGGCGATAATAGCTGGCGAGTTGCCGAACTGCTCCACCATTTCCCGGGTCTGGCGTGCGGCGTTATCGGCAAAGGCGGCGCTGTCGTCGTAGCCCCATTGCAGCGGCACATCCTGCCAGATCATCAGCCCCATTTCGTCGGCCACCTCATACAGCCCGCGTCCCGCCACATGACCATGAACGCGGATGGCATTGGCGTTCATCTCCTCTACCAGCCGGAAATCGCGGCGGTATTTTTCCCGTGTCATGGTACTGAGCCACGGCGAGCCGATATAGTTGCTTCCTTTTATAAATATGCGTTTGTCATTGATCAGCCAGCCTTTGTTATCCGGCTGCTCTTCCATTTTGCGCAGGCCGGTGCGCGTCACGGCGGTATCCATCAACCCCTGATTATCCGTGAGCGTGGCGCGCACCTGATATAAATGCGGTTGACCATAGCCCTTCGGCCACCAGAGCTTCGCGGCGTTCATCGGTAGCGTGACCTTCAGCGTGCGGGCGGAGCCGTCGGTCTTCTCCAGTGTGACCGGAAATGCCTGCTGAAAACGCTGGCCGTTAAAGTTGGCGGGGACGGCCGTCAGGCGCAGGGTGGTATTGCCGCCTTCGATGGCCCGGTAGCGGATCTCCGCCTGTAGCGCGGGTTTGTCCAGCCCCTGCGTCCAGTCCGGGCGCAGGATAATCTCATCAATGGTAGCGCCACGGCTGAGATGCAATCGCACCGGCGCCCAGATACCGCCCGAGTTGGCGTCCTGTCCCTGTGGTGACCAGGCACCGCCCGGTCGGCTGTCGTGCTGATTGAGGACGCCTTTCATCAGCGTTTTGTGCAGCGGCCAGACGGTCTTCGGATCTTCATACGGGCTGTCCACCCTCACCGCCAGGGTGTTATGACGCCGCAGCGCCTTGCTGACATCCACGGAAAAACGCTGGAAATAACCCTCATGACGGGCCAGCGGCTGATCGTTAAGCGTCACGTCGGCAAAATAATCGACGCCGTCAAACACCAGCGTAGCCATGGTATCGGCGGGCTGTTCGGGCAGGGTAAAGGCGTGACGGTACATCAGCGCTCCCTGATGGTCGTAGCCCGCGCTGTACCAGTTAGCGGGTACCCGGAGGGCATGCCAGCCAGCGGTGGAGGAGGTAGTGCCGTCGTTGGCGTCATGTACCTGCCACTGTCCGGCGAGGGACCAGGTCACAGGCGTCGTTGCTGACTGTGCCAGCGGCACGAGGCAACTCAGTAACAGGATGAGATTACGCATCATGGTTGACCTCCTGCGCCCGGCGTTGCAGCCACGCCATAATGCGGCTTGCCTCGGCATACAGGCCATCCCGCAGGGTTTTCAGTTCGCCGTCATCCAGCGTCTGCGCGTCGCTTTCCAGCCGTTGCAGCAGGTGCGTGAGGTCAGTGAAATCCAGTGCCAGGGCTTCACCGCGCAGTTTATGCGCCGCCCGGCGCAGCGCATCACGGTCGTCGTGCGCTATCGCCTGCACTATGGCTGCCAGCGCGTCATCCAGCCCTTCACGGAACAGCGTTAACAGTTCGTCCACCAGTTCCGCATCATCGGCGCACTGCTTCAGCAGGCGTGCTTCGTCCGGCAATCCCTCTTCTACAGGACGGCTGACGCGCAGGATCTCATCCCGCAGCGCGTCCTGGGTCACCGGCTTGGCGATATAGCCGTCGAAGCCCATTGCCAGGCAGCGCGCTTTATCACCCTGCATGGCGTGGGCGGTCATGGCGATGGCAGGCTGATGCGTCTGTTGCTCATCCCGCAACAGCCGGATCGCCGTTTCGCCGTCCATCTCCGGCATCTGTAAATCAATTAACAGCACATCCCAGCGGTCGGCGCGCCAGCGCTCCAGCGCCTCGCGGCCATTATTTACTACTGTACAGTCATGCCCGAGTCGCTCCAGCAGGCGGCTGGCAACTTTCTGATTCACCAGATTATCTTCGGCGAGTAATATCCGCAGTCCCTGATGGGCACTGTCGACAGGGGCGGCGATAACCGCTGGCGGCGGTACAAAGGGAGTGGGCTGCGGCCCAAGCGCGCTGGCGATGGCCTGATGCAACTCGTGACGGGCCACCGGTTTGTGTAAATAGTGGGAGATGCCAATGCGTTTGAGCATTTTGGCGTCGAAATGGCGGCTCATCGAGCTGAGCATAATGATCTGGCTGTGGCTGGCCTGCGGCAGGACGGACAGTTCCAGCGCCAGCGATACGCCGTCCATATCCGGCATCTGCGCATCAAGAATAATCAGCGGCCAAGGCGTTTCCCCTGACGCCCGACGTAACGCTTCGGTGGCGTTATTCACGCAGGTCGGTTGCAGTCCCATCTGACCGAGCATGGTATCGAGCAGGCGCAGATTGGTGCTGTTGTCGTCCACTACCAGCACTCGTTCACCGTTGAAATGTGCTGGCACCGTGCGGCAGGCGGCGGATACCTGCTGGCCGGTGAGCGGCAGCGTAAAGGCAAATTCGCTCCCCGCGCCGGGTTCGCTGCTCACCGACAGTTCACCGCCCATGATTTTTACCAGCCGGGCAGAGATGGTCAGCCCCAGCCCGGTGCCGCCGTAGCGACGGGTGGTTGAGCTGTCCGCCTGGCTGAACGCCTCGAAAATGGCTTTTTGCTTATCCGGCGGAATACCGATGCCGCTGTCACGCACCCGGAAACGCCAGTGATCCGCGCTGTCGGCAGGTTCGATCGCCAGCAGCACTTCTCCCTGCGGGGTAAATTTCAGCGCATTTCCCAAAAGATTAGTGAGGATCTGGCGCAGCCGTGGGCCGTCCACCCGCAGCACGTCCGGCACGGTCGGGGCAATGTCCACCAGCAGTTCGATACCTTTTTCGCTGGCGGCGGGCATATGCGGGCGGATCAGCGACTGAACGAAGGGGCGAATGTCCACCGGCTCCTCGTCCAGTTCCACTTTGCCCGCTTCGATTTTAGAGAAGTCGAGAATGTCGTTGATGATATGCAGCAGCGACTGGGCGGAACTCATCACCAGCGAAAGATACTCCCGCTGATCCGCCGTCAGCGGCGTGTCCAGGCAGAGCTGCGTCATGCCTAAAATGCCGTTCATTGGCGTGCGGATCTCATGGCTCATATTGGCGAGAAAGGCGCTTTTCGCCTCGTTGGCCTCGCGGGCCACTTTCGCGGCTTCAATGGCGATAAGCTCAGCTTCCTTGCGCCGGGTAATGTCCTGTAGCGTGCCGATCACCCGCTCTGCCTCGCGCTGAATGGTCATCGTCACCACCTGCCCGGACAGCAGCATCCAGCGCCATCCCTCTTTCGGATGGCGCACGCGGATCTCGCACTCAAACACCGGCATATGATCTTTTTTCGAGGCGGCCAGCGCCTGGCGCAGCGTCGCACGATCTTCTTCATGCACCAGATTAAGCAGAAAACGAACCGGATGCTGCCACTGCATGCGCGACTGACCAACCATAGCGAGCAGGGTGTCGTTGACCTGTAAATTATCCTGCGATACTTGCCAGTCCCAGATGCCGATCTGAATCGACTCGGCGGTCAGTAAAAAATCCTCATGCAGCTGGTGGCGGGAACGGCGGGCTTCGTCAAGCTGGGTAATGTCGCTGTGCAGGCTGACGATACCGCCGTCCGGCAGCCGCTGATGCTGGACAAAATACTGCCGCTGCCCGGCCTGGCGTACTTCATAATGCTGTGGCTGACGGCAGTTGCGGATAATGGCCTCGCGCAGGCTTTGCCTTTTATCAGGATCGATGTTGTAAACCGCATCGATAAATTTTTCAGCAAGCGCCTCCAGCGTCGTGCCCGTGGTAAGCCACGGGCCGATCACTGGATAAAACTGTGTCACTTTGTCATTCCAGGCCTGAAGCCGTTCGGCCTGGTCGTAGATCATTACCGCCACCGGCAGCGCATTCAGATCGAAGCAGGAAGAGGGGATCATTGTTCCTCCCGGGCCTGGTAGTGCAGTTCCGCCTGACGGCGCAGATATTCCAGCCCTGGCGCAATGGCCATGGCCCAGGCGGTGAGGATCTCCTCGTCACATTCCGGATCGCGCAGGCGGACAGTGTTAAGCATCGCCTCCCGCCAGAGGGCGAAAAAGCGCGGCGGCAGTCGCAGACCGTCGTGGCTTTGTTCCCGTGCCAGCCGTTCGAGAAAATCCGGGACAAACAGCACGCCGTCCACCGCCAGCATGGCAAAAAAACTTTTGTACACCATCTGCGGGCCTTCTTCGTCAGGCAGGCGGGAAAAGTGCAGCTCGGTTTCAGGTGTCATGTGCTTAAAGGCCTCAAAAAAGGCCTGGAAAAAGGCTTTTTTATCCGCGTCGGGGATCACGCGGTTGAGGCTCGCCTCAAACAGATCGCGGTAAAATTTCATGGGGCCGCCCTCGCAGCATGTTCACCCGGCAGGCACAGGCCGGGAGGGTTAAATTCATCCGCCAGACGGCGTGAGAAATAGCTGTCCTGCTCCATCAGACCATTTTTAAATAGCGGCCCGGCGTTGTGTTTATAGAGTAGCGCCTCCAGCACCATCGCATTGGTGGAGAGGGTGATCGCGTTGTTGGTGTCGCCGGTCGCCTCGACGCGGCCTTCGTACCAGCCCTGCTGCGGATTATTGAGATGACGGGTCACTGCCATCAGGGCATCGGTATAGTCGGTCTCCCACAGCGCCCACAGCGTAAAGACCGCTTTGGTGGAAACCTGCGCCAGCCGCGGATAGTCCCGGCCATCGTCGCCGAGGGTGTTCCAGGCGTAGCCGTTGCCCCACACGGTGTCCTCGACATGCCACGGGGCCTGCGCCAGGGAAAAATCGGCGCGGGCGGTCAGTACCTTGTCCGTCTCCCAGCGTGATTTCTGGGTGAGCCATACCCGTTCAGCCCGGATGCGCAGGGTATCCTGTAATTCAGACGGCAGGCCGGGCGGATCCCAGCCGAACTCCAGCCCCGGCAGCATATAGGGTAGGGTGGTGATGAGCGACGGCTGCCAGGTGGTGCGCGGATCGCGGGCGTCAACGGCGAGGCTGCGCTGGTAAATAATCACGTTGCGCGACGGTGGAGTAAACGCTTTGCCGACCGGGAAGCCCCACAGCCGAAACGCGCTGGCGGCATATTCACTCTCCCCCAGCCGCAGCTCTTCGCGCACCACGGGCTGGCCGTTTTGCAGCGACGAGGACCAGAGTTCGCCCTCTTTATCCATCACCGGACAGAAATTCCAGCGCAGGATAATTTTATCCAGATACTCGCGATACTGCGGCGCGCGTTCGGCGGTAAGGCGTAGCGCCAACATCAGGCGCGCCATATCTTTGGCTGACCAGCCGCTTTTTACCGCTTTACCGCTGAAGTCAATAATGGTGGCGGAACGGGTGGAATAGAGTCGTCCCGGCGTGCGCTGCTCGCTGAGCATCAGGCGATTGAGCGTGCCAAGCAGCCGCGTCAGGCGGGCGTCAAATTCGTCGTCCTTAATCAGGTTAAGCTCGCGGGCGGCCATCAGGGCGATCAGCGTATCGCCCATCTGCCACAGGGTGACGCGCGGCTGTTGGTCGCTGCCGTTTACCAGCCCGGTCTGCGGCTGGGTGTTATTGACGAAATAGCGCCAGGCGATGCCGGCCCACGCCTGCTCCTGCGGCGTCAGGCGATCGATGCGCGCGCTGGTGTGCCAGCCGCCTTTCGTCAGCCAGCGCCATCCTGCCCCATCGCGACTGAAAAGCGCAAAGGCGAGAAGCAGGACAATGACAAGGCCCGCCAGCCAGCTGGCTACGGTTTTAAACATTGCGCCGTCACCGGAGGAAGTTTAACGGGTTCATCCGCGTTACAGGATGCGCACTGGCAGGCCTGACAGGCGGGTTTGGTCCGCTGCGTCGTGCCGGTCTGCTCGCACCAGCTTTTCACCGCTGGCGTGCTGTTCAGGAACGGGCGGTTACGTTTGCTGTTATTTTCTTCAAACAGGTCAACGAGCTTTTTGTCCCACAGGGAGGGGGCGAACTCGCGGCTTTTCGGGTTATCGCTGTTAAATTGCAGGAGCTTGCCCTCCTTTTTGAACAGCAACGCCTCCAGCATGATGCCGTTATTGTTGGCGGTGAACTCTTTAATCGGCCCGTCGCCGTTTTCATATAGCCCTTCGTAATAACCTTTGCCCGCTTCGTTGGCGTTTTCGATAGCGTTAAGCAGGCGATCGGTATACGGCGAGTCCCACAACACCCACATGCCCAGCGCCGCTTTCAGCGATACCGCTGCGGTACTCGGCGCGTACTGGCCTTTATCGGTGATGGTGTTCCAGTTAAAGCCATCGCTGAATACGGTGTCATAGACAAAGTATGGGGATTTATCGAGCTGGTGCTCCGAACGGGCGGTTAAAATGCCGGTGATGGTGTAGCGGTTTTCCTGCGCCTGATATACGCGGTCAGCGAAGTTTTTCATCCAGCTGTGGGAGTAATCGCGCGGGCTATTGTCACGATCTGTCGGGTTATCAAAACCGAATTCCAGCCCATAGAGCAGATACGATTCCGTTACCACATAGTTGTGCTGCGATGTGCGGCGCGGATCGCGAGAGTCGTAAGGCACCAGTACGCAGTAGATCTCCGCCAGCTCATAAGGCTGGGGGCGGCTCGCCTGGCAGGTGCTGAATCCCCAAAGCTGGAAGCCTGCCGCGCCATATTCCTCATACCCAAGACGCCCCTCCTGCACGTACTTCGGCTGGCCGTTTTCCAGATATGCGCCGTACAGCGTGCCGCACGGATCGATGGCATGGCTAAAATCCCAGCCCAGCACCACGTTATCAATGCCGTTGCTGTATTCCGGATAACGCTCTTTGATCACTTTCAGCCAGATCAGCATCCTGCCAATATCCAGCGCCGAAAAACCGATCTCGCCGGGTTTGTTCTGGTAGTTCACCTTCTGCCCGCTGATAGTGTTGTAAGCCTTATTGGGCAGTTCGTCGCGGAACAGCACCAACGTATTCAGCGTGGCGAGGAATTTAATCATTCGCCGATCGAATTCTGCTTTATCAATAATCCCCAGCTCCCGCGCCGCGGTCATCGCCGCCAGATAAGAGGCGCTGTCCCACATAGTGGTAGACGGGTATTTGTTTACCGCATTCACCAGCCCCGTGGTCGGCTGGTAGTTGGCGACAAAATATTGCCAGGCGTTTTTCGCGATGGTCATTTCCCGTTCGCTCAACTCGCCGCTGCGGGGATCGTAGCCCGAGGCGGGCAGTTCGGTAGCCGCCTGTACACCCGAGATCGCCAGCCAGAACGCCACGAATCCGGCCAAAAGTGGGAAAAAGAACAAAGGTTTTGGCTTCATGGCGTAGCTCCTGCTGAAGAAGGGGATCGGGATGCGTCATTAAGGCAGGCCAGACAAAGCATCTGACCGTGGGCGATATACGCCAGGCTTTCGAGGACCACCGCGTTGGTATCGGCGTCAATCACGGCGTTAACGCTGCTGTTCAGGTTCAGCCCGCGCTGCCAGCCTTTTCCCGGTACCTGTAGCGGCTGCACTTGCTGGCGCAGCGCCTCGCTCCAGCTGTTGCGGAACAGGGCGTACCAGGCAAAGGCGGAGCGGGTGGAGGTGATGGCCGTTTGCTCCGGCGTGGCATCGCCCAACGCGCTGTTCTGCAACGGCTGGCGATCCGGCAGATCGTTTACGAAGTCCGGCGCAGGCTCGGCATAATCAGTGCTTATTGGGGGTTTGCGCACCCGCAGGCTGTTGCGACGCTGCTGGATCTGCATGATGCGCCAGGCGACTTCCGCGCTTTGCGCATCGAATCCCAGCTCAAGTCCGGTTAACAGATAAGGCAGGCTGATGAGTGACGGCTGTTTACCCCACGGGGTGCGCAAGCCTTCGTCCGGTACCATCACGCCATCGATGTCGATCATCTGCTGTCCTTCCGGCGGATTGGTCACCGCCAGCCCGGCGGCGCTGTCGATCAGCCGCAGCGTATGGCTGGCGTACAGCCGATAGCCGAAACTGTCGCGCGGCTCATCGGTGGTCAGCGCCCAGTGATGCAGCGGCGCGGCGGCCTGCGTGGCGGCACTGGTGTCAACTAGCGACCCCGTCTGCCACTGATTAAAAAGATCGCGAATGGCGGCGGCGTGCTGGGGATAGCGCCACAGCATGGTCTGCAACGCGTTCAGCAGGCGGCCCATACCGATGGCGGAGGAGTCGGGTTTGCCAAGTATTTGCAGCGTGTCAGCGTGGTAATAGGCGGCGGGCATGCCGTGCGGATTGAGCGGCAACTGGCCCAGCGTGAACAGGGCGGCGGTGGTGCGCTCATCAAATTCAGCGATGGTCAGGATATTAAGTTGTCTGGCAGCTATCAGCGCAAACAGATAGCTGCCGGTGCTCCACAGGCTGAACCAGGGTTCGCCGTCGTGGGCATTCGCCAGACCATTAGGCTGGGTGTTATTGACGTAATATTGCCAGGCTACCCGCGCCCAGATAGCTTCATCAAAGGTCAGCTCGCGGGAGGCGGGCAGCGGCGGAAAATCCTTGCTGAGACTCAGCCCGCCGCTGCTTTCAACGCGCGAGGGCATCTGGTGTTCCACCCACACCACAATGGCGAACCCGAGCAGAAAACCGAGCAGAATGGTGAGATAGCTGCGGGCAGAAAGCAGTGCGTCACGTGTTCTCATTAGCGTGCTTCCTCTTCTTCAGCAGGCGTCCATACGGCGGCGAGGATCAGCGGCAGCATGGCGGCAATATTCACGGCTCCCCAGAAAATATTGATCACGTAGCCGGAGGGATCGTCCACCTGCCCTCGCGCCACCTGAATACCGCCCCAGATCAGCCCCGCAAGGGTTAACACCACAATGGCGATCTGCGGCTTCACCAGATACAGGAAGCGGCCCGTCTGCCGCTCTTTCGGCGTTACGTGAAACTTGATCTGCTCGCCGCGTAGCACGGTATTGAGCGCCCGCAGGTTCATGGAAAAGAAGGAGAGGTAAGAGGCGCGGCCATCCCAGGCGGAAATCCCCCAGGTGCCGAACATAAACGCCAGCTCCGAGAAAATAAAAAACGGCAAAAAGTGCAGATAAAACGGCGTTGACCACGCCGAGACCGGCGGAATACCGGTGAACAGATAGATAATCGGTGAAATGAGGAAAATGGTGTTCCACACGCAGGCCATGTAAGACCAGAAGGTGGTGGCGTACATCAGCGTCTGCGGCAACGACAGCTTAAAGCGGCGGCGGCTGAAAATGTTGTCGTGAAACAGAATATCCAGCGAACCGGCGGCGTATTTAAAGCGCTGGATCATCCACGTCAGCATGTCCTGCGGCGAGAGCATTTTGGATTCGATACGCGGGTGCATCACCGAGCGCCAGGTGCGCGCCGCGTCGCCGTGCAGCAGGATGGAGGTATAAATATCTTCCGAGACGTGAAATTTATAGGGAGTGAGTTCGGTATCAAAGGCGACGTGCGGGCGCATGGCGTCCTGTAAGGCTTCGCGCGTCAAGGGATCGTGAATGTCGCGGGTGTGACGTGAAATCTCCTCTTCAACAGTCCACACGTAACTGCGTAACGCCGCCTGCATCACCGCTTCGCGACGATGAATGGACGCCGCACCGCAGCAGAACGCCGCGTTAGCCCAGTTACGCCGCCGCAGGATCACGTCATAAAACATGCGTGGATCGTTGAAAAAGGGATCGCGGCCAATGGTAATCGGACCAACGATTTTTTGCGCCAGCCAGCCTAGGCCATATCCCGCTTTACCCGTTTTACGCCCCAGCCAGCGGGCCAGGTTTTCCCCTTCCGGCAGATCGTAGAACCATTGCGGCGTCTGTACCCAGGCGACATCCGGATCGCGGAAATAGCCCAGCGTATGGCTAAGCAGCGTCGGGAAGACCCGTGTGTCCGCATCGCAGATGACAATAAAATCGCCATCGGTTTGCTCAAGGCCGTTACGCAGATTACCGGCTTTGTAACCGATATTCGTCTGCCGGGTGATGTAATTGACGCCTTCCTCGTCGCAGACGGCTTTCATTTCCGGGCGTCGGCCATCGTCAAGCACATACACCTGATAATCCAGCGGGAAGGGGTAGTGCATTTTCATCGCATCGCGGATGGACAGGCGAACCAGTTCGACATCTTCGGAGTAAGTGGCGATAAAAAGATCCACTTTTACGGGCCGCGGCTCCACCGACTCGTCACTCAGCAGGCAGTCGTTGATCTCCGCGGGCGGCGGGTTTTGCGGCGGATCCTCTTCTTTCCAGATGTTGATGGTAAATAAGATCGTGCCGATCCATGCCAGGGTTTCAGCCAGCACCAGCGGAATGGCATACCATAGCGCATCCGTATTCAGGGAAGCGGTCCAGCGCCAGTAAATATAATTCCCGCCAAGAATAAGCGCTGCTACCGCTAAAACTTGCCAGGTGACCATCACCCAGCGAGGTGTTTTGAGCGGTTCAGGCGGCCTGCGATTTTCAAAACGGGAAAAGTAAAAATCCATAGTAGTGGATATCCTGCTTCCGTGATGATGCTGAATTATAAATGCATTACAGGCACCAGCCTGCCCGGGAAAATAACGCTAAAACAAAAGAAAAGTAAACTAAGTGTAGAAGCCTGGAAAAAAGTGTCCAGCAGCTTAAATTGCTATAATTTAGCCTGGCTTAACTTAATATCATTGCTGCTAAATAAACTGTGGTTGCATGTGAATAATTGCCAGAACTGTTTATTTAAGCTAAATAAATAATTTGAAACATTTTTTTGGGCCTCCGTGCAAGGTAACTCTATGAGCCAGATCGCGCCAGCGTTGCCAGAAAAAGAAAGTGAAAAATCAGTGTCATGGCGCTACTCCATCGCGGGAAGTCGCGATCTGCGCATCGACCTGATGCGCGGCATTGCGCTGGTGATGATGGTGGTGGCACATACCGAATTGCTGTCGGTCTTTAATATATTCACCTGGGAGCGTTTTGGGTTAACGACCGGTGCAGAAGGCTTTGTTATTCTTTCAGGATTTATGCTCGGAATGCTAAACCGCGCGCGTTTGCAAAAAGTGGTTTTGCTGACGGTTTCATGGGGACTTTATCTGCGTGCATGGAAAATATATCGCGTTAATATCATCATAATAGTTTCCTTTCTGTTGCTGGGGTATTTGCCGTGGATTAATGTTTTTGAAGTGACCCATTTTACCGACCGCTTTTCCGGCACCACCTGGTCGCTATATCCGGTCACACCACAAATAAAAGAGACATGGTTTAATATCATTCTCTATCTGCAGATAGGCCCGCACCAGACGCAAATTCTGGGGCTGTATATTTTTCTGCTGCTATTAAGCCCGCTGTTTTTAGGGATGCTGAGCAAAGGCCATGTTTACGGGTTATTAAGTCTGTCGCTGCTGGTGTATGGCTGCTGGCAGCGCTGGCCGGTGCGCGTCACCCCTTCAGAGTTTGAGTTCGCGTTTCCGCTGCTGGCCTGGCAGTTTATCTTTGTGCTGGGGATGTGCAGCGGCTGGTACAAAGAGGAGTTGCTCTCGTTTGCTCGCACACCCTCTGGCCATGTTGTGGTGATCGCCATGGTAGTGATCGCCCTTATTCTCAGTTTCGTCGCCCAGAATCACACCAACCCCTTTATGCCGCCGTCGCTGTTGATGCATGTAATACCGCCCGCCGATTTCAACGCTTTTTACCATACCTGGGCGGCGAAAAATGGCCTCGGGCCGGTGCGGGTGCTGAACGATATTTGCCTGATGGTGACGGTCTATCTGCTGCTGAGCTGGTGCTGGCTGCCGATCTATCGCGTGGCGGGGTGGTTTTTGATCCCGCTCGGGCAACGCTCGCTTTACACCTTTATTTTGCACGTCTACGTCGTGCTGGCGGTGAGTCAGTTTGTGACCTTCGATTTGTGGCGACAGGCCTGGCTGGAAAATACCGTCATTCATGCGGCTGCGCTGGGCGTGTTATGGCTGATGGCGAAATATAACGTCGCCGCTCGCTGGATACCTAACTAAGGAAAGGCAGTATGCGTGAGAAATATTTACTGGCCTGCGCGCTGTTAACGGCTGGCTGCGCCACAGCCGCGACGCAACCAGCCGATAAAGAAACCTTACGGGATGAGGCAGGTGAGCCGGTGCAGGTGGGGGTGTTCACCAGCCGCTGGGGACGCCTGTTTTCCGGTAATAATGACAAATTTTCCGGGGCGCTCAGCTTTAGCTCGGGCCTGAAAGAGCAATGGATCTCTATTCCGAACAGCTCTGCCACGGCAGACGAAAAAAAGAAAATCAATCAGACGCTGAATCTGAGCCTGCAATATTCCCCCTACAGCTACTGGTTTGCCAATATTACCTCCCGCCTGCCGGTGAGGGACACCAGCCGCTACACGGCGGATTATCGTTACAGTTTTGGCTATGACGACTGGCACGCCAATACCGTAAGCCTGGTCTACAGCAACTATGGCGATAACCATTTCTGGACATCCGGCAGCCGACGCAATACCTATTTCGAACAGGGCGCGGTGACGCTGGCCTATAAGTTCTCGTTGCCAAAACCGCTGGAAAACGCACTGGTGATCAACAAAGGCGACACGATCATTTGCCAGGCCGGTTACAGCTGGGTGCCGCGCTATTACGATTTGAGTAACAACGATATTCGTAAAAACAAAAACGTCATGCTCGGCGGCTGCGGTTATACCTTCAAGCAGCACTTTTTCGTGCGCGCCACCGCGTTCTGGTATCCCGACCGCAGCCAGCAGCAGCCGTGGAACGGCGATTACAGTTACAGCTTCGGCTACGCGGGCTACACGCCAGGCTCTTTTTCCGTTCAGTACGCCAACTTTTCTGGTACGCGTTATCCCGGTCATCAGACCGGTAATGCGAAATTTCGTGAAGGCACGGTCAGCCTTACCTGGTTCTTACCGCTATAAGGAACACCATGTCGGCACAACACGTTCTGGTTGTTGAAGATTCGCCGGTTTACCGTCGCCTGCTGGTGCGGATGCTGGCCCAGTGGGGCTATATCGTCAGCGAGGCGGAAAACGGCATCGCGGCATTGCAGATCCTGGAAAGCCAGCCGGTGAGCATGGTGATCAGCGACTGGGAGATGCCGGAGATGGACGGGCTGACGCTGTGCCGGGAGATCCGCAGTCGTCAGTTTGGCCACTATACCTATCTGATCCTGTTAACCGCCCGGGAGAACAGCGGCGATCTGACGCTCGGCTTTGACGCCGGGGCCGATGATTTTCTCAGTAAGCCTGTAGAGCAGGCCGAGCTGCGGGCGCGATTGCATGCTGGCGCGCGCATACTGATGCTGGAAGCCACGCTCGCCGCGCACAATACCCGCCTGAGCGAAGCGCTGAGACAGATTGAGCTGGATCTTGAAGCGGCGGCGCGCATTCAGCATTCGGTACTGCCGTCGCATCAACTGCGCTACCGGGATTTCTTCAGCGACTGGCTTTTCCTGCCCTCGGCCTGGGTGTCCGGCGATATTTTCAACGTCTTTCCGCTGGATAACCATCTGGGGTTTTACTGCGTGGACGTGTCGGGGCACGGCGTTGGCGCGGCGATGATGTCGCTTGCCGTGGCCCGTCAGTTTCTGCATGGACGGGCTGTGGAGCGTTTTTTATTTGCTGATAACGGGGAAGTGGCGTCACCGGCTGACGTAGTGCAGATCCTTAACAGCCGCTTTTGCAGCGACGAGGCGGAGATCATGAGCTATTTCACCATGATCTACGGCGTAATCGACCTCGACAGCGGGGAAGGGCGACTGTGCCAGGCTGGGCACCCTACGCCCTTTATCGTCACCCCGACCGGCGAAACACGCGCGGTAGGCAGCGGCGGCGCGCCGGTGGGATTAATGCCCGAACTCAGCTGGGAGGACGTGACGTTTTCACTGGCCCCGGGGGAGCGGCTGTGCCTGTTCAGCGATGGCATTACCGAGTGCGAAGATCCTGCCGGCAACCAGTTTGGCTCAGCATCTTTACAGCACTGGCTGCAAACCCACACCACGCTTGCGCTGGACGAACTGCTGGCGCAGTTTGGTCAGCATTTGATCCGCTGGCGCAACGGAGAAGGCGATAACGATCACGCTATGGCCGATGATGTTTCACTGTTGGTGATTGAGCGAAAAGGAGATGAATAATGCATATCGATACTGAACGACATCTGAACCTGAATATTGTCACCCCGTCTGTTCGTCGCCTGGATGCCTCGGTAGCTGCCGCGTTTAAAGAGGCGATCATGCGGGAAATCGGCGAGGATCAGAAGGCGCTGATTATGGATTTCAGCAAAATTGATTTTATCGACAGCAGCGGTCTTGGCACCCTGGTATCGCTGATGAAAATGATGAACGGCAGGGGGGAAATGGCGCTGTGCAGCATGAACGCCGGGATCCGTAATATGTTCACGCTCACCCGCATGGATCGGATCTTCCGTATCTGCGCCGATCGTGCCGCCGCCGTTGAGCAACTGAATCATGGCGGATAAAACATGTTTTGCGGCGTCGCTCAGTTCGCTGACACCGCTGGCGGGCTGGCTGGAAAACCGCATGGCCGGGCTACCGGTTGCACAGGCGTGGCGTTTTTCCCTCGATTTAGCGGCCTGCGAGGTGGCGACCAATATCATCCGGCATGCTCTGCATGAGGACGACAGCCGTTCGTTTAGCGTGGAATTTACCGCCACCGCTGGGGAGGTCTGCCTGCGCTTTACCGACTGCGGCGATGCGATGCCCGACGGGCTGATCGCGGCAGCACGCGCCGCTGATTTCGATGACATGTCGCCGCTGATGGAAAGCGGCAGGGGGCTGAAGCTGATTTTGCTCTGCGTGGATGTCTTTGATTACGTGCGCGAGGCAGACTGTAATCTCACGACGCTGGTCAAGCGGGTTAAAGCCCATGAATAATTATGCCTCAGCCTCGTAGTCACCACGCTTACACATCGGTATGCTAGATTCGATCTTATAAAAACATCACACCGAGCCAATGTCATGGATAAAGCACTTCTGGAAGCGGGCTACCGCCTCTACAGCGGTCAGCAAATAGATGTCTATTTCAATACCGCACTCTGTCAGCATGCCGGAAAGTGTGTCCGCGGCAGCGCGGCGCTTTTCGATCTGAAACGCAAACCCTGGATCATGCCGGATGAAGTGGATGCGGCAACGGTTACACGCATTATCGACACCTGCCCGAGCGGTGCACTACAGTACCGCCAGAAAAAAGAGAGTGAATAATGGAAATCCTTGAAGGCCATAATAAATTTTATGTGAATAACGCCGACGGCGAGCAGATCGCGGAAATCGTTTTCGTCCCGACCGGCGAGCATTTAAGCATTATTGAACATACTGATGTCGACCCGAGCCTGAAAGGTCAGGGCGTCGGCAAACAGCTGGTAGCGCGCGTGGTGGAAAAAATGCGTCAGGAAGAGCGAAAAATTATCCCCCTCTGCCCGTTTGCCAAACATGAATTTGATAATACCCGCGAGTATGACGATATTCGTGCCTGATATATTTCCACGTTAATTCTCTGCAAAGGCCATAAGATTATTATCTGATGGCCTTTTCTTTTATTCGTTATTCCAATGACCCTCTGCACTGTGCTGGTACAAATATGTGCAACGGTAGTGCAGCGCATTATTTGAAATACCCTTTAATATTTTAAATAAATTCAATAAATCAATAGCTTAAATTTCTGGCACGGCGGTTGCTATCTGGATTTCATCTTGTATACCAACAGGGATCCAGAATATGACAGCAATGACAGGACAGGGGTTGGCCGCATGGCAGCAGTATATTCGCCAGCACAGCGACGATCTAATTTCACTTCTTGAGGCGTATGCCGGATCCCTGTCGACAGAGGATAACGCCTGGATCGCCATTGCCAGCGCCACGCAGATCCGCGATCAGCTCGAACCCTTACTGACGCAGTATCAGCAGACGCCGGATGCGCTGCCGTTGTTCGGCATTCCGTTTGCGGTGAAAGACAATATTGATGTCGCGGGCTGGCCGACCACTGCCGCCTGTCCGGCCTTCGCTTATCTCGCTGAGCGCGATGCCTTCGCCGTGGCAAAACTTAAAGCGGCGGGCGCGATTGTTATCGGCAAAACCAACCTGGATCAGTTCGCCACCGGGCTGGTGGGCACGCGCTCACCTTATGGCGCGGTCAGTAATACTTTTAACGCCGATTATGTCAGCGGCGGCTCCAGCTCCGGCTCGGCGTCGGTGGTGGCGCTCGGTCTGGTGCCGTTCGCGCTGGGCACCGACACCGCCGGATCCGGGCGCGTGCCGGCGGCCTTTAATAATATCGTTGGACTGAAGCCCACCAAAGGCTGGCTCTCCGCGCAGGGCGTGGTGCCTGCCTGCCGCCTGAACGACACGTTATCGGTCTTTGCCCTGACGGCAGAAGACGCGTTTTATATCACGTCACTGGCTGCGGGCTATGACGCCGGGGATGCGTACTCCCGCGTGCATCCCGCCACCGCGCCTGCCGCGATCCCACAAAACCCGGTGTTTGCCATCCCGGCAACCCTGACCTTCTTTGATGATGCCCAGGCACAAGCCGCGTGGGAACAGGCGCTGGCCGCCCTGCGCGAAAGCGGCGCAACCCTTAAGCCGATTGATTTTTCCGCTTTTACCCGCCTTGCAGAACAGCTCTATCAGGGGCCGTGGGTGGCGGAGCGCACCGCCGCGGTGGGCGAGATGCTGAACGCCCCGGAGAAAATGGATCCCATCGTGCACGGGATCATTGCCGGTGGACTGACATTCAGCGCCGTGGAAGCGTTTCAGGCGGAATACCTGCGCGCAGAACTGGCGCAGCAGATCAATGCCGCCCTGCGTGAGGTGGATGCGCTGGTGGTGCCGACCTCGCCGACCATTCACACCATTGATGAGATGAAGCAGGAGCCGGTGCGCTTTAACTCGCAGTTTGGCACTTATACCAACTTTACCAACCTGGCGGATCTCGCGGCGCTGGCGCTGCCCGGGCCGTTCCGCGCCGACGGCTTACCGGCAGGGATCACGCTGATCGCGCCGGCCTGGCACGATCGCGCGCTGGCGGATTTCGGAGTGCGCTGGCAGCAACAGCTGGCGCTGCCACGGGGAGCGACGGGCCTCGCCTTTACGCCATCCGCAACAGCGCTGCCGGTATCGGCACAGCATGTGCGCGTAGCGGTGGTTGGCGCGCATCTGCGCGGTATGCCGCTCAATTTCCAGCTTGTCAGCCGTCAGGCGGTCTTTGTGGAAACCACGCAAACCGCCGCCTGCTACCGCTTGTATGCGCTGGCGAATACCCAGCCGCAGAAACCGGGTCTCGCCCGTGCGGATGAGGGCGCCGCCATTGAGGTGGAACTGTGGGACATCCCGCTGGCCCGCTTTGGCGAATTCGTGGCGGAGATCCCGCCGCCGCTCGGCATTGGCACGCTGGAGCTGAGGGATGGCCGTCTGGTGAAAGGCTTTATTTGTGAACCGGCAGCGCTGTCTGATGCCACGGACATTACCGCATTTGCAGGCTGGCGCAACTGGATCGCCCGCAAGGAGACCCGCCATGTTTAATACCGTTCTTATCGCTAACCGCGGCGAAATTGCCTGCCGCGCCATCCGCACCCTGAAGCGCCTCGGCATCACCAGCGTGGCGGTATATTCCGACGCCGACAAAAACGCCGAACACGTTAAACAGGCGGATGTCGCACTGCCACTCGGCGGTGAAAAAGCCAGCGACAGCTATCTGCGCATCGACAGTATCATTGCCGCGGCGCAAGAGAGCGGGGCGCAGGCCATCTGGCCTGGCTACGGCTTTCTCTCCGAAAGCCTCGCGTTCGCCGCCGCCTGCGACCGCGCCGGGATCGTCTTTATCGGCCCGACTGCGGAACAGATCGGCGAGTTTGGCCTTAAGCACCGCGCCCGTGAACTGGCCGCCGCCGCAGGCGTGCCAATGACGCCGGGCACCGGGTTGCTCAATTCCCTGCCGGAAGCGCTTAGCGCCGCGGCGATGATCGGCTATCCGGTGATGCTGAAAAGCACTGCAGGTGGCGGCGGCATCGGCCTGACGCGCTGCGCCGACGATGAGGCGCTGGAACAGGCATGGGAAAGCGTGCGCCGTCTGGGAGAACAGTTTTTCAGCGATGCAGGGGTGTTCCTCGAACGCTGCATCGATCGCGCACGGCATATCGAAGTGCAGATTTTTGGCGACGGTAACGGCAACGTGGTGGCCCTCGGTGAGCGCGACTGCTCCCTGCAACGCCGCAATCAGAAAGTGGTGGAGGAGACACCCGCGCCGCATCTGCCGCCTGCCACCCGCGAGGCGCTGCTTAACGCCGCCGTACAGCTGGGTAAACAGGTGAACTACCGCAGTGCGGGAACGGTGGAGTTTATCTACGACAGCGCGCAGGACGCCTTTTATTTCCTCGAAGTGAACACCCGCTTACAGGTGGAGCATCCGGTGACCGAGTGCGTCACCGGGCTGGATCTGGTGGAGTGCATGTTACGGGTGGCCGCCGGAGAGTCCATTGACTGGACGCGGCTGGCGCAGGCACCACAGGGCGCGGCTATCGAAGTGCGTATTTACGCGGAAAACCCGCTGAAAAACTTCCAGCCCAGTCCCGGCGTACTGACCGAAGTGGTGTTCCCGCCGGACGTGCGCATTGATACCGGCGTGATCACCGGCAGCGAGGTCTCGGCGTTTTACGATCCGATGATTGCCAAGCTGATTGTTCACGCACCTACCCGCGAAGCGGCGCTGGCAAAACTTCAGCAGGCGCTGAACGCCACGCGTCTGCACGGCATCGCCACTAACCTCGATTATCTGCGGCAGATCACCGCCAGTGACGCCTTCGTGGACGGCAACGTCTGGACGCGGATGCTGGACAGCGTGACGGTGGAGAGCGCGGTAATAGAAGTGCTGCAACCTGGCACCTGGAGCAGCGTGCAGGATTATCCGGGACGCCTCGGCTACTGGGATATCGGCGTGCCGCCCTCCGGCCCGATGGACGATTTTGCTTTCCGGCTGGCGAACCGCATTGTCGGCAACCACGATGCGGCGGCGGGGCTGGAGTTTACCCTGCAAGGCCCGGTACTGCGTTTTCATGCGGCGGCAGTGATTGCGCTGACCGGGGCAGACTGTCAGGCCACGCTGGACGGCGAGACCGTGCCCCTCTGGCAGCCGGTAACGGTGCAGGCGGGGCAGACGCTGACGCTGCGCCGGGCGCAGAGCGGTTGTCGCGGTTATCTGGCAGTACGTAACGGTATCGACGTGCCGGAATATCTTGGAAGCCGTTCCACGTTCGCGCTGGGGCAGTTTGGCGGTCACGCCGGGCGCACCCTCAGCGTGGCAGATCTGCTGCCCATTTCCCGTCCGACGCTGATCGCCTGCACCACGCCCGCACCGGTGAGCGAGCCGCAGGAGCTGTCATCGGTGCTGATCCCGACGTACGGCGATGAGTGGCGCATCGGCGTACTTTACGGTCCGCACGGCGCGCCGGATTTCTTCACCCAGGCGTCCATTGACGACTTCTTTGCCAGCGAATGGCAGGTGCACTACAACTCCAACCGCCTCGGCGTGCGGCTGGTAGGGCCTAAACCCGGCTGGGCGCGACCCAACGGTGGCGAGGCCGGACTGCACCCCTCGAACGTGCACGACTGCGAATACGCCATTGGCGCAATCAACTTTACCGGCGATTTCCCGGTGATCCTCACCCGCGACGGGCCGAGCCTCGGCGGTTTTGTCTGCCCGGTGACCATCGCCAAAGCTGAGCTGTGGAAAGTGGGCCAGGTGAAGCCCGGCGACCGCATCCGTTTCTACCCGATGAGTATCGAGGAAGCGGTGGCGCGGGAGAACGCCATGGATCGCATTATCGACTCGCTGCAAACCAGCCCGCTGCCTGCATTTGAGGTGCCGACGCTGGCGGAGCGCAACGGCGTGTCGGCGGCGGCGCTGGTGTCGCTACCGGCGTCTGCAGGCGCACCGGCGATTGTTTATCGCCAGGCGGGGGATAACTACATTCTCATTGAGTACGGCGATAACGTGCTCGACCTGGCGCTGCGTCTGCGCGTGCACCTGATCATGGCACAGCTGCGTGAGCTGGCCCATCCGGGCATTAACGAGCTGTCGCCGGGCGTGCGCTCCTTACAGGTGCGTTATGACAGCAGGCTCATCAGCCAGCAGGCGCTGGTGGCGCTGTTGCTGGAAACCGAATCGCGCACCGGCGACGTCAGCCAGATGAAGGTGCCGTCACGCATCGTGCACCTGCCGATGGCCTTTGAAGATCGCGCCACCCTCGATGCCGTCAGCCGTTATCAGGATACGGTGCGTGCCAGCGCCCCCTGGCTGCCAAACAACGTGGATTTTATTCAGCGCATTAATGGCCTCGACAGCCGCGAGGCGGTGAGAGAAACAATTTTTGACGCCAGCTATCTGATCCTCGGCCTGGGCGACGTGTACCTCGGCGCGCCCTGCGCGGTGCCCGTCGATCCCCGTCACCGGCTGTTAAGTTCCAAATACAACCCGGCGCGAACCTTTACCGCCGAAGGCACGGTGGGTATCGGCGGCATGTATATGTGCATCTACGGGATGGATTCCCCCGGCGGTTATCAACTGGTGGGGCGCACGCTGCCCATCTGGAACAAGTTCCTGAAAAACGAACAGTTCAGCGCAGGCGAACCCTGGCTGCTGCGCTTCTTCGACCAGGTGCGTTTTTACCCGGTCAGCGAAGATGAACTGGATCGGCTGCGGGAGGATTTCCGCGAAGGTCGCGCCACGGTGCGCATTGAAGAAACGGTGTTTGATTTCCCGGCTCATCTGCAATTCCTGCATGACAACGCCGATGACATCAGCCGTTTCCGCCAGCATCAGGCCGCTGCTTTTGAGGCGGAAGTGGAGCGCTGGCAGCTGGATGACGACAGCAATCAGGAAATCGCGCCGGTCGCCGAGGCGGTCATCGACGACAGCGCGCAGCCGGTGATGGCCGACATGAGCGGCAACATCTGGAAGGTGCTGGTGCAGCCGGGCGACGAAGTGACCGTCGGGCAGACGCTGGTCATCGTCGAAGCCATGAAGATGGAACTGGCGATTGTCTCTGCGCAGGCGGGCCGCGTGAAGCGTCTTGGCTGTAAGCCTGGCCGTCCGGTCAATCCCGGCGACACCCTGCTGTGGCTGGAGTAACTCACGATGCAAATGGCGGCGAGCGGTAAAAACGATAAAACGCGCAGCGCGGGGCTGGCGGAGCGTATCTATCAGGCGTTGAAAAACGAGATTTTCGATTTCCGCCTGATGCCCGGCGAGCATTTCAGCGAAAGCGAGATCTCCGCCCGCATGTCGGCCAGCCGCACGCCGGTGCGTCAGGCGCTGTTCTGGCTGGAGCACGAAGGCTATGTGCAGGTGTATTCCCGCAGCGGCTGGCAGGTGCGGCCTTTTGATTTCACCTACTACGAAGCGCTGTATGACTTTCGCATCGTGCTGGAGCGGGAAGCGGTGCGCCGCCTGTGCGGCATGCCGCCGGGACTTTGTTCAGAGCATCTCGCGCCGCTCACGGCTTTCTGGATCGCCGCGCCGCGTATGACGCCAGGCAAAGCGCTGTCGCTGATGGACGAGCAGTTTCACACCACGCTGGTGCAGAGCACCGGCAACAGCGAAATGGTGCGGGTGCACGTCGAGCTGACGGAGAAGATGCGCATTATTCGTCACCTCGATTTCACCCGTGAGGATCGCGTTGACGCGACCTACAACGAGCACGCCCGCATTTTGCAGGCTATTGAGGATCAGAACACCGGGGAGGCGCAACAGCTGCTCACCGGACACATTTCCCAAAGCAAAGCCGAGGTCAGAAAAATCACACTACACATGCTCCAGCAGGCCAGTTTGCAACCCGTTTCACCGTAGTCAACAACAACACTCACTCAATACCATTTAGGGGTTTAGTCATGAAAAGACGTTCGTTGCTGAAAGCATTTGCCCTGTCCGCCACCTTTTTGAGCATGGGCTTTTCTCTACAGGCATACGCAGCAGAGACCATTAAAGTGGGGATCATGCACTCCCTGTCCGGGACGATGGCGATCTCTGAAACGCCGCTGAAAGACATGGCGCTGATGACCATCGCCGAGATCAACGCCAAAGGCGGTGTGCTGGGTAAACAGCTGGAGCCGGTGGTGGTCGATCCGGCCTCCAACTGGCCGCTGTTCGCGGAAAAAGCCCGGCAGTTACTTACCCAGGATAAAGCGGCGGTGGTGTTTGGCTGCTGGACGTCGGTATCGCGTAAATCCGTGCTGCCGGTCTTCGAGGAGCTGAACGGGCTGCTGTTCTACCCGGTGCAGTATGAAGGCGAAGAGATGTCGCCAAACGTCTTCTACACCGGTGCAGCGCCAAACCAGCAGGCGATCCCGGCGGTGGAATACATGATGAGCGAAGACGGCGGCAGCGCGAAACGCTTCTTCCTGCTCGGCACCGATTACGTCTATCCGCGCACCACCAACAAGATCCTGCGCGCCTTCCTGCACAGCAAGGGCGTGAAAGATCAGGACATCGAAGAGGTCTATACGCCGTTTGGCTACAGCGACTACCAGACCATTGTCTCCAACATCAAAAAATTCTCTGCCGGTGGCAAAACGGCGGTGATCTCCACCATCAACGGCGACTCCAACGTGCCGTTCTACAAAGAGCTGGCGAACCAGGGCATCAAGGCGACGGACGTGCCGGTGGTGGCCTTCTCGGTGGGTGAAGAAGAACTGCGCGGGATCGATGCCAAACCGCTGGTCGGGCATCTGGCGGCGTGGAACTACTTTGAATCGGTCAGCAATCCGGTGAACACCAAATTTGTTGCCGATTACCGGGCGTATGCCAAAGCGCACAAGCTGCCGAACGCCGATACCGTCGTGACCAACGATCCGATGGAAGCCACGTATGTCGGCATTCATATGTGGGCGCAGGCGGTGGAAAAAGCAGGCACCACCGATGTGGATAAAGTGCGCGCGGCGATGGCGAACCAGTCTTTCGCTGCGCCGAGCGGCTTTACCCTGACCATGGACGCCACCAACCATCACCTGCACAAACCGGTGATGATCGGCGAAATCGAAGATAACGGTCAGTTCAATGTGGTGTGGCAGACGGAGCAGGCGGTTCGCGCCCAACCGTGGAGCCCGTACATTGCCGGTAACGACAAAAAGCCGGATCACCCGGTGAAAACCGGCGGGAAATAATTCCCGCAGGCCCGAGGCGCGGGGCAAGACGAGTAGCCCCGCGCCGTGGCTGAACTCACCCGGAAAACAGTGACATGATGAAAATACTCCCGGCTTTGGGCTGTCTTCTTTTAAGCGGTCTGCTGATGGCAATCCCCGCGCACGCCGGGCCTGCCGCTGATTACGGTAAGGCCAGCCGCGCCCAGCAGATCCAGTTGCTCCAGCAGTGGGCCGCCGCGCCTGATGCCTCCCGGCTGACGTTCCTGCAAACGCTCAATGAGGCGGAGGTGGTAACGGATACGCGCGGTCAGCTGTTTACGCCTGCGGGTGACAAACTTATCCCGCTGGAAGGCGAGGCCGCCCCGGTGGGCAACGTCAAAAAAATCTTCCTCAATAACCGACTGCGCGGGCTGATCAAGAGCGCGCTGGCGTCGCATCAGTTAGTCAGCCCGGACGCCTCCGTGCGGCTTCAGGCGGCGCTAACACTCCAGGCCAGCGCGCAGGCCGATCAGCTGCCGCTGCTCAGTGCGCGGCTGGCGGCCGAACAGGATGCGCGGGTGCATACCGCGCTGGCGATTGCGGTGGCGAATTTACAGCTGGCGGACAGTCGGGCGGAAAAACGACTGCAAGCAGTCACGTTGCTGGGCGAAGCCAGCGATCCGCAGGTGCAGGCCAGTCTGATGCGGCTGACGCAGCCGCAGGCAGAGCCTGATCCCGCCGTGCGCGCCGCCGCCGCAGAAAGTCTGGCGCAGGTGCAGCAGCGTCTGAAGTGGGGCGAGTGGCTGGGGCAGGCATTCAGCGGTATTTCGCTCGGCTCGATCCTGCTGCTGGCGGCATTAGGACTGGCGATCACCTATGGCCTCCTCGGGGTGATCAATATGGCCCACGGCGAGATGCTGATGATCGGCGCGTACTCCACCTGGCTGGTGCAGGATCTGTTTTCGCGCGTGGCCCCGGAGTGGCTGGCGTTCTATCCGCTGGTGGCGCTGCCGGTGGCGTTCTTTATAACCGCCGCGGTGGGCATGGTCCTTGAGCGCACCATTATCCGCCATCTTTATGGCCGACCGCTGGAAACCCTGCTCGCGACCTGGGGGATCAGCCTGATGCTCATCCAGTGCGTACGCATGTTGTTTGGCACGCAAAACCTTGAAGTGGCAAACCCGGCCTGGCTCTCCGGCGGCTGGGCGGTACTGCCGAATCTGGTGCTGCCGTACAACCGGCTGGTGGTGATCCTTTTCGTGGCGGGCGTGCTGACCCTCACCTGGCTGCTGCTCAACAAAACCCGTCTCGGCATGAACGTACGGGCAGTGACGCAAAACCGTCGTATGGCGGACTGCTGCGGCGTGCCGACCGGGCGCGTTGACATGCTGGCCTTCGGCCTCGGCTCCGGCATTGCCGGGTTGGGGGGCGTGGCGTTATCACAGTTGGGCAACGTTGGCCCGGAACTGGGGCAGGGCTACATCATCGATTCCTTCCTCGTGGTGGTCACCGGCGGCGTTGGCCAGCTGGCGGGCACGGTGGTGGCGGCGCTGGGGCTGGGCGTGCTCAACAAAGTGCTGGAGCCGCAGACCGGCGCGGTGCTGGCGAAAATCGCCATTCTGGTCCTGATTGTGCTGTTTATCCAGAAACGGCCGCAGGGATTATTTGCATTCAAAGGGCGGGTAATTGACTGATGAGCCAACCACTAACGCTGACCCTGGCCCGACGCGCGCCACGCCTGACCGGGCTGCTGTCCGGACTGATTTTAATGGCGCTGCTGGCACTGCCGTTTCTGGCTTTGCTGCCCGCCACGCACCCGCTGGCGATCTCCACCTATACGCTGACGCTGATCGGCAAGATCCTCTGTTACGCGGTGGTCGCGGTAGCGCTGGATCTGGTATGGGGTTATGCCGGAATGCTGTCGCTGGGGCACGGGCTGTTTTTCGCCCTCGGCGGCTACGCGATGGGCATGTATCTGATGCGCCAGGCCGCCGGCGACGGGCTGCCGGCCTTTATGTCTTTTCTGTCGTGGACGGAGCTGCCCTGGTTCTGGGCGGGCACGCAGTATTTTGCCTGGGCGCTGTGCCTGGTGATCCTCGTGCCGGGGCTGCTGGCGCTGGTGTTTGGCTGGTTCGCTTTCCGCTCGCGCATTAAAGACGTCTACTTTTCGATTATGACGCAGGCGCTGACCTACGCCGGGATGCTGCTGTTTTTCCGCAACGAAACCGGCTTTGGCGGCAACAACGGCTTTACCGGTTTCACCACGCTGCTGGGCTTTCCGGTTTCGGCTACCGGCACGCGCATCGGGCTGTTTATCGCCACCGTGCTGTTGCTGGCCGCCACGCTGCTGGTGGGCGTGCTGTTAACCCGCAGCAAGTTTGGCCGTGTGCTGACGGCGGTGCGTGACGCGGAGAACCGCCTGATGTTCTGCGGCTACGATCCGCGCGGCTTTAAGCTGTTCGTCTGGACGCTGTCAGCGGTGCTGTGCGGGCTGGCAGGGGCGCTGTATGTGCCGCAGGTGGGGATCATCAACCCCGGCGAAATGTCGCCGACCAACTCCATCGAAGCGGCGATCTGGGTGGCGCTGGGCGGGCGAGGTTCGCTGATCGGCCCGATCCTCGGCGCGGGGATCGTCAACGGCGCGCGCAGCTGGTTTACCGTGGCCTTCCCGGACTTCTGGCTCTTTTTCCTCGGCCTGATGTTTATTCTGGTTACGCTGTTCCTGCCGCGTGGCGTGATCGGCCTTATTCAACGGAGGAAGCATGACTGATGCGCTCTTTACCCAGCCGCTGCCGCAGGATCGCTATCGAAAGACCACCGATCCGGTGTTGCAGCTGGAAAAAATCAACGTCACCTTTGACGGTTTTCGCGCGTTGACGGACTTATCGCTGTCCATTGGCGTCGGTGAGCTGCGCTGTGTGATCGGCCCCAACGGGGCAGGGAAAACCACGCTGATGGATGTGATCACCGGCAAGACGCGGCCGCAGAGCGGGCAGGTGTTTTACGATCAGACCGTCAGCCTGCTGGAGCTGTCGCCGGTGGAGATCGCCCGCGCGGGTATTGGCCGTAAATTCCAGAAACCGACGGTGTTTGAAGCGCTGAGCGTGCTGGAGAATCTGGAGATCGCCCAGAAAACCGATAAATCGGTATGGCACAGTTTACGGGCAAAACTGAATGGCGAGCAGCGCGATCGCATTGCGGAGGTGCTGGAGCTGCTGCGTCTTAGCGGGCATCAGCATCGTCCGGCGGGATTGTTGTCCCACGGGCAAAAACAGTTTCTGGAGATCGGCATGCTGCTGGTGCAGGAGCCGCATTTATTGCTGCTTGATGAACCCGCCGCGGGCCTTACGGATGCGGAAACCGAGTATATAGCCGGGGTGTTCCGGGCGCTTGCGGGCAAGCACTCGCTGATGGTGGTGGAGCATGATATGGGCTTTGTGGAAACCATTGCCGATCATGTGACCGTGCTGCATCAGGGGCAGGTACTGGCAGAAGGCTCGCTCGCGCAGGTGCAGGCGAACGAGCAGGTTATCGACGTTTATCTGGGGCGCTGATCATGTTGCAGGTTAAAGACTTACAGCAGTATTACGGCGGCAGTCATATTCTGCGCGGCTTATCGTTCGACACCCCGCCGGGCGAGATCACCTGTTTACTGGGCCGCAATGGCGTGGGGAAAACCACGCTGCTGAAATGCCTGATGGGGTTGATCCCGGCGAAATCCGGCACCATCCACTGGCAGGGCACGCTGATTAATAACGCGAAGCCGCACCAGCGTGTGCAACAGGGGATTGCCTATGTGCCGCAGGGACGGGAGATTTTTCCGCGCCTGACGGTGGAAGAAAACCTGCTGATGGGGCTGTCGCGCTTTTCCGGCCGCGACGCGAAAAGCGTACCGGATGAGATCTACACGCTGTTCCCGGTACTGCGGGAAATGAAGCAGCGGCGGGGCGGCGATCTTTCCGGCGGCCAGCAACAGCAACTGGCAATTGGCCGTGCGCTGGCATGTCGGCCACAACTGTTGATCCTTGATGAGCCAACCGAGGGGATCCAGCCGTCGGTGATCAAGGAGATCGGCGCGGTGATCCGCGGGCTGGCGAACCGGGGCGATATGGCGATTTTGCTGGTGGAGCAGTTTTACGATTTTGCCGCCGAGCTGGCGGATAATTATCTGGTGATGTCGCGCGGGGCGATTATTCAGGCAGGGAAAGGACATGAAATGGAGGCGCAGGGGGTGCGGCATCTGGTGGCGATTTAGTGTTGTGCTGGAGGTTGCCCGGCGGCGCGTTGCTTGCCGGGCCTACGGCTGAAACCTGTAGGCTGGGTAAGCGGCAGCGCCACCCGGCACAACTGAAACCTGTAGGCCGGGTAAGCGGTAGCGCCACCCGGCAAAACAGTCACATCACAAGGTCGCATTTCCGGCATGCATCCCCGGCACCAGGATCACCTTGCGGCACTCCTCCTGGCGTTTTTCGAAGATCTCATAACCGCGCGCGGCATCTTCCAGCGGCATATGGTGGGTGACGATCTCTTCCGGCGTCAGATGGCCTTTTTCAATCAGCGCCAGCAGATCCGGCAGGTACGCATGGACGTGCGTCTGACCCATTTTAAAGGTCAGGCCTTTGTCGAACGCATCGCCGAACATAAAGGCGTGAATGAAACCGGCGTAAACGCCCGGCACGCTGAGCACGCCGCCGCGACGTACCGCCGCGATACCTTGGCGCAGCACTTTACCGCTGCTGCCTTCCAGCTTCAGGTTGCTCAGTACCGTTTCGGTCAGGCTGCCTTTCGCTTCAAAGCCTACGGCGTCGATCACTGCATCCACGCCACGATGACCCGCGGTATGCTCAATGATGTAGGCCGCCGGATCGTCGTTGTCGTCAAAGTTGATCGGCACGATACCGTAACGTTGTTTGGCAAACTCCAGCCGGTAGTCGTTATGGTCGATCATAAAGATCAGCTCCGCACCCATCAGGCGGGCGCAGGCCGCGCTCAGTAAACCGACCGGACCCGCGCCGAAGATCGCCACGCTGGAGCCTTGCTTGATCTCCGCGTTTTTCACCGCCTGCCAGGCGGTGGGCAGAATATCTGACAGGAACAGCACTTTTTCGTCCGGCAGGGTATCCGGTACTTTGAACGGGCCGACGTTGGCTTTCGGTACGCGCACGTACTCAGCCTGACCGCCTGGGACACCGCCGTAGAGTTTACTGTAGCCAAACAGCGCGGCGGGCGGCGTAATCGACTTCCGGTTTAAGGTCGCGCCGCCGCCACTGTTGGTATTTTCACACGCGGAATACTGGTGCATATGACAGAAAAAGCAGTCACCGCAGGCGATGACAAAGGGGATCACTACGCGATCGCCTTTCGCGACGGCATGCACATCTTTGCCCGTCTCGACCACTTCCCCCATAAATTCATGACCAAAAATATCGCCATGATCGGTGCCGGGGATCTTCCCGCGGTAGAGGTGAAGATCCGAGCCGCAGATGGCGGTAGCGGTAACGCGCAGGATAATGTCATCTGCTGCTTCGATACTCGGATCGGGCATGGTATCGACACTGACTTTATGCGGGCCGTGATAGGTAAGTGCTTTCATTGTGCTTAGCTCCGGTATCGTAATCGCGTGTTAAACAGAAACTCCGTCAGACCTTGCTGTTACAGCGTGCCGGTACCGCCATCGGAGCACCATACCTGACCTGAACTGTAGCTGTTTTCATTGGATGCCAGCGTCACATAGATAGTGGCGATCTCGGCAGGCTGCCCCGGACGACCCAGCGGTGCAGAGGCACCAAACTGCTCCAGTTTTTCCTGAGGCTGACCGCCGCAGGCCTGCAATACCGTCCAGTATGGCCCCGGTGCGACCGCGTTCACGCGGATGCCTTCTTCCGCCAGCTGTTGCGCCAGGGATTTGGTAAAGGCGGCAATGGACGCTTTGGTCTGGGCATAGTCCAGCAACGTCGGACTCGGCTGGTAAGCCTGTACGGATGAGGTGTTGATGATCGACGCGCCGCGTGGCAGATAATCCAGCGCCGCTTTGGTGATCCAGAACATCGCATAGACGTTGGTTTTAAAGGTGGCGTCAAAATCTTCGGTAGACAGCTCGCGGATATGGTTGCGGAACTGCTGACGACCAGCGTTGTTCACCAGAAGATCCAGCCCGCCCAGCTCTTCAGCCGCCTGTTTGACCAGTTGCTGACAGAATGATTCGTCGCGAATATCACCTGGAATAGCGACCGCTTTGCGCCCTGCGGCACGAATAAGCTCAATCACCTCACGGGCATCTTCTTCTTCCGCGGGCAGATAGTTAATGGCCACATCAGCGCCTTCGCGGGCGTAGGCAATCGCCACCGCGCGGCCAATACCGGAGTCACCGCCGGTGATCAGGGCTTTTCTGCCCTCCAGACGACCGCTGCCTTTATAGGAGGTTTCGCCGTGATCGGGGCGGGGATTCATTTTACAGGCCAGGCCAGGGAAGGGTTGATGCTGACGTTCAAACGGGGGAACCGGATAGCTATCTGCTGGGTTGGAGATACCTGCGGTCGTAACGTTTTTATTGCTCATACTTCGCTCCTTCTGTGTGCCTTTGGGTCTATTAAGCATAGAGCATCAGCGGGAAATGCCAGTTTTCTCGGACTTTTGCACATAAAAAGTTGCTTAAAAGGCATTTACCGCTTCGTTTCGCCACCCTGGAAAAGTCTGCAAGTGCCGACCTTGCCTTGCGCTATGCCGGAAGGTGCCAAATACTTAGAGCATTAAACGATCGTTTGCTGTCTCTGTTTACCGGTGTGTCCGGGGGCATTGACAAGCGATGATACAAGTGAGGATGTAGTGACAGACACTTACAACAATGCTTCTGGCAGCGATACGTCAACGCCCGCATTAACAACCCTCTCTACCGCAGAGGAGATGCTGGGAACGGTGGTGATGGAAATGCTGCAATCCGGGCAGGAAATCAACAGGCATAGCCTGTGTGTTAAACTTGCCGCGAAGATTGACCTTTCGACCGATCCGGCGCTTGAGGCGCAAATCAGTGAATTGATTGGGCTTGTGTTAAAGAAAGGTTAATGAAACCGGGATATATCCTTTAAAACTATATCTTTCCGGCGCAGACATAGCCATACTCACCGGGTTACACCGTGCCTAACGGTAAAAATAATGAGAGGCTCAATGAGCAAGAATGATAAGGAAAGACTGGTAGATACCATCATGGGAGAAGCGGTACTGCACCTTCTCGAAAATGATGACAACGTTTCCTTTGATGCGCTTATCGGCCAGTTACAGGAAAATTTACAGAGTGAAACCGACCGGGAGAAGCGGGATGCTTACCGGACTGCCATCAACGGTGTTCACCAGTTCAGGGCCTTGCAGACGAAAACGGTCAGCACGCCTGGATCGTTAAAACAGAGTTTGCGCGCTACGATGGCGCAAAACACCACTTCCACTACCAAGCATTAATCCGTATCTCTGCTTAACCCTCGGGTAAGCAGAGTCGCCCTTCTAATCAGACTTGCTCTGGCATGTTCCATCGATGCTCCTGTGACTTTGATCATGGCCTGAAAGCCATAGAAGACCACATTCCTCAAGTATCGAGAGTGAAATTGAAACAAGATGAACAGATATGTCTTGAAAACATTCAAGAGGCTATCGGCGAGGCTGCGACTCATCTTATGAGTATTGGTCATGCCATCGATGCCGAAAACATCGTCATGGTATTACGTGCGCGCAGTATGATGACGTCTGATCCGCAGCACCGGCAGGTTCTTGATGGAGCCTGTAAAATACTGAAGGTTCGTGTAAAAAAATCCGCGTAACCCTTGAATTCACACCGGCCCGCCGCGCGCGTTTCGCGGGGGGCCGGGTGGATTTCCTTCTCTGACCCAGGCTTATAAATCGTCCGGGGTTTGCTGAACGATCCTTTCCAGCGCACTGCGATAGACATCCAGTTTTACAACATCCTCTTCCGTTTCCAGCAAGCGGATCACCGCCAGAATAAGGTTCTTATTCGTCACCTCAATCTGATTGCTTCTCAGGCTCGCGGAAAGCTCATGGATGAACAGTCTTTCGGCTTCAAACGTCTGTGCGCTCTGGCCGAAATATTCATTCAACTGTTCTTCTGATGTCGCGCTGTGCATAAAAGATCCTCAAAATTCATATCGTTGCCCTCTTAATATGATGAGAGGGAATGTTTAGCCCAATAAAATTAGTCACCATTGTGATTATCCGCAATGTCAGAAACGAAAATTCTTCAAATATATTTACGCGCACATAAGTTTTTTTAGGAATGAGCTTATTCCTCTGCCAGCGCCTGTTTTAAATCTGCCAGCAGATCGTTTTCATCTTCAATACCCACTGACAGGCGGATTAATTGCGGTGTAATGCCGTTAGCGAGGCGCTGTTCCAGCGGGATCGAGGCGTGGGTCATAAAGAAAGGCTGGCTCACCAGGCTTTCGACGCCGCCGAGGCTTTCCGCCAGGGTGAAAAGTGACAGTCGGCTGATGATCTGCGCGGCACGCTGTTCATCACCTTTCACCACAATTGAGATCATCCCGCCCGGTTGCGCCATCTGGCGACGGGCCAGCTGATACTGCGGATGCGATTCCAGCCACGGGAAATAGACCTGTTCCACTTGCGGCTGCTGTTCCAGCCACTGCGCCAGACGCAGGGCGTTGCTGCTGTGTCGCTCAATGCGCAGCGCCAGCGTGCGGATGCCGCGCAGGGTGAGGAAACTGCTGAAGGGATCGAGTACGCCGCCAACGGCATTTTGCAGATAGCCTAATTGTTCGGCCAGCGCAGGACGATCGCCCACCACCGCCAGCCCGGCTACTACGTCCGAGTGACCGTTAAGGTATTTGGTGGCGGAGTGCACCACGATGTCGAAACCCAGTTCAAGCGGACGATGGATCAGCGGCGACGCAAAGGTGTTATCCGCCACGCTAATCACGTTATGACGCTTGGCGATAGCGGCAATGGCTTCCAGATCGGCCAGTTTCAGCAGCGGGTTGGTCGGCGTTTCTACCCAAATCATCCGCGTTTCCGGGCGGATCGCCGCCTCCAGACCCGCCAGGTCATCCGGTTTCACCCAGCTCACCTGCAAGCCGGTGCTGCGGCGACGCACGTTTTCGATTAGGCGGTATGTGCCGCCATACACATCGTCGATGGCGACAATGTGGCTGTCTTTGTCCAGCAGTTCCAGTACCGTGGAAATGGCGGCAAGGCCAGAGGCAAAGGCGTAGCCGCGCGTACCGCTCTCCAGTTCAGCGATGGCGGTTTCCAGCGCGTGGCGCGTCGGGTTGCCGCTGCGGGAGTATTCGTAGCCGGTATGCTGGCCCGGCGCAGGCTGGGCAAAGGTGGAGGTGGCATAAATTGGCGGCATCACCGCGCCGTGCTGATCGTTAAACGCGCCGCTGTGCACGCTGAGGGTATTTAATGTTTTCATTTTTCTTCCTTATACACATCGTTGATCAGACCCTGCTCGCGCAGCCAGTCGTCGTTAAACATTTTTGAGAGATATTTGTTACCGCTGTCGCAGGCAAAGGTGACGACGCGTTTCGGCGTGGTCTGGGCGTCGCAGTAGCGCAGCGCCGCGGTCAGCAGCGTGCCGGTGGACGAGCCTGCGAGTACGCCTTCGCGCTGTAACAGCAGGCGTGCGGTGGCAAACGCTTCGGCATCGCTGACGCGATATGCCTGTCTGACGCCGTCGATAAGCGCAAGCGGTGGGATAAAGTCTTCGCCGATGCCTTCCACCCGCCAGGAGCCTGCCTCGCCATGACGTCCGGTTTCCACCTGGTCGGCAAGAATGGAGCCTTCAGGATCGGCCAGCACAAATTCGGTATGCGGCGAGTGGCGCGCAAACCAGGCTTGCAGGCCGCCAAGGGTGCCGCCGGACCCCACGCCAACGACAATGGCATCCACACGGCCATCAAGCTGCTGGTAGATTTCAGCGGCGGTGGCGGCGTGAGCCAGCGGATTGGCCGGATTGTTAAACTGGTCGATGTAATAGGCACCAGGCATATCCTGCGCCAGGCGCAGGGCGTAATCCTGGTAATATTCCGGATGGCCTTTGGTGACGTCGGAGCGGGTGAGCACCACCTCAGCGCCGAGCGCGCGCAGATGGAAAATCTTCTCGCGGCTCATTTTATCCGGCACAACCAGCACCACTTTGTAGCCTTTTTGCGCGGCGATCAGCGCCAGCCCCAGCCCGGTATTGCCCGCGGTGGCTTCAATAATGGTGCCGCCCGGCTTGAGTAAACCTTCTTTCTCGGCAGCCTCGATCATCGACAGCGCCACGCGATCTTTAATCGACCCGCCGGGGTTCTGATTTTCCAGTTTCAGGAACAGTTCACAGGGCCCGCGATGCAGCTTATGCAGCTGGAGTAGCGGCGTATGGCCAATCAATTCAGTGACAGAGTGGGCAACAGACATGGTGTGCGATCCGTAGTTAACACGATGCCTGGATAATAGGTCTGCCTTTTTTGCCGATTAAAGAATGTTTCTCTGCAATATAGATCGAAAAGTAATATCACATGCTGTTCAGCCATCAGGAAGTAAATCCCTGTAGACATCCGGACGTGTTGATTGCTATAAAACGGCACTTTTGCCGTAAAAACAGGCAAATGCAGGGTGAACGGCCCGCGATATATGCGTTTTTCAGATAACCAATGCTGAAAATAGCCATTACGCAGACAACCCTTTTGCCGCGCTGTTTATAGCTAATGGGTATAAGCAAGGGCGATTAAGTTATTTCAAATATAATTGCGACAGATTATTATCTTCTGGACATCCATACTGCTAAACCGCCAAAACGGATAAGAACAACAACATGATCGTCCTCAGGAATATTTCAAAGATTTTTGACCACGGAAAGGTGCCCATCACCGCCGTGGATAGCGTTAACCTGACGGTGGAGCAGGGGCAGATTTACGGCATTATCGGCTACAGCGGCGCAGGAAAAAGCACGCTGATCCGCTTGCTTAACGGTCTGGAAAAACCGACTTCCGGCGACGTCACCATCAACGGACAGAATATCTCCCGCGCTGAAGGTGAAGCGCTGCGCCAGGCGCGCCTGAAGATCAGCATGGTCTTCCAGCACTTTAATCTGCTGTGGTCGCGCACCGTCAGCGAAAACATTGCGTTCTCAATGCAGATCGCCGGTGTGCCAAAAGCCAGAATCAACGCTCGCGTGGCGGAGCTTATCGAGCTGGTGGGCCTGACCGGGCGCGAGAAAGCCTACCCGTCGCAGCTAAGCGGCGGCCAGAAGCAGCGCGTCGGCATTGCCCGTGCGCTGGCGAATAATCCAGATGTTTTGCTGTGCGACGAGGCGACCTCCGCACTCGATCCGCAGACCACCGATCAGATCCTCGATCTGCTGCTGGACATTAACCGCCGCTTTAAGCTGACCATTGTGTTGATCACCCATGAAATGCATGTGGTGCGCAAGATCTGCGACCGCGTGGCGGTAATGGAAAACGGCAAAGTGGTGGAAGAGGGCGACGTGATTGATGTTTTCACTCATCCCGAGCAGCCGATCACCCGTCAGTTTGTGCGTCAGGTGAGCCAGTATGCAGACGAAGAGGCCTTTAACCCGGCGCTCGCCGCGGGGCTTGACGGCAGCATCATCAAACTGACCTTTACCGGCAATAAAACCTATCAGCCGGTCGTCAGTGAGCTGACGCTGCGCTATGGCCTGTCGTTTAATATTCTGCACGGGAAAATGACGCAAACCGCACATGGCCTGTTCGGTCAGCTGTGGGTGCACGTGGTGGCAAATCAGGAACAACTGAACAATATCCTTGCCGATCTGCAACAGAGTGATATTGAAGGCGAGGTGATTAAGCATGATTGAGAATTTACTGCCCCACCTGAAAGTGGACCAGCTGTGGGCGGCGACGCTCGAAACCTTATATATGACGGCGCTGTCCGGCGTGGCGACCTTTGTGCTCGGCCTGCTGCTGGGGCTGGCGCTGTTCCTGACTGCCAAAGGCGGCCTGTTCCAGAATAAGCCGTTGTACAGCGCGATTTCGGTGGTGGTGAACGTTTTCCGCTCCATCCCGTTCATTATTTTGATTGTGTTACTGATCCCCTTCACCAAGACGATAGTCGGCACCATTCTCGGCGCGGATGCGGCACTGCCGGCGCTGATTGTTGGCGCGGCGCCGTTTTATGCCCGCCTGGTGGAAATCGCCCTGCGTGAAGTGGATAAAGGTGTGATTGAAGCGACGCGTTCGATGGGCGCGCGCCTCAGCACTCTCGTATTCCGGGTATTAATCCCTGAATCCTCGCCTGCGCTGGTGTCGGGTATTACCGTCACGCTGATTGCGCTGGTGAGCTATAGCGCCATGGCGGGTGTTATCGGTGCCGGTGGCTTAGGAAATCTTGCATATCTGGAAGGATTCCAGCGTAACCATAACGACGTCACGCTGGTGGCGACAGTGACCATTCTGGTGATTGTCTTCATCATTCAGTTCTGCGGCGACGTGTTGACTTCTCTGTTAGATAAACGCTAAACATAACAATTACTGGAAACCAACATCATGAAAAAAACACTCACACTGATTGCCGCCGCCACCCTGAGCGCCCTGAGCTTTGCCTCCTGGGCTGATACCCTGACCGTCGGCGCGTCCAACGTGCCGCACGCGGAAATTCTGGAGCAGGCGAAGCCCATCCTTGCGAAAGAAGGTATCGATCTGGAGATCCGTCCGTTCCAGGATTACATCCTGCCGAACACCGCGCTGGCGAGCCGCGACATCGACGCCAACTATTTTCAGCACATCCCGTACCTGAACAGCGTGTTGAAAGATCATGCGGATGACAAAACCTATGATTTCGTCAGCGCTGGCGCGATCCACATTGAGCCGATTGGTATCTACTCCAAAAAATACAAATCGCTGAAAGATCTGCCGGAAGGCGGCAAAGTCATTATGCGTGACGCGGTGGCGGAAGAGGGGCGTATCCTGTCTATCTTCGAAAAAGAGGGCGTGATCAAGCTTAAGCCGGGCATCGACAAAGTGACCGCGCGCATCAGCGACATCGTGGAAAACCCGAAAAAGCTGAAGTTCCTGCCGAACGTCGAAGGCTCCCTGCTGCCGCAGATGTATAACAACGACGAAGGTGATGCGGTGGTGATCAACGCCAACTACGCCATCGATGCCGGTCTGGATCCGGTGAAAGATCCGATTGCCGTAGAAAGCGGTGAGAACAACCCGTACGCCAACATCATTACCGTGCATCGCGGCGACGAGAAGAAAAAAGACATCGTGGAACTGGTGAAAGTGCTGCATTCGAAAGAAATCCAGGACTGGATCCGTACCAAATATAAAGGCGCAGTGATCCCGGTTAACAACTGATCCTGTCCTCACACGCGCTGGCCCTGGCTGGCGCGTGTTCCCCGCATTCCGCCCTATGAAATTCCTCTGTGATAGTAGTCACCAATCCCAAACAATTAAGTAAATAGTTAATAACAATCCTCTACTATTGCCGGGACAAGCTGAGCAGAGGTAGAGATGAAAGATGTCGTGATCGTAGGGGCCGTGCGCACGCCTATCGGCTGTTTTCAGGGCGCTTTGTCTCGTCATTCTGCGGTGGAACTCGGCAGTCTGGTGGTTAAAGCGCTTATCGAACGCAGTGGCGTGATCCCGCAGCATATAGATGAAGTGATCCTCGGACAGGTGTTAACCGCCGGTGCCGGGCAAAACCCTGCCCGCCAGACGGCGATCAAGGGCGGCCTGCCAAATTCGGTATCGGCTATTACCATTAATGATGTCTGCGGCTCGGGGCTGAAAGCGCTGCATCTGGCGACCCAGGCGATCCAGTGCGGCGAGGCGGATATCGTCATCGCGGGCGGTCAGGAAAACATGAGCCGTGCGCCCCACGTGCTGACGGACAGCCGTACCGGCGCGCCGCTTGGCAACAGCCAGCTGATTGACAGTCTGGTACATGACGGTCTGTGGGACGCCTTCAATGATTATCATATGGGCGTGACGGCGGAGAACCTGGCGCGGGAGTACGGCATCAGCCGCCAGCGGCAGGATGACTACGCGTTACGCTCCCAGCAAAAAGCCCGCGCGGCCATCGATGCCGGTCGTTTCCGGGATGAGATTGTCCCGGTGCTGGTGGATCGTCCCGGCGGTCAGCCGCTGCGGGTAGAGTGCGACGAACAGCCGCGCACCGATGCCAGCGCCGAAGGACTGGCAGGCCTGAGCCCGGTGTTTGAACGCAGCGGGTCGGTGACAGCGGGCAATGCCTCCTCGATTAATGACGGCGCGGCGGCGGTACTGATGATGAGCGAAAGCAAGGCGCTGGAGCTGAATCTGCCGATTATGGCGCGCATCCGGGCTTTTGCCAGTGTCGGGGTCGACCCGGCGTTAATGGGGATCGCGCCAGTGTATGCCACGCGGCGCTGCCTTGAGCGCGCGGGATGGCAGTTGCAGGACGTTGATCTGATCGAAGCCAACGAAGCGTTTGCCGCGCAGGCGCTGTCGGTCGGGCAAATTCTGGAATGGGACGAACGGCGGGTGAACGTCAACGGCGGTGCCATCGCGCTGGGCCATCCGATTGGCGCGTCCGGCTGCCGTATTCTGGTATCGCTGGTGCATGAGATGGTGAAACGCCGGGCGCATAAGGGCCTGGCGACGCTGTGCATCGGCGGCGGGCAGGGCGTGGCGCTGGCGATTGAGCGCGACTGATTATGCCATCTCGCCGGGCGGCGCTCTGCTTGCCCGGCCTACATGCTGATTTCGTCATCTCACCGGGCGTGCCACCCCTTTCCCCTCACTTCCCTCAATAATCCTCATTAAGCCAAATCTCACTGTTTTGAATTTTTTGAAATTAAAAATTCTTCCTGCAAATTAAGTTTGATGCCGGGAATAACGAATAATTATAAATTTAATGGTGACCTAAAAATAAAATAACGACAGGTATTATATGCCTGCTAACTCACTATCATGCTGATAAATATAACTTTTCATTTTTTATGAAATCTTTGTTGTTACCTCGTTAA